>Ga0304729_1001360_pt1 | contig 16289 bp, 26 predicted proteins | sample C_131016_MF_Meta_FD_190475 | JGI IMG/M metagenome (GOLD analysis project Ga0304729, IMG submission 190475) | Freshwater microbial communities from Lake Croche, Canada to study carbon cycling - C_131016_MF_MetaG (v2) (version 2) | ecosystem: Environmental > Aquatic > Freshwater > Lake | place... | reverse complement strand
TAACTCCGCAGCATACGGCTTGCCCATTGACCTATTGCTTGTCGGTAAGCCCTTTCGAGTCGCGAGTAAGGTGATCTTTGCCAACAATCCGCCATTTTTCCCACGATTTAAAGCGGCCCATCGATCTAAGAATTCCGTACTGATGCGATCCTTGACTTCCCCTGTCGCAATTGCAATCTGGAAAGGTCTCGTGTTCGACCAACTGGGAGCGGTCATAGCATCCTCAAGGATTTGATCGAGGATCTCTTGCGGAATCGGTTTATCCCGCTGGAAGTCGCGGGTACTGCGTCTGGATGCTAGAAAATCTGAGAAGGATTGAGCATCATTAATAGGGTAGTTAATTTCCATGAATTTGGCGCCCTTCAATTAATCGGTCAATCGTTTGTGAAAATTAATGGGAGTAAATAACCAGCGCCGCCGCAATAAATTGCAGGGTGAATGCCACCGCTGTCATGGCGTGAAAAAGTTCGTGGAACCCAAACCAGGTATGGGAAAAGTTTGGCTTTTTAAGTCCGTAAATAATTCCACCACTGGAATAAAGCAGACCTCCCGCTAAAATCAAAAGAAATACGACGATTCCGCCGACATGCAAAAATTCTGGCATGTAGAAGACCGCTGCCCATCCCAAGGCTATATAGAGCGGTACATAGGACCAGCGGGGAGCTCTAATCCATAAAACTCGAATAAGTGACGTTCCGATTGCCCCTACCCAAGCGATGACCAGGAGCGTGACGCGAGCACGACCTTGAAGTAAATACAGAGCAAACGGTGTGTAGGTTCCGGCGATGAGAATCGTGATATTTGCGTGATCAATTCTGCGCCAGAGGGCCTTGGTCTTTGGCTTCCAGGAAACTCGATGATAAAGGGCGCTACCTGTAAAGAGCGCCACGGCAGCTAGCGTAAAGATTCCCAATGCGATGCGACCTCGCAGCTTATCTGCGAGTGCAACGAGAGCGAGTCCGGCGACAAGGGCAACTGGACTCATAATGAGATGAATAAGACCGCGGAGTCGCGGATGTTCTGTCACGGGGCGCTCGATGAGCTCGGTCATGCCTTAACCTTAGAGGCAATTACACGATTGTGGCGTCCGGCGTGTCGGATGATCTCAGCGGGGGAGCAGGTCTATAAGGGGCACCGTTTTGACCTTTTCGCAGGGCTCAGGGTACCTTTCTCCTCTGCTCATGTGAGTTCTGAGCTACTTACTCAACATCATTTAAATGATGTGGTGCGTTACGGAGTCGGGCAACACACCCGACCGCGTGGGTCGAGAAGTAGAGCGTGAATCTTACGAGAGCAGTATCAGTAAAAGTAATCGATTTACTGATCACAAAGCTAGCCCGATTTAAACGAACTGGAGACCGTAGTGCCAACAATTCAACAGCTGGTCCGCAAGGGTCGCGCTGAGAAGACAACCAAGACAAGCACTCCTGCACTTAAAGGAAGTCCGCAACGTCGTGGAGTCTGTACTCGCGTTTACACAACGACTCCAAAGAAGCCTAACTCTGCGCTTCGTAAAGTTGCTCGTGTGCGTCTGACAAGTGGCATGGAAGTAACTGCATATATTCCTGGTGAAGGACATAACTTGCAGGAACACTCAATCGTTCTCGTTCGTGGTGGTCGCGTAAAAGATCTTCCAGGTGTCCGTTACAAGATTGTTCGCGGATCACTTGATGCCCAGGGTGTAAAGAATCGTAAGCAGGCTCGTAGCCGTTACGGTGCAAAGAGAGAGAAGAAGGCTTCCTAAATGCCACGTAAAGGTCCCGTCACTAAAAACGCCGTAGTCGCCGATCCTGTTTACGACTCTCCAGTTGTCACACAGTTGATCAACCGCGTATTGCGCCATGGAAAACGTTCAACCGCGGAGAGCATTGTTTATGCTGCCTTAGAAGGTACGCGCACAAAAACAAACGGTGTGGATCCAATCATTACTTTGAAGCGTGCGCTCGATAACATCAAGCCTGCGGTTGAGGTTCGTTCACGCCGCGTGGGTGGTGCCACATATCAGGTACCAGTTGAAGTGAAGGCTGCTCGTTCTTCGACCCTCGGACTCCGTTGGCTCGTTGATTACTCGCGTACTCGCCGTGAAAAATCAATGGCAGAACGTCTAACGAATGAATTAATTGATGCGAGCAATGGCCTAGGTGCCGCTGTTAAGCGTCGCGAAGATACCCACAAAATGGCGGAAGCAAACAAGGCTTTTGCTCACTATCGTTGGTAAGCCCCCTGTAATTACACGAGTTCATCAGCCTTAACAACCAATAACGAAACCGACAGAATAAAAGAAGAAGAGGAAACAAAGTGGCCGTAGATACAGCAATCGACCTAGCCAAGGTTCGCAACATTGGAATCATGGCTCACATCGACGCGGGCAAGACCACAACGACCGAACGCATCCTTTTCTATACCGGTATCAACTACAAAATTGGTGAAGTTCATGATGGCGGAGCCACGATGGACTGGATGGAACAAGAGCAAGAGCGCGGAATCACCATTACGTCGGCGGCCACCACATGTATGTGGAAAGGCAACCTTATTAACATTATTGATACACCTGGTCACGTTGACTTCACTGTAGAAGTTGAGCGCTCACTCCGCGTGCTTGACGGCGCTGTATGCGTATTCGACGGCGTTGCCGGTGTAGAGCCACAATCCGAGACTGTTTGGCGCCAAGCTGACCGTTATAACGTTCCACGTATCTGCTTCGTCAACAAGCTTGATCGTACCGGAGCCTCTTTTGAACGTTGTGTAGAGATGATCGGATCTCGTTTAAATGCAATAGCACTTGTTTTGCAGATTCCCATTGGAATCGAAGGCGACTTTATTGGCGTAGTCGATCTGATTGGCATGAAGGCCCTTACTTGGCGCGGTGAAACTCAAAAAGGTGAGGATTACACAGTCGAAGAGATCCCAGCTGATTTGGAAGAGAAGGCAAAGCAGGCTCGTCATGAGATGATCGAAACTTTGGCAGATGCCGACGATCAGGTCATGGAGAAGTACCTAGAAGGAATCGATCTTTCTGAAGATGAAATTATTGCAGCAATCCGTCGTGCAACGCTGGCCGATAAATTAACACCAGTGCTTACCGGTTCTGCTTTCAAGAACAAGGGTGTCCAACCAATGCTTGATGCGGTGAACCGCTACCTCCCAAGCCCATTGGATATCGCAGCGATCGTTGGCCACAAGTATGGAAACGAAGAGGAAGAGGATTCACGTCAACCCTCTGAAGCCGAGCCGTTCTCCGCACTAGCCTTCAAAATCATGACCGATCCGCACCTAGGAAAATTAACTTTCGTGCGAATCTATTCGGGTCGCCTTGAGACAGGCTCCTCAGTCCTCAATGCAACAACAGGTCGTAAAGAAAGAATTGGAAAGATCTATCAGATGCACGCAAACAAGCGTGAAGAGAAAGATTCTGCCGGTGCCGGAATGATTATCGCCGTAATGGGTCTGAAAGACACTACAACCGGTAACACACTATGCGATGCTGATAAGCCAATTATTCTTGAATCAATGGATTTTCCGGATCCCGTTATTTCTGTTGCTATTGAACCGAAGACAAAGGCCGATCAGGAAAAGTTAGGTATCTCGATTCAGCGCTTGGCCGAAGAAGATCCAACTTTCCATGTCGAATCCGATGAAGAGACCGGCCAAACAATCATTTCCGGCATGGGTGAATTGCATCTAGAAATTTTGGTCGACCGCATGCGTCGTGAATTTAAAGTTGAAGCAAATGTCGGTAAGCCTCAAGTTGCTTACCGCGAGACCCTTAAAAAGGCAGTTCCTCGTCACGATTACACCCACAAAAAGCAATCTGGTGGTTCTGGTCAATTTGCGAAGATCCAAATCGCTCTTGAGCCACTTCCATCTGGAACAGATAAGCATTACGAATTCGTTAACAAGATCACGGGCGGACGTATTCCGAAAGAATATATTCCATCAGTTGATGCAGGTTGCCAAGAGGCAATGCAAGCTGGTCCGTTAGCGGGTTATCCACTTGTAGATGTTCAAGTCACCTTGACTGACGGTGCTTATCATGACGTGGACTCCTCTGAACTTGCCTTCAAAATTGCAGGTATTGCTGGATTCCGTGAAGCTGCAAAGCTAGCCGGGCCAGTGCTTCTAGAGCCAGTTATGAGCGTAGAAGTAGTCACTCCAGAAGATTTCATGGGCGATGTTATTGGCGACCTGAACTCACGTCGAGGTCAGATCCAGTCCATGGATGAGCGTTCAGGCGCTCGTGTAGTGAAAGCGGTTGTTCCATTGTCTGAGATGTTCGGCTATGTCGGAGATCTACGCTCTAGAACACAAGGCCGCGCAAGCTACAGCATGCAATTCGATTCGTATGCAGAAGTTCCTGCAGCGGTCGCGAAGGAAATCATCGCGAAAGTTCGCGGAGAGTAACAACTAACCAATCAAACCAGTTGGTTCTAACAGGGGCCAACGAAGCACAACAGGAGGATAAAAGTGGCAAAAGCCAAGTTCGAGCGCAATAAGCCGCACGTCAACATCGGCACCATCGGGCACATCGATCACGGTAAGACCACTCTTACTGCTGCTATCTCAAAGGTGTTGCACGATAAGTACCCAGATGTAAACCCTTTCACACCATTCGATCAGATCGATAAGGCACCTGAAGAGCGTCAACGCGGTATCACAATTTCGATTGCCCATATCGAGTATCAGACGGAAGCCCGTCACTATGCTCACGTGGACTGCCCAGGACACGCCGACTACATCAAGAACATGATCACCGGTGCTGCTCAAATGGACGGTGCGATTCTTGTCGTAGCTGCAACCGATGGACCAATGCCTCAGACCAAGGAGCACGTACTGCTAGCTCGTCAGGTTGGCGTTCCTTCAATCGTCGTAGCGCTCAACAAGTCCGACATGGTAGATGACGAAGAGATTCTTGAACTCGTTGAAATGGAAGTTCGTGAACTTCTTTCAAAGTACGAGTTCCCAGGAGACGACACACCGATCGTCCGCATCTCAGCTCTCAAGGCTCTCGAAGGAGATCCAAAGTGGGTCGAGGCTCTACTAGGACTCATGGATCAGGTAGATGCTTACATTCCACAGCCTGAGCGTGAAGTTGATAAGCCATTCTTGATGCCAGTAGAAGACGTATTCACCATCACCGGCCGCGGAACTGTTGTCACCGGTCGTATTGAGCGCGGAATCGTTAAAGTTAACGAAGAAGTTGAAATCGTCGGTATTCGCCCAGATTCACAGAAGACCACTGTTACCGGTGTAGAAATGTTCCGCAAGTTGCTCGATGAAGGTCAAGCTGGCGAGAACGTCGGTCTCCTTCTTCGCGGAACAAAGCGTGAAGATGTAGAGCGTGGTCAGGTTGTTTGTAAGCCTGGTTCAATCACACCTCACACAGAATTCGCTGCTTCTGCTTACATCCTCTCAAAGGATGAAGGCGGACGTCACACACCATTCTTCAATAACTACCGCCCACAGTTCTACTTCCGCACAACGGATGTGACTGGCGTAGTAACTCTTCCTTCAGGTACCGAGATGGTTATGCCTGGCGATAACACGGAGATGAACGTTGTTCTCATCCAACCAATCGCTATGGAAGAAGGCCTTCGCTTTGCTATTCGCGAAGGTGGCCGCACCGTTGGTGCTGGTCGCGTTATCAAAATCCAGAAGTAAAAAGAAAAAAGACCACAGATAGAGATTCTCCTGTTCGAGTTGAGCGGCTTAATCGCCGCTCAACTTAGGGGAGAACTAGCAGTCCAGTTCATAGATGAGTAGTAACTAGATAAAAGGAGAAAGACGATGGCGGGACAAAAGATCCGCATTCGGCTCAAGGCTTACGACCACGAAGTGATCGACAGCTCGGCAAAGAAGATTGTCGAAACTGTAGAACGCACTGGTGCAACTGTCGCAGGTCCCGTTCCGCTTCCTACAGAAAAGAACACTTTCTGTGTGATTCGTTCTCCTCACAAATATAAAGATAGCCGCGAACATTTTGAGATGCGTACACATAAGCGTCTTATTGACATCATCGATCCAACTCCTAAGACTGTTGATTCGCTGATGCGTCTGGACCTTCCTGCTGGCGTCGACATTGAGATCAAGCTCTAAGGGGGGATGGACATTGGCTACAACGCAATCACAGAGCTCTGCCATCAAGGGAATCTTGGGCAAGAAGCTAGGAATGACACAAGTTTTCGATGCAAATAACAAGATAGTTCCAGTAACTGTCATCGCAGCTGGACCATGCATCGTAACTCAGATTCGTACCCACGAGACCGATGGATACACCGCCGTGCAATTAGCCTTTGGGGCGATTGATCCGCGCAAAGTTTCTAAGCCTCAGACCGGCCACTTTGCCAAGGCTGGAGTAACTCCGCGGGCAGATATTGCTGAGCTACGCATTTCTAACGTCGATTCATATTCCGTTGGACAAGAATTACATGCAGATACTTTTGCAGCAGGCGAGATTATCGATGCCACGGGCACTTCCCGCGGTAAAGGAACTGCCGGCGTAATGAAGCGCCACGGTTTCGCCGGGCTCGGAGCCTCTCACGGAGTTGACCGTAAGCACCGTGGCTCTGGATCTATTGGTAACCGTACGACCCCAGGCCGCGTCTTTAAAGGCAAGCGAATGATGGGTCATATGGGCGTTGAGACCGTCACAACACAAAACTTGCTCATCCATTCCGTAGATGTAGAACGCAATCTAATTTTGGTTCGAGGTGCAGTGCCTGGTGCTACCAACTCCACCGTTTTTCTGCGTACCGCAGCTAAAAAAGTTGCATCAGAGACCCTTACACACAAGGCAGGTGCTTAAGCCATGGCTTTAACTATTGATATCAAGAGCGCAGAGGGGAAGAAGGTCGGCGACGTCACATTGCCTTCAGAGATCTTCGACGTCCAGACAAATGTGCCGTTAATTCATCAGGTTGTAGTCGCTCAACTAGCGGCCGCTCGTCAAGGAACCGCCAAAACAAAAAATCGCGGCGAGGTCTCCGGTACCGGTAAAAAGCCTTTCAAGCAGAAGGGAACCGGTCGTGCCCGCCAAGGCTCCGTCCGAGCTCCATTGCAACGCCATGGTGGAGTATCCCATGGACCAGTTCCGCGTAAATATGATCAGCGCACTCCCAAGAAGATGATTGCTGCTGCCCTTAAAGGCGTGCTCTCTGATCGTCAACGCGAAGATCGAATTCACTGTGTTTCTAGCATTACAGATGCACCGACAACCAAAGGTGCCATCTCTGCTGTTCGTCAATTTTCGGATCGCAAGAAAGTTCTAGTGGTTCTTTCGCGCAGCGAAGATATCGCGTGGCGTTCACTGCGTAACGCGGCTGATCTGCACCTGATTGTTAACGATCAGCTGAACGCCTATGACATTTTGGTCTCAGACGACGTCGTTTTCTCTGAAAGCGCGATTCGCGAGTTCATCGCTGGTCCATCAAAGCCTGCTGTTGCCGTGGCTCGAGAATCAGAGTTGGTCGTTGAAGATGTTGAAGATGTTGAAGATGTTTCTGAAATTGCTGAGGTAGTTGAGGTTGCCGACGAAGCGGTTTCTGAATCACCAATCGAAGACGAAGCTGAAGTAGTAGTCGAAGACGAAGCTGAAGTAGTAGTCGAAGACGAAGCTGAAGTAGTAGTCGAAGAATCAGATGAGGAGGCCTCCAAATGAAGGACCACCGTGATGTGTTATTAGCACCGGTTGTTTCAGAGAAGGCTTATGGCTTGCTCGATGAGAACAAGTACACCTTTCTAGTTGCTACCGATGCTAACAAGACCGAAATCAAGATAGCGGTAGAAAAAGTTTTTAATGTAAAAGTCGTCAGCGTCAACACCATGAATCGCTTGGGTAAGCGTAAGCGCACCGCCAAGGGTTTTGGAAAGCGTAATGACACCAAACGTGCGATTGTGCATGTGGCTGCCGGTGACCGTATCGATATCTTCGGAGGACCTGTTTCCTAAGGGGACCAGGACTAGAAGAAGAATAGGAAAATAAAATGGCCCTACGTAAACTGAAGCCGACCACACCTGGTCAGCGCGGTGCAAGCGTCTCTGATTTCAAAGAGATAACGCGCACTAGACCTGAAAAGTCATTGGTGCGACCAATTCACTCAAAAGGTGGCCGTAACGCATCAGGCAAGATCACTGTTCGTCACCAAGGTGGCGGTCACAAACGTGCTTATCGACTCATTGATTTCACTCGTAACGATAAAGATGGCATTCCAGCGAAGGTTGCCCATATCGAATACGATCCAAACCGCACAGCACGTATCGCTCTGCTGCATTATGCAGATGGCGAGAAGCGCTACATCATTGCACCTGCAAAATTAAACCAAGGTGACAAGATTGAGAACGGTCCATCTGCAGATATCAAGCCGGGCAACAATTTGCCGCTTCGTAATATCCCAGTCGGTACCATGATTCATGCAATCGAGCTTCGCCCAGGTGGTGGCGCAAAGATTGCTCGTTCAGCTGGCGCAGGTGTTCAGCTTGTTGCTAAAGATGGTCCTTACGCGCAACTACGCATGCCATCGGGAGAAATTCGAAACGTGGATGTTCGATGCCGTGCCACTGTTGGTGAAGTAGGAAACGCCGAGCAGTCCAATCTGAACTTCGGAAAAGCCGGTCGTATGCGTTGGAAAGGCAAGCGTCCAAGTGTTCGTGGTGTTGTGATGAACCCAGTTGATCACCCACACGGCGGCGGAGAAGGTAAAACATCTGGCGGACGTCACCCAGTTTCACCTTGGGGTCAACCTGAAGGCCGCACGCGTAAGAAAAAGGCGAGCGATGCACTCATTGTCCGTCGTCGTAAGTCGAATAAGAAGCGATAGGGGAGCGACTACACATGCCACGTAGTTTAAAAAAGGGTCCATTCGTGGACGGTCACCTTCAGAAGAAGGTCGATGATCAGAATGATAAGAACACAAAAGTTGTTATCAAAACATGGTCCCGACGTTCAATGATTATCCCAACCATGATTGGCCACACTATCGCGGTCCATGACGGTCGCAAGCATGTCCCTGTCTTCATCACCGAAAACATGGTCGGCCATAAGCTAGGTGAGTTCGCTCCAACACGTACCTTCAAAGGTCACGTCAAAGATGATCGGAGAGCGAGCCGTGGCTAATAATCCAAAGGCATCGAACCCGACTGACGCACTCGTTGCACAAGCGATCCTTCGTGGCACTCGCGTTACGCCGCAAAAAGCTCGTCGCGTCGTTAACTTGATCCGTGGTGAGCGTGCAGATGTTGCCCTTACAACGTTGAAGTTTGCTCCTCAAGAAGTTGGCGAAGATCTCTACACACTTCTGAATTCTGCAATAAACAATGCGAAGCAAAAGAGCCCATCGCTCCGTGATGCATCCGAGCTGTGGATTGTAGAAGCCCTCGTTGATGAAGCACCAACCCTTAAGCGCATGCGCCCACGAGCTCAAGGTAGAGGATTTCAAATTCTGAAGCGGTCAAGCACATTGACACTCGTTGTTTCGACAGATCGTGATTATCGGTCGCATGGACTCAAGAAAGTGGTCAATGCCAAAGCTAATCCGAATAAGGCTTATATTGCCAAGCCAGTAAAGCGCGTCGCTAAAGAGAAGCCAGTTGTTGAGACAGCACCAGTTGTTGAGACAGCACCAGTTGTTGAAGAAACACCGATCCTCATAGAGAATCTTGAGAATGAAGTTATTCAAGAGACTCCCGTTATCGAAGAGACGGTAGCTGTAGTCGAAGAGGCAACCGCAGTGGAAGCTGTTGTAGCCGAAGAAGCTGTTGTAGCCGAAGAAGCTGTTGTAGCCGAAGAAGCTGTTGTAGCCGAAGAAGCTGTTGTAGCCGAAGAAGCTGTTGTAGCCGAAGAAGCTGTTGTAGCCGAAGAAGCTGTTGTAGCCGATGAAGCTGTCGTAGCCGATGAAGCTGCTGATGTGGAAGATACCGTTGTAGTTGAAGAATCAGATGAAGTTGCTTCTGAAGGGAAGGCCGAGTAAATGGGTCAAAAAGTAAATCCACACGGCTTCCGTCTGGGCATTACAACTGAATTCAAATCACGTTGGTATGCAGACAAGCTCTACAAAGATTATGTAAAAGAAGATATTGAAATCCGTCGTATGATGAACAAGGGCATGGAGCGCGCAGGCGTCTCTCGCATTGAAATCGAACGTACTCGCGAAAGAGTGCGTATTGATCTCTTTACAGCTCGTCCAGGCATCGTCATTGGTCGGCGTGGAACCGAGGCTGATCGAATCCGAATGGATCTCGAACAGTTAACTGGAAAGCAAGTTCAACTTAACATTTTGGAAGTTAAGAACCCTGAAATTGATGCTCAACTTGTTGCTCAGGGAATTGCCGAGCAATTATCTGCTCGTGTCTCTTTCCGTCGCGCAATGAGAAAGTCGATGCAATCAGCTCTGAAAGCGGGGGCGCAGGGAATTAGAGTTCAATGTGGTGGTCGCCTAGGCGGAGCCGAAATTGCTCGCTCTGAGTTTTATCGTGAAGGTCGAGTTCCACTACATACGCTCCGTGCAGATATCGATTATGGATTTTTCGAGGCCCATACAACCTTCGGTCGCCTTGGCGTCAAGGTGTGGATCTACAAGGGCGAAGTAATCGAGTCTCGTGCAGAACGAGCTGCCGCAGCACTGGCAGAAGCTCGCGCCCCAAAGCCTAATCGCCCGGCCAATCGTCAACAGCGCGCGCCTCGCGCTGAGGTCACTACCTCTACTCGCGAATCACGCGAAGCGGTTGCTCAGGAGGTTATCGCGGAGGCGGTAGTTGCTGAAGCGGTTGCTCAGGAGGTTATCGCGGAGGCGGTAGTTGCTGAAGCGGTTGCTCAGGAGGTTATCGCGGAGGCGGTAGTTGCTGAAGCGGTTGCCGAAGAAATCATTGCTGAGGCAGTCGCCGAGGAAGTCATCGCCGAAGAAATCATTGCGGAGGCAGTCGCCGAGGAGGTCATCGCCGAAGAAATCATTGCGGAGGCAGTTGCTGAAGAAGCAGTTGCTGAAGAAGCAGTCGTTACTGAAGATGTGGTTGAAGAGGCCCCAACTGCGGAAGGAGAAACTGAATAATGTTAATTCCTCGCAAGGTTAAGCACCGTAAGCAGCATCATCCAAAACGTGGAGGCATGTCAAAGGGCGGAAACGTCGTGGCCTTCGGTGATTTTGGTATTCAGGCACTAGAGCCTGCTTATGTAACCAACCGCCAAATTGAAGCCGCTCGTATTGCTATGACTCGTCACATCAAACGTGGTGGAAAAGTATGGATCAATATTTATCCGGATCGTCCACTAACCAAGAAGCCAGCTGAGACCCGAATGGGTTCTGGTAAGGGTTCACCGGAGTGGTGGATTGCGAACGTGAAGCCTGGTCGGATCATGTTCGAAATTTCAGGTGTCTCGGCAGATATCGCGGGTGAAGCAATGCTTCGTGCGATTCATAAGTTGCCAATGAAGTGCCGTGTAGTACGTCGGGAGGAGTTCTAATGTCTAATATTGTGACTGCAGAGCAGTTGCGCGAGCTCACTACTGATGAACTGGCCATCAAACTTCGCGAAGGAAAAGAAGAGCTATTTAATCTTCGTTTCCAAGCAGCAACAGGACAACTAGAAAGCCATGGTCGCTTGACTGCGGTTCGTAAAGAGATTGCACGCATTTACACAATCTTGCGTGAGCGTGAGCTCGGAATTGGAGGCGCTGCGTGAGCGAAGAAACTAAGGATCGTGGATTTCGCAAGACCCGTGAAGGCATTGTCACAAGTGACAAGATGGATAAGACGGTCGTAGTCTCCATCCAGAGCCAAACCAAGCATGGTGTCTACTCAAAGGTTATGACTCGTTCGAACAAGCTTAAGGCTCACGATGAGTCAAATAGCGCTGGTATCGGCGATCGCGTTCTGCTCATGGAAACTCGTCCTCTCTCGGCAACCAAGCGTTGGCGTGTAGTCGAGATTCTCGAGAAGGCTAAGTAAGGGGTATCGAGAAATGATTCAACAAGAATCCAGACTTCGTGTCGCGGATAACACCGGCGCAAAGGAGCTTCTATGCATCCGCGTGCTCGGTGGTACATCGCGCCGTTATGCCGGAATCGGTGACATCATTGTTTGCTCTGTGAAAGATGCAATCCCTGGTGGCCAAGTCAAGAAGGGTGAGGTCGTCAAGGCCGTCATCGTTCGTACCGTTAAAGAGAGTCGTCGCCCCGATGGTTCATATATCAGATTTGATGAAAACGCAGCGGTAATTCTTAAAGCCGATGGTGAACCTCGCGGCACACGTATTTTCGGGCCAGTCGCTCGCGAACTTCGTGACAAGCGTTTTATGAAGATCATCTCGCTCGCTCCGGAGGTGTTGTAGAAATGGCAAATATTAAGCGTGGCGATACCGTTCAGGTCATCGCGGGTAAAGACAAAGGCGTAACCGGGCAAGTTCTGAGCATTGATAAGCGTGAATCACGCGTCATTGTTGAAGGAGCCAACCGCGTCAAGCGCCACACGAAAGAGACCACAAGTGATCGTGGTGTCAAAGTCGGTGGAATTTTGACCGTGGAATCCAGCATTCATATCTCTAATGTTCAATTAGTGGGCGATGATGGCAGAGCCACTCGAATCGGTTCGCGCGTTGATAAAGATGGAAAGAATGTCCGCATTTCTCGTCGCACCGGAAAGGATGTCTGATGACAACCGCTACAGCTCCACGTCTGAAGAGTCGTTACCAGGCAGAGATCGCGCCTTCACTTCAAAGTCAGTTTGCTTACTCGAACGTCATGCAGATCCCTGGTCTCTCGAAGATCATTGTGAACATGGGTGTTGGTGAAGCAGCTCGAGATTCAAAACTCATTGAAGGTGCAATTCGTGATTTGACGATTATTACTGGTCAAAAGCCACAGGTAACCAAGTCTCGTAAATCCATCGCACAATTCAAACTTCGTGAAAATATGCCAATTGGTGCTCACGTCACTCTACGCAATGACCGTATGTGGGAGTTTGCTGATCGTCTTCTTTCGATCGCGCTTCCTCGTATTCGCGACTTCCGTGGCCTTTCTCCTAAGCAATTTGATGGAAACGGTAACTACACCTTCGGCTTAACCGAACAAGTAGTGTTCCCAGAAATTGAACAGGACAAGATCGACAGGACTCGCGGTATGGATATAACTTTCGTAACAACAGCCAAAACAGATGATGAAGGTCGTGCGTTATTAAAGGCGCTCGGTTTTCCATTCCGTGAGAACTAAGGGGTAGCAACTAATGGCAAAGACATCGCTCAAAGTTAAAGCCGCTCGTAAACCGAAGTTCAAGGTTCGTGGTTACACTCGCTGCCAGCGCTGTGGTCGTCCACATGCTGTCTATCAAAAGTTCGGCATCTGCCGTATCTGCTTCCGCGAAATGGCACACCGCGGCGAACTACCTGGCATCACGAAAGCATCTTGGTAATTTCCCACCCACCATCAACTACGAGATAGGTCCGATCTGGCTCTAAGTGTCAAAGCTTTAGAGAACAGAATTTGGAAACCGGCTCGAGAAAGGCCAGAGGCCACAGTATGACAATGACAGACCCAATTGCAGACATGCTCGCACGTCTGCGCAACGCGAACTCTGCGTACCACGATACGGTTTCCATGCCGTCTTCGTCGGTAAAAGTTCGTATTGCCGAAATTTTGAAGCAGGAGGGCTTTATCTCGACCTACAAGATCGAGAATACCGCCGTCGGCTTTGGAAAAACGCTAACAATTGATTTGAAGTTTGGTTCAAACCGCGAAAGATCCATTGCTGGACTTCGCCGCGTTTCCAAGCCTGGTCTACGTGTCTACGCAAAATCGACTGCACTTCCAAAGGTTTTAGGTGGATTGGGCGTCGCAATAATTTCAACATCTTCTGGTTTGCTGACTGATAAGCAAGCCAACAAGCAAGGGGTAGGCGGAGAAGTTCTCGCCTACGTATGGTGATCTAATGTCACGTATTGGTCGCTCACCTATCGCGATTCCAGCAGGAGTCGAAATCGATATCGCTGGTCAAGCGATATCTGTTAAAGGTCCCAAAGGCACGCTTTCACATCATCTTGCCGGACCTATATCTATAGCTAAAGAAGAGTCGACGCTGGTCGTCACTCGTCCCGATGATGGTCGAGTAGCACGTTCATTGCACGGACTTTCTCGCACATTAGTTGCCAACATGATTGAAGGAGTAACCAATGGTTATTCCAAGACAATCAACATTGTCGGTGTTGGTTATAAAGTAGCTGAGAAGGGTCGCGATCTAGAGTTCGCTCTCGGCTACAGCCACCCGATCTCATTTTTGGCTCCAGAAGGCATTACCTTCAAAGTTGAATCCCCAACTCGCTTTTCGATCTCTGGTATTGATAAGCAGCTCGTTGGTGAAGTTGCAGCGAAGATTCAAAAGCTTCGCAAGGCTGATCCATACAAGGGCAAAGGCCTACACCTAGACGGCGCGAAGATTCGCCGCAAGCAAGGAAAGACAGGTAAGAAGTAATGGCTATTGGTGTAAAGGTAGTTAAAGGTTCGGCTCAAAATGCCCGCCGTCGCCGTCATTTCCGCGTTCGCAAGCGTGTTGTCGGATCTGCCGAGCGTCCACGTTTGGTGGTCTCGCGTTCTGCTCGTCATTTAGTTGCTCAAATTGTTGATGATTCAATTGGTCAAACATTGGCCTCTGCCTCAACGATGGAAGTAACGTTACGTGAATCGTCAGATGATAAAAGCGCGAAGGCGCGCGTCATAGGCGCCGAAATCGCAAAGCGCGCGAAGGAAAAAGGAATCACAACGGTTGTCTTTGACCGCGCTGGAAACAAGTACACCGGACGCATTGCAGCTCTTGCTGATAGTGCCCGCGAAAACGGATTGGATTTCTAATGGTTGCCCTTCCAGAAAGCACAAACGAAACCGCCACAACGGCTCGTGCGCCACGATCTGATTCACCTCAGAGTTCAAAAGGTGGCAATGATCGTCGTGAACGTCGCGGACGTGATGGTGGTCCTGAAAAAGAGAAGTCCCCGTATACCGAGCGCGTTGTCTTCATTAATCGCGTTGCAAAGGTAGTGAAAGGTGGACGTCGCTTCTCCTTCACGGCGCTTGTCGTCGTGGGTGATCAAAAAGGAACAGTTGGAATTGGTTACGGCAAGGCTAAAGAGGTCCCTCAGGCCATCGCTAAGGCGGTAGAAGATGCTAAAAAGCAGTTCTTCACAGTGCCAATGATTGGTGGAACGATCCCTCATCCAGTTCAGGGCGAGGCAACAGCCGGTATCGTGCTACTTCGTCCAGCATCACCCGGAACCGGAGTTATCGCCGGTGGTCCCGTGCGTGCCGTACTGGAGTGCGTTGGAATTACTGACGTTTTAACCAAATCCTTGGGTTCAAGCAATCCAATCAATACCGTTCATGCAACCGCTGCGGCGCTGAGAAAGTTGGAAAATCCAGCAACGATCGCCGTACGTCGTGGAATGAGCTTGGAAGATGTCGCACCTGCAGCAATTGTTCGTGCCATAGCAGCATCGGTAGGTGCATAACATGCCACGTCTAAAAGTCACACAGCTTCGTTCCAAAGTAGGTGCTCGCCCCGAGCATCGGGAAACTTTGCGATCATTAGGTTTAAAGCGAATCGGTGATGTTGTCGTCAAAGAGGATCGTCCAGAAATTCGCGGGATGGTTGTTGCTGTACGTCACATGGTCACCGTCGAGGAGGTCGAATAAAAATGGTTCTTAAAGTACATCACCTGCGTCCGGCTCCCGGCGCAAAGAAGGCACGAACCCGTAAAGGTCGTGGTGAGGCATCAAAAGGAAAGACTGCAGGTCGTGGTGGCAAGGGAACTCGTGCTCGTAACGTAGTTCGTGCTGGTTTCGAGGGTGGTCAGCTTCCATTGGTTATGCGTTTGCCAAAACTGCGTGGATTTAAAAATCCAGAGCGGGTCGAATACCAACCGGTCAATGTTTCGACAATTAATGCCCTCTATCCAAAAGGTGGAAGCGTTAGCGTTGATGATTTGGTCGCAAAAGGTGCTGCGCGTGAGGGCCATCCGATCAAGGTTCTCGGCAACGGCGATATTTCTGTCAAAGTCACCGTTGTGGCGCACGCCTTTTCGGCTTCAGCATCTGAGAAAATCTCAGCTGCTGGTGGTTCGATTAAGAAGCTCTAAGGCGTAAAGCTTTTGCGGGTACCCCCTGCAGGCGCTCATGACCGAGAATCGATGTAATCAAAACCGTACATTTCACAGTAATTTAGAGATCGACAATTTAGAGATCGACGAGGAGAAGATAAATGCTTTCAGCGTTTGGTAAGGCTTTTAAGACGCCGGATCTGCGCGTAAAGATTTTCTTC
>Ga0304729_1001357_pt1 | contig 16299 bp, 15 predicted proteins | sample C_131016_MF_Meta_FD_190475 | JGI IMG/M metagenome (GOLD analysis project Ga0304729, IMG submission 190475) | Freshwater microbial communities from Lake Croche, Canada to study carbon cycling - C_131016_MF_MetaG (v2) (version 2) | ecosystem: Environmental > Aquatic > Freshwater > Lake | place... | reverse complement strand
ACATGTTGAAGAAGCGAAAGCTTCAAAGAAGAGTGCAACCTGCCTAATTTCGGCAAGGTGCCAAAGAACCAAAACGAATGCAACTGGCCAAACAAATAGGTAACTATAGAAAGGACATTTAATGTCTAATACAGAGTGCTTCAGCTTCCATCCTGGGCATCACATTCACCACAGCAAAATAGACGAGTTCAGCCAGCCAAGAACCATGGTTGCTATCTCACACGTCATGGACAACGCATTCCTTGTAACACTGAATGGCAAGACAGAGTACTGGTTCCACCACAAACCAGGACGATTACTTAATGCCCTAACCAGAAGTTACAAAGAAGGCATTGAGGTGACTAGAGACAAAAAGTTCCTTTTTGTCTATACCGGTCAAGCAATTGAGAGATTCAGCATGTCTCAAGAGAACATCACCAGCTGCATTCAGGTCACCAACAACCCTAAGGTTCACACCAGGGTTGCCCTAATGATCAAAGACATTCATGCACAAAACATCAGAAAGCTAATCGAAAGGGGCATCAGTGCCTAACTGGAGTTATACAAGTCAATGGGAAAACCCTCAAGAGACCTTAGACAACATAAGAAAGAAGTTCGGCAGAATCGATTCTTCACCGGTTTTCTATGGCTATTGGTCTAAGTCAGCACCATACAAAGTAGCACTAGCTGATTACGAAGAGGGGCTTCATTCTCTTATCCAAGAGAACACCTGCACCTGTGGCTTAAGAATAGAAAAATCAGACAATCTCCTAGCCATCATCGAATCTAAACACCATAGAAACCACAAAACTCTTGAACCAGAACCTAACCCCAAGTTCAGAGGCCGAGTCGGAAGAAGAATCTCTTGGCCTCTAATGGGAACAAAAGATAAGCACTCTGTGGATATTAAGTGGGATCGGATAGTGAAGAAAATGGAAAAAGTTATGTAAAAAGCTCGTTCTAAGACTCAAAATGCCTTTAGGTCAGTGCGATCATTTAGGCTGTTGAGCAGATAGGGGTAACTATGATCGACCACAAAGATGGGCTGTACGACCAGATAATCACCAACAAGATTCAATCTGGGTTACATGAGTTCGAGCACATCGAAAGAGAGCACATCGAGAATGAAAAGCTCAAAACTTATCTCGTTCAGTTACTAAGCGGGTCAATTGACCTGGCGATTGCAAACCAGACTTCAGACGAGAAGAAAATTGAGCTTGCAAACAAAATTCTTGAGGTTCTCGACTCCGAGGATCGAATCTTAGATGTAGGCAAAGCTGAGCGGCTTATTGCTCTGGTTAGGAAGAAGACATCAGGAACTAGATGGGTTGAAAGAAGCCCGTCTACTCCTCTAGGCCAACTTGGATTAATCACGAATGGTGATTACAAGCTCAACATGTCCTCGGAGTTGAAACTAGAGCTAAGGAGTTCAAATCGAGTTGACATTTTGATGTCGTTTGTTAAGAAAAAAGGAATTTCGATTCTGGCCGAAGAGCTATTAGCACTTCGAGAAAGAAAAATCCCTGTTCGACTTCTAACTACGGTCTACACGGGTGTGACAGAAAAAAGCGCATTGGATTATTTGGTCGATGCGCTCGGAGTAGAAGTGCGCGTAAATTACAACGCTGATCAATCTCATCTTCACGCTAAAGCGTGGTTATTCAAAAGAAATACAGGATTCTCGACTGCTTATGTTGGCAGTTCAAACATCAGCGGCACTGCGCTTACCGACGGTCTTGAATGGAATGTAAGACTGAGCCAGATTGCCAGTCCGATAGTTTTGGACAATTTTGAGAAAGTATTCAACGCATATTGGGAAAACGTAATGTTTACCGAGTATTTGCCGGAACGTGATGGCGAAAAGCTTTCTCAAGCTTTGGAGTTTGCAAAAAGCAAATTCTCTGGTTCTGGTAATTCGGCAAACTCACCGTTGTTCATGCCAAACATAGATGTGATGCCGAGAGAACATCAGGTGAAGATGCTTGAAGATCTTCAAACTCAGAGACTCATTTTTGATCGTCATAAAAACTTAGTTGTCGCGGCAACGGGAACTGGTAAGACTGTATTAGCTGCCATCGACTACAGTCGCATGCAAGAACCTCTTGGAAAGACACCATCCTTGTTGTTCATTGCACATAGACAGGAAATTCTTGACCAATCACTAGCCACATTTAGAGCAGTCCTAAAGGATTGGCAGTTTGGGGAGAAATTCGTTGGGGGGCACAAACCAACACAATGGAAGCATGTGTTTGCATCCGTTCAATCTCTCTCTGCTTTAGATGTATCAAGACTAGAACCTGATCAGTTTGATTATGTGGTGGTGGATGAATTCCACCACGCGTCTGCAAAAACCTATTCCCAGATAATGTCATATCTAAAACCAAAGGAATTACTCGCACTGACCGCTACCCCTGAACGAGGAGACGGAAAGAGAGTCCAGGATGAATATTTCGATGGAGTCATTGCCAGTGAACTACGCCTGTGGGATGCGCTCGATAGGCAACTGCTTGCACCATTCGATTATTTTGGAGTCGCAGAAGACACGGATTACACGGGAATCGATTGGACTGTTGGTGGTCGTTACGACATTAAAGAGCTCGAGAAGAAAGTTACAAGGAACGACCTCCGTGACAAACTTGTGTTGAATCAAATCAAGAAAAACGTAAGCGACCCATACACCATGAAGTCACTCGTGTTTTGCGTCGGCGTCGAGCATGCGGAGTACATCGGTCAGCTCCTCAACGACAACGGGTTAAAAGCGAAGGTTCTTACTGGCAATTCCCTAGATTCAGATCGATCAATAGCCATAAGAGCACTTGGCCACGGTGAGCTAAACGCAATTGTTACAGTCGACATTTTCAATGAAGGCGTAGATATCCCTGAAGTAGACACAATTCTTATGCTGCGCCCAACGGAGAGCTCTGTAATCTTCCTCCAGCAGTTGGGACGGGGTTTAAGAAAGGCGCTAAATAAAGAGAGTGTTACTGTTTTGGATTTCATCGGATCTCACCGAAACGAATTCCGTATGGACAAAAAGTTTGAAGCGTTAACAGGACTACTTCCTGGTCAACTTAAGACTCAGATTGAGTTGGGATTCCCAAATCTGCCTGGCGGAATGAGCATCAACTTGGATGCAAAAGCTTCTGAGCTTGTTTTGGATAACATCAAGGCACAACTTAACTACAGCAACCAGAGATTGACGTCTCTAGCGCTAAAGGCGAACACAGATTCTCTTCGTCAATTTCTAAGGGATTCAGGGCTGGACTTGTGGGCGTTGTATGCGAAGACATCTTGGCTAGAGCTGCGTGTCGAGGCTGGACTGCTAGAGGAATCTGACCTAATTGAAGGTTCAGTAATACTTAGCCAGAGGGGCTCAAAATTCCTTCACATAGATGATTTCCCTAGGATCGAGGCCTACAAAGCAATCATTTCTGGAAAGGCCATGCCTTCGAAATTTAGCGAGGAGGAAGCCAAGGCGTATGAGGCAATGTTGTTCTGGTCTCTATTCCCCGATGCAAAACTTCCAGGTGGCGCCATCGCTAAATCCTATTCAGAAGCCTTCGTACAAGTTCGTGCACATAACGAGGTTGTTGAAGAATGGCTAGAGTTATTGGATTTAGTGGCTGAGCGAGCTACAGCGCCTGTTGAAAAAATTAACTTTAGGAAGCGGGAATTACCATTACTTGCCCACGCGTCGTACACAAGGGATGAGATTCTAGGCGCAGTTGGTTGGGCATTCTTAGCTGCTAGTTCTGGCGACAAGACTCGAAAGTCGAAGGGGCATCAAGTGGGCGTTTCTTACCTAAAGGACCTCGACTTGGACTTGTTCTTTATCAACCTAAATAAAGACGCCAAAAGATTCACAGAATCAACGAGATACAAAGATTATGCAATCTCAAAAACACTCTTCAACTGGCAGTCTCAAAATAAGGATTCTGAAGAAACGACGGATGGAAAACGTTACATAAACCAGGCAAAAACCCAGCATGACGTTCTTTTATGTCTACGAGAAAAAAGTGACGGAGGTGCTTTCAAAGTTCTAGGTCTGGCTGTTTACAAAGACCATTCAGGTTCGAAACCCTTAGAGATTCGCTGGGAACTTAAGACACCGCTAGATGTTGCAACCTTCGATTTAGCAGCGGCATTCAAAGTTAGCTAAGAACCTTAACTTCCTCCAATGTAGGAGGCTCACATCCTGCTCTTTCACAGGTGATGCTTGCTGCTATGCCTGCGGTTTTGACGTATTGGGCTAGTTGTTCTGTTGGTAGTGAGGCTAGCTTGTCTAGTGGGTTTTCACCTAGATAGTTGTTCTCTTCTAGTTGACCTAGGAGGTGAGCTATGAAGGTATCTCCTGCTCCTACGGTGTCAACAACAGTGATCTGTCTTGCTTCAACATCAACTGTTTCGTTGTTTCTATAGATTCTGGTTCCTTTGGAACCTCTGGTTAGTAGAACAATCTTGTTGGTGTTGTTGATCCAACTATTGATGATGTTGGTTAGATCTGCTTCAGGTTCAAGGTCATAGAGCCATTCAATGTCTTCATCACTGGCTTTGATGATGTGGCTGAAAGAGTTGACTCTTTCAACTCTTTCTCTTTCTTTATCTCTATCAAAGCCAAGAGCACTTCGGATGTTGATGTCATGGCTGATAGTTATCTCTTCAGATACTTCTTTAGACCAAGCTTCAATTACTTTGTTACCTGGTTCCATAGCCATGGTTAGACAACCAAATTCAATTGCTTTGGTGTTTAGGCTTCTTAGAGTTTCTTTTGAAGGTAGTTCTTGGTTGGCCCAACCCCAGTCAGCAGTTCCGTTGGTATAGAAGTTGTATGTTGGTGAACCTTGAGCGTTCACGCTGATCACAGCAAGAGTTGTTGGTTCATCTGTGGTGATGCTGTGATCAAGGTTCACATTGTTGCTAAGTAATCTCTCTCGGATGATTCCACCGAATCTATCGGTTGAGATTCGAGCTAGGAAAGCATGTTCTGAACCTCGTCTAGCTAGCGCTAGAGCGACGTTAGCGTTGGCTCCGCCAACTACTGCTTGGAATTGACCTTTGATTTCTCTTGATTCAATTAGGTCAATTAGAGCTTCACCAATAACTATGATCATGTTTCCAAGTTTATTGGGGTGTTTGGGTCGAGTAACCTTGAGGGTAATGAAGTTTTATTGCTCAGCCATCCTCTTTGATAACGATGGTGTCTTAGTTGATTCTCACCAAGCAGCTAAAGCTGCTTGGGATATCTGGGCTACTGAGTATTCACCTGGCTACGACCTTGATAAGGCTAATAATGCTGGTCGTAGGGCAGAGGATATGGTTAGGGAACTGGTTAGTGAAGAACTATTTGTTGAAGCTAATAACCGTATTAATGAACTTGAGCAGGAAACAGCTCACCTAACAGTTCCTCTAAATGGAGCTAAAGAATTACTAGAGTCTTTGCCTTCAGGGCTTTGGACTATCTGCACCAGCGCTAATCCAAACCTTGGAAGAGCAAGGCTTTTAGCTGCTGGTTTGATTGTTCCTTCGGCTTTGGTTACCGGTGATGATGTTCAAAGAGGGAAGCCATACCCTGATCCTTATTTGCTTGGGGCTTCCAAGCTGAAGGTTGACATTGCTGAATGTGTTGTCTTTGAGGATGCTGAAGCAGGGGTTGAATCAGCTATTGAAGCAGGTGCTGGATTAGTTGTTGGGGTTGGCAAAAGAGCCATGAAAACTAATGCGGACATAGTCGTTAAAGACCTAACAGGTATTAGTTTTGATGGTGAAGAGATAGTTATTTCCGATAAGAACAGGTTGAGGTGATCATGGCTGAAGTAGTGATGTATGGGGCTGACTGGTGTGGGGACTGCAGAAGATCAGAGCGACTATTAAACACACTTGGTGTTGAGTTTGAAAAGAAAGATGTTGAGAAATCAGCAGAGTTCACAGAAGAAGCTAGAGCTATCTCTGGAAGAACCAACATCCCAGTAATCATCTTCAGCGACGGCAAGTTCCTAGTTGAACCTAGCGACCCTGAGCTACATGCAGAGTTGACTATTAGAGGTTTGGTTTAGGTTACTTCTCGAATTCGAGGCTAACTTCTAACTCACAGTCCTCGGCTGAGATGTTGAAGGCTCTAATAGCTTCAATGAAGTGTTCGGCAATAACATGAGATTGAGTTTCGTCCCAGTTGAGCTCTTTGTGGTGATTTGGTAAATCGTCATCTGGTGCAGTCCAGCCGAGAGCTTCAAGTGTTGTTAGGGTGCTTTCCAGGACATCCTCACACTGCGCGACTTCAATCCAAATAGTTTCTTCGTCGTTCCAGGTGCCTTGTATGTAAAGATCAGGGTAACGCTCGTTGCCCAAAGAAATAATGAAGAAGCCCTCAACGGCAGTATTTAGTGCTGCCACTTGAATTTCCTGGGCTATAGACTCCCATTCGCTTGGAATTTGGGCTGGCATTTGGCTCTCCTTTTGCTATTTGGCAACACTCTAAACGGAAATATTGCCTCTAGGCAAATCGTTATCTAGCCGTTAGGCTTGGGGTATCAAGAATTCTTGATAGTAGTCGTTTGCAGCACAGGTTCGAACCTTTGGTCTGAATCCAGTAAATGTGCCAGTCTTCCTATTTGTGAGAATCTGCCGTGTAGCAGATGTTCCTCTCGTGTGTGGGTCAGCGCAGTTCGACTAGTCCATGCGCCTTAGTACTACTCCTACGAGGGCCACACACTATAAAGGAATATAAATATGCCAAAATTTGGCACTAATTCGTCTGCGCCTGGAGGCGCAGCAAAGAAAACACACCGTAAGGGTGCAGCTAGCGCTGCTCCTGCAGCCCGTAAACCTAGACACTCTTCTGAGCGTCCAGTTCGTGAACAACGTAACGACCGTCCAGCACGCAGTGCTAACGATCGTCGTCCAGACTGGTCCCCGGCAGAATCTAGAGAATCTTTCGCTGGTCGTAACGCAAGAACCGAAGGTAATGGTTCGCGTGCTTCAAGACCAGCTCGTGATGATCGTGCACCTCGTAGAGATGACAGATCAGACAGAGCCCCTCGTAGAGAGTGGACTTCAGAGCGTCCTGCACGTGATGATAGAGCACCTCGCAGAGAGTGGACATCAGAGCGTCCAGCTCGTGACGATCGTGCCCCTCGTAGAGAGTGGACTTCAGAGCGTCCAGCACGTGATGATCGTGCACCACGTGATGATCGTGCACCACGTGATGATCGTGCTCCTCGTAGGGAGTGGACTTCTGAGCGTCCTGCTCGTCGTGATGACAGAGCTCCTCGTCGTGAATGGACTTCAGAGCGTCCAGCACGTGATGATAGAGCACCACGTAGAGAGTGGACTGAAGAGAGACCGGCTAGAAGCGATCGTGCTCCTCGTCGTGATTTCGGTGACCGTGATCCTCGTAGATCTGATCGTGTTGCTAGAGACGATAACCGTCAGAGAAGTTTTGATGGTGCAAGAGAGAAGTCTCCAAACAAGAAAGCTTTCTTTGAAGATGTTGTTCTAGAGAAGCTTCAGTCAGTTGATGCTGCAGATGCAGTTATTTCAACTGAGTGGTCAGAGATGGGTCTACACCCTCGTCTTCTAGACACTTTGGTTCAGATGGGTGCAACAACACCTTTCCCTATTCAGCAAGCAACTATTCCTGCAGCTATCTCTGGTAGAGATATCTTGGGTAGAGGTAAAACTGGTTCAGGTAAGACCATTGCGTTCTCTGTTCCACTTATCACCAAGCTTGTTGCTCAAGGCTCTCAGCCTCGTAAACCTAACCGCCCTCGTGCATTGGTTTTGGCCCCAACTCGTGAACTAGCTGACCAGATTGACAGAACTCTGTCACAGTTAGCTAAGTCTGTTGGTTTCTACACCACATGTATTTATGGTGGTATGCCTCAGCGTAGACAAGAGATTGCTATGCAGCGTGGTGTTGACATCTTGGTGGCAACCCCAGGTCGTCTTGAAGATCTAATGGCACAGAAGATTGTTGATCTTCGTGACGTTGAGACTTTGGTTATCGATGAAGCAGACCACATGTGTGATCTTGGTTTCATTGAGCCAGTTAGACGTATTACTGCAGCTACCGGTGATTCACAGAAGATGCTGTTCTCAGCTACTTTGGACAAAGAGATTGACGCTCTTGTTCGTGAGTTCCTACCTTCACCTTACGTTTATGAAGTTCCTAACGAAACTGAAGAGACCAGCGACATCATTCACCGAGTTATGTTTGCTGAAACTGACGCTAGAAGCCAGATTTTGCTTCGTCTAGTTCAGGGTGAGGGTAAAGCAATTATCTTCACTAGAACCAAGATGACTGCAGAAAGACTGTCAGAGTCTCTAACCACAGCTGGTGTTCCTGCGGCTCGTTTGCACGGAGATCTGAACCAGAACCAGAGAAACCGTAACCTTCAGCGCTTTATGTCTGGTGAAGTTCGCGTTCTAGTTGCAACAGATGTTGCTGCTCGCGGTATTCACGTTGATGACATTGCGATGGTTATCCAGGTTGATCCACCAGAGGAATACAAGACCTATCTTCACCGTTCAGGCCGTACCGGTCGTGCTGGTAAGACTGGAACTGTTATTACTTTGGTTCCACGTTCACGTCGCCGTAAGGTTGAAGATCTTCTTCGCCGTGCAGAGCGTGACGCTATCTATACTGACGTTCGTCCAGACAGCCCTATCTTGGCTGAAATCGCAGGACCTATCGCTCCAGCTCCAGCAGTAAGCCTGTTGGACTTCGGTGATAGCCGCGGTGGTTCAAGAGAAGGTGGCCGTAATCGTTCAGACCGTGGTTCATCTCGCGGTGGCTCACGTGATTTCGGTGGTCGTTCAGACCGCGGTGGTTCACGTGGTGGTTCAAGAGATGGCGCTAGATCTGGTGGACGTCCATCAGGGAAGTTTGCTGGGAAGTCTTCAGGTCGACCAGCAAGAGACCGCTAAAGATTAATAGACTAACCGCCCAGGTAATACTGGGCGGTTTTTCTTTAACGGCTAGTTAGTCTTAGTTCATGCCTCGTATCGCTAAATCTAAGAATGGTCATGAACCTAAGGTTTGTGTTAAATGCGGGTTGCCTTTTGAGTGGCGGAAGAAGTGGGAACGAGACTGGGAGAACCTTAAGTTCTGTTCAGAGAAGTGTAAGAAGGCATGAGTAAGCGAATACTTTATGTTCCTTTTGATCACCTGAATCTAAGTAAAGGTGTTCTCAAAGATTTAGATAAGAACAACGATGTTGTTGTTTTGGTTGAAAGTAATCGAATGATTACTGGTCGTGATTGGCATAAGGAGAGACTGTTCTTCCTTATTTCTTCAGCAAGACATTTTGCTAAAGAATTACAAGATAAAGGTATTCAGGTTGAATACATCAAAGCCAAGACAACTGTTGCTGGACTAAGAGAAGTTTCAAAGAAATACGGATCAGATGAGATTGTTTGTGCTGAACCATCTTCATTCAAACAGTATGCTCAGCTCAAAGAGTTTGGTGTTCAGTTTGTTCCTAATGATCTGTTTCTAACTAGCAGAGAACTCTTTACCCAGTGGGCTTCTAAGCAGAAGACCTATGTGATGGAGAACTTCTATAGAGCTCAAAGAGTTAGGTTAGGAATCCTGGTTACCGATGGCAAACCTGAAGGGGATCAGTGGAACTTTGACGCTGATAACAGATTGCCACCACCTAAGAATTACACTTTCCCACCATATCTAGAGCATCAAAGAGATGCTATTGATTTAGAAGTTGCTAAAGAACTGGATTATGTTGCAACGAACACCTGGGCTACCACTAGAACAGGTGCTCTAAAGCAACTCGATTACTTTATTGAACATCATCTTCATGGCTTTGGTCCTTACGAGGATGCCGTCATGGAAGATAACTGGGCTTTGCATCACTCTTTGCTAAGTCCATATCTAAACAATGGTCTTATCCATGCTGATGAAGTTGTTGATGCTGTGGTTAGCGCTTATAGAAAAGGTAAAGCACCTATTCAATCAGTTGAAGCAATCGTCAGGCAGATCATTGGTTGGCGTGAATACATCAACGGCATGTATTGGTTCTTAGGTGAAGAATACAAAAACCTAAATGGTTTAGGTGCAACAAGAGCACTGCTACCGGTGTTCAAAGATTCTTCTAAGACACAGATGAACTGTGTGAAGAAAGTTGTTGAAGGTGTTGAACAAAGAGCTTGGGTTCACCATATTCCTAGGCTTATGATTTTGAGCAATCTAGCTTTGATCACAGGAACCAATCCTCAAGAGTTCTTGGATTGGATGCGAGAAGAGTTCATTGATGCTGCTGAATGGGTAATGGTTCCAAACATCATCGGTATGGGTGTTCATGCGGATGGGGGAAGGCTTATGACTAAACCTTATGCAGCTGGAGGTGCATACATCTCTCGTATGACCCAGTTCTGTAAAGGTTGTGTTTATGATCCAAAGCTCAGAGTTGGCGATAACGCCTGTCCTTTCACAACTCTTTATTGGGATTTCCTAGATCGTCATAAAGAGCAGTTCGTCAAGAACCACAGAATGAGCCAGCAAGTCAATGGCCTAAAACGTTTGAGTGATTTACCAGAGCTAAAACAACGAGCAGTTGTTGTTCTTGATGGCCTTAGTCGAGGGACTCTTTAGTTAGAAGTAGTTGGCCAGTTGCAAAGTAGTGATCGAGGCGTAACTGACATCTCTTCATAAAGGTTGGTAAAAATTCAATGATCTCTGCTGATGTCATGTTGAGCACTGAGTTGATTAGAACTAGCAGCCTACTGAGAATAAGAGCTTCATAATCCTCATCCGAAATTTTGGGCAGTTCTTTTATGGAAGCGTAACCAGCTTTAAGGTACTTCTCCTTTTCAGTGTCTTCTCTGATGTAGTAGTTACTGATTGCTAGGTCTTGAATAGGTAAACCAATACCTGCATCATCGAAGTCGATGATGGCAAGTTTGCCATTATTCACAATTACGTTTCCGGCGTGCATGTCTGCGTGGATAGGAAGAAGTTTCGTCTCTGCAGAGAGTCTGATATGGACTTCGTCAGTGATGGCTAGGGCTTTGAGAATATCTCCGTATAACTTGTCATTAATCGATTTAGGTTGTTCAGATGTAATAGCGTCTTCAACATTCATCATGGTGCTGTTGATTTGTGGCAGACAGGCAGGTTCTTGGAATTCAAGATTTTCTGCAAAGAGTTGTAGTTTTGCCATGTTCTGGCCAAGTTCAAAGAGTTGGTCGCTCGTTATCTCTTCTCCGGCTTCTTCGCCTTCTATCCATTCGAACAGCACCGCTGTCGTTTCTGAATTCAGCGGAGCAAAAGGAGTTCTAATTAGCAACTCGTTATTTGAGGTTCTTACCGGCTGTGGAACTAAGACAGATCCATCCTCAGCTAAGGCCTCAAGCCACTGCATTTCTGCTAACACCTCGTTTGGCTTCTTACCTGAACCTAGGTTAATCCGAAGTGCGTAGTCTTTACCTTCGGCGCTCGTAACCTTGAACGAGGAATTGAAACTGTGGTTCACATTCTCAAACCTGTTGGGTTCAATGCCATATTGGCTCAATAGTCCAGGTACCAGCCTCTGCACCTCTGCCACTTGGCTGTCTTCATCTAGGTCCGTATATTCCACCCCTAAAGCCTAGTTACTTGGGGCTTGCAAGCCAGGGCCTATCTGGGCTAAACTCTAAGTAGCCAAAGACCGCCGGTTTCGGTTCAGGTAAATCCCTTGAATTCCTTGGGTTTTGCATGTTTCGACGAAGGTCCGCTTAGTAAGCGGCATCCCGCGCAGGTGAACTGAATTTGATTATTTTCAAGCTCTGGTCATTTGCGCCAGAGCTTTTTACTTTAAGACCCTAGGGCTACCGGCATCACAGATATAAGGAGCGCCATGGCGGACAAGCAAGCCTCAGTCGCAGAGTTAACTGGTTTATTCCAGACCTCTAAGGCTGTTCTGCTCACCGAGTACCGCGGACTCACTGTGGCACAGCTTAAAGAGCTGCGCCGTTCAATCAGTGCGGACGCAACTTACGCCGTAGCTAAGAACACATTGCTAACCATCGCAGCTAAGAACGCTGGAGTTACCGCATTTGACGGTCACTTCGCAGGTCCTAGCGCTGTGGCATTCGTAAGCGGAGACGTTGTCACCGTTGCGAAGGCAATGCGTGATTTTGCTAAGGCAAACCCACTGCTAGTTGTGAAGGCAGGTTTCTTCGATGGAGCCGCTCTAACCGCTGCAGAGGTTACCAAGCTCGCTGATCTTGAATCTCGCGAAGTATTGCTGGCCAAGGCCGCAAATGCTTTCAAGGCTTCACTATTCGGTGCAGCATACATGTTCCAAGCGCCACTTGCCCAGGCAGCTCGTGCGGTCGACGCACTGCGCCAGAAGCAAGACGCTTAACAAAACTAAGTTCAACCAAGCTTTACAAACAACAATTAGGAGAAACAAATGGCAAAGCTGACAACAGACCAGCTAATCGAGGCCTTCAAGGAGCTATCACTTATCGAGCTTTCAGAGTTCGTTAAGAAGTTCGAAGAAGTATTCGAAGTTACCGCCGCTGCTCCAGTAGCTGTCGCTGCTGCACCTGCAGCTGCTGCAGAAGCTGTAGAAGAGAAGGACTCATTCGATGTAGTTCTTGAATCTGCTGGCGACCAGAAGATCCAGGTTATTAAGGAAGTGCGTGCACTAACTAACCTAGGTCTAGGCGAAGCAAAGGCAGTAGTTGACGGCGCTCCAGCAACCGTACTTGAGGGTGCTAACAAGGAGACCGCAGAGAAGGCTAAGGCTGCTCTAGAAGCTGCTGGTGCAAAGGTTACCCTTAAGTAATCTTCTTCACTGAAAAAGAATTTCCCGTCTTGGTTTAGGCCAAGGCGGGTTTTCTTTTTATGTTCAGTAATGCGATTGCCGTTATAGAAGGAACAACAATTGCCATGGTCAGCAAAATTCTTGATCCTGCCCAGTAAGGCAACATCAATGCTTGGTTGAAAAGGAATACACCTGACACAAGGTAGATGACTCTACTCAGATTAGTAAGTGGTTTCTGGTTTCTTACGACTCTAATAATCAAAGTCAATAGAGCTGCAAGAGCAGGCGCTGCGACGATGAGTGTCAATACTTTGATTTCTAAATCTGAGAATGACTGGATCATTACAAAATCTGAGCCTCTCGTAACTCCGGAATTGAATTGCACTACAAGAAGCATTCCGGTGAGAACTACAAGGACCTTCCTAGCTATTTCAAATAACCGAGCCGCCAAACTATATTCATGTTCTACTTCGTATGTGAAGAACAGCAAGAATAGAAGACCGGCTAGCGGGTAGTTACCTTTGTTCAAGGCAACCCAAGTTACTACCAACGCGAGAGCAAAGAAGCTAACCGCATTTAGGTTCTGGAATCTAAAGTAACTTTTCAACACTCTCCAGACATAGACGTGGAGAATCGAACGTTTCGTAGTCTCGGTCTCAAAATCGTACTCTTCCCGAAGACGATCAATTCGAGTTTGTTTTAGCCCTAAACCAAGGACTCTAAAAATTTCAACCGACTTAGACATATTTGACCTGCACGTTTCTGACCTTGGTGATCTTTGATGGCTCGCTTAGGTGCTGCTTGGCGATGTTTTGGATTTCAGTCTTGCCTGTGTTTGTGAGGGTGTAGAGGCGTCTTCTTGCGCCTTTTCGTTGGTTGTCTTCCTCCCAATTCGATTCCATCCACCCATAACTCTCAAAGCGATCGAGCACTGCGTACACAGAACCAGACCCCAGACCAGTTGCGTTACATATCTGGATTCCCCAAGTGGGCTTGCCCTTGAGAGTTAGCAAGAAGCTAACAATTTTTAAGGTTGGTTTAGTGATGCGGGTCGGTTCGTTTATTTCCATAAGTGAATTATGGCATATTTTTGGACTTATTTGACATATATCAAATAAGATTATTCGAGGAGGAAATATATGAACATTCGTAAAGGTTGGCCGTTAGTTGCTATCGGGGCATTTCTTGTATTTAGTTTCTTGTTTATGTGCGTCGCAGTGTTGCCAGAACAGGCGATGAATAAGTGCACTGAAACCCCCACAGATGCGCCAAACGCATCAGTTACCAGAGAGTTTAGTTGGAAAAGTTTGGATTGGATCTGCCATAAGACAGTCGATGGCTCTGGAGTAAAAACCAGTTGGCATATCCCACTCATTCCTTATCCATAGAGTTCCATTTGATTCAAGCACCCGTCTTGGTTTAGGCCAAGGCGGGTTTTCTTTTACTCGGTTAGGCTTGATGTTATGAAGTATTACAACAATCTGGTGGAACTTATTGGCAATACCCCTTTGGTGAAGTTGAACAAAGTAACTGATGGTATTGCCTGTACAGTGCTGGCTAAAGTTGAATACTTCAACCCTGGTGGTTCTATCAAGGACCGTATTGCAGAGAGGTTGATTGATGCTGCTGAAGCATCAGGGCAGCTAAAACCTGGTGGAACTATTGTTGAACCCACTTCAGGTAATACCGGTATTGGTTTAGCTCTGGTTGCTCAGACTCGCGGATATAAATGTATTTTTGTGCTTCCAGATAAGGTTGCTCAAGACAAGATTGACACCCTAAAGGCTTATGGTGCTGAGGTTGTTGTTTGTCCAACTAACGTAGCTCACGAAGACCCTAGAAGTTATTACTCGGTATCTGATCGTTTAGCTAAAGAAATTCCTGGTGCCTTTAAGCCAGATCAATACAGCAACCTAAACGGTCCTGCATCACACTATGAAACTACCGGTCCTGAGATCTGGAAAGACACTGACGGTAAGGTTACCCACGTTGTTATTGGTGTTGGTACTGGTGGAACAGTTTCTGGTACTGGTAAGTACCTGAAGGAAGTCAGTAACGGTAACGTTCAGATCATCGGTTGTGATCCAGCTGGTTCTGTTTATTCCAATGGAACTGGAAGACCATACCTGGTTGAAGGTGTTGGAAGAGGAGATGACTTCCTGCCTGGAGCCTATGACCCAACAGTTGTTGATGGTTTTGTTCCAGTTCCAGATCTTGAATCTTTCATGATGACCAGAAGGTTAGCTAAAGAAGAAGGATTACTGGTTGGTCCTAGCTGTGGGATGGCTGTTGTGGCAGCACTAGAGGTGGCTAAAGACCTTCCTAAGGAAGCTGTGGTTGTTGTTATTTTGCCTGATGGTGGAAGAGGCTATCTAGCCAAAGTTTTCAATGACACTTGGATGAGAACCTATGGTTTCATGCCAAGACTTCATGATGCTGTTGAAGACCTAGTGAAGACAACAGAGTTAGCTCAAGTGAAGCCTGATTTCACTGTTGCTGATGCGCTAGCTCTCAATGAAGAATTCATGCTTGTTTACGCTAATTCAAGGCCAGTTCGTGTTGGTGAGATTATGGGTCTACTTCGAGCCTCAAAGTTGAAAGCTGCCAACCCAACTGATTCTGTGCTTCAATACATGGAAGCCAAACCAGCACTTCTCGGTTACACAGACACCATTGAAACTGCCAACAAAGTCATGGCAACCAATGATTGTGCTTTGGTTTTGCGTGAAGGTGAAGTTTTAGCCCTTTTGACTAACGCCTGAGGGGCTTAGTCTTGAAGTATCTAAGGAAGTAGTTATGTCAGAGTTTGAAACTAGAGCCATTCACACCGCACAGGATCCAGATCCGCTAACCGGTGGTGTTATTCCGCCTATTCACATGACCACCACCCACAAGCAAGATGGTGTTGGCAACTTACGTAAAGGTTATGAATACAACCGTGCGGCCAACCCAACCAGAACTGCTCTGCAGGAAGCTTTAGCTTCATTAGAGGGTGGACGTTTTGGTCTGAGTTTCTCTTCAGGTCTAGCAGCTGAAGATGCAATCATTCGAGCAGTTATGAAGCCGGGAGATCATGTCATCCTAGGTAATGACATGTATGGCGGGTCTTATCGTCTGTTCGCTCGAGTGTTCAAGGCTTGGGGTATTGATTTCACCATTGTGAATTTGAATGATAGTTCTGCATTGGAAGCTGCTTTTGTTGCTGGTAAGACGAAGTTGGTTTGGATTGAGACTCCATCTAATCCGATGATGACTATCTTTGATATTTCAGCTATCTCAGCTATTGCACACAAGCATGGTGCTGTGACTGTTGTTGATAATACTTTTGCAACACCTTATTTGCAGCGTCCTTTGGAGTTAGGTGCAGATATTGTTCTTCACTCAACAACTAAGTATCTCGGTGGTCACAGTGATGTTCTAGGTGGTGCTGTAGTTCTAAACGATGGCGAATTAGCTAAACAGATTGAATTCATTCAGTTTGCTGTTGGTGCTGTTTCTTCACCCTTTGATGCATGGCTAACACACAGATCTCTAAAGACACTTGCACTTCGTATGGATA
>Ga0304729_1001356_pt1 | contig 16300 bp, 17 predicted proteins | sample C_131016_MF_Meta_FD_190475 | JGI IMG/M metagenome (GOLD analysis project Ga0304729, IMG submission 190475) | Freshwater microbial communities from Lake Croche, Canada to study carbon cycling - C_131016_MF_MetaG (v2) (version 2) | ecosystem: Environmental > Aquatic > Freshwater > Lake | place... | reverse complement strand
ATTGATAGCCGTGCCCGTGCCACCGACTTTGAACAGGCCGACTCCTTTATCGGTAAGTCCACCTGTAGCATTAGCAGAGCGACCACCGATGTTGATACGAGAAACGGTGTTGGCGTCGCCGTAATAGCTGGTACCCGTATTACCAGCAGACGGAAAATAGACGCCGAACAACCAAAGTTTCTTTGAGAAATTGATGTTAGCCACATCGGACGCAGACCTCATGCCATAGGAAGCAAAGCCATATAGGCTATCCATAAAAGTTGCACGCTGGCTTGCAGCTGTGGTATACACTTCTCTGGTCATTCCATATTCACCCGTACCACCGCCGACAACAGATGTGAAGCCAAGCCTACCGAAATAACGTACGTTGGCGTTCGCCATGAGCCACGGGATAAGCGACGGATTAAGGTTAGTCGTTGCTACCGATGGATTGGCGATGACATCCGTGAGCGCCGCAAACGCCGGAACCGCCGCCGTGACGAACGCCGTAGTGGCGACCGCCGTAGTGTTGTTGCCAGCGGTCTGGGTCGTGGCGATTGTGCCAGTCGGAAGGGTGGGCGTGCCGGTGAAGGTCGGGCTTGCGAGCTTGGCGTATCCCTGACCGATTACATAGGCCGTCGTCGCGATCTGCGTGGTGTTGGTATCGACAGCGGCAGTCGTGGACAGGGGCGTGCCGGTGAACGTAGGCGAAGCCAAGGCGGCCCTGCTGGTGTCGGTCGGATGGACGTGGTCCTGGCGAGCGTAGAGCCACGACGAGCCGACAGCGGCAGTCCCATTGACGATAGGAGTAGCCGTTCCGACCTGTCCAAGGACGAAGGCCGTGGTCGCCAACTGGGTCGTGTTGGTCGAGACGGTCGCGGTCGGGGCGACTGGAACGCCCGTCAGGCTGGGGCTAGCCAGAGCAGCCGCACCTGAGACATCCGCAACGGCCAGCGTGATTGCACCCGTGCGGCCAGCAACGGAGGTAACGGGGGCCGAGGTCAGGTATCCTTGGGCCTTGACGAACGCCGTAGTAGCGATGCTGGTATCGTTATCCGAGGTAGCAGGAGTTACTGCCCGTGCGTCGCCCGTAAAGACTGGCGAAACAAGAGGTGCGTAGTTTAAGGCCGCCTGGGTGCTTGTTAGGTAGCCTAAACCAGTGACCCATGATTGATAGGCAATCGTTTCATTCGTCGTGGACGTTGCCACTTGTAACACAGAACCCGTATTCCAGATGTCGCCGACGGAAGGGCTAGTGACGGGGTCAACATAAGCCGGGATACGGAAAGAGGAAACGGTGGTAGTGCTGGCCGGGAAAACTACCTGACCCGTGAACGTAGCCCCATCCAAAGGAGCGTATGGAGTCAGCGCCGAAGAGGTGATGAACCCTTGGCTACCGACGTAACCAGCATCAACGAACCCAGAAGGATTACCGATGGCATAATACAAGCCGTCAGCGGTTCCCTGCGTGATGAAACCAAGGTTAGTTGCCGAAGTGGTCTGGACGGTCGAATCTCCGAACGTAATCGAACCAGCAGCCGACAGGCTGATCCCAGTCGAACGCATCTGGGTCGTGTTCGTCTCATCCTGCACCGTGATGACGTCATGCTCAATCCAAGACGAGTGAGGCGTGCCGCCTAGGTCCTCAAAACCGATGTATTCGTTCGTGAAGTACGACGTGACGTTCGGCGTGTCGATGTGCTGGATGGCAATCGAGTCGTGGGCGATGGAGACGCCCAGCTCGTTGGTTGACTCGAAGACCTTAACCAGATCAGGGGCTACGTTGACGTAGTACGGCGTAGCGTTGGCGACATTGATGCCGGTATGGGAAACCTCGACGCCGTTGTCGGCTGCGCTATTCCAAGCGCGGAGGGTCGTCCCGGCCAAAGAGTCGAGGTACAGCGGGCGAGGCGTGACGCTGGACTGTTCAGTAGTCGTCAGCCAGCCAGCCTGCCAGTTGAACTCATAGCCGATAGAGCATACCAAGCTGATGCCGTAGTTGCCACCGCGCGAGGTGTCGAAGTTACCTTTGCTGATATACTGCCCGGACGTGCCGTCAAAGACGATGGGGCCAGTCATGGTCCCGCCAGCCAGGGGAAGGTACGAACCGCCGCCGCCACCCGTGACGACAGACCACGCGCCGTCTTGGCGGGCGTACTGCGATCCGTCAGAAGGGGCGTCAGTCAGGAAGCCCGAAGGGTTGCCCGTGGAAGGGTAGAACGCCGCCGAGCCAGGGAAGGCCGTAGACTGGAAACTGGAGTCCCCGAACGTGATGCCCGAAGCCGTCATCGCAAGGGTGTTCGTTCCATCGGAGGCTTCTAGGCCATTGATGTAAACAACGCCGTATGCCCCCGTTGCGGTGTTCTCCGTGTAAATGTCGCCATTCTCGAAGACGGTGGTATTCGTCCCGACCGTATAAGTAATGGGTGACGTGATAGGGCCGCCAGTGAACGTCGGGCCGGCGGGGCCTTGCGGGCCTGTCTGACCCGTGGGGCCGGGGGTCCCGATTTCGGTGACGATGGTGCCGGTGGGCTCACCGTACGAGATGACTGTGGAAAGGGTAGCCATTAGAGGGTGATCTGGGCTTCGATGGTGAAGCGGGCGGTCGTCGAGTAGAAGACGACGTCGCCGAGGGAGCAGCGGTAATCCAGCGCGGCGGTTCCGGGGGTCCAGTCGGAGGAGTCGCCGTCGAAGTAGACGTTGAACGTCAGGTTGCCGGCCAACATCTCGATGGTCAGGGGATAACGCTGGCGGGCGTGATCCATGACGGAGGATTCGACCAAGACGCCTTCGAGGGTGGCGGGGTCACCGGCTCCTGGGGTATAGGTGACAAGGGCGGCGAACGTAGAGCCGCGTTTCCAGGTGACTGTAGGGCTCGCCATAAGTCAACGCGGCAGTCAAACCGCGTCAGACGACTTCCATGCCACTGATTTCCATAATGACGTTGATCGGAATAGTCGTTTCGCCCGTGCCAGTAAACGTCTGACCAGAAAGCGTTGCGGCTGAAGTGTCGATTGTCAGTGTCCCCGTCCCCGTGCCGTCAACGGTTTTATATGTAACCGTATTGCCTACAAGATAAGAAACCGTCCTTTCCTCGGTTCCTCGCAAATAAAAAACGGCCGTCCATTCATCTGTAAAAGGATCATAACCAGTCACGTTTATGCCTGCATCCGGGTATTGAAAGAAATAAGCGTTTGCCGCCAAAGTCATCGAGCGGCTTGGCGTAAAAACAAAGTAACCAGGAACGCCGTCGCCGTATGGGTCGGCCTTGTATTCTCTTCCTGATCCATTTGGGTCGAAATCGCCGCCAGTCAAAGGATAGAAAAGGACAGACCAACCGAATGTGAGATTTTGAGCCATTAAACCCCCGCGTAATAGTAGTTGGCCGTGTCGTCCCCAATCTTGATGCGGCTGGCCCAGACGGATCCGTTGACAAGCTGCGAGACCGTGCCGTCGGTCTGGATGTGCGCAATGGCGATGTAGCCGTATTCGTCGGAGTCTGTCGGTACGGCGGCGCCGCTGTCGAGCGTGACGTTGTCGGGGTCCGGGAATGTCGGGGGAGTGCCAGCCAAGACTCCAACGGCAACCCAGATATAGGCTTCGTCGCCGATCGTGACGTTGAAAGTATCCGTGATGTTGGACGGGATGATGTTGTTGACCATGCCTTCGCAAACGGTGTACGTTGCCGTGCCTTCGGCCTCGGAAGCCTTTTTAACTTTAAACGGCCGGCAAACGTCAGGAGCGTAAGCCGGGAAAGTAATAGTCCCTTGAATAAGCTGCTCTACCACCCAGACATCAGCAGAATAAGGCTGTGAGATGTTGCCGATGTTAATGGCTTGCGCGGTATAATCTCCAGGGATTGAAATATTGGAAGGAAGCACGACAGGACAATCGTCGGTATAATCGACCGAAGGACCGATCCACAATTTGTAGACAGAAGAAGGGACTCCGGCATCGACGACGGTGATGCGGAAAAGCCACACGTCGTAGTCTGTATCGTTGGAAACTGGACCAAAATAGCCACCCATGTTGCACCAGGGCGTGATGTCTTGATACCCGTTGACCGGGTCGCAACCAAGATCGATGGCGTCAATCAATTCTTTTTTGATGCAAGTGCCTTCTGTTTCTGGGGCAGTAAGGACAGATCCTTTCGCCACGCGCATTACCCAGAACGGGTCACCTTCTGGGTCGGGCTGTTGATTGATGACTTCAACCTTAAACTGGATGACCTGTTCAACGGCCGGAATGGTCTGCGACCCAATCAGCTCCTGGTTTAAATCAAAAACTTCATTTTCAGCGTCCCATCCGATGTAAGCGATTTCAAGGACTTGAAGGGAATACCCAGTCAAAGGAAGATTTATTCCAAGAGGGTTTCCATCAGAACCGTAAGCCACAAATCCGCCCGTTGGGTATTTATAATCATCGGTCGAAGCGACATAAAGGTAATTAATGAACTTCTTGCGATCCTCGCTGCGCATTTGCATCAAATAGACGCCGTAGTCTTTGGCTTCATCTAAAACAACGTAACCACCGTTATTCGTGAAAATTGAAGCGGGGTCTCCGCCATCGACGATACTGACGGGAGAATTGTCGAAGACGGTCGTCATGGCTTCTTGATTGGCTTTGTGTTCGTCCTGATAGATGACCGAACCACTGACAATTTGAAGCGTCCACAACATTCCACCGCCTTCGGCAGCCGTTTCCTCAACAGTGCATTTAAATTGATTGTAATAGGTCGAACCTCCGGCCTTTTTCATGTCCGTGTCCGTCTGGTAGATTTGCGAGCCTCCAGGGATATAAGACACTACCTGACCCTCCCCGATGTATGGCATAGGAAGCCCGGACTGGACGCCTTGCGCCAGATCGTTAAGCTGCTTGGCTAGGCCAGCCGCGTCGTCTTCCGTGAACCTTGAATTAAAGCGCGAGCCGGCGCCGCGGAATCCGAGGTCATCCATTTTAGAAAATGCTGTCGGCCGTCAGGTAAATGTCGAGGTCCCAGCCTTCATCCCCTCCGACTAAAACGTCATAAACGACCTTAATGCCGGCGGGGTTGTCGGGGGAGCCAATGATTTCGATTTGGGCCGAGGTCATAAGTAAAGCCTGAGCGGTTGGAAAATCGGAATAAGTGAAAGGAGGGACAAGTGTCGCAACGTCGGCCCCGGTCACGATTTTGCCGATGTTATTGAACATGATCATGGCTCGATTGCTTTCATCGGCGTTAAAAAACATCGTGCCGCGGATGTTTCCTTGAGGACGCAGGAATTGACGAACTCCTCCCTTGATGTTGATAGACCCATCTTTGGGGAAACCGAAGCCGTTGAACTTCCAAGTTTCGCCGGCCGTGCCGTCGCCGTTGTCGGGCGATTGCTTCACGAAGATGGGCCAATTCGCCGTGGTCAAATGGGTCCCGTTGCTGCCAGGATAGCCGGCCAATGGGCCAGATACCCACCGGGTGTCGTGTTGCGTGAAATTGGGGTGGGTCTCGATTGGCTGGGACGAGCAGTTGGCGACGCCGTTGACCTGTGCGTCCGTGTAACCGATGCCGCGAGCAACGCCCATGTAATCAATGGTCAACATGGCAACGCCGCCCTTTGAGTAGGCGATGGCGTATTTGTAGGACAACATTTCAAACCCAAGGTCCTCCGGGTAAGCGATCCCAGTGGAAACCATATCAATAGCGTCTCCGACATGGGCCGAGGAAGAGTCCAAGGCAAACGTCAGCTGCGCTTGCGCAAGGCCGTACGCGTCGATGTGGACCTGCCCGGAAGCTTGACGTACTCCTGGGGGGGCAAGGTCTTGACCAAAATCAAGGCGGGTGGGCGAAGGGTCTGGCATGGTATTATTTGTTGGCGGGGGTCAATTTTTTGGTGGCGGGGCCGGGGGCAAGGACTGCGTCCTTCAGCTGAGTGACTGAGTCAGCCGTCTTCTTTGTGGCATCAAGCATATCTTCCTGATAAGTCCCTGAAAGGATTGAGGCAACGTCCCCGCCGCCAATCTGTTGAAGCGTGGAAGCGGCCATGACGGGGTTGATTCCTCCGTTGTCTTTGGCAAGGGCTTGTTTCTTTTTTTCTTCCTCTTCCATCTGTCTGATGGTGCTTTCAAGGGCAACGGGAGGGACGGCCCCCTCGGCCATCGGGTTCTGTTTAAATTTCTCAATCCATTCTTTCATCCAGTCGAAGCCAAGGCCCTTTGCACGAAGTCCTTTGACGATTTCTCGACGATATTCGGGACTGCGTCGAACGGCGGCCTCGGCGTCGGGACCTTCAAACCCGACCTGTTTCTGTTTTTGCATCTGCTCGGCGAAAACACGGTCTTTGACTTCTTGAGCGGACATATCCGCTTTTTTATCAACTTGTTTTAAATTACGCCAAATGCTTTTAAAGAAACCGCCGATGCCAGAGTCGCGCCTTGCATCCCAGCGATCGGATGCGTCCTGGGCTTGAATCTGTCCTTCCGAGTATACTTTTGCTTCTTTAGTAGTTTCGTGAATCTCTTGTTTGCCCTGACGGATAATTGGCATTAAATCGCGACCAGATCTGCCAAAGATTGCGGTGGCATTTGCGGCGACGAGGTAAGCATTGCCGGTCTCTTCCAGTTGTTCTGCCAGGGCCTCGAGGACTTCTGTCGCTGTAATTGTTCCGGCCGCAATCTGCTCGTTTCCAAAACCAAGTTCGCGAAGGACTTTTCCTGCGCCAGTCGCATCCTTAGACGCGTTACCCATATATTTAGAAAACAATCCTAGGGACTTTCCAATGGTCTCGAAACTGACGCCAACCATTTTGCCGACCTTGCCTATTTTTTGAAGTTCGACAGCGCTTGCGCCGGTGACGTGCATGGCGTGGACAAGTTCTTTGAAATACTCGCCGGCCTCGTTGAACTTATCCATCAGCTTATCAAAAACGGCCCCAGCTGCAAAGATCCCACCAATCGAGGCGGCGGCCGATGACCCGATTTCGCTAAACCAAGAAGACAGTTTGGATCCGGCTCCCTTGACGGCTGCCTCGGCGCCCTTTGGGACGTCAGAGAAATCACCGCTAAATTTTACTTTTACGTCGTCGGCCATAAATGATTAAGCGGCTGCCTTTGCGGCATCCTCTTTTTTGCAATTTTCCATCGCTTGCCATTCTTTGTCTGAGACAATTTGAACATCGGCGCCATTGGCCCGGACGTGCGCCATGTGCAACCAAACGGCAGCGGACTCGGGCATTGTCCAGGCTTCCTCGGTCGTGTGGCCGTTTCGCACTAGGCAGGCAACAATGGAAAGTTCCCAAGGAAATCCCTTGTCATCGGACGAACCTTTGGATTCCTTTTGCCAAAAACGAGGCCACAAAGATTGCTCGTTAAAATAAACAAGCAGTTTATAGGCTTCCGTTTTCAGGATCCGCTTGCTGATCCTCATGCGTTGTAGGTGGTACCCTTCCCGGAAAGACGACTTTGTACGCATTTCTTCAATGTTGTGCGTCGAAAGAATCCTGACAGCGTTAATGATGTCGGCAGCGCCGAACAGTTTGTCCGTCGATAATACAGGCGAATCGATAGCCTCGAGCGCCACGCGATGGCGGAGGCAAAACGGCAACAGACGACGCCCGCAGACTTCAATCGTCGGCGGGAGTATCGTCGCTGCTTGCGTCCACCGATTAGCCACGGCGGTAAGCCCTTGCGGGCTTTAAGCGATCTCCTGGTACTTAACCAGCTTGAGGGTGACCTTGCGGAAACCGTTGTTCGTACCAGAGTCGCCCACGTCTTTGATGATGTAAGAAACGGCGTCGTAAGTAAGACGGTCGCCGATAGCGGGAACGGTTGCGCTGGTAAGAAGGATGCCAGAGAGGGACGTTTCGATGCGAAGATCGTCAAGGCGGTCGGTGATGACGCGGCCGGTCTCGTCCATCACTTCAACGTCAAGCGCGGCCTTCTGGCTGATGTCATCGGACTGAAGGGTGACGAAATCGGCGCTGTCGTAGAGGGCGAAAACGTGAGAAACGCCGAAGGTCTGGGGAAGTGAAGCCATGGTCTTTGGTTATGAGTCAACGCGGCAGTCAAGCCGGAGGGTAGACGGCAACAATGTTGTAGGATAAGATATTCCCGTAGCGGCGGTCGGCCACCCCTTCGTCATCGCTGACAATCCAAGAAGCGTAATAATCTCCGACCAGCCAAGAGGAAGCCAGCCCAGCCGTGTCCTGCATGATAGCCTGGACGTTCTCCACGCGTTCGCGGTGTTCGGCCAGCGTCGAGTCGTCGGCCGAGGAATAGACGTAAATCTTCACCGTCAGCTCGAAATTGCCTAGGGGCTTGGCGCCGAGATCGCGGTGGGCTTGGGCGGACTCGGCGTGCAGGATGACGATGGGGACGAGGCGGATTTCGTCCGTCTGGCCCGCATGAATCTGGATGCCGGGAAGCATGTCGGCCGCGTTGGCGTCGAACCAAGCCTTGAGGGATTGCTCCGTGATCGTGCGGATGCCGTAGATGGTGGGGTCAGTGTGGCCTGTTGCCATGTTAGGAGGAAAAGTGATTTGCGGTGTTAAGCCAAAGGTTCTTCTTTTGTTTGTTCATTCTGGCGGCCATGTCGTTGCGCATAGAGTAAGCGCGATGGTTTATTGCCAGTTGGACAAAATTAGCGTTCCCGGCTCGTTTCCCAATTTTGTTGCCAACTTCAAACCCAGGCTTGGCCGGGTCGGAAAGGAATTTTATGGCGATGGCATTGCCGGCCGCTTCGCTGTGTTTGACCCAAGCTGGTGCTTTGATTTTTTCGCCAAGTTCCGTGGCCGCTATCCAATACGCAGACTTTAGGAAACCAACGTCCTTTTGTTTTTTTAGAACGTAGGCTTCGATGTCGGATTCCTTGGCAACAATGGCAAACGGCTGCTTCGATCGGCGGGCCTCGGAATTAAGCGAGCCGCGGCCTCCGTCGGTGCGGAGGTTTGTGTGCATGGCTTCAAGGGTAGACCTTTCGCCTGGGCCAACGTAGGCAAAAGAATCTCCGCGAGCAAATTTCTGCTGGAACTTTTTCCACCGAGTTTGCTTTCCTTTGCCTTGCACGGTTTGACCTTTGCGTTTGTTCCACATCTTAAACACGTCATAATTGTTCAAATCTGCAATTTGTGAACGAGTGGCTTTGTCTACTGGCCTGAATATTTTAAAAATAGATTTGCGGACATTTTCAGCTCCGTGGGCTTTGGCGGGAAGGGTGTCCCCATCGCCAGGTGTGTCCCCGGAAAAAGGCCGCGAGTAGGCAATCATGTCCTGACAGAAAAGAGCTGCTTGGCGGCGGATGACTGTCGCCAAGTCTTTGCCCATCACCTTAACATAATCTTTCAGGTGCGCGCTTAACCCGGTCGAGTCGATGGTGACGTTCTTATTGGCCGAAATTGGACTAAACTTTGCCATTAGGCGGGCTCGCCCTTGGACTGGACCTTAACAATGACCCAGGCGGAGGGCGGTCGGTCGTTGATTGCGACGATGCGGAAGTCCGCGCCGTTGTAATGGACAAGGTTGCCGTAGATCACGACGCCGGCATGGGCGGCCGTATCCGTGCGCAGGAACTTTACGTCGTAGCTTGTCGAATTCATAAAGCCCCCGGTCTCAAGGTCCTGGGCAACCATGGGGGGCCCCATAAGGACGTTGAAAGCAATGGAAGAGCCAGAGCCACGGCGGACCGTCACGGCCTTGGGTATTTCGTTAAGGATTTCAGAGGCGTCTGCGGCCCACTCGTCTTGGATGGCTCCCATGAGTCAACGCGGCAGTCAAAAGGCGGCAGAAGCCAAGCCAGAGGGGTCTATCGGCCTAGCCAGCGGCCGTTTACTTGTCGCAGCGGAACCGCTTGAACGCCGGATGGCGCATCGAGCCCGAAGGCGTGACTTCTTGATAACCCACTTCGACCGTCGAACCGACAATGGACGAAGGGAATATGCGCATGGCTTCCAGCACCTTGGCGGAGAGGCCGGATCCCACGCGGACAGGACGGCCCTTGAAATCCACGACCAGAGAATCCCCGTCCACAAAGACCACGCGGCAGTCGGCCGTCTCGGCTGCCTTGACCTTGACCCATTCGGCCGAACGCTCCCCGGCCTCGTAGCGTGACCCAGAAGCCTTGATGACGATGCCTTCATAGCCAGAGGCCACGGCGGACTCGAAACAGGCTTGGACGGCCTTCTTGCCCCCAAGGAAAGGCATCCAGGGAATGCAGCGGATGCGGGCGGACTCGGTTCCGTGGGTAAGGGTGAAGTGGCGTGAGCCTTGGACAACGCCGTCCAGCATCATCGTGCGGGTGATGACATCGAAGAAATGGATCACGGCGGACTTGGCTGGCTTCTTGGAGCGCAAGGCTCCGATGCCGTCAAAGAAGTCCCCGCAGACCGCCTCGCCGTCCAACCAAAGAGTGTAGTCCTTGATGGGCAGGGTGGCGGCAAAGGCCCGGACATCGTCAGCCAGATGGGCAAGGGAGGCGATAGGCTTGCCGTTGCGGGTCGTGAACGCGACCGTGTCCTTGAGCCGGTTGACTTCGACGACGACGCGGATGCCGTCGAGCTTCGGTTCGACGACCAATTCCCCCGCCGGCAGGGTGCCGTCATAGGTCTGGCAGAGCATCGGGCGCATGGGCAGACATTCCAACAATGTGGACAGCCCGTCAAGCGGGAAACCCAGCCAAACAAAAGACCCCCATCGCTGGGGGCCTTGACCTTCCTCTGGCCTTTCGGCTTAGAGGTCGGTGATGACGACGCGGATGGCGGCGTTCGGGTTACCGACCGACTGGCCGATGATCCACGAAGCCGACAGGTTCGACAGACCCTTGGTCCAATCGTACCAGGAGCGGAGGCTGAAGGCGAAGCCGCTGTCCGGGTCGGACACGGTGACTTGCTCCCCGCCGCCCGTAGTCGGGGCGCTGGGTACGCGGGTGACGATGACATGGCCCTGCTGGCAGGAAGCGATACCATTGAGGTGTTCGCCAGAAGGAGCAGCGTCGAAGCCGTTGTATTCGTAGATGTCGATGCCATGGAGGCGCCCGACCTTACCGTCACGGATGACGGAGGTGTCTCCGATGGACAGGTACTGAGCAACGGAAGCGTCCTGGAGGAGCTGGCCGAAGGCGTCAGGGGAGAGGAGGAGGGCGCGATCAGCGAACGGGAGATTGGCCTTGGTCATCGCGGTGGCGAGGTTGGCAATCTGGACGCGGGTGAAGCCGGCCTTGTTAGAGGTGACGTACTTGCTGTAGTTAGCAATGGTCGTTTCAGCGAGGACGCCGTCGAAGAGGGACTTAACGGTGGCGTTCGCCATCGGAGCGATGAACACGCGGCGAAGCATGTCCAGCGAGATGGTGGCGACTTCGGTGTCGGTGAAAGCGGTGGCGACGTAGTTATGGTCGGCAAGCGTCACGGCAACGTCGTTGGAGGTAGCGTCGGCAGGAACGAAGCCGGTGGAGCGATCGTACGTCGAGGCCGAGAAGGCGTCAGCGTAGCGGGTGTGGACGACCTGACCCTTTTCAGCCACATAGGAGCTGAAGTCGGTCGTGACGATTTTGTTGAGGGGCTGGAGCATCGGCACCAGGGTGCGCAGCGTTTCGGCGGCGACGAACTGGGGAGCCAGGCCCTGATTGAGAACGGAGTTGCTCATTTAGGTATGGTATTGGGTGAGATTGGGGGGAAAGGGAAAATTAAGCGACGCCCTTGGCGGTGACAACCTTGGGGGCTGATACTTCCTGACGAATCCGGAAGTTCTGGGACACGCTAAAATCAAAAACGCCTTCGCTGTTCTTTTTCAGGCTTACGGAATAACCGATGCGCGTGGCGCCCTTGTTGGCATTAGCATCGGCAACAATAGCGTCCCAATTAGCGGACAGCAGTTCGGCGATTTTGCCAGAGATAGCGTCAGAGGCGGCCATTTACTTGATGCCGAGGTGCGAGACAATGGCGGCGCGGTTGGCGTTGTAGAACGCCTGCTTCTTGGCCGGGTCCTTCATGGCGCAATACTCGGTCCAGACTTCTTCGGGGGTCTTCTGGATGGCCGAGTCGGCGGCGCTGATTTCGACCGGGGAGACGCCGACGGAAGCGACAATCTTGGCGGCGACCTTGCCGACGGACTCGATCTGTTTGGCGGCTTCGGCCTTCAGGGATTCGGAGGCGGCAAGAGCCTTGGTCAGTTCTTCGACCTTGGCGATGGCGGCATCGCGGTCGGCGATGACGGCGGCGGAGGCTTCGAGCTTCTCGGCGACGGCAGCGTACTCGGAGGCGAGCGTGTCGTTCTTCGACTTCAGTTCGCTCATCTCCTTAGCCATCGCTTCGGCTTCACCGCTCTTGTTGGTGAAGGCGGCTTTAAGGGCCTTGAGGGATTCTTCGAGGGTCATGTCGCTTAGGATTGAGTCAACGCGGCAGTCAAGCGACTCCCCTGGACTTGTTGCGCTTGTGCTTCGACTTGTCGTCCGTGTCTGCGTCCGTATCAACGGCTTTCTCGCCGGCGTCGGCTTCATCGTCGGCCTGTTCGGTCGATGCTTTAACTTCGCCCTCACCGTCCTCGTCATCTTCGCCGTCCTCGTCTCCGTCTTCGGATTTTTTTGATTCACCTTCCTCGCCTTCCTCGCCCTCTTCGCCTTTTGGCTGCGGGGTCACTCCATCGTCCTTCTCGTCTTCGGATTCATCGTCGGCCTTGACCTTGGCCGGAAGTTTGGCGGCGGACGCCTTGAGGACGTTGGCCTTGATGCCAGACAACGCGCGATCTGAAGCCATGCGGGTCGTGCCGTATTCTTCGCCCTCGTCTTCTTCGGCCTCATGGCCGACGCCTTCGGCACATTCCTGGCGCTCGTCGTTCTCTTCATCGGCCTCCATTTGGGCGGCCACGGCCGCGTTGAGGGACTCCATCAGCTCGTCAAAGCCGTTGACCAAGCCGGTGACCATGCCGGCCTCGGCGGCCTTCTTGCCGGAGAACGTCTGGCCTTCCATCGACGCGTCATCGACGAACTCGCGGACGCCTTTGACGGCCATCTTAAACTCGCCGTGGATTTCGTTGACCTCGTCTTGGAGCATCTTGCGCTGATTGGCGTCAAGGGACGTTCCAGGGATGCCGGCGCCTTTGAACAGGCCGGACTTGATGACTTCCATGCGGACGCCTTCCATCTTGTACGCTTCGGAGCAATCGGGGTAAGCGATGTAGACGCCGACGGAGCCGACGGTGGAAGAGCCGGTGGCGTAGAAACCAGCGTTGGCTTGGCTCCCGATCCAGTAAGCGGCCGAGCAACATTCCGAAGCCGTGAAAGAGATGACTTCCTTTTTGGAGTTCTTAATGCGGTTGGCGAGTTCTGGGACGCCAACGGACGTGCCGCCAGGGGAGTCGATGTCAAGGATGATGGTCTTGATAGACGGGTCGCGCTCGCACTCTTCGAGCATCTCTTCGACGTCGGAGATGTCGCAGCATCCGCAAAGGGACTCCAGCTCCGAAAGATTGGAACCAATCACGCCTTTGACCGGGACGATGGCGAACGGCGGGAACTTCTCCAGCGTCTGCTTGGCGCCGAAGATGGCGGAAAGCATCTCGCCCATGTCGGTCATCTTGGCGGACATCGGGATTTCCACGGACGCGCAGCGCTCAAGGAACGCTTCCGCCTGGGAAGGGTTGATGAGCAGCGGGCGCTTGCTCTTGAAATCTTGGGATAAGGAACGCATTTTATTAAAAGGGATTAGGGGTTGTCCTGATTGAACATCGGGGTGAACGGCGCGTTGGGCGCAGCGCCTTCGTGGGACGCCGTCGTCTCGTCGATGTTGCCTTGGGGGTTGGCGGACGGTTCGTAGACCATCGAGACGGGGACGTTGAACTCCTTGGCGGTGTCGATGATGAGGCGGGCGTCGGCCGCGCGGCGGCGAATCTCCTCGCGGGGGTCCATCCCCATCTCCTGGAAGTGATCCGACAGCGTCTTGAGGCCGGCTTGGATGTCGGCGAGGTTGGCGGCGGACTCACGGCCGGCATCTACGGTGACGCGGCGTGGCGTGACCCAGTTGACCTTGGTAAAATTGTCGTTGGCGGGAAGGTCGCCGTTGGAGATGGCCGTGCCGATGACGTAGGCCCAGACAGGCGAAAGCATCCGGGTCTGGAGCATATGCTGACGGGCTCCAAAGGCTCGTTCCGCTTTGCTTACGACCAGGCGAATGGCGCTGCCCCCGATGCCATTTGGGTCCGAGGTAAACTGATACGGAAGGACGCCAGCGGCCGAGTCTTTTTCGAGATATTGAATAAACCCAGTGAACGTAGAGTTTGGTCGATTGCTCTGGAATGACTCAAGCTTTTCGCCAGGGGCAAGAGATAGAATCTTGCCGCCGATGAAGGAGCCGACTTGTTCAGGGTTGTTATAGACTTCTGACGGGTAATCTTGCGGACGCATGCCGAACGCCTCAAAGTCGGAAGCCGATCCGTCAAACTGCGGGTTCTCGCGGGTCAGCGTCCTTGTAATATCCCCCGCTGTTTTCGTTGCGACTTTCTCCATAGAAAGCAGCTCCAGAAGGTCGATTAAATTATTGATGCTATGCTGCATCGGGCTGAAGCCGCGCGCTCCCGAAGCCGTCTCCGGGTGGTAGACGTGCAGGATGCTATTGGACGGGATGAGGCGGGTCGTGCCGTCGGAACGGATGACCATATATCCAACCACGGCGCCGAACTTGTTGAACATCACGCCGTCCCACATTCCATCGGGAACTCCAGCGGCTCCGGCGGACGTGCCGACACGGTGGGATTCGATAAGCTGAATCAGCGGGGAGCCGTCGGTGGCGTACGTCTTGAGAACAAAGATTTCTCCGTCTACATCGACCTTTCGGCAAACAAGCTGCTGGCACTCCCAGAAATTGAAGCGGTTCGTAATCTCGCAAGGGCGGTTGGCCCATTCGGAGAAATACTTTTCGGCCAGTTCGTCCCACGCGGCGTCGCCGCTGGCGGCCTGAGCGCGGATTCCGTCGGCCACGGAATACATCACGTTGTCGGCGACCATCTGACGGACCAGACCGGCATTGACCGACAGCCAGCGCATCTTGCGCGTCAGCTCTTGGCGGTCGAAGACCGTCATGGTCTTCTTCATGTCCGCCGGCCAAGGCGTGTTGATCCACGAACGCTTGTTGGAATACTTGGCCGCCTCGAACTGCGAGAAGATGCCGGAGCCGCCGCCGCCGACATCCGAACGGGCTTTCAACCCTTTCTTGTTGGCGTACGCCTTTACGTCGCGTACGGCTTTGCGTACGGCCTTCTTGATGCTGGGCTTCTTGGGGGCGGACATAAAGGGGTCAGAGTCCTCGGAAGTTCCAGAGGCCGTTGTAGACGCGGACGCGGTCGATGGCCCCATATTGCTGGGGGTCCTTGATTTGCAGCGCGTATCGGGCTTCGATCATTACGGTGTGGACATCAAGAGGCCATGATTTCGACACGCTCGTCCCAGAGTCAGAGTAAGACATCATCGTCTTGCCTTCTTCCAAAAGCGAAGCGGCCCGGTCCACAATCGATTCGATGCGGGCTTGGGATAGGATAAGGAAACAACCTGTTGCTCGACTCGCCATAGGTCAACGCGGCAGTCAAAATGGCAAAGGCCCGCTTCCTCGGATGAGGTCGGCGGGTGCCACCTTCTGAAACCCATGCCCGAGCTGCTTGAAGGCGCAGTGATAAACTGAAGCGGCGTCATGGGGTGTCAAGAGTTGGGGTTTGCAACATCCTCCGACGGCACGGCTTCCTCTCCGACCATTTGCTCCGCTCGGCCGGTGAGCCGCCAAGCCAAGGCCGGGAGAAGGTTGATGACTTCGCAGTCCCAGAAGTGGTTGGCCTTACCTTGCGCGACAGGCTCCCAGATTGGGCGTCCCCCTGGCGTGATCACGCGCTTCTCCGACTGCATTTGGGCGACGTACTCGGACGGGGTGTCATCGGCCTTCGTGTGCCGGCCTTTCTTGATGAGGGTGGACAGCGTGTCTTTCAAGCGAAGGTTGGAAAAGAAGAAGCGCTTGGTTCGCTTGCTGCCGACCGACTCGACCACGGGCGGGGAGTAGGGGCGCAGTTCCGTCTTCATGCCGGCGGGGGTCCGAATCTTCCAGGGGAAGTCGTTGCGTTGGTCACCGCGTGTCGCCACCCAGCCGTTGGCCGCACAAGCCGCCAAGACCATGTCTTGCTGGTCTCCGCTGTCCACGAAGACGTTGGCCGGGTGGACGCCGGCGGCCTTGTGGATTTCGACCAAGTCTTTCCATTCAAAACAATAGCCGCAGCTGTGCATCCGGGACCGACCGTCGCCGGACCAACTTCTGATTACCCAATAAAATCCACGCTTTTGAACGTCACAACCCATGAAACGCATGGGAACAAAAGTGGGGTC
>Ga0304729_1001354_pt1 | contig 16319 bp, 16 predicted proteins | sample C_131016_MF_Meta_FD_190475 | JGI IMG/M metagenome (GOLD analysis project Ga0304729, IMG submission 190475) | Freshwater microbial communities from Lake Croche, Canada to study carbon cycling - C_131016_MF_MetaG (v2) (version 2) | ecosystem: Environmental > Aquatic > Freshwater > Lake | place... | reverse complement strand
TACAACGAACCTATTCAGGCTCCTGACCTTTCATTCAAATCTTGGCTTCGTTGGATCTGGAAACAGGTCACCAGCATGAAGCTAGCCATCATCCTGCTCCTATTTCTAGCAGCAGCTGCCATTCCAGGCTCTATCTTCCCGCAGCGTTCAGCTGACCCTAACGGTGTGACACTGTATTTCAGAAACAACCCGACCTCAGCACCGGTATTAGATAAGTTGCAACTCTTTGATGTTTATTCATCATCGTGGTTCTCATCCATTTATCTTTTGTTGTTTATCTCTTTGATTGGGTGTGTTCTTCCAAGAGTCGGTGTTCACTACAAAGCCCTAAGAGCTGAACCACCTTTAGCTCCAACAAATCTTGCAAGATTACCTGAATACAAAAAGATTGAAACTACCAACAGCATTGATGTTGCTGTTGAATACCTAAGGTCAAAAAGATATAAGGTAATCGCAACCAAGAAAGACATCAGAGCAGAAAAAGGTTACCTACGGGAAACCGGTAACCTCATCTTCCATATCTCACTGATCGGTGTCCTTATATCTGTTGGTCTTGGCAGTGCTCTTAGTTTCAGCGGCCAGAGGGTGCTCGTTGAAGGTGACACCTTTGTTAATAACGAAGCGTCATATGATTCACTGAGCCTGGGTCTTCTTTATAAGACATCAGATTTAGTTCCGTTCAGTATTCACTTGGATAAGTTCTGGACCAAATACGATCTGTTGAATCCAACCAACTACGGAATCCCAATCGACTTCACGGCAACCGTAACCAGCAAACTAGCTTCCGGTAAACCACAAACCTCAAACATCAAGGTGAACCAGCCTTTGATTATGCCTAATGCCAAGGTTTATCTAACCGGTAATGGTTTTGCTCCTGTGCTTGAAATCAAAGACCCAGATGGATCTATTTCTTTCTCAGGTCCCGTTGTTTTCTTGCCTCAAGACAAGAATCTAACTTCACTTGGTGTTATCAAAGTTCCTGATGCTAAGAAGCAGTTCGGTATGGCAGCTTTCTTCTATCCAATGGTGGGCAAGCTTTCAACTGGAGCACTAACCTCTGTTTATCCATTCCCAGTGGATCCTGTTCTAACCATGAACGTCTTTGAAGGAAACCTAGGTTTAGAAAGCGGACTAAACAGCAATGCTTTTGAACTAAACACTCACGCTATGAAGCAGATAGCTGGAGGTAAATCTGGAACTAAAGCCATCATGCTTGCACCAGGGATGACTAAGGCTCTGCCAGATAACTTAGGAACAGTGAAGTTCGTAGGGTTCAAGAGATATGCATCATTAGATATCACCTATAACCCAGGTGAGATCTGGGTATTGCTCTTTGCAATACTGGTGTTGCTGGGTCTAATCATGATGTTGATTACCCCTAGAAGAAGAATCTGGGTTAGAAAAACAGCAACCCATATTGAAATTGGCGCTCTAGCGAAATCTGGAGACGAAATGCTTGGCAAAATAGTTAAAGAGTTAGCTAAACAAATAAAGAAGAAGACTAAATGAACGCACTTGTGACCCTAAACCCAGAACTAGCTACGCTATCTCGCATCATCGTGATTGCAGCGTTGACCATCTATTCAGTTGCTTTCCTAGTTCTAACTTGGAGCCTCACTATCAAAGCTGGAGCTAAAAAGCAGACCAGCCCATTAGCTATCAAACTAGACCAAATCGGTTTTGCTTTGATGTGGATAGGTGTTATCGCTCACTTCATCGGTGTTCTCACTAGAGGTATTGCAGCTCAAAGAGTTCCTTGGGCGAACATGTATGAATTCAGTGTTACCGGATCTTTTGTTGTGACATTCATTTATCTAGTTGCCCTGTTCTGGAAAGATGTGAAGTTCATCGCATCTTTTGTATCTGGTTTCGTTGTTCTCATCATTGGAACAGCTAACACTCTGTATTACGTTCAGGTTGAATCCTTGATGCCGGCACTGCAGGATTACTGGCTAGTAATCCACGTAAGCGTTGCCATCCTGGCAACAGCTTTCTTCATGATTGCAGCAGCTCTTGCCGGCATCCTGATCCTAAAGACCACTAAGAGATTCAAGAAGATGAACATTTTGAAGGTCTTCCCAACTGAAGACAAACTAGAGAGACTTTCATACCAGTTCAACATCATTGGTTTCATTCTTTGGTCATTCACCCTTATTGCCGGTGCTATTTGGGCTGATAAGGCTTGGCACAGATTCTGGGGTTGGGATACCAAAGAAGTTTGGACCTTTATTATCTGGACCATCTACGCTGCTTACCTGCACGCAACAACAACCAGAGGTTGGGAAGGTAGAAAAGCAGCTTGGCTAACCCTAATCGGCTTCGCAGCCATCCTGTTCAACTTCACCATCGTAAACCTCTACTTCAAAGGTCTACACGTTTACTCGGGTCTATAAGCCATTAGTTCCTTTTTGGGAACTAACATAGAGCTCATGAATGAAGTTCAACGTTGTCCATCTTGTGACACAACCTACTATTCCGATTCGACACCGAATTGCCCAAAGTGTGGTGCTGAAAACTCAGCCGGTAAGCCGAAGGCTGCGGTTTCAGAAAAGTCACCGCGGAAATCAGAAAGTTCCATCAAACTTTCGGATGACGCTAACGCGATAGTAAGCGCCCAAAACAGAACGACTCATGCCGTGCGATCTCTAGCTACATTTCTCTTCATTACTATTTGCTCGACCGCTCTTGGCTACGGATTAATCGGTGCTGGTGCTGGGGTTGCAACTAGTTGTGCGCTTAGAGGCGAATACTGTGACGGTGGCGGTTACGTAATTTTTGGCTGGGTAGTTATCGTAGTTGGCTTCTTTGCCGCACTCGCCGTTGGGATTTCAGAACTCAACAAATCGAGAGTAGTCTAAACCAAACCCAAACATCTCTCCAACCTCTGAATCCACCATTCAGTTCGTTCTGGTGTTGCTTGTAGCTGGTCTAGTTTTGTTTCGTTGACTTGGATTCTTGTGACAGGTATCTCACCGTTGATTGGTAGTAGTGGGTGATCTGTAACATCTGTGGTTAGTAGTGCTGCTGTTGCTAAACCTGATGCGTAGCCTGAGTTTAGAGCTGCTGCTAAATATGCACCCATGCTAAGACCAACAGATGTTTCAAGAGCACTTGAAACTATTACTGGTAATCCTGCTTCTTTTGCAATTGCTATTGCATTTGTAATGCCGCCTAATGGTGCTGCTTTTAGAACAAGTAAATCTGCAGCATTAGCTTGAGCAACAGCTAATGGGTCGCTAACTTTTCTAACTGATTCGTCAGCTGCAATCTTTATGCCAAGTGAACTAAGTTTTAGTTTCAGTTCGGCTAGCTCAGCAATGGTCTTCACTGGTTGTTCCAGATATTCCAAAGGAATGTTTTCACTGTGAAGTTGCTCAGCGAGGTTTAGTGCTGTTTCAACGTCATAGCCACCGTTGGCATCTAATCTGATGCGCGCATCGGGATAGAGTCTTCTGACTTCATGGATACGGGCTAGGTCATCTTCGATGGTTTGGTTTATTTCGGCAACTTTGATCTTTACTACTTCAAAGTTGCCGAAAGGATCTAGTGCGTCTTTGACGTCTTTGACAGCAGGGAGAGTTGCATTGACTTTGACTGTTTTAGTTTCAAGTTCTGGTAGTTCTGTGAAGCCCCATTCGATGGCTGCTCTAAGCCAGATGGCTGCTTCCTCGTCTATGTATTCAGGGAATGGGGACCATTCAGCCCAGCCTTGACTTCCCTGGAAGAGTAATACTTCTCTGGTTTCAACCCCTCGGAATCTAACCCGCATAGGGATGGCCAGGACCCTTGCTGAAGCAAGGATCTGGTCTTTGATTTCTTGGGTTAGTTTCACATTGTTAGTCTAGGAGTATGACCAATACCGTTTCTGAGCTCTTTGATGAGAGTATCTGGGCTGAAGTTCCAGGCTTTGAGAAGCTAGTAGACATCACCTATCACAAGCACATCAAGCTGGGTATGGTTCGTGTTTCCTTCAATAGACCAGAGGTTCGTAACGCCTTTAGACCTCAAACCGTTGATGAACTGGTCGATGTTTTATCTCATGCTCAGGCAGACACCACCGTTGGTGTTGTTTTGCTAACCGGCAACGGTCCTTCAGCTAAGGATGGCGGTTGGGCTTTCTCTTCAGGTGGTGACCAGAAGGTTAGAGGACCTGAAGGTTATGAATATGGTGACGCTGCAAAGACCGGCAGATTGCATATTTTGGAAGTTCAAAGACTGATTAGGTTCATGCCTAAAGTCGTTATTGCTTTGGTTTCGGGTTGGGCTGCCGGTGGCGGTCACTCACTGAATGTGATTGCTGATCTTTCTATCGCTTCAAAAGAACATGCAAGGTTTAAACAAACTGATGCTGCTGTTGGTTCTTTTGATGCAGGTTATGGTTCTGCTTACTTGGCTAAGCAGGTTGGTCAGAAGTTTGCTCGCGAGATCTTCTTCTTAGGTGAAGAGTACTCGGCTCAGAGAGCCTATGAGATGGGTGTTGTTAACAAGGTGGTTGACCACGCTGATTTAGAAAAAGCTGGTGTTGAGTGGGCAACAGAAATCCTTACTAAATCACCGCAGTCAATTCGTATGTTGAAATATGCAATGAACATGGTTGACGATGGTTTAGTCGGTCAACAGTTATTTGCTGGTGAAGCAACCAGGTTGGCTTATGGAACTGATGAAGCTAAAGAGGGTAAGGAAGCTTTCTTAGAAAAGAGAGATCCTGATTGGTCAAGTTTCCCTTGGCATTACTAAACCTATGAGTTCAAAACCCGTTGTTGTCATTCCAGCTAATGATGTTCCGGCAGCATTACTTGCTTTAGATAAAGCATTGCGCGGCGAGATAGCTGTGTATATTTCTCAGCGTGAAATTAACGGTGAAAAAGTTGCCATTGATGTTCCAGATTTTGTTGAAAACACTGCACTGATTATTGAATCAAGTGGTTCAACTGGTGTTCCAAAAAAGATTTATCTAAGTGCTGAAGCACTTATCGCATCTGCTAATTCAACTGCAGAATACTTTGGTCATTCAGGCCAATGGTTATTAGCGCTACCAATCAACTATGTTGCTGGAGCAATGGTCTTGGTCCGATCGATCTTGGCTGATACTCAACCGGTGGTTATGAATACCGGGGTTAGTTTCACTGCTGAAGCATTCTCACTTTCAACGACACTTTTGAATGCTGAAAACCGGTTCACTTCTCTTGTTCCAACTCAATTGAACAGACTAAAACAGTTAGCCATGGTTGATGATTTTGTTTTGAGCTCACTGAGAAAATTTGATGCAGTTCTGGTTGGTGGTCAGGCAGTTAGCTCTGATGTGGTTGATTACTTCTTGAATGAGCAGGTGGAGATTGTCAAGACCTACGGCAGCGCTGAAACAGCCGGAGGCTGTGTTTATAACGGGCAAGCGCTAGCCGGGGTCACTCTGCAAACCTCTACTGATGGCACTATTGCCATTGCTGGCAGCATGCTGGCTAATGGGGTTCAGGATGATTCAGGTTACTTCAACACCAAAGACATCGGAGTCTTTGAGGGTTCTCTGCTTAGAGTTTTAGGGCGGGCCGATCGAGTTATTAACTCAGGTGGTATCAAGATTGCTCTGGATGAGGTTGAGGCGGTGGCAGCAACTATTCCAGGTGTGGTTGATGTGGCTGCAACTGCTATTGAGTCTTCGGAGTGGGGTGAGCGGGTTGGGATTGCTTATGTTGGTAGTCCCGAGGTTGCTGACTATATGGCTGAAGCGGTGTTTGAGAAACTTGGGGTTGCTGGTAAACCGATTAGAGTTTTGAGAGTTGATCGGATTCCTAAGTTAGTTAGCGGTAAGAACGATCTTTTGGCTTTGCAAAGAATATTTAGTTGAGGATGATGATGAGTTCAGTTTCTGTTTGGATCAAAGGGGCAAGGCTTAGAACATTGCCTTTGGCTATAGCTCCTGTTGTGATGGGGGCTGGAACAGCAGCTAGTGATGACAAGTTCAGTCTTGGTTTAGTGTTTTTGGCGCTACTGGTTGCATTGTTTTTGCAAGTCGGGGTTAACTACGCCAATGATTATTCAGATGGGGTTAAAGGAACAGATGCTAATCGAGTTGGTCCAAAACGGTTAACCGGTGGCGGTTTAGCGGAGCCTAAGAAAGTTCGGCTAGCTGCTTTTATTTGTTTTGGTTTAGCTGGTGTTTTTGGTTTACTGATCTCCGTTTTGACTAATCACTATTGGTTTATTGCTCTGGGTTTGATCTGTGTTGTTGCCGCTTGGTTTTATACGGGAGGTAAGAAGCCTTACGGATACTTAGGTTTAGGTGAACTAGTTGTTTTCGTGTTCTTTGGTCTAGTTGCAGTTATGGGAACCGATTACATTCAGACCGGTAGCTATAGTTATCTAGCTTTGATAGCTGGTTGCATTAGCGGTTGCTTTGCAACAGCAGTTCTATTGATCAATAACATTCGGGATATTGAAACAGATAAAGCATCAAATAAGAAAACTCTTGCTTCAAGGATTGGTAAGAAGCCGGCGTTGTTTCTTTTCAACCTGTTGATTATTGCTCCATTTGTTCTGGTTTATTTTGTTTGGACTTTAGCTCCAGCAGTTTTTATTGTGAACTTATTGTTTTTATTAGCCATCATCATTTTGATTGTTGCTAATACGGCTAAAAAGCCTAAAGAGCAAATACTTGCTCTAGCGCTAACAAGCTATTTGAGCTTGTTATTTGCTTTTGGCTTTACCTGGGGTCTTTTTACCGTTATCTTCTAGGTTGTCTAGAAGCTCGTTCTCAAACTCACTTTCGGCATCCCCATTACCCAAGCTCTTTTTACGCTTGGCGTAAATCTGCTTACTTATCTCATCTCTTAGGTGGGATAAGAACAGTAGTGATATGGCAAAGGAAATCATCATTCCAAAGATCATAGCTATCACCCAGGTAACGCCAACTAGCCCCAGCAGGATGGTTATTCCCGCAAATAGGCCAAGACGGTAAAGGGTGTATTTGAGCCAAGCATTTCGCATACCTTTTAGTCTATGTTCGGTATTTGGTTAGAGTTAAAGCATGTATCGCATCGAACTGGGCTTTCTGGCCGTTGGAATCATCTTCAGTATTTTCACTACTGTTTATGCCGCTAGCGCTGATAGTGGTCAGGTTCGTGTTTTACCTAAAATAGCCTGGGTTTTGTTGTGTTTATTCGTTCCCATCATCGGTGGCCTCCTATACATCACCGTAGGTCGACCTATTGATGGCGATTCAGGCCAGGGAGCGAAAATTTCAAGACCTAAAGCTCCAGATGACGATGCGGATTTCCTTAGAGATCTAAGTGACAGGTTCAAACACGATAAAGATAACAAGGACGGTTAGTTTCTTGAACCAACCGGTTAGCCCAGCTCAAGTTTTTGCTGCCAACATCATTGCCGAACTAGCCAGTTACGGTTCCGAGTTCTGGTTATCGCCAGGAGCTAGATCACAATCTTTGGCCATTGCGGCAGCTCAAGTGCCAAACAAACTGCATGTTCGTATCGATGAGAGATCTTTGGGTTTCAGCGCTTTAGGTAAAGCGGTCTTCGGTGAATTACAGGTTCTGATTACAACTTCAGGAACCGCTGTTGCTAATTTGCATCCAGCTGTTTTGGAAGCCCATCACTCAGGTATTCCTCTAATTCTGTTAACAGCAGATAGACCGCTGGAACTTCGTGGTGTTGGTTCAAACCAAACCACAAATCAGGTAGGCATTTTTAGTGATGCTGTTATTGAATGCATTGATGTTCCTGCACCAAACGATGAGGATATTGAAAAACTTCCGGAGCTAGCAGCCAAACTAGTTAGTAATGCTGTGAATCTGGCGGTTAGTAAAAAACAACCGATTCAACTGAACTTGCAGTTCCGTGAACCACTATCCGCGATTGAACCTAATGCTGCTGAAATTCTAAAGACTCTTTCAAGAAGGCATGTTCAGATTCAATCGGAAGGTGTTTGTGAACTTGCTTTGAGTGATCACGCTGTGATTATTGCCGGTGCGGGGGCCCAAGACTTTGCTGATGAAATCAAAGAACTAGGGTTACCAGTATTTGCTGAACCAAGCTCTGGGGTTAGGCACCTATCTAATTCAGTTATTGGTTACCGTTTTGTTTTAGAAGATGAGTTAGCCAAAGAGATTGATCAGGTAATTGTTTATGGTAAGCCGACGCTGTCAAGACCGGTGATAGCACTTCTTCGCAGTGGTGTGAAGGTAATGGTGCGGCCATCGAGCATGGGCCAATTCCGTATTCCTTCAAACATCGAAGTTGTTGAGAGCATCATTGAATCTTCTTTGGATGCAAGTTCTTGGTTAGCTAAGTGGCAATCAAAAGCTAACGAACTTATGCCTATGGGTTCTGCTGCTCTAGATAGAAGAGCAGTGGTTGAAAAGGTTTGGCAATTAGAAGAATCAGATGTTCTGGTTCTTGGTGCTTCACAGATGATCCGGGTTGCGGATTTTTATGCACCTAAAACCAAGTGCAGGGTTTGGGCTAATCGAGGCTTAGCCGGCATCGATGGAACCATAGCAACTGCGACCGGTATTGCGCTAAACACCAAGGGAATTACTAGAGCTTTGATGGGGGATTTGACGTTCTTGCATGATGTTGGATCACTGGTTATCGATCCAAACGACGGTGAGCTGAACCTCCAGCTGGTTGTGGTCAATGACAATGGCGGAAAGATATTTGAGTCGCTAGAACTCAAACAGAGCGTGTCTCAAGAAGTGTTTGATCGAGTGTTTAGAACCGGTCAAGATTTCAAAATCGATGCGTTAGCTACAGCTTTTGGTTGGCAGTATTTGTTAGTTCAAGACACTAGTGAGCTGGAGAGCGCTCTAAAAGTTTCTGGTCGAGTAATTATTGAAATTAAGTTAGCGAATCAAGAATAGGTTTGAACTTCAAATTAGTCTCAGCAAGTTCTGCTTGCGGGTCTGATTCACTAACAATGCCGCAACCAGCAAAAGCTCTCACCGTGTTCAATTCATATTGAGCACCTCTAAGTGCTATCGCCCAGGTACCGTCACCGTTAGCCGAGAGCCAACCAACCGGACCTGCATAACGCCCTCTATCAATCTTTTCAATCTGCGTAATAAGTTCTAGTGCTTGAAGCCTTGGTGTTCCAGCAACGGCAGCCGAAGGATGCAGGTGATCTAGTAGTTGCAGCGATGTTGTGCTCTGATTTATTTCAGCTGAAACATCGCTGGCAAGATGCCAAAGATTTGGTAGGGAAAGACTGAAAGGTGCTTCACTAACGGTGATACTTGAGCAAAGGGATTTCATGCTTGAAGTTAGTGAGTCGATAGCGAATTTATGTTCTGCTCTGTTTTTGTGAGAGGACAGGAGAGCGGCACCAATAGCTTTATCAACTTCAGGGTCTGTTCCGCGGCCAGCTGTTCCAGCTAGAACTCTTGCTCTGACTATTTTGTTTTCAACTCGAACCAAAAGTTCTGGACTACTGCCAAACATTCCATCCACCAGATACGTATAGCAAGTCTCGTATTTTTTGCTCAGTTTGAATAGACCGGCATTAGGGTTGAAGTCTTTAACTTGCGCAACTAGATCTCTGGCTAAAACAACTTTTTCAACGTTGTTTTCATTAATAGAAATCAGGGCATCAACCACGTTGGATTCAAATTGTTCTGGACTTATGGAACCAGCCTTGAATTCAATAGCAGAACTCGTTCGATCTTTGTTTATAAGCTTTAGCGCTTGTTCAAATTCAATGTTGATTAGGGTAATCCAGTATTGGTCTTCAAAACAGCCGATAACAAGGCTAGGGATAACTAGAACGCTTTGAGCTTGGCTCTGATCTGCAAATGAAATGGTCCCAAAAGCAACCAATCCCGAACCTCTTAGATTTGCGCTGTCTTCGATGCTGGCCTGGCTGATGACTTGTTGCCATTCGGCATCAAGGTCTGTTATTCGGTTAGCTCCGGTAGCACTTAGTCTTTTGGCTTCACCCCAACCAATCAGACCCTGATCTTCTTGAAGGAAGGCAGTGGTGTTAGAGCCCAGAAGCTCAGTGAAGGAGCTAATCCCCAGTTCTTTAGGGGTGATGGCTCGGCTTTGAACTCTAAGGGTCAATTAGATCATCACTTTTCTATGGCTGAGTATTCTCTGTGAAACGGGGGTTAGAGCTTCAGCTGGGCTAAAACTCTGAGTTAGCGTTAACTTGATAGGGCAAGTCTAATCTGAGCGAGGTGTTAGCCAAATGCGTAAAGTCTTTTTAGTGACTTTCGTTGCGCTATTCCTAGCCGGTTTATCCGCTCCAGCGTTCGCAGAAGACGATAACGATAATGGCTGGAGCCCATATACCAATTCAAATCAGCCAGGCCCAGCGCCTAAACTGCCTAAACCACTTCATGCTGACGATCCTGACAGTGATGCCAGACATAATCATCTAAAGGACCGGTATGAAGATGTGACCGGAGTGATCATTCCACCGGTGGCTATCAAGCCTGGCACTGCACACACATCAAATGTTTATGAGCTGCCGCAGGTTGCTGCCAACACTGATTTGGCTGAAGATAACTCGAATAATGGGATTCCTGATGCAACCTCGGATGCTTTAACTGGCATTAATGACTCTAAAAATGACTATTCGGTTAGCAAGCTAGGTTCAAACCCGAATCAACCGATAAAAGCCACTATTAATTCTAAAAAGTCTGCTCCGGTTCAGATAAAGTCCTTGGTGCTCACCACCAGAACACCAACCGATGAGTTTATGGCCGGGGCTATGGTTCTGGGCGCTTCATTAGCCGCGGTTGCCTTTGGTCTTTTAGCCATGACTTCGATTCACCATCTGAATTTCAGGAGAAAAGCCCTAACGCTCAAAGATTAGAATTGGTTAGTGAGCAAACCAGATTTGGCTAAGCAGCCTTCCCAGGTCGCAGCCATGTTTGATACCGTGGCTGAGAGTTACGACCGCACCAATGACCTACTCTCATTCGGTCAGGACCGCATTTGGCGTAAACGAGTGCTCAAAGTTGTCAAACCTGAATCAGGTCAAACCATTTTGGATCTAGCTGCCGGGACTGGATCATCTTCGGTTGTCTTTGCGAAAGAAGGCGTGAAAGTTATCGCATCTGATTTCAGCGAAGGGATGTTAGCGGTTGGTCGTAAACGTCATCCTGAACTCGAGTTTGTTTATGCCGATGCAACCAAACTGCCATTCAAGGATGCATCATTTGATGCAGTGACTATATCTTTTGGTCTTAGGAATGTTAATGAACCTAAGACTGCTTTGAAAGAGATGCTACGCGTTCTAAAGCCTGGTGGCAAAGTCGTTATCTGTGAATTTAGTCAGGTTGGTATTCCAGTTATCAGATTGTTCTATAGCTTCTATTTAAAGAAAGTATTACCAAGATTGAGTTCATTACTAGCTAGCAATCAAGGCGCTTATGAATACCTAGCTGAGTCAATCATGGCTTGGCCTAAACAAACGGAATTAGTTCAGTGGCTAACCGATGCGGGGTTTGTTGACGTTAGCTACCAGAACCTAAGTTTCGGTGTTGTTGCAATTCATTCAGCTAAGAAGGGGAAGTAGTTGAGTCAAATATCTCTTCCTTCCCAACTTCGTAAAGTCGTTGACAAAGCACTTATAAAAGAAATTCAATCTGGTTTAGAACTTGTTGAAAAAGAATTATTGGAAGCGGTAACTCACACCGATCCGGTTGCTAACGTGACCAGCAGGCATTTGATGGAAGCTGGCGGTAAAAGGTTGCGTCCAGTTCTGGTGTTACTGGCTGCTCAACTAGGTAATGGCACCTCTGAAGAAATTATCAAGGCTGCTGTTGTCGTGGAGCTAACTCATCTAGCGACTTTGTATCACGATGATGTGATGGATAGAGCACCTATGCGCAGGGGCGTTCCAACCGCTCATGAGATCTGGGGCAACAACGTTGCCATTCTCACCGGGGATCTTCTCTTTGCAAGAGCATCACAGATAGTTAGTCGTTTGGGTTCTAAAGCTTTAACTTTGCAAGCTGATACTTTCGAGAGACTCTGTCTAGGGCAACTGCACGAAACTATTGGACCAAGTGAAACCGATGATGCAATTGAGCACTATTTGCAAGTTCTAGCCGATAAGACCGGCTCATTGATTTCAGCCAGCGCCGAGTTGGGTGCTGTTTATTCAGATGCACCAGATGAGTATCGGGAGCCTCTGCGAATCTATGGTGAGAAGGTCGGGGTTGCCTTCCAATTAATTGACGATGTGATAGATATCGACTCGGATGCTTCAGGCAAAACACCGGGTACAGATTTGCGTGCCGGGGTGCCAACTTTGCCAATCCTTTTGCTTCGCAAGGCAGCAAGCCATGATGCTGAGGCGGCTAAGTTGATTGAGATAATTGACTCTGGCTTGGACGATGATCAGGTTCTAGCTGATGTTGTGTCTAGGTTGCGTAAGCATCCAGCGCTAAACGATGCATACATGGCGGCTAAAAGTTGGGCCGATGAGGCAGTTTTAGCGCTATCCCCACTTCCTGAATCGGCAGTAAAGAATGCACTGAAGGTCTTTGCTGAAGCGGTTGTTGAACGAGAGCAATAAAAGAGGTTACCTTTTGAACAAAATGCGACTGGCGATAGTTGGTGCTGGACCGGCCGGTATTTATGCTGCCGATTTACTTATCAAAGCCGAGCGAGACTTTGAAGTTAGCATTGACCTTTTTGATCTACTTCCAGCCCCCTATGGTTTAGTTCGATATGGCGTTGCTCCAGATCATCCAAGAATCAAAGGAATCATTAAAGCGCTTTATGAAGTCTTAGATAGAGGAGACATTCGTTTCTTTGGCAACGTGAAATACGGAAAAGATATCACTCTTGATGAACTAAAGATGCACTACAACGCGGTTATCTTTGCTACCGGTGCTATCAAAGATGCTGATCTAAATATTCCAGGTGTTGAACTTGATGGAAGTTATGGTGCAGCAGATTTTGTTAACTGGTATGACGCTCATCCAGATTTTCCAAGAACCTGGCCACTAGGCGCTAAAGAGATTGCAGTTATCGGTAACGGTAACGTGGCCCTGGATGTTGCAAGAATTCTTGCTAAGCAACCTGAAACTTTGCTTACGACAGATATTCCTGCCAACGTTTACGCGGGATTACTTGAATCAAATGCAACTGATGTTCACGTGTTTGGTCGACGTGGTCCAGCACAAGTTAAATTCACCCCGCTAGAACTTCGTGAAGCGTGTGATATTCCAGGTGTTGACACTATCGTTTATGACGAAGATTTCAAATACGATGAAGGATCTCAAACAGCGATCGACAAAAACAATCAGGTTCGTGTGATGGTGAACACCCTTGAATCACACCGAGGAACAAAACTAACGGGGGCTAATAAAAGATTGCACCTGCATTTCTTTAGTTCGCCCAAAGAAATCATTGGCGAAGATGGAAAAGTTACAGCTTTCAGAATTGAAAGAACTGAGCTTGATGGCAATGGCGGGGTAACCGCAACCGGTGAGATCAGAGAGTTTGCTGTTCAAGCGGTTTATCGTGCGGTTGGTTACTTTGGCTCTTCTTTGCCTGAAGTGCCTTTTGATGAGAAGTTTGGAGTTATCAAGAACGATAAGGGTCGAGTCCTCGATGAAGCTGACCAGCAGGTTCCTGGTGTTTATGCGACCGGTTGGATTAAGCGTGGACCGGTTGGCCTTATTGGTCACACCAAATCAGATGCAATGGAGACCATTGCTTGCTTATTAGCAGATCGAGCTTCTTGGTGGCAACCGCTGACCCCTGAAGAGGATGCGATTACCGATTATCTAGCCGCTAAAGATGTTCAGTATTTGGGTTGGCCGGAATGGTTAAAAATCGATGCCATGGAGAAACTTCTCGGTGAGGCTAGTGGTCGGGAGCGGATCAAGCTGGTTGACCGGGATGATTTCATAACTGTTGCTTTTGAAGAGAAGTAGCGTTGGAACTAACCAAAGATCGGATCAAATCAGCACAGTTTGCACTGATGGTTACCTTCTTTGCCCAAGGGGTTGCCGGTTTGTCCTGGCTACCAAGAGTTCCAGAGTTCATTGCCAACCTAGGCGTTTCTAAGGAAAGCTGGGGCATTATCATTGCGATCGGTGGAGCCGGTTCGCTTTTGCCGCTGGCCTTTACTAACCGGTTAGTCAACAAATATGGAACCACTCGGATTATCAGAATCTCCAGTGTTGGAATTGCCTTTTTCTTGCTGGCTTTGCCATATCCGAGCCAGTGGTGGCTATTTCTAATCTTTCATTTCTTGATGTCCATGTCTTTTAGTGTTTTCAACATTGCGGTTAATTCGCAAGCGGTTATGTTCCAGAAGCGCATTGGTAAAGTAATGCTCGGATCTTTCCATGGGGCTTGGAGTATTGGTGCAGCATCTTCGGCCGCTATCACTTCAGCGATAGCTTCATTCACACCTTTGAAAGTTCAAATGGCTGTGGTTCCGCTTATGTGTATTGGTTTGTTTTTATGGTCGGCAACAAAGTTGCTCAGCAACGAAGAAGATAACCAGAACGAAGAGAAAGCAAAGAACATATCTAATCCTTGGTGGAAACAGCCAGGCTATTTGTGGGTACTATCAATTGGATTATTTGCGGGGATGTGGCCAGAGCTAGTAATCATGGATTGGTCCAGTGTTTATGGTCGAGAAGTTTTGCACCTAGATGCATCCCGAGCTGCCTGGCCATACACATTCTTTGTGGTTGCGATGATCTTCGGCAGGTTCTCGATAGTGAAACTAACAGAAAAATATCAGGTCAACCGAATCGCTATGGTTGGTGGCATCTTTGGGTCAATCGCCTATGCGTCGGCTTTTATAACTACGAGTATTTTGGCTAACACTAATCAAGGCTTGGCTCTATTTTTGAACTGTTTCTTTTATGCCATTGCTGGTTACGGTATTTCGGCTATGGTTCCAAGTTTCTATAGCGTTGCCGGCAACATCAAATCCTTATCAACATCATCGGCACTTTCTAGAATGTTTTTATTTAACACTTTGACAGCCATCTTTGCTCGCATGCTCATGGGTGGACTGATTGACCGTTACTCATTACCGCTAGCCATGATTTTTCCAATCACTACTTTTGTGATTGCAACCGTGATAAGTGGTTCGGTAGCCAGCCGTCATAAGAAACTAGATCAGGTGGTGGCTTACCCGCCAACCTCACCGATTACAGAAATAGATGTTGCCTAACTAGCGGTAGTTGACGAACTGGATGTCTATATCCAGATCGGATGATTTCAAAAGGTTGATAACATCTTGCAAGTCATCGCGACTCTTACTAGAAACCCTTAGCTCATCGCCCTGAATGTTGGCTTTGACGGTCTTTGGCCCCTGCTCACGAATTAGAGCTGAAATCTTCTTGGCCTCGGGCTGTTCAATGCCTTCTTTGAGGCTTGCCTCAATTCGGTATTCCTTACCTGAAGGGAACGGTTCTCCGTCATCCAAGCTCTTCAGTGAAATGCCGCGTTTAACCAGCTTGCTTTGGAAGACATCCAGAACAGCCTTCACTCGCTCTTCACTGTTAGCTTTCATCAGGATCTTTTCACCTGAGAAATCTATTGAAGCCCCAACCCCTTTGAAGTCATAGCGCTGTTCAATTTCTTTCTGCGCCTGGTTCAGAGCATTAGCTGCTTCTTGCTTATCAACTTTGCTTACGATATCGAATGATGAATCTGCCATGAGAAAAGTCTAATCCTTTGCTTTAACTCGAGTAGTGCTTGAACGAACAACAAGTTCAATTGGCCAGTCAGTTACCAACGGAGATTTGTCATCTGGGTTATTTAGAACTCGCAACAATGTTTGCACCAAAAGCTCTGCCTGACCGGTAACGTTCTGATCTATCGTTGTGATGCCAAAGAAGTCGGCAAGCTCGTGATTATCAACACCAATAATAGAAATATCTTCTGGAACATCCAGGCCAAGGTCTTTAGCCGCCAGCATTGCACCAACAGCTAGCTCATCAGAGGATGCAAAGATTGCTGTTGGTGGATTATGCGGATCACCAAGTAATTGTTTAGCGGCAGCGTAACCTTCGCTGATTGCATATTTAGGAACCGGTTTATACCAAGAGGCAAGCGGATCAATACCGGCAAGTCTTAGCGCTAGCTCATATCCTTCACGTCGTTCATCGAAGACATTGAAAAGTTTGTCATCGGCGGTACCGCCACCAATCATGGCAATCTGGGTATGACCCATGGCTAAGAGATGTTCCGTTGCTAATCTTCCAGCCGATGCATCGTTAATCATTACGCATCTTGCACCTTCAAGTAATCCACCTAGGGAAACAATCGGCTTATTCACTTTAGACAAAGCAGAGATTTCTTCAGCGGTCATCTTCACAGAAATA
>Ga0304729_1001349_pt1 | contig 16358 bp, 12 predicted proteins | sample C_131016_MF_Meta_FD_190475 | JGI IMG/M metagenome (GOLD analysis project Ga0304729, IMG submission 190475) | Freshwater microbial communities from Lake Croche, Canada to study carbon cycling - C_131016_MF_MetaG (v2) (version 2) | ecosystem: Environmental > Aquatic > Freshwater > Lake | place... | reverse complement strand
ACGCATCATTGTTAAAACAGAACTAGACATGATGGATCGAATTCGCCCTATGCGCACTCAGCCAAAAACTAAGGGTGGTGCGATTACTAAAGCAGCTGTCGAAGTAGGCAAAATTGTCGACGCTAAATTCTTGGTTGCATTCACAAAGAGCGGAGACTCTGCTCGTCGTATGTCTCGTTTGCGTTCGCCAATTCCGATTTTGGCTTTAACGCCAGATGTTGCTACTTACAACCAGCTAGCGCTTTCTTGGGGCATTGAATCCATGATCACGCCAATGGTGAATCACACTGATGAAATGGTTAAGCAAGTCGATACTCTGCTTGTTGAAAGTGGCCGCGGTTCAGTAGGCGAGAACGTCATGATCGTGGCAGGTTCACCTCCAGGAATTCCGGGATCAACTAATGCAATGCGAGTACACCGCATTGGTGATGCGATTTCAGGCGCAGCACCCGCGTACCGCTAATCGCATTTAGACATTAATTTCGATACCGCTACAATTGCCGATCTAGCCTCGGTACTCCAACGGTAGAGAGGGCAGTCTCAAACACTGCATAGTGTCGGTTCGAATCCGACTCGAGGCACATGACAGCACAGAGCGGTAGCAGTAATTCAACTTTGCCTGCCACTCGCATTTTGGTCGCTGAAGATGAAACGCTAATCCGCATGGATTTAGTTGAGATGCTGACTGAAGCTGGTTACGAAGTTGTCGCTCAAGCAACTAACGGCGAAGAAGCAATTGCATTGGCAACTGAACACAAACCAGATTTAGCAATTCTTGATGTGCAGATGCCAGTTCTCGACGGAATTTCGGCAGCTGAAAAAATAATCGCAATCGCACCTGTTTTAATGTTGACTGCATTTAGTCAGAAAGAGCTAGTAGACCGCGCACGAGATGCAGGTGTAATGGCATACGTCGTAAAACCATTCACGATCTCAGATTTAATGCCCGCAATTGAAATTGCTGTTAGTCGTCATTCGCAGATGCGTTCACTCGCCGAAGAAGTTGCTGACTTGCATGATCGCTTAGAGACACGCAAAATTATTGATCGCGCTAAAGGAATTCTGATGAAGGCGTTAAATCTCACGGAGCCTGAAGCATTTTCTTGGATTCAGCGGGCTGCAATGGACCGTCGTATAACAATGAAAGAAGTTGCCGAGGCGGTTATTTCGCCGTCAGCCGTTCCAGATAAGTAAGGTGCAAACCCTTCGCAAAAGTTGAGGGGCTGTAAGCGCGGTTTTTGGAAAATGTTACATGGCTGTAATTTGCCGAGCCTGTAAATAGTGAGAATTCAGCAGATTGGGCTTGTCCAAAGTAAGCCCCTCCCGTTACGCTCAACCCCTCCCTGTCCCGGGACACAAGAACAGGAAAGGCAATAAATGAACAAGAGCATCAAGCGTTCACTTGCCGTTGTTTCAGCAGCAGCTTTGGTTTTCGGAGTTGCAGTTTCACAGACAACAGCTAGTGCAGCTACAAAAGCAACCGTAGTTACTTTGGGATACCAAGGTCCACTATCTGGTGGCGAAGCTTCAACAGGTACTGACGAGCAAAATGCCGTTAAGTATGCAATCAAGCTTTTCAATGCAAAGAACAAAGGTAAGTACGAAGTAAAGCTAGTTTCAATCGATGACCAGGGCGACCCAGCAGTAGCTGGAACAGTTGCTCCAGGAATTGGTTCAAACAAGTCAATCATCGGTGTAGTTGGACCTGCATATTCAGGCGCAACAATCGCATCACTTCCTTACTACAAGGCTGGCGGATTAACACTTATCTCTCCATCAGCAACTCGCGTATCTCTAACAGATTCAGCTTCACCTGACTTCGGCGGACCAGTTTTCCACCGTGTTGTAGGTAAAGACGATCTACAGGGCCCAGCGTTGGCTAAGTACGCAACACAGGGTGTATCAAATGCGAAGGTTTTCGTATTCGATGACCAATCTTCATACGGTGTACCTCTAGCAGGATACGTAAAGGCTGGCCTTGCAAAGGTTGCAGGAGCATCTGTTGTAGGAACTGACTCAGTTCCAAATACAACAACTGACTTCTCGCCAACAATTGCAAAGATCAAGACATCTGGCGCAACTGTTGTTATTTACACCGGTTACTACAGCCAAGCTGCTGTATTCATCAAGCAACTACGTGACTCAGGTTCAAAGGCGATCTTCGCTGGCGGCGACGGAGTATTCAACCAACAGTTCCCTGTACTTGCAGGTGCTGCTGCTGAAGGTTCACGCGTTACTGGTGTAGGCGGACTTTCTGGCGTAAGCGCAGCTCTAGAAGCTGACTTCAAGAAGCAAATGGGCGTTTCATCTGGTGTGTACTCAGTTGAGTCAATGGATGCAGCAAACATCTTCTTGCAAGGTATCGCAAAGGGAAATACAACTCGTGCGAAGATCCTTGCTTGGGTTAAGGCTTACAACGGCAAGAGCCTCAGTGGAAACACAATTAAGTTCTCTGCAAATGGCGACATTTCATACGGACTATTTGCTGGTTTCACTTCAAAGGCTGGCGTACTAGTTAACACAGGTATCGTTAAGTAATTAACTAAACCTCAATTAAGAGGTGGGTGCTTTGGTGATCTATTAAGAGAGCCAAAGCACCCATTTCTTTGATTTTTCGACTATCTTTGCCCATCGCGGTAATGCGAGTAAGAGGAGACACATGTTTGCAGTTCTAATTGACCAGTTCTGGTCATTAACCATCGCAGGTATCGCCCTTGGCTTTATCTACGTTTTAGTATCCCTCGGCTACACGATGGTTTATGGCGTATTGCGCATGATCAACTTTGCTAACTCCGAGATCTTCATGTGGGGAACCTTTGGCACGATCATCACTTCGCGTGACATCTTTGGTTACTCCCAAACCTCAGCTCCTGCAACCGGATTTAAATTAGTTTTTGTTTTGCTCTGCCAATTACTTATGTCGATGGCAGTTGCGGGCCTAACTGCAGTATTCGTTGAGTTCGTTGCTTATCGCCGTTTGCGAGCAAAAGGAACTAATCGCTTAGCTACCTTAATTTCAGCAATCGGAATTTCGATCGCGCTATCTGAAGTAATGCGCTTGCTAACAAGCTCACGCCCAGTCGGATCGCCTCGCGTGCTCGAGAAAATTATTTTGACTGAGGTATGGGGCGCGAATATTCGCCTCGATACCGTTATTACTATTTTTGCTGCCGCGCTTATCTACTTCTTACTTGAGCGATTCGTAAAACTTTCGCGCATGGGTAAGGCAATCCGCGCAGTTTCCATGAATGAAGATGCGGCAAAATTGATGGGCGTAAACCTAAACCGAGTTATTACAACTACTTTCTTAGTTGGCGGATTAGCGACCGGCGCGGCTGGCTTCTTCTACATAACAGTTTTCGAATATACGAAATTTAATATTGGTTTCACTATGGGTATGGCCGCATTCACCGCCGCTGTTCTAGGTGGAATCGGAAATATTCGCGGCGCTTTCTTTGGCGGCATCTTCCTAGGCTTGCTTGAGGTGTACGCCTCAGCAGTTCTCGGAACCCAGTGGAAAGCCGTGACGGTATTTATCGTCTTGGTATTAGTTCTCCTCTTTAAGCCAAATGGTCTATTTGGCGAAGCTGTTCAGACTACGAGGGCATAACGATGAAAATACGTAACTATTGGAATATCCGCGATATCGGTGCCGGTATCTGGGAGCGCGCAAATCGCCCTAAGCGCATTGCCATCGCAATTGGCTCAATTGTTCTAGTTGGTCTGCTGCCATTTGCTGGCGCAAGCTTCTTAGCAACCCCAATAGCCTCATACGACGCAGTACTTGTTTACCCAGTTGGCATGTTCGTACTTATGTCACTCGGCTTAAACATTGTGGTTGGTAAGTCGGGCATGCTCGATTTAGGTTATGTAGCGTTCTTCGCAATCGGTGCTTACACAATGGCGCTTCTAGGAACGAATACAGGTTTAAATACTTGGGAAATTATGCCGATCGGAATTGCATTCGCAATGATCGCCGGTGTTTTGCTTGGTATCCCGACCCTTCGCTTGCGTGGCGACTACCTTGCAATCGTGACTCTTGGTTTCGGTGAAATCGTTCGTCTAGTAGTTCTAAACTCAAAGTGGTCAAAGGGACCAAACGGAATTGCGAACATTCCAATGCCGCCAAATATCGGCCCACTTAAGTTCAAGCTCGAAGATCAAAAAGTTTTCTTCTGGGTTGTTGTAACCATGATTCTGCTAACCATCTGGATGATTCGCAGACTTACTGTTCGTCGTCCAGGTCGCGCTTGGGAAGCAATTCGCCAGGATGAAGATGCTGCCGAACTAATGGGGGTGCCAACTCTTAAGTACAAGATTTGGTCATTCACTTTGGGTGCTGCTGTTGGTGGTGCCGCAGGAGTGCTTTATGCATCTAAGAACCTCTACATTGCACCTGAAATGTTTACGCTAAACGTTTCAATTCTGATTCTCTCTTGCGTGGTTTTCGGCGGAATCGGAAACATTTGGGGAGTTGTAGTGGGCGCAACAATTCTGGGCTACTTGCCAGATCGCATCCGTTTTATCTCTGATGCTCGTCTCTTAGTTTTCGGAATAGTTCTAGTAGTAGTCATGAACTTCCGCCCAGATGGTCTGCTGCCTCGCAAGAAGCGTGAAAAAGCCATCGTGAAAAGAGAGGCAAACGCGTAATGACTAGCAACGGAAAAGTTCTTTTAAAACTAGACAATGTCACCATGAAGTTTGGTGGCGTAACTGCCCTTAACGAAGTTAATATCGAAGTTAAAGAAGGCGAAATCCTCGCGCTGATTGGCCCAAATGGTGCTGGTAAGACCACGGTATTCAACGTCATTACTGGTGTTTACCGCCAGACTTCAGGCAACGTAATTTTCGATGGCACTTCACTTGGCAAGCAGAAGCGTTTCCAAGTAACAGCCCTTGGAATTGCCCGTACTTTCCAAAACATTCGCCTTTGGGGCGATATGACTGCTCTTGAAAATGTCATCACTGCAACCGATGTTCACAAGAAGAGCGGATTAGTTGGCGCATTATTCGGTACGCCTCGTGCTCGTCGCGAAGAAACTGAGAACCGCGAACGAGCAATGGAAATTTTACGCTTTATTGGAATCGATGAGTATTCAGATCGCCTTGCTCGCAATCTTCCTTACGGCGTTCAACGTCGTCTCGAAATTGCGCGCGCTCTTGGAACTTCACCGAAGTTACTTTTACTTGATGAGCCAGCTGCCGGTTTCAACCCCGCTGAAAAAGTTGAACTAGCTGCAACCATTAAAAAGGTTCGTGATGCTGGCTACACAGTGTTGCTAATTGAGCACGACATGTCACTGATCATGGGCATCTCTGACCGAGTCGTTGTTCTAGATTTCGGAACCAAGATTGCTGACGATATTCCTTCAGTTGTTCAAAATGATCCACGCGTTATCGAAGCTTATTTAGGAGTACCAGCAGATGCGTCTTGAAATTAAAGATCTGCACGTTCATTACGGCAAGATTGAAGCAATTAAAGGTGTTTCGGTTGTCGTAAACGAAGGCGAAATCGTAACTTTGATCGGTGCTAACGGCGCCGGTAAGACCACGATGCTTAAGACTATCTCTGGTCTGCGCCCGGTTACTTCTGGCCAGATAATCTTCGATGGCAAAGATATTTCTAAGGTGCCTGCGCACGAGCGAGTAGACCTTGGTATCTCACAAGCTCCTGAAGGTCGTGGAATTTTTCCAGGCATGACAGTTCTTGAAAATCTTGAGATGGGTAAGTTCCACCGCAAGAATCGTAAAGCTGAAATGCAGGAAGATCTCGAAAAGGTTTACTTCTTGTTCCCGCGTTTGAAAGAACGCGTTAGCCAAGCTGGCGGAACTCTTTCAGGTGGCGAGCAGCAGATGCTTGCTATCAGTCGTGCGCTTATGACCCGTCCAAAGGTTCTGCTTCTTGATGAACCATCAATGGGTCTTGCGCCACAGATGATTGCCAATATTTTCCGCATCATTACTGAAATTAATAAGACTGGTGTAACCATCTTGTTAGTTGAGCAAAATGCACAGCAAGCACTTCAACGTGCACACCGTGCATATATTTTGGAAACTGGAAATATCGTTAAAGAAGCTAAAGCTTCAGATCTACTTAATGATCCAGCAGTGCGTGAGGCTTACCTCGGCACTGGCGCTCACTAATTACTTAAAGTTTTAAGTTAGTCGCGCTTAGCTAAAATTAAGCAAGTAATTCGGGCAGTACAGGTGCGTTCGCCTGCCTCATTGGTAATAACTACTTCGTAACAGCACATAGTTTTACCAAGTGAAACTGCAGTTGCCACTCCCGTGACAGTGCCAGTCAGTGCAGATTTATGGTGAGTTGCATTTATGTCCACTCCAACAATGCGGCGATCGGCACCAGCATGAATTTGGGTAGCGATTGATCCCAAACTTTCCGCGAGAACAACATTGGCGCCACCATGCAGAAGACCCATTGGTTGACGATTACCTTCAACTGGCATCGTGCCTACCAAGCGCTCAGGGGAGGCTTCGATAATTTTGATACCCATCTTGCTATCTAATTCGCCACTACTTCGGGCTTGAATTATTGCTAGATAATCTATTGGTTCGCTCTGCGTCATAGTCGGTGAGTCTAACGCGCTCAACCTAGGATAAGCGCATGACAAAGCGCCTGTTGCTAATTGATGGCCATTCAATGGCATATCGCGCCTTCTTTGCCTTGCCGGCCGAGAACTTCACCACGGCCAGCGGGCAACACACAAATGCGATTTACGGTTTTGCCACCATGTTGATTTCACTGTTAAAGGAAGAAAAACCAACGCATATCGCAGTGGCTTTCGATGTTTCCCGCAAGACTTTCCGTACTGAAATTTTTCCGGAATATAAAGCAAATCGCGCGAAAACCCCTGATGAGTTTCGGTCGCAGATGTCTTACTTACACGAGCTAGTTGAATCTTTCGGCATCACTCAATTCGAACGTGAAGGATATGAAGCTGACGACATCATTGCCACGATTGCCAAGAAAGCCGAAGCTGATGGTTTTGAGATCGCAATTTGTACTGGAGATCGTGACAGTTTCCAATTAGTAAATGAAAAGACCACTGTGCTTTATCCAAAGCGCGGTGTAAGCGAAATGGCGCGCATGACGCCTGCGGCGGTCGAAGAAAAATATATGTTGACACCTGCGCAGTATCCAGATTTCGCTGCGTTGCGCGGAGACCCGAGTGATAACCTGCCATCGGTTCCAGGAGTGGGAGAGAAAACCGCAGCCAAATGGATTATCGAATTTGGCTCACTTAAAGAGTTAATAAATAAAGTTGATCAAGTTCCTGGCAAAGCGGGTGATTCATTGCGCGCAAATATTGATGCTGTTTCTAAGAATCGCGAGTTAACTCAGTTAATCCACGACGTACCAATCGAACTTTCACTCGCAGATCTTGCTTGGCAGCCAATCGAAGAGAGCAAGATCGCTCCACTTTTTGCCACCCTAGAATTTCGTACTCTTAAAGATCGACTAGGCCCGCTACTAGATGCAAAAACCGCCAAGAAAGCTGAAGAACCACTTGCGTTGTTCGCGATCGCCGAAGAAATTAGTCCGGCCGCTGCAAGCAAACGAATTAAAGCGGCGAAGAGCGAGATTGCCTTAACTGTTGAGCTTATCGATGGCGAAGTTAAAAGTTACTCAGTTGCTCTGGCCAATGGCGAAACATTTACTGTTGCGAGTAGCGAAATGGGCGATTGGCTTGGTGATGCTTCGATTCCAAAGATTATGCATGATGCCAAAGCTCTTTCTCGGTCAATTCCAGTTGGTGGTTTGATTTTCGATACCGAAATCGCAGCTTATTTAGTAAACCCTGGCGTTCGTAATCAAGATATCGCTTCACTGCTTGAGCGGTGGGGAAGTGGCTCAACCGAGGTAAGTGCAGCAGCCCTCTTTACCTTGCGCGATTCCTTGCAAAAAGAGCTCGATTCCAGATCACTAACTAAGTTATTTGTAGAACTCGAATTACCCATCGCTAACTTGCTGGCACGCCTTGAAAAGTCAGGCATCGCAGTTGATGCCAAAGAATTAATTAACTTGCGAGATTTCTTTGAAGGCGAAGTAGCCCGGGAAAGCAAAGCAGCTCACGAGGCAGCTGGCCATGAGTTCAATGTGGCTTCTCCTAAACAACTACAAGTTGTGCTCTTTGACGAATTAAAGCTTCCTAAAACTAAAAAGATCAAAACTGGTTTTACTACTGATGCTGAATCCCTTGAATGGCTTTTCGAGAAAACCAAGCACCCACTTTTGCAATCACTTCTTCGAATTCGCGAAACCAATAAGTTAAAAACCACGGTTGAAGGTCTACTTGCTGAGACAACTAAAGATGGCCGTATTCATACCCACTTCCAGCAAACTGTGGCTGCAACTGGTCGACTATCTTCAACTGGTCCTAACTTGCAGAACATTCCAGTGCGTACTGAAGAGGGTCGCAAGATTCGTGCCGCTTTTATTGCCGGAAAGGGTTTTGAAACTTTACTAACTGCCGATTACAGCCAGATTGAAATGCGCATCATGGCCCACTTGTCTAACGATGTTGCTCTACTCGCAGCATTTGAAAGTGGCGAAGACTTGCATGCAACTGTTGCTGCTGAAGTATTTGGCGTAAATCCTAAAGATGTTGATCCTGAAATGCGCCGACAGATTAAAGCGATGTCTTACGGTCTGGCATACGGGCTTTCCTCATTTGGTTTGTCCGCCCAACTTTCAATTTCTCCACCCGAGGCAAGTGATCTAATGGATCGTTATTTCCAACGCTTCGGCGGCATTCGTGATTACTTAAAGAATGTAGTCGAAGAAGCTCGCAAAGTTGGCTACACCGAAACCGTTATGTGCCGTCGACGTTACTTACCTGATTTAACGCATGACAACCGCATGCGCCGTGAAATCGCTGAACGCGCAGCGCTTAATTCGCCAATCCAAGGTTCGGCTGCTGACATCATCAAGCAGGCGATGCTAAATGTCGATGCCGCAATGGCCAAGGCCAAGTTGCAATCCCGCATGCTTTTACAAGTACACGATGAATTGATTTTCGAAGTAGCCAAAGGCGAGCTAGAACAATTAACTGAATTAGTTCGCAAAGAGATGGGCGGGGCCTATCCGCTTAAAGCACCGCTTGATGTGAATGTCGGCGTGGGCAAGAGCTGGGACGAAGCAGCGCACTGACTACTTAGTAGTTGGTGAGTTATCTTCCATTGCAAGCAAATCTTCTTCATCTGTTGGGATTCGATCTGCGGCCATTAGCCTTGGTTTCCCAATAGTTAAGAAGATGCAGCCAAGTGCGATACAAAGCGAAGTAATTGAAAGCGTTATTCGAGCTCCGAAAGTTTCACAAAGCCAACCACCGATTCCGCTGCCAAGTGACATCACCGAACCTTCTACAGTCCAGAGCCAGCCCATATAAGAAGTCGCCGAACCTTTTGGTCGAACTGCCTCCATTACTTCCCAATAGAAAACTTGAATCGCGCCACCAACAAAACCTAAGAAGGCGCCGCCGATAACCATCGACCAACCCGGATAAGTAAAAGCCATTGGAAGTGAGACGATAAACCAGAGCAAATAAGTCTTTCGCAGAGCCGCTAATGAAGAAGTTCGTTTCGATAAAGTGCCAGCAAGCAATCCACCGACAATGCTCGAGATTCCCATAGCCGCAAAGACCCAAGCGGTTCGGTTTGGAACTTTTTCCAAGGTTGCAAAAGCTGGTACCGCAACATCAAAAATTCCCCAACCGAAACCAATAAACGAACCCTCCAGCATTAATAGCCGTAGTGCTGGATTTCGCCAAAGCGGTTGCTGACCTTTTTCCTTAACTTCGGGAATCCAATTACTAGAAACTTGAGAAAGCATCAACCAGGTACCACCGATAAACATCATGGCGGAGGCCACAGCAAGAGCAGTTCCAGGATGCGATGAAAGCGCGAGTGCAGTGACCAGCACTGGCCCAATTACGCCAGCAGCATTCATCATCGAAGTATCAATTGCGTACGCAGTTCGTAACTTGGTTCCAGAAACAACTGATTTCCAAAGTGGGCGAACTGAAAGATTAATTGGGGGAGCACTAATTCCCATAAGAACGGCCATCAGCAATAGGAAGGTTCGAGAGGTAGACATGTTGACGGCTAAAATCATGGTTGCGTAACCAGGCACAAAAACTCGAAGCGGCCAGCTTTGTCCATATTTATCAATTAAGTAGCCACGAAGGCCGGCAGTTAGCGAACCGCCGATTGAATTTACCCCGATTGCTAAACCAGCGAAAGCAACTGATCCGGTTTCACGTTGGACTTTGAAGAAAATGCCGAGACCGACCATGCCGTAAGACAAGCGTGCCGGAAATGAGGCCAGAACCAAGGTCCAGGTATATGGCAGGGCGAATAATTCTCGATAGCGCTTCATTGCGTATCCGATCCTATCTTTCTCAGTTCCTATTTGTGCGTAGTTTGAGCGCGAATTGACCCCATCTAGGCCTCACCCGTACCCTTGCCTTTCGGTCAACCGGCCGACTCGAACTACTACTCATCTGTCCCTACGGAGCAACTTGATTACCTCATCAACAAAAGCAGCATCACCAGTAATTGCAGTAAATGACATCGGATCAGCCGCTGATTTCCTAGCCGCGATCGAAGGCACAATTAGAAATTTCAACGACGGTGACTTGGTTACCGGAACAATCGTTCAAGTAGATCGCGACGAAGTTCTTGTTGATATCGGATACAAGACTGAAGGCGTAATTCCAGCCCGCGAACTTTCAATCCGCCACGACCTAGATCCATCAGAGATCGTAAAAGTTGGCGAAAAAGTAGAAGCTTTAGTTTTACAAAAAGAAGATAAAGAAGGCCGCACAATTCTCTCCAAGAAGCGCGCACAGTACGAACGCGCATGGGGCGAAATTGAAGGCAAGAAAGAGCGCGACGAAGTTGTCGTCGGAACTGTTATTGAAGTTGTTAAGGGTGGCTTGATCGTTGATATCGGTCTTCGCGGCTTCTTGCCAGCATCACTAGTTGAAATGCGCCGCGTGCGCGATCTAACTCCTTACATTGGCAAGGAAGTTGAATGCCGCATCATCGAACTTGATAAGAACCGCAACAACGTAGTTCTTTCACGTCGCGCATACCTAGAACAAACACAATCAGAGTCACGCACCACATTCTTAAATCAACTACAAAAGGGTCAAGTACGCGATGGTGTTGTTTCATCAATCGTTAACTTCGGTGCTTTCGTTGATCTTGGTGGCGTCGATGGTTTGGTTCACGTTTCAGAGCTATCTTGGAAGCACATTGACCACCCATCAGAGGTTGTTGAAGTTGGCGACGAAGTAACCGTTGAAGTTCTCGAAGTTGATTTTGAGCGCGAGCGCGTTTCACTTTCACTTAAGGCAACTCAAGAAGATCCATGGCAGGCATTTGCTCGCACTCACACAATCGCGCAGGTTGTTCCTGGCGTAGTAACTAAGTTGGTTCCATTCGGCGCATTCATTCGCGTTCACGAAGGTATCGAAGGCTTAGTTCACATTTCTGAGCTAGCCGAGCGCCACGTTGAAATCCCTGAGCAAGTAGTTCAAGTTGATGACGAACTATTCGTAAAGATTATCGATATCGACCTAGAGCGTCGTCGTATTTCACTCTCATTGAAGCAAGCTAATGAAGGACATGAAGTTGAGATCGAAGCTTTCGATCCAACTCAGTACGGAATGGCTGCACGTTACGATGCAGAAGGAAACTTCATTTACCCTGAAGGTTTCGATGCAGATACTCAAGAGTGGAAGCCAGGCTATGACACTCAGCGCATTGAGTGGGAGCAACAATATGCTCTTGCACAAGAGCGCTTCCTAGCTCACAAGAAGCAGAAAGCTGAAGCAAAGGCAGCTGACGCTGCTGCAGAACCTGCAGCTGATTCAGAAACTTCTTACACTTCAGAAACTCCTGCAGCTGAAGCAACAACTGAATCTGCTGAATAACTCGTTATCAGCTAGCAGTTAGTAATCTCGATGTTAATCGTGGCCCTAACTGGTGGAATTGGTGCTGGGAAATCCCATGTTGCCAAGTATTTCCATCAGTTAGGGTCTTACGTTTTCGACGCAGACTTTTTAGCGCGCGCGGCAATTGAACGTGGAACTAATGGGTTTGATGAAGTAGTTACGATATTTGGTGACCAAGTTCTTAAAGATGGCGATATTGATCGACGCAAGTTGGGCGAAATTATCTTTAGCGATCCAACTGCAAAAGCGAAGTTAGAAGCAATTGTGCACCCAGAAGTGCAGCGCTTATTTGAAGAAGCTAAAAAGAGCCTGCCCCCTGATGCCATTGTTATTTATGAAATTCCGCTTCTAGCTGAATCGAATTCGCGTAATCGGTTTGATTATGCGATCACCGTAGAAGCTGATGCTGATACCCGCACTGCACGTTTGAAAGAGCGAGGTTTAGCCACTCATGAAATAGTTGGCCGCATGGCCGCCCAAGCATCACGTGAAGAACGAATTGCGCACTGCGATTTAGTGATTGAAAACCATGGCGACGAAGATACCCTTTTGCGCCAAGTCGAAGATATTTGGCAGAGTGTTTTATTGCCGCTTAGTAAAACCCACGGTAAATAAATGCGTCCGGTCAGCGACCTGCAGCGCAAAGTAAGTCCGTTTCAAGTAATTAGTGACTACGTACCTGCTGGCGATCAGCCCGCCGCGATCGAAGAAATCGCTAGACGCATTAATGACGGCGTTCAAGATGTCGTCCTTCTCGGTGCAACTGGTACTGGTAAGTCTGCGACAACTGCTTGGTTGGTCGAGAAGCTACAGCGGCCAACGTTAGTTTTAGCACCAAATAAAACGCTAGCTGCGCAGCTCGCAAATGAGTTTAAAGAATTGCTTCCGAATAATGCCGTTGAGTATTTTGTTTCATATTACGACTACTACCAACCCGAAGCATATGTACCGCAGACCGATACTTTTATTGAGAAGGATTCCAGCGTCAATGATGAGGTTGAGCGCTTACGCCACTCAGCAACTAATTCACTGCTCACTCGCCGCGACGTAATCGTGGTCGCTACCGTTTCTTGTATTTACGGTTTAGGCACACCCCAAGAATATGTAGATCGTATGATTCAACTCAAAGTGGGCGATGAAATTGAGCGCAACACTTTGCTCCGCCGTTTCGTAGATATTCAATACAAACGAAACGATATGGCTTTTGAACGCGGTACTTTCCGCGTACGTGGCGATACCATCGAGATTATTCCGATGTACGAAGAATTAGCTTTGCGCATCGAGATGTTCGGTGATGAGATTGAGCGAATCACCACGCTTCATCCGCTAACCGGCGAGATTATTCGCGATGAAACTGAGATGTATGTTTTTCCGGCTACTCATTATGCCGCTGGCCCCGAAACTATTAAGCGAGCTATTGCCGATATTGAGGCCGAACTAGCAATTCAACTTGAGACTTTCGAGCGCCAAGGTAAATTGCTCGAAGCTCAACGTTTACGCATGCGAACCACTTTTGATCTAGAGATGATGGCGCAGCTTGGTTTCTGCTCTGGAATCGAGAACTATTCTCGACACCTCGATGGGCGCAGTTCTGGCACGGCACCACATTGTTTGCTCGATTATTTCCCGGAAGATTTTCTTCTAGTAATTGATGAAAGCCACGTCACCGTTCCTCAAATTGGTGCGATGCACGAAGGTGATGCCTCGAGAAAGCGCACGTTAGTTGAGCACGGATTCCGGTTGCCGAGCGCGCTAGATAATCGGCCGCTTCGCTGGAATGAATTTCTAGAGCGAGTTGGACAGAAGGTCTATCTATCTGCAACACCTGGGCCGTTTGAATTAGGAAAAGTCGAAAACGATGTTGTTGAACAAGTTATTCGCCCAACTGGTTTGGTGGATCCGCAAATTATCATTAAACCAATAAAAGGCCAGATTGATGATCTATTGGTTGAGATCAATAAACGCGCGGCTTTGAATGAACGCGTCTTAGTAACAACGCTAACTAAAAAAATGTCAGAAGATTTAACTGATTACTTACAGGGCAGGGGAGTCCGAGTTCGTTACCTGCATAGCGAAGTCGATACTTTGCGGCGAGTAGAACTATTGCGTGAATTGCGAAGTGGCGAATACGACGTGCTCATTGGTATCAACTTACTTCGTGAGGGCCTCGATCTTCCCGAAGTTTCATTGGTCGCAATTCTTGATGCCGACAAAGAAGGATTCTTAAGATCAGCTACCTCTTTAATTCAGACAATCGGGCGCGCAGCCCGAAACGTTTCCGGCGAAGTACATATGTACGCCGACAACATCACCAAATCAATGGCTAAGGCAATCGATGAAACTAATCGCCGCCGCGCTCGCCAAGTTGCTTATAACCTCGAACGCGGCGTAGACCCGCAGCCACTTCGCAAGAAGATTTCGGATATTACAGATCTGATCGTAAAAGAGGGCGAAGATAGCGATGAACTCTTAGCGACTGGCAAGAAAACAAAATCAGGTACTCCGGCTATTGGATTCCATACGAAGTCGCTTCTGTCCATGCCGCGACAAGATTTAATGGGCTTGATAGAGTCGCTCACCGATCAGATGCGCAGTGCCGCAGCCGATCTGCAATTCGAATTAGCGGCACGTTTGCGTGATGAACTCAAAGAGCTCAAGCGCGAACTACGAAATATGGAAGAAGCGGGTCATTAATTTATGAGCATTGATAAGTTGGTTGTGCGCGGAGCCCGCGAACATAACCTGAAAGATGTCTCAATAGAACTTCCACGAAATTCGTTAGTCGTTTTTACCGGCCTCTCCGGTTCCGGAAAGTCTTCCTTAGCTTTTGACACAATTTTTGCTGAAGGTCAGCGCCGGTACGTTGAATCGCTTTCGGCATACGCTCGCCAATTCTTAGGGCAGATGGACAAGCCCGATGTTGATTTTATTGAGGGTTTATCACCGGCTGTTTCGATTGATCAGAAATCGACTAACCGCAACCCAAGATCGACCGTCGGAACAATCACTGAAGTTTACGATTATCTGCGTTTATTATTTGCCCGTGCCGGTAGACCACACTGTCCAAAATGCGGAAAAGAAGTTACTCGGCAATCACCACAAGCAATTGTCGATCAAATTCTCACCATGCCAGCCACCACGAAATTCCAAGTTTTGGCACCAGTGGTTCGCGCACGTAAAGGTGAGTTTCTGGATTTATTCCAAGACTTAATGAGTCAGGGTTATTCCCGTGCTCGAATTGATGGCGAAGTTGTAGCTCTTTCTGAAGCACCAAAATTGAAGAAGCAAGAGAAGCACAGCATCGAAGTAGTTATCGATCGCTTAACTGCTAAAGCTGAATCTAAATCTCGCCTTACTGACTCAATCGAAACGGCGCTGCGACTAGCACAAGGAATCGTAATCCTTGATTTTGTTGATGCTAAAGGCGGCGATAAAGAGCGTATTTTCAGCGAGCATCTAGCTTGTCATGATTGTGGTCTTTCATTTGAAGAGTTAGAACCTCGCTCCTTTTCATTTAACTCACCTTTTGGCGCTTGCCCAGATTGTTCCGGTATTGGAACTAAGCTCGAAGTAGATATTGATTTAGTTATCCCTGATGATTCAATAAGTATTTCTGAAGGCGCTATCGCGCCTTGGTCATCGGGTCACACCTCGGAATATTTCACACATTTGCTCGAAGGTTTGGCCGAAGAGGTGCCATTCAAATTTGATGTGCCCTGGAAAAAAATTTCCGAGCGGGCCAAGAATGCAATCTTAAACAGCCACGAACATAAGGTTCATGTTAAGTACAAGAACCGTTATGGCCGTACCCGAAATTATTCGACCGGTTTCGAAGGCGTAATTCCGTTCCTGCAGCGCAAGCACTCTGAAACCGATAGCGATTTCAGTCGCGAACGCTATGAGTCATATATGCGCGAAGTGCCTTGCGGTACTTGCGATGGTGCTCGCTTAAAACCAGAGGTTTTAGCGGTGACCATTGGTGGAAAAAATATTGCAGAAATTTGCGAACTTGCGATCAACGACTGCGCCGAATTCCTAAAACAAATTGACCTTAATAAACGCGAAGCCCAAATTGCAGAGCGAGTGATGAAGGAAGTAAATGCCCGGCTTGGTTTCTTGCTCGATGTGGGCTTGGATTATTTATCACTTGCGCGGCCAGCTGCAACGTTATCTGGTGGCGAAGCTCAGCGCATTCGCTTAGCAACCCAAATTGGTTCTGGCCTAGTCGGCGTTCTATATGTTCTAGACGAGCCCTCGATTGGTTTACATCAGCGCGACAATGTGCGCTTGATTGAGACTCTTACTCGACTGCGCGATCTGGGAAATACCTTAATTGTTGTAGAGCACGATGAAGAAACAATTCGAGCTGCCGACTGGGTT
>Ga0304729_1001348_pt1 | contig 16369 bp, 19 predicted proteins | sample C_131016_MF_Meta_FD_190475 | JGI IMG/M metagenome (GOLD analysis project Ga0304729, IMG submission 190475) | Freshwater microbial communities from Lake Croche, Canada to study carbon cycling - C_131016_MF_MetaG (v2) (version 2) | ecosystem: Environmental > Aquatic > Freshwater > Lake | place... | reverse complement strand
AGTTATAGTAAAGTAGCCAATTATAAGCCAACATAAAGCTGTTGGGTACAGACGGAGTAATTAACCAGAGTATAGTGCAACAATTGTGATACTATAACAAATACCCATTTGAGTGATTAACATAATCAGGTGGCGGAATGGTAGACGCTATGAAAAGAACACAGCCTATCCCGATTTGCGTGGAACAAAGGTCAATACTAAAGTGCGTTCATACAGGTTCAAATCCTGTCCTGATTACAAAAAGTAGATGACGAAGGATTCAGTAGAAACTGATGAGGCCGTCGCACAATATCGGGGCAGAATATACTATGGTTTATTCTATACGTGATGTAACCCGAGGCCAAACCCCTGTTATGGGTGCTGTCATCTATTTTGTTTTATAAATAATATTTCTTATATTATTTATATTATATTACAACATTATGAAAATATTAGTTACAGGTGGTCACGGTTTATTAGGAACTTATTTACAAAAAGAAATGGATGGAATTTATTTAAGTTCTAAAGATTTTAATTTAACAAAAGAAAGTGAAGTTATTAAAATGTATGAAACACATCAACCAGATGTTGTAGTACATTTAGCAGGTAAAGCTGGTGGGATGTTTGACCATATGAAAAATCCATTTTATTATTTGGAGGAAAACATTTTAATGAACACATATGTAATGAAATATGCTCACGAATTTAATGTTAAAAAATTCGTAGGTACATTATCAACATGTATATATCGTGATGTTGCCGAAAATTATCCGTTGGTTGAAGAAGAATTATATGAAGGTCAACCACATGAATTTCATATTGGTTATGCTTATTCAAAAAGATTAATGGGTATTCACATTAATGTGGCAAAAAAACAAGGACTTAATTATTCTTATGTTGTTCCATCTAATTTATATGGTTTATATGAAACGGGTGATATAACAAGAAAACATTTTGTTGGTGCTTTAATCGATAAAATTATTAAGGCCAATATTAATGGAGATAAGAAAATCACAATCTTAGGTGATGGGTCACCATTAAGACAATTCACATATACTGAAGATGTTGCAAAAATTATTGCTAGAGTAGTTAAAGAAGATGTTAGTGTTAATATGAATATTGCAACACCCGAAAATTTATCAATAGCGGAAATGGTTAGACAAGCATTAATTGCAACTGACTCACAACATCTTGAAGTTGAGTGGGATACCACACAACCTAACGGACAATATAGAAAAGATGTTAGTGTTGAAAAATTACAAACGGCATTTCCTGATTTTCAATTTACGTCATTTGTAGACGGAATAAGAAAAACACACGATGAATTAAAAAAGAAATACTAATGAAAAAAATGGCAGTATTGATTAACGGTGAATTCAGAGAATTTGAAATTGCTGTTCAATCTTGGAAATTTATGAATGAAATTGATTGCGATTTTTATGTTTCAACTTGGAGTAAGTCCATTCAAAAACATAAAAAACTTGGGGTTAATATTGAAGAAGAAATAACTGAAGAAAGAATAAGAAAAATATTACCTAACGCGAATATTTTAATTTCTAATATTGATGATTACGATTTTTCATTTGAAACAAGTTGGCATAATGCTAAACAAACATTTCATTGGAAAAATACAGTAAGAATGATGAAAGAAAGTGGAATAAACTATGATTCTGTAATGATGACTAGGTCTGATAATTATATAAATTGTGCGTTCCCATCTAAAGATTTTTTATCTATGAATGAAGAAAAAACTTTACATGGTCCTTTAGCAATACACGTTAGTGGTCCTAATAAAGAATATTTTGTTTTAGATTTTTTCTTTGTCGGTTCAATGGAATCCATATCAAAAATGGTTGAGACCTTACCTGATATTATGAATGAAAATATTCATGGATTTTTATCGAGACATATTTTAAATTTGGATATGTTTGTTAAACCCATACAAAATTTTAGACAATTAGTAGTTAGACCCACAGTAAGAGGTATTGAAAATCCTGATATTGAGGTGATAAATGAAAAATATTGGGAATGGGGTCAAAATCACTTTAATTGGGAATAAATTATTTTGTTTTTAAAATAAGTTAGTATATCTTTGTAAAAATTAAGAGTTATGTTAGTTGGATATTATATTATTTGTGTTATTTATTGTTTCTATCAATTGTTTAAAAATTTAAATCATAGGTATAGTAATGATCCCACAGGTGGTTCACCAGAATTAGATTCTATTATGGTTTTAGTAATGGCTTGGGTATTAGCACCTATTGACGTTTCATTAACTTGGATTCGTTGGTATAAAGAAGCTGAAGAAGCAAGGATAAGACAAAATAAAAGAGTTTTATAAGATATGGGACTCCGATGGAAGTCCGCAAGAAGAATAGATGTTTTTCATCCATCAAAAAAATTACCATAGAGACCGCTAAATCGAGTTAGTGAAAATCTACATTCTCAATGGTTATCATTCATGACACCTACCAGTGGTTCCACACTAAGGTTATGTGAGGCTTCGGCTGATAAAAGGGTGTTATATTTTGTTTTGTGAATTTAAATGTGTATATTATATAAATTAAAACATGGAGGAAACTATGAAGTGCTTAAAAAATACAAAAACAGGAAATATCGTCAGAGTATCTGATACACAAGCTAACCAAATGGCAGGAAACCAATGGAAGTACGTACCTAAAACCGAATGGAAAGGTTCACCAAAAGAAGAAACTGTAAGTGAATCAACAGATGTCGTTACTTCTAACAAATCAAAAGAAAAAAAATCTAAAAAAGTTTCAAAATAATTTGGAATATCAATAAAGATTTCTTATCTTTGTAAAAGAAGGGTAAATAACCCAAAAGATAAAGTTCTTTGAATAAAAATATTTTTGTAAGAGTACCGTGAGTTTACGGGTAACCAAGAACGAGCATACGTCATACTTACAAAAACTTATTGGCCGTCTATAGTCAATAAAATAAACCATGAAAGTGGGATAAAGTGAGGAGTCCTTGGTTGGGACAAATTGCGGATTCAGTAATGGATCTCGAGTAGACAAGTGGAATATCATTTGACCTGAAGTAGTGAGGGTAACTCCGTAGCGAAATGGTTAGATGACCAAGCAATCCGAGTTGTTTGGTTGAGGTGGGAACACCAATAAGAATAATCCATAGAATTCATGTAAGAAGTATAGTTATCCAATTATACAATTGCGTAATTCAATACAATGGTGGTCTTAAAACCGTAGCGTCGTAAGATGGAAGGTATGACAAAAAACAGGTGGTGCTGTTAGTGTCCTTGACTAAATCCTACCAAGGGTTTAATCTCGAAGGAAACCAAAAATATAGAGGTGGGGACACTTCAGAGAGTAGTTTAGTATCGAGTCGCTCAAAAGGTGATTTGGCTAGGTGACGAACCACTACTTTCCCAATTCGGAAACTAAACTTTTAATTATGGAATCAAAAGTCATAAATTAAACTGAAAAAGTGTTCGTCAGTCATTGGAGACAGGTGACTACTTAGTCGTGAGGGGTTCACGGCCATAAAGGGACTCAATCCCAATATGATTTTTAAGAAAGTTCTCTAAACCCGCAAGGTTGAAACAGGTCGGCAGATTTGTTGAGTAATAAGTAATAAAAGAGTATCTGATGACTTTAGGATTGGTTAATCTAATTGACCGTCATTGATCGGTACGAATCAAAAGTTCGTGGAAAAGGAAAGAAACAAATAATGTTCCTAAGTCGGTTGTTAAAACTTGTATTCTCAGAGTTTTATTTTCTTTGTTTAGAAAAACAAAGTGGTGGTGAATGTATGTAAAACCATACGGCCTATACAAAATTAAGTCAGAAGAAATTCTGACTTTTTTTATGCATATTCAAAAAAAATTAGTATATTTGTTTTATGAGAATCGTATGTTTATCTGATACCCACAGCCTTCATCATGAGATGGAACATCCTTTACCAAAAGGAGATATATTGATTCATGCGGGGGATATTTCAAATAGAGGTGGTGAAAGAGACGTTACCGATTTTATTAATTGGTTTAAAAACTTAGGTGGATGGGATGAAAAGATATTCATATCTGGTAATCACGACCATTGTTTTGAAAGAATCAATTTACCTCATCACAGAAAAGACTATGAATGGTTAAGTCATTTAATGTCTTCTGATAATTTATCTCAATCTAATGTAACTTATTTGGAGGACGATTTTATTACGATTGAAACTCCCGAGTTCTCAAGACCTATCAAATTTTATGGTAGTCCTTGGCAACCTTGGTTCTATGATTGGGCATTTAACTTACCAAGATTAGGTATTGAATTACAAGAAAAGTGGAACCGTATACCTGAGGACACAGATGTTTTAATAACACATAGTCCACCAAATGGATATGGAGATTTAGTTAATAATTGGAGACAACCTAATACACACGTTGGGTGTGAATGTTTAATAAATAGAATTGGTGAAATAAACCCATTGGTAAATGTGTTTGGTCACATTCATGAGGGCTATGGTGTTGAGTACGGTAAAAAAACCGCATTTGTAAATGCTTCCATATGTACCGCCGCTTATGAACCAATTAATAAACCAATCGTTATTGACTTAGTTGAAATTAACGGAAAAATACAAGTATTATATGTTGAAGAATAATGAAATGGTAAGTGTGGTAATATCCACAAGAAAGATTGATTCAACGTATTATGATCATGTAAAAAGAATGTTTTCTCATCCAAATACGGAAATATTGATGTATGAAAATGACGGTGAAATGTCTTTAACACAAATCTATAACAAAGGGTTAAAAGAAAGTGTTAACGACATTGTCGTTTTCATGCATGATGATCTTATTTTAGAAACTCCTAATATGACACCAAAGATTGTTAAGTTATTTGAGAAACATCCTGAATATGGAATTATTGGGATTGCTGGAACCGATAAATTAATGAGCGGAATGTGGTGGCAAAACCGTGAGAATATGTTTGGTGTGGTTGGTCATATCCATGAGGGTAAAAGACACGTAAATCACTATTCTAAGGGGGTATTTAACGATGTTCTTAAAGATGTCATAATAGTAGATGGTTTGTTCTTTATGGTCCGTAAAAGTCTCCTAAAGAAGGAATTTAACGAACAGTTTGAAGGGTTCCATTTCTACGATATTTCGTTCTGCGTAGAGAACCATTTAGAGAGTGTTAAAATTGGTTTAACCACCAAATTTGGAATCACTCATAAATCTGTAGGTATGACCAATAAACAATGGGAAAAGAATAAACTACTATTTGAGGCGTTATACGAAAAACAATTACCCTTGACAATTTAGTCATTTTTGATATATTTATATAAAACAAATTTTATGAAGAAAATTATTGATTTAATTAAGAAACTTTTAGGTGCTGGAACAATGGCTGAAAAGGCTGCTGAATTACAAGAATTAGAAACTGAGGTTGTTGCTGAAGTTGCAGTTGTAAAAGAGAAGGTAGCAGAAGTTAAAGCTAAAGTTAAAAAAGTAACTGACAAAGCTCCAAAAGCTAAGAAAACTACTACTAAGTAATTTTTTTCTAACATATAGGTTATTCGGGGTTAAAATTAGTTTTTTAACCCTTTTTTATCTATATTTGTATTCTATTTACTTGGGGATGCAAGGTTTTGATTTCAGGTATCAGGAGTAAATGGCACGTAGTCAAATGTCACCTATGACTTTAATCCACGGTGGTAAAAAACAAACGACAACGTTTATAACGTTATGGAAGCTTGTGGTTTAATCGCAACTTCTACTGTAGCTGTAGCCTAAGGTGAAACTACAAATGAGCCGGTGTACATACGCTTAGAAACAGAAGTACTTTCGGTGTAACACCACCCTAGAGTGTTGGAGCAAACTTGGCGGCTCTTGAAAATCCGGTCAGGAACGGTATTGTAAGTTTCCCGATATTAACTTACTATTTGTCAATTGAGAACCAATTGAATAAACGTGTAGTCATTTATTGTTGAACAGGAAAGACGCGGTTTCAATACCGCCATCTCCACTAAACTTAAAAAACCCTTCAGAAATGAGGGGTTTTTCTATTAAACAACAAAAGGTCCGAAGACCCTCTGTCGAGATTAAGAATACCTCCTTTTCGTTATTATATTATCGTTCATGGCGACCAAACCATAAACTCTAATATAAATATGTTTATAATTTAGAACGGAGGTGTTTTGTTACTATTTTTTTAATAATGTTTTCTTCACTTAATGGTTCTTTTGGCGTGTTAGCATTTTTAGGTACGTCAATCACTTCTTTTTGTCCGTAACTCTTTTCATTTTTAATTTTTCTAACTACACCACCATAATATTTTGCTAACCATTCTTGTTCTTCGGGAGTTAACGTACCACCCTTATATACTTTAGTTACCCCTCTATCTTTAACGTTATTTAGAATTTCTTTTTGTCTATCAGTTAAGTCAGTATTAGAAGGTTGTACTTCTTTATTCAATTCATTACTAACATCTTGATTTGTAACTTTAATTCTATTAACATCTAAATTCAATCCACTTTTTCCAACCATATCAGGACTACCAGGAATACCTGATGGTTTCGTTACATCAACTTCGGCACTTGGATTTGGTGTTTCAGTTCCACTTGCAGTTGACCCATTTAAATATTCATCTTTATATTGACTCCACGCCTTTGTTGTATTAGGTCCGTATTTTCCCCATCCTTTAAGTGTGTTGTCATTTAATGTTCCGTATTTACTATGCCAACCACCATGTTTAGAATCCAACCATGTTTGGAATTTTTTTACTCCATCGGTATCTTTTAATTCAGTTGGGATTGTACTTTGAGTTCCTCCTCCTCCGCCACCAGTATTTCCACCATTACCTCCATTTGAATTAGTGTCCCAAGTAATGTTTATTTTATTTAAAACGTTTCCAACACTGTCAGCTTTATTAATTTCTTTATTTTGTGCCATTTTAGTTAATGCACCAATACCTAAATCTGCACCAGGTAAACCAGTTGTTTGTTCTGATTGTACACCAATGGTACCACCCTTACATCCCCACGTTCCTTTCATTGTATTATCACCACTAAAAACTCTATTATTACTAAGAAATTTAAGACCTTTTTTAGAATCATATTCTTTATTACCAGTTGGTGACACATAAATCACAGGACTACCATCTTCCATTGATAAAATTTGTGAATTTTCAGTATCTAATAAATCACCAGCACAGTTTGCAAATAATGTTTTTTTAACTTCATCTCTTCTACTATTTGAACTAAACATTTTATATAATACCCATCCTGTTGCAGTTAAACCTAAAAAGATAAGTGCTTTATTTGTTTTTGGATTCGTCTTTGCCCATTCTTTCCATCTTTCATATCTACTTGGTTTCATATCTTTAACAACCGTTGATGCTTCTTCAGCCACCGCCTTAACTTCGGGGGCGAGTGCAGGATTAGCAGCGGCACCCTTACTAGTTGCCTCAGAACTTTGTTGGGTTTTATTTTTAATTTCTTCAAGATCTTTTTTTAATTGAACATTTTCCTCTTGTGTTAGTTTTAGATCTTTTTTAACTGAGCTAGTTTGTTTTTTGGAGTCTTTGAGAGCCGCCAAATCTTTTTCCATATTTACCCAACTCGCCTCTCTTTTCATTTTATTAATTAATGCATCTGCACCACTATTAGTATAACCTCTACCTAATAATGTTTCTTTAAGTTTTGTTGTGTCCCCTTTACCTGAAATCCAAAGATTTTTATATTCTTCAATAAATTTTGGTGAATTTACAATATCGGTTGCTAATAAATTTAATGTATTTTCGGAAGCCCCTTTAGCTTTAAATAAACCAAAATTAACTTTAGCCAATTCTTTACTTTCAATCGTACCTGCACGTATTGCCTTTGCTAAATCTGCAGCATCAACAACTTGTCTAAGACCACTTCCACCAGAGGCGGCATCTTTAATTACAATTGGTGATTTAGTTTCTTTGGCAAAATTTATCACGTTGTTAAACGCAGATGCAACATCGGAACGAAGAGTTTTTCCCATACCAACTAAATCTTTTAGTACTTCTCCACCCTCAGCCTCATCTATAGGTAATTCAGTTTCTTTTATTAAATTGTTTGATGTTAAATTTTCAGTTAATGTTTTACCTAATTGGTATGACATCATTAACTTAATATTATCTATTGGATTATTTTCCATATTTTTATATTTGTATTTTTAAAAATTTATATTTGAGTAATCTGCCCTTACCTTACTTGTCGTCAACGATTTTTCAAGTTCTGCAGCTCCAGCATCAGCTCTATTACCAACTATTTTATGCAAACCTGTTTCAAAACCATAAAGTGTTCCGGTTGTTTTAATTCCGGCCATTGAACCTTTAGCCGCAGTTTTACCAATTAATTTACCCAAACTCTCTTCAAGATTTCTTAATATATTACCAATACCACCAAAAATAGATTTGATGAAATTTGCACCTGCGGGGAATTTTTTCCCAATAAACGCAGCGGCGTTATTTAACATTTCAGGTACTTTTTTTGCTCCATTAATTATCGTTTCTATAAATCCTTTTAATCTTGGGTTTTTACCTAAAAATTCGGCAACCTTACCCGAGTCTTTTGCAACTACCACTAATCCCTGAGCCTCCGCTCTAGCCGCTTTAGCCATTGCACCTGCGGAAACTAATCCTAATATGTCAAAACCAAAAAATAATAATTTCATCCACATTGGTTGGTCTTTTTCTTCACCTTCCCAATCACCTGTTGTAATTTGATAAGCATCTAATGCTGTAATCAATGCCCAAGGTATCCATTGTACAGTTTTACCAATTCCCGTTGCAATTAGAATTGCATCCACAATCATACCTATAGTACTATACATTGCTTGTTTTAATTTTCTTAAAATAAACAATACACCTTTTGATAATAAATTAACAATATTTGACCATTCTCCTTGTGATACGGCAACACCTAATTTTTTCAAACCTTCGTAAGATTGACTTATAGTATTTTTAATACCTTCACCGGCATCACTCATTTGTTTACCTACCCATGTATCTTTAAAGAAATCAAATTCTAACATTAATTTCTTAATTTCTTGTAAATCTTCTTTAGATTCTGTAATTGGTAAATTAATGATACTTTCTCTAATGTCTTGATATTCTTCATCGACTATTTTGATATTTTCAAATAAAGTCTTAAAAATATCCATTGATTCCCATAAACTACCCAATAATTTTTTCTCTTGTAAATCAAAAACTTCATCATTCATAATGAAATATTTTTCATCTATAGTAATACAAGCTTCAAAGACATACTTTTTCCTCACAGGACCTACTCCATATAAACTTCTAATCCTATTAACTTCGGATTCTGTTAAAATGTCTGTTTTTTGATAAACCATGGTAATTCTATATAAATATCAATAAAAAACTTATTATTTTAAAGGGTTGGATTTACCTCTAGTCAATTTAGAACCAACAACATCAGCCCATTTTGTGACCCCAACTTGGTTTGCTGGACCTCTTTCTATTCCACTTTCCCATTTTCCAACCTCAGGATACCCTTGACCACCCGCCTGTTTGTCCGAAGTACCTGCAGTGGGGGCTTGTGCAGTGGGATCCGCACCTGCATCCTGTTCTAATAGGGAAATAATCTGTTTTTTGGTCAATAATAACTCCATAGTGTATAAATATCCAAAAAAATGTCCGAAATTAGGTTGGATATCCCAATAAAATACCTATTTTTGTCCAAAATATCAATACATGAGAAAAATATCTTTATTTATATCATTAATTCTTCTTTTTGGATGTGAGAAGTATGTGGGAACCGAAAGTAATCCACAATTAAACATTAATGGTAGATGGAAAATATCAAGTATAGTCCCAACTTTTGAAAGTTCGGTATTTAGTTCTATTCAAGTGATAAATAGTGAGTTTTTTGCGGTATCCCCACTTAAAGTCATATCATATGATTCAACCAAGATATTGGTTAGTAACGACACGTCTGGATTAAAACCATGTTTTTTCTATAAAAGGGGATATGTTTGGGAATTTCAATATAATAATTTAACATTAAAGAATGACGTTGGCAAAATAATAGCAGAATACAATGTTTGGTTTAAAAATGATTATTATAACCCAAATGATTTCTATTTAGAGGATAAAACTACAGGTGGAATAATACCTGGTAATTTTCATTTTAAACAAAATGGAAACGGTGCAAATCCTGCGAACGAATTAACCATTACGGTACCCGACATATCCTTTGATGTTAATATTTGTGATAGAAAGTATAGTAGGGCAATAACCCAACACTTATTTGTCAATTTAGGTAGATAACCTACTCTTCGTAAATTTCAGGATTTTCTTTGGCAAACATTTTAATGTATTGTCCGGCCTTTGCATTTGCCTCATCCTCAATTTCACCCCCGATATCAGGTGGCTGAACTTTTAATCGTCCTTGTTCGTATTGTTTGTGGTGTACAAGTTCGTGAGCAATACTTCTCATTACATCAACCAACGCTCTATTTTTTGCATTAACCTTAACAATCTTGTTTTCTTTGGTGTAATCGTAGTTTGCGGTCGTTTTAAGACCATTTCTCCCATTTTGTATAGATATGGTTGGAACAGTTTTCAGTTCCAACTGGTCCTTTACAAACTTCACAAACGTGTTTAATTTCTCTTTTTTATCGTCATCTAAAAATCCCATATGTATAAATATTACAAACTTAGTTCTTCTGGTAAATCATTATCTAATAAATATTGTTCAATTAACTCAATAATATCATTTTCATCCATATTATAGGTATCATCTTCGTGTATTATACTTGGAGAATAAAGCATAACATCTTCTAATATGAGTTCTAATACTCTATAAGAATTATCCCCGTCTTGATTGGTTGAAAACTCAACGTGTAACATTCTATTGTCATCGTTGTAATAATATTCAATTATATTCATTGTAAATAATGATAATTATATAGTTTTTAATCAAAATCAAAAAAATCGTCTTTTAACATACGAAATACAATAATTTTTCTTATAATTAGATTAATATGGATTGGTATAGTATTGAATATTTGTTCCCTAAAGCATTTAAAAGATTTGCTGAAGTTATGTTTCCGAATGTGGGGTTATTAAGCCTTAACACACTTGAGTTTTATGACACAAAGAAGTTATATCAATTTTTTGATAAGGAAGGTCTTTATTTAACATTGGAGATGTATAATCCTAATCAATGGGTGTTTTCTATCTCACTACATAATGGTGTTATATTCGGACCAACACAAAATTCAAAACCAACAAGAGAAGAAACTGAGGTAGATGGATTTTTAGAGTGTTTTAGGATATTAGATAAGATGAAATGAGTGGTAATATTTATAGTATGGATATGACAATTAATTTTTTATTACAAGCAACCAGAGTTCTACACGTGGGAAACTACGATGAGGATGAACTATCAATGATAACAAATTTTATGGTTGCGGTTGACAATGATATTTTAAATGATTATAATAATACTTGTACGATAGTGTCATATGATAGTGATTTACAATTGTATATTGAGATAATTGAAGCATTGATTGTTATTTTTGAAGAACGAGAAGAATATGAAATATGTGGAATCTTAAAAGATAAAAGGGACGATTCGGTTGAAATAATGAAAACTAAAACAATTTAATATGAGTATCATTGGAATGTCTGAGGAGGAAAAAAAGAAAATTTCCGACCAACACAAATCAGCAATTAAATCTGATTTAGATAAAAAAACAGATTTAAAAAATGGTTTAAAGAAACCTGAAAAGAAAGAAGATAAAAAAACCTCCTAATTGGAGGTTTTTTTATTTATTAGTTTTCTCTTCTTTCATTACTTGAGTAATGTTCAAATCTATCATGTTCTGTAGGTGTTGCTAACAAAATTGATGGTCTAATGTTCCCCTTAATCGTTTCTTGAAAAATATAGCTCATCCACGTTTGTTCGTATGGGTGTGCCCATTTTGTGTCCAAAAACATTTTTCTGTTTCCTTCTTTAGATACCACTTGTGGCCAATTACAATAATAGATTTCACCAGTTGCATATGGTAAACCTCTTTTTGATTTTATGTTTTTATAATTCAAATGTGGTGCTGCCTCGACGTCGTTTGTTGTTTTAACCGGTTTGTTAGGAAATAATTTAGATCTAACGTCATCAGGTACATTATGCCACGACCATTGTTTTGTGTTATCACCAAAGAATTCAGAAAAGTTCCATTTAAGGAAATCAAAATCTTCATCCCAAACTATATCCATTATAATGTTAAAAAAATCTTTAATCTTTCTTCTAAATCCATTCCTACAAAATTCATCATTACCTAAATAAAAGAACATATCATCTTCAAAGAAGAAGTGATAATCAAATCCATTTTCATCTGAATGTTCTGAAATAAATTGTCTACCTCCACAAATCCCTAAATTATCTTTTTTAATTTCTTCAAATCCATATTTTTCACATAACTCTTTATATTCCACATCCGTATCATGATTTAGTGAATTGTTAAGTAAATACTTTTTAGGTACCGTTAAAAAATTTCTATCATACTCTTCAAATGAAATACATAACTTCTCAAATTGTTTGGGTGAGTTATAGGTTAACACATATAACGCAACGTTATTTTTATTTTTCTCATTTATAGTGTTTGTTTCAGATTTTTCTTGTTTAACTACTAATGTGTCATTTTTTAAATTTTCAAAGAATACACTTAATAATCCATTCATTTCTATTTCATAAAATTGAATTAATTCAGGGTATTTGTATGTCATTATTGTAAATAAACTTTCTTCAGTTCCCATCAAATCTCTACTTAATGTTTCATTTAAAAGATTATAATAAATTCCATTTAATTTAGATATTGAATCTTTAGGTCCACCAAAAATACCACCTCTAGCAACTCTATTCACTTCACTCTCAGAATATTCACATATTTCTTGGTATTTGAAACCATGTATTTCAACTTTACCGTCATATGGAAAACATACAAAAGAAAATTTATTAAAATATTTTTCTAATTTAGGTATTACCTTATCGTGCCAAAAATAACCTTCATGAACTGTATTGGTTAAAGCCCCGTCAACCCAAACTAAATGTGAAGAATTAAATGGGTCCATTATCGATGCGTCGTTTAATAAAAACATTTTAGACATTACAATTGGATTATACATTTCCAATTTTGACTGTGTACTATCGGTCAACCAACCAGTTTGATTATACCAATCTGGTGTTGTTCTTATTTTCTGAATCTTATTAAAGATATGTTCATTTTGTTTGAACCAATCTAACTCTCTAATAATGATAAGTGTATTATTAGATGTTCTTCTTTCTTCGACAAATGATTTATATTCTTCTTCAATATAAATTATCATATTGTCACTAACCTTCATTAATTTTTCTAAATTATTAAGATAGTGTTGATATGTCCTACTCCACCCTTCGGATAGTTCATTTCTTTTAATGTTCCAAATTCCAGTTACTATTGTTGTTCCACCGTAATTCATTTCTACTTTTAATTCTTCTATAGTTTTTATTTTTTCAAATGAACTATTTTTTTTAAAAACACCTAATTGTTCACAAACTTCAACTACTGTATATTCAACACCTCTTTCTTTAAATGTATCCTCAATTGCAGCTCTAACACCCGGTAAGTCGGGTCTTTGGTAATCATGAAAACAAATATACCCACCATCACTTACTCTGTCAAATATCTTATTTAAACTATCATAAATTGAATCATAAAAATCACCATCTAAAAATGCAAATGAAATTTTTTGGGGTAATTTATCTTCCGGCACATTCTTGAACCAATCTTTATGGATTATTGGTGGAGGTAAATTATTCTCAACAAAGTTAGAGATTAAAACTTGTTCTGTACTTTTTAATGTCCCCTCCCTCCATCCAGTCCCCTCTTCCCATTTAGATAACGGAGGTAACCCCTCAAAAGAATCGTATACATATAATTTTTTATCAGAATTATTTTCTAATAAAGTTTTCATTAAGTACTTACTAGATTCACCAACATAACAACCAAATTCAGTAATATCCCCCTCAATATTTTTTTCTACCGAATCGTTAAGATATAATACCAAATTTGTGATTTGGTCAAAGTTAATAATTGACGGGTCAATTCTTTCATTATGAAAATTTAATATATTTTTAATCTTATCCATTCTATTTTACTTTACAAACCCAAACTACAGAGTCAAATATTTCTTTATTATATGATTTTAAATTATTTCTTAAACAAGATTCGTTAATATTACTATCTTGTATTTCGTGCCAATTCCATATTTTTCTATTAAAATTAGTATCAAAATTTTCACGATTATCAGCGTAATCATGTGCCATTATAAAATCACCTTCTTTGATAAAATTTGACAATAAATTAAATTCATCAACTTTATTTCCTCCGTCACACAAAACTAATGTAAGTCCGTCCTCTTTTATAAAATCAATAATTTCTTGATTTACAGAACTATAATCATTATTAAAAACATTTTCAACTCTAACGTCAATCCCTTCATCTATCATAGTATCATACCAATTCATTCTATGAATATCATATGATAAGATGTTAATGTCTAAATTTGACTCTTTTGATACTTTATTTAAAAATTGAGTAAACCCACCTAAAGCGGTACCAATTTCTAAAATTCTTTTTGGTTTTACTTCATTTAAAAAATTGTAAAAAACTTCATACACATTATGATTTTGTTGTGCCGCCATGTTCATATATGACGATAATCCATCATTTTCTTCTAAGTTTATTTTTTTTGTAATTTCTTCGTTAAAATTCATAATCTAATTTTATAATTCTTTTTAATAGGTTATTTTCTTCAAAATACTTCTTTTTTATTTTTTTTAATCCATCGAGTTTTTGATTATATATTTCATCAGCATTTTCATTAATGTAAATTAATTGTTCTTTAACTTCATTTACGTTATTAATGTCATTTATTAATATATAACCATCTTCGGGATAAACTTCTTTTATATTTTTACACCCAAAATAGATTGGTACAGTTTCAGTTAAAATTGAGTCGTAAAATTTCTCAGTAATCCAATTTTCAATGTGTTCATTTTCAATTGAAATATTAAATCTGTAATCAATTACTGCATCTTGTTTTTTAGGGCTACTATTTGTCCATCCACCATATTCATCAACAACCCCTAATTCATTTATCATTTCTCCAACCATAAATCTTTGAGGGTATGTACAAGATTCTCCGTGATAATCGGAATTCAATTTAGTAATTGACGATGAGATGTTTTTAGATTTTGGAAATGATTTATCAATTAAATTATCATAAGACCAAAAATCTAAAGTATCGACCCAAGGACCTCTCCCACCATAAAACGTATGTGCTAATAATTCTACACAATTACGATTATATATTTCACTTTTAAAACCAAAAATAATTGTATTTTCGGGTATATGTCTTTGATGACTACTCCAAGTAGGTTCATGTGGAAATATAAATGATTTTGTATTTTCTTTAATTTCCGAACTTACTGAATTAAAAAAAACTATCACATCATATGTATCGTCGTTAACAAACTCAATACCTGATAAATCAATATCGGGTGTTTTGAATTGAGCAATTAATCTTTTAACTATATTTTCACTAGAATCCCAAGGACAACTAACTTTTAGTTTTGTCATTTTAATATTTTTTCTTCTCCCAATTATTGTGGTTACATTGTACCTTTAAAACGACATATAATCCATAATTTCCAAAATCACCCATATTATAACCAGCCAATTTTGCTGAAACTCCAATTTCAAAAGCCTCCATATCAACTGTGGTTGGAAAATCTTTATCTTGTGTTTCAAATTTATAACAAAAATCTTCAAATATGTCCGCCATTTTTTGTAACTTATCGTTGTTTTTAATTAACAATACATGTTCACTTGGCATCATCGCATCTAACCATTCAAATGGTCCGTTTTGAGTACTTACATTATAAAAGATAAATTTATCACTAAATAAAGTTCTCGGATTATAGTGAGTTAAATTACCATTTGCAATTTCGTTTTGATGTGTAATATCTAACTCTTCGTGTTTTTTTAATTCTTGACCTACAATTGCATTTGTTCTTGTACCCATCATATCATAACCTAACGATTCCCAATTAGTAATGGTTGATGTTATTTCGTCATTATCCCAATCTCCGGTAAGTCCAGCGTCACAATCAAGATATAAAACCCAATCATATTTTGAGTCAATATTCTTTATCGTATAGAACTTCAATAATTGATTAAAAACTCCTAAAAACAAAATATGATTTTCTAATTTTTCTTCCCTTATTATAATTCTTTCACCATATTGTGAAATTTCATCGTTGAAATGTACAATTTCATTTGTTGTTATCATAATATCATGAACTGTTTTTGTCATAATAT
>Ga0304729_1001347_pt1 | contig 16379 bp, 26 predicted proteins | sample C_131016_MF_Meta_FD_190475 | JGI IMG/M metagenome (GOLD analysis project Ga0304729, IMG submission 190475) | Freshwater microbial communities from Lake Croche, Canada to study carbon cycling - C_131016_MF_MetaG (v2) (version 2) | ecosystem: Environmental > Aquatic > Freshwater > Lake | place... | reverse complement strand
ACTTTTGATGGTGATGCTAAGACTGCTTTTTCTGAAGTAACAGAGGAAATGGTCGCACAATGGGCTAAAGAATCGCTGACAATCAATGGCGAATGTCTAGTAGAAAAGCGTTTGGCAGAACAGTTAGCCAATCTGGAAAAAAAGCCAGCAGTTGCGCCTTGGAAACCACAGATATTCACGCCTGACTTATAAGGGTTAACCATGACAGTCCCAATAGACATTGTTTCTCGCGCACTAAAAGACATTGGTGCATTGGAGGCGGGCGAGACACCGACACCAGAAGCCGCACAAGACGCTTTTGAAATGCTAAACGACCTTATAGACCAATGGTCAAATGAGGACATGATGGTATTTAATGTGACTGAGATTATTTTCCCAGTCATAGCGGGTCAGACTCAGTACACGATTGGTCCCGTTGCATCAACTGCTAACTTTATCGGTGCGGCTTTTACAGGCTCAATTTCTGGAAATGTGCTAACTGTTACTGGAATTACATCTGGTGCAGTAGCACAAGGTCAAACTTTAAGCGGGTCAGGAATTACAGCAGGCACAAAGATTGTGGACTTTCTTACGGGTGCAGGCGGTAATGTTAATGAGGTAGGCACTTATCAACTTAACATTAGTCAAACAGTAGCATCAACTGCGATTACTGCTTACTACGAAAAGCCATTACAGATTAATTCTGCTTTTGTGCGAATAAACACCAATTCCAATGGAATGCCCATCATTAATGGTGGTTTGGACTATCCAGTTTCTGTTCTTGCTTTGCAAGACTACGAAATGATTGGTTTAAAGACGCTTAGTGGACCTTGGCCAAAAGCAATTTACTTTAATGCTGGCGCGGATACGGGTAACTTGTTTGTATGGCCAAATCCATCGCAAGGCGAAATGCACTTGTTTGCTAATACGATATTTAGCAGATACAACACTTTATATGACACTATAAGTCTGCCACAAGGCTATTCAATGGCGTTACGCTGGTGTTTAGCAGAGCGTTTGATGCCGATGTATGGCAAGGCTAGTCAAGTGCAAATAGCGATGATTAGTGGCTATGCGGCGCAAGCAAAAGCAACTATTAAGCGCAACAACATGAGTCCGCTACAAGTGGCAAGATACCCAGATGCTTTGATGAATACTCGCTCTAAAGATGCGGGTTGGATTCTTACTGGGGGGTTTGTCTAAATGGACTTTGGACTTGTTGGACCTTCCTACTCTGCGCCCTCAATTTATCAGGATGACCAAGAGACAATCAATTTCTTTCCAGAAGTTGACCCTCTAAAGCAGGCTGGTGAGCGTGGCGTATTTGCGCTGTATCCAACCCCTGGTCTTACCTTAAAAGCCTTACTGCCAAACCTACAAGAAGTGCGTGGTATGCGTACTGTGTCGGGTGGCGCACAAATGGTAGTTGTGTGTGGCTCTTATGTTTACGCTTTTACTTCTAACTTAGTGCCGTCTGTAATTGGACTTTTGAACTCAAGTTCTGGTCGCGTGACTATTACAGATAACGGCATCAATGTCTACATCGTAGACGGGGCATATCGCTATACATGGCGCATATCTTCGCCTGCTAACGCTGTGTTTACAGGCTCAACTTCTGCAACGACATTAACTGTTACTTCTATGTCTAGCGGCACTATTGCTGTTGGGCAGTCGCTTTATGGCGTGGGAGTATCGGCAGAGACTGTTATAACGGCTCTAGGTAGCGGTTCTGGCGGTGTTGGTACATACACCATCAACTTATCTCAAACACTTACCAGCAGGGCTTTAAACGCAACTGCGGTAGGTGCAAGGATTACAGCAACCATAGCGACAAATGTTTTGACTGTGACTGCTGTTGCTACTGGAACTTTGTATCTTGGGCAAACAATCCAAGGCGCAGGCGTTACCGCAGGAAGCGTGATTACTGCTTTTGGTACGGGTTCTGGTGGAGTCGGTACTTATACGCTGAGTACAAACAGCACAGTCGCGGTAGGCGTGACCATGTACGCCATCAACTTTTCTGTTTTACCATCGACAGACGGGGCTTTTAGTGGTGGAGAAACTTGCGACATAGTAGACAACTACTTTGTTTACAACCGCCCTTCCTCTCAACAATGGGGCGCGTCTAACTTACTTTCGCCCATTTCTGGTTCTACTTCTTATTCGGTTAAAGATGGTGCGCCAGATAACTTGGTGGCTCTTATCGTTGACCACCGCGAAGTCTATTTAATGGGCGAGGTTTCGTCAGAGGTGTGGATTGATGTAGGTGCTGTGCCATTTCCATTTCAAAGAATTCCTGGCACTTCTACGCAACACGGGGTTGCGGCTAAATTCTCGCTTGCTAGATTAGGTAATTCGTTTGCTTATGTATCACGCAATAATCGTGGACAAGCGCAAGTTATGCAAATGAGTGGCTATACGCCCACAAGAATTTCTAATCATGCTGTCGAAAACTCCATAACAAATCAATCTATTGATGACGCTATTGCTTGGACTTATCAATTAGAAGGTCACGAAGTTTATGTTGTTACTTTTCCAACACTAAGTCTAACATGGGCGTATGACTCAACCACCCAAATGTGGCATAAGTGGTTGTATACAAATTCTGACGGCTCATACTCTAGACATAGAGGGAATTGCTGTGCAGTCTTTCAAGGCATGGTCTTGGTTGGGGACTACTCTAACGGCTCAATCTATGAGTTAGACAAGTTAAATTACACAGACAACGGGCAAAATGTACGCAGATTAAGACGCGCACCGCACTTAGTTGCTGACTTACAAAGACAATACTTTGATGAATTACAGATTCAGTTCCAGCCTGCTGTGGGTACTACGGGTTTAACTGTTGGGCTGACAACTAACATTTTCTTAAATTCGCCATTTATCATTTACCCAACCCAGACATTTACAATTTCTCCTTTTGATACTTATATTATTGGTATCCAAGCAACAGTAAATAACACCATCACGACCACGCTACCACAAGCAATGTTAAGGTGGTCAAACGATGGTGGTTCTACTTGGTCACGGGAATACTGGGTAACTATTGGTCAACAAGGTAAATATAAGAATCGTGCCATTTGGCGCAGATTGGGCATGGCTAGGGATAGGGTTTACGAAGTGTCTATAACTGACCCTGTAAACGCTGTGATTGTCTCTGCTAACCTAAAAGCAACTGCTGGAGAGAATTGATGGCTACTGGCATTTCCAACACAGCACAGTTAAACCCATATCCGCAGTCTGAATTTTTGGATGTAAACACCAAAAGACCTACACGCGCTTGGCAACAGTTTTTCCTTAATCTGCTCAACTTTAGTTCTGCAACGACTGCTACTGCTGGTTCTGCGTCTTTACCCGCCAATCCTGTGGGCTTTATCAACATAACCATCAATGGTGTGCCATATAAAGTTCCCTATTACAATGTATGAAGATACTACGCATACCGCCAGAACAAGTCGCACAAAGGTGGTCAACCATCGTGCCTTTTCTGGAAGATGCGTTAACTAAAGCAGTAGCGGATGTAAATGCAGACCAAGCAAAGGTCTATTTATCTTCTGGTCAATGGCTTTTGTTGGGTGGCTTTGAGGATGAAAATCTGTTAGGCGTTGTCGCAGTTCAATTTTCAAATCGAGCAAATGACAGAGTGGCGTTTATTACTGCCGTGGGTGGTAAAGAAATAATAAATGAGACTTTGATTGATGAATTTCGCACTATCTTGAGAGCGCATGGCGCAACAATGATTCAAGGGTGTGTGAGGGAATCGGTTGCAAGATTGTTGCGTAGGTTCGGATTTGCTGAACGCGCTATATTGGTGGAGAATAAACTATGAGATACAACGCCTTTTATGGTGAATTGCCATTAGAAGCCTTTAAACCCATCGGTGGGCGTATGCGCCTGTATGGTGGTGGAGACCCTATTTCTGCCGTTTCTGACGCAATATCAAGCATTGGCGATGTTGGTCAAGGCGCAATAAACGCAGTAAGTGACTTAGGCACTCAGATTGACCAGACTGTGCGCGATGTATTGCCAGGGGGATGGACTACTGCGGCTTTATTGGCTGGTGGTTATTACTATGCACCAGAAATCGGTGCTTACATAAACGCTACGGGTAGCACAGTACCTCTTTCACAAGTAATAGATTTAGGTGCTACTGACGCAAGTTTGGGTGCGGCTGGCGCAGTTAACGCGGGTTTGCCTGCTGTTACTGCAACAGGGGCAACATTATCAGAATTAGGTGCTACCCCTAATATTGGTACTTTGCCAGTAGCAGGACCACCCGTTCAAGTTGCAAGCCTTGCACCAGAAGCGGGTCTTTCTTCTGTAACTCCAGCCACAACGGGTTCTAATTTCTTGTCTGGTATGGGAGATGTTGCCGCGACTGAGGGTGCTGGTGTTGCTGGAACTGGCATATTGAGCAATGCGCCTGCCGCGGCTGGCTCTTCAATTTTGTCTAGCCTTATTCCAACAACGCCAATCGGTCAACTTGCCGCAATATCGGGTGCTACGGGTTTAGGCTCTGCTTTAATTACTTCAGATGCGGCTAAAAAAGCGGCAGACATTCAATCAGCCGCCGCACAAAACGCATCTGCTTTACAAGGGCAGATGTTTAACACTATTAATCAACAACAAGCACCTTATCGTAGTGCTGGTTATGGTGCGTTGAATCAATTAGGTAATTTGGGTACTGGTACATATCAAATGTACGACTCAGCAGGCAACCCAACTACGATGGGTACTGGAACTGGTTATTTACAGCATCAATTTGGTCCTAGCGACTTACAAGCGGGTCTTGCGCCTAATTACGACTTTATGTTGCAACAGGGTCAAATGGCTAATCAAAGAGCCGCCAATGTGGGTGGTGGTGCTATTGGTGGTAATGCGTTACAAGGTTTAAATAAGTTTACGCAAGATTATGCTGGCAACGCTTACCAAAATGCGTTCACTAACTATCAAAACCAACGAACAAACATTTACAACACTTTGGCTGGTATAGCGGGTATCGGTCAACAAGGACAAACGGCTACAAATACTGCTGGAAGTAATCTGGCAAATGCTCAATCTCAACTTGGCGTTGGAAGTGCCGCCGCGCAAGCCGCAGGCAACATCGGTACTGCAAGTGCTTATGGAAACGCTTTGGGCAGTTTAGGTAGTAACTTAACTTTGGCTACATTGTTAAATCAGCGTGGCAATGCAACTTTGCCTGTCGCATAAGGATACAAAATGGCTGACTATCAATTTAATACAGACCTAACGCCCAAAGTTCAAGGCACAAACATTGCCGACATGATAAACATGGCGCGTGGTATTCAAGGCTATCAACAAGCAGAAGAACTTAATCCATTGGCTGTACAAAAAGCAAAAATGGAAATTGAGCAAGCAAAGCAAATGAATCCTTTGGCTGTGCAGAAATCAGGCGAAGAAGTTAAGCAAGCAAAAATAGGAACTGAAAGTGCCACAACTAAATTGGGTGGCGAAAAAATGCAAAGGTTTATGGATACTGTTGGCGCAAGAGTTACAGACCAAGAACTGTTAGGTGCTATTCAAGCAAAAGATAAACAAAAAGTAAAAGACTTAATTTCTGGTGATATACAGGATTTAATTAAAAATAAGGTATTAACGCCAGCAGAAGCAATGCAATCTGGTGCGCGTATGCTTGATTTAGCAGACAACAACTTAGACGCAGTTTTGCCAGCACTTAAAAACCTAGTTACTAGGGCGGCAAGTTCAGAATCTAGACTTGGTTTGCAAACTGGTCAAATTATCAAAATTGGTAATGTTGAGTATCAATACAACCCTGCTACTGGTCAAACAACACAAATTGGTACGGCAGGCGGTGCAACAAGTGGCGCAACGGGCGGTACACAACCGCAAACAAAACCTCCAGCAAAAGGACAAGAATTATTTAGAGAAGATATGCCCATAGTGCCAGGGGCGGTCATGCAACTAAACGAGCGTCAGCAAGCGCGTTATACAGAAGGCGAAAAGATACAAAAGGATAGCAACGACCAAGTAAAACACGCCAACGAAATGACGCAGAGCATACGCAAAATTAGAGAAACTATTGGTTCTGCGGCTGGTAGTTTGACAGGACAAGCGTTGCGTAATGCGCTTAAAAGTGCTGTCGGTAGTGCTGAGTATGAAACACTTACAAAGAACTTAGAAGATTTGTATGTACGAAATACGGAAGCAATGGGTGGCAATACAGACGCGGCTAGAGAATCAATCAGAAAAATATCTGGTAGCGCAGACTTAACAAAAGAAGCGTTAGAAGGCATTATTGACAGAGTAGATGCAAGCAGTCATGCGTTAAAGAAATTTAATCAAGGCTTTAGCAACTACGCTAAGAATACTTCTACTGAAAACGCAAACATTCATGCTAGACAGTTTCAGCAAGCATGGACACAAAACGCTGACCCATTAGTGTTTATGGCTCAAACAATTAATGCGTCTAATAAATCAAAAGCAGAAAAACAACTAATGCAACAAAAATTGCTAAAAGATTTAACAGATGACCAACTGGCAGATTTGAAGAAAAAAGCCAAAAACATTAAACTTCTTGAAGCGGGTAAACGCATATCGGAGAATGACTAATGGCTGATGCAGATGTTGAATTCTTTACTCGCAGTTCTACGCAGAAAAAGCCTGCAAAAAATTACGAAAACATCGTAACGGATGAATTGCTTGATAGGCTAAAAGGCGTTGAAAGTAGTGGAGATACTTATGCTTTGAATAAACAAAGCAAAGCAAGCGGTGCGTATCAATTTACGCCAGAGCAAACAATAACAATGCACAAAAAAGGCATTGTTTTTAATCCACTTGTTGAAAAAGAAGCCAGACAAGCCGCTAGAACATATCTTCAGCAACTTGTTAATCAAAACGAAGGCGATATAAAAAAAGCGTTGGCTCAATATGGTGGGTTTGTAAAAGCCGACCCTACTGAGTATGTAAACAAAGTAATGGGTGTAACGACGCCCAAATCGCCTACTGCACAATTAGCGCAAACAAGTGCGCCAGATGAAGATGTATCGTTTTTTCAACGAGTAGCATCACCGCCTGCACAGCCAACACCAGAAGAACAAATAGGCAATCAAGCGGCATTTGGCATTTACCCTCGCGTAAGTGGTAGACGCGCTGTTATTGAACAAGCAAAAACACCATCTACCGAAGGCATGGGTGGGTCGTTAGCGGCTATTGGTGATGTTGTTGCTGGTTTGCCAAGTCAATTACTTGGTCTTGCTGGTTATGGCGGTTTACGACTTGCTGGCAGAAGCCCAGAAAGCGCGGCAGAAACAGCATACGGCACAGCAAATTTAATTGCACAGCCTATTGGCAAATTAACTGGCATGGCTGGTACGCCTGCTTATGAAAAAGATGTATTGACAACGCCTTTGCGTCAACTTGGTCAATACACACAAGAAAAAGGCAAACAAATATCACAAGCAACTGGAATACCAGAGCAAGATGTGGAGTTTGCAATTAACGCTGGTATGCTTGCCGCGCCTAAAGTTGCTAAAACTATTGTTCCACCCGTTGTAAAAGGTCTAACTAATGTAGGCGGTGCTGTACAAGATGTACGAGCGCAAATGGCTCAACAATTTGCCGCCAAACAACCACAACCAACAGCGCAACCAACTCAACAAGGTATGCAAAGCGGTGGTGCTATGGCGGCTATGCCAGAAACAGTATTACGAGCAAACATTGACTCTGCTCTTGCTAATGCTTCGCCAGAATTACAAGCACAAATTAAAAATGTAAACCCACAAAAAGTAAACATTCCAGCGTTAGAAACACGCACATTAGAAGAAAAACATGGCGTCAATTTACTTACTAGCCAAAGAACTAATGATTTATTAGGTTACACAGACGCATGGAATAACAGAACTAAAAATGGTTTGATTAGCGATTTTGAACAACAGCCTAAACAACTTGCTAATGCTTTTGAACAATCTAAGCGTAGAAATGCCCCAGATATAAGTTCTGAGGCTGACGCTTCTGAATTAGGTCAATATCAAATCAATGGTCTTGCTGAAAAAGATGCAATGCGTAAACAAAACATTGATACGGCTTACAAAGATTTTCGTAACGCTTATGTTCAGTCTCGTCAAGCGGCTGGTTTGCCTATTGAAAACGATTTCCCTGTTAACGGAAATTCTTTTTTATCAAACACCAAAAAAGCCCTTGTGGAAGAAAACGCGCAATATGATGTTCCACAACCTATACAGAATTTAATGAAAGATATTGCGGATAAAAATGGAAAAATGTCGTTTAGTGAATTCCTTGCTTTTGATAAAAGATTAAGTAAAGCAATAGGAGAAGGAGAAAAAAGCCAAAGGGCGGCATCTTATATTATTCGTGACCAACTACAAAAAATTCCTCTTGAAGCAGAAGCCGCGACTTTAGAACCTCAATATAGAAAAGCGGTTGCTTTGGCTAAAGAACGATTTGATGTTATTAAGTCTAATCCCGCTTATCGCAAAGCGATTGGTGAAGCGGCTGATTTAAAAGAACTTTCATCTGAAGGGGAAAGCCTTAATGCGGCAAAGTTTCACAAACAATTTGTTTCTAATGCAACACCAGAAGCAATCAGACGCTTGAAGGCTGAATTGCCAAAAGGTCATATTGCTAATCAGGCTATAACTGTTGGTGAGTTAGAACGCGCTAAACGAGCCATTACAAACGCTAATGAATCCCGCGTTAAATCAGACACATTTGCTGATTTTGTTAAAAATAACAAATCTGTATTACGAGAAGCATTACCACCAGAAGCAATGCAAGATGTAATGGAAATTGGTTTGTTGAACAGCAAGATTGGCAAACCAGAAGCGGGTGGGTTTAACTACTCTAATTCTTATACTGCAATGATTGGTGAACTTGCAAAACAAGGTTTGCTGACTTTAGGTGAGGCTAAATTGGCTACTGCTACTGGCGGTTTGTCTATTGCGCCTGTTGCTGGAGTTAAAGGTTTATTAGAAAAATTTGATAAAAATGCTTTTGTTAACAATCAACGAAACGCATTTGGTGGATTAACTAAGGATTAAAAATGGCAGTCAATCTTTCCCCCATCGGTAACGGCTTTCAGTTCTTTACCACCACAGGACTACCACTAGCGGCTGGGTATATTTATACCTATGTGGCTGGCTCTACAACACCACAATCAACTTATACAGACTCAACGGGCGCAACTGCTAACACCAATCCTATTCAGTTAGGTACAGACGGCAGACCTCCTTCAGAGATATGGTTTACCGCAAGTGCTAACTATAAGTTTGTTTTGGCTGATTCTGCTAATGTGGTAATACAAACTTATGATAATCTCTACGGCATTATCGGTACTACACCAAGCGTTTCTGCTGTGCCTGCTGGCGGTATTATTATGTGGTCTGGCTCTATTGGCTCTATTCCTTCTGGTTACTATTTGTGTGATGGAACTAACGGAACTCCTGATTTGCGAGACAGATTTGTAGTTGGTGCTGGAACTTCTTACGCTGTTGGCAATACAGGCGGGTTTACATCATCTGTGACTTCTAACATCGGCACTAACTTGCCTTTGTACTACGCATTAGCGTTTATACAGAAATCTTAATATGCAAGACATTGAAACACGCATTGCAGTTCATGAAGCGATTTGTGCTGAACGATACAAAAATATTGAGGAATCATTAGCAAATGGCGAAAAGCGCATGACTAAGATTGAATATCTTTTGTATGCGGTTATGGCTTGTGTACTGCTTGGTCCTAATGTAGCGGCAACTTTTATTCACAAGTTTTTCGGAGTTTGACATTGACCCTTTTTCTTTGTTACTTATGGCGCAATCTGCTTATAGTGCAATTAAACAGGGTTGCGCGATGTTGCACGAAGGTCGTATGGAATTGGAGGGTGCAAAATCCACAATTCAAGGCGTACAAGCAGACATTAAAGCAATTAAGGGGTTGTGGGATTGGTTTATTGGTTTGTTTAGCAAGCCTACCGAAGCCAAGCCTGTGGCGCAAAAGAAAGCCCTCAAAAAAGACCAATCCTATGAATCAATGGAGTTGCAAGTCATTAACGATGTTGGTGTGCAACTGGGCAATTTCTTTGAAATACAAGCGCAGTTAAAGAACTACTACGCATCGCTAGAAGCAGAATCTAAGGAACGCTACGACCCTACCCAAAACACCTCTAAAAAAGCGATAGAAAGGGCATTAGTCGAGTTACAGATGGAAAACCTTGATGCCCAAATTCGTGAGCAAATGACTGTATATGCGCCAGCAGAACTTAAAGCAATATACACAAGATTTTTAAAGATGTATGCCAGAATTCAGCAAGAGCAAGAATGGGCTAGAGCAGAAGAAGTCAAGAAGTTAAGACAACAGCGTTGGCGGCAAGAGCAAGAAGAAATTTGGTTTATTGAAGTAACAACTGGAGTGGTTGCTGTGGTATTTATATCATTACTTTTTGGGTGGCTAATGTGGCAACTGCGCGTCTTATCGGGTGGGTTTTAATTGCTGTGGCGATGTGTTTAATCGTTGCCACAACAAGCATTGCTTACATTGAAACTTTGTATATGAAAGCGCAACTTAAACAAGAAATGAAAGAGTTGCGTAAACTTAAACGAGAAATTAAGGAGAGCAAATGATTCCAATAGGCGCACTTATAGACATTGGTGGAAAAATCTTAGACAAAGTATTTCCTGACCCTGCACAAGCAGAGCAAGCCAAGTTGAAATTCTTGGAAATGCAACAAAATGGCGAGTTAGCAAAACTAAACGCAGATGTTGCCGAATCGCACGAATTGACTGAACGACTCAAAGCAGACATGGCATCTGATTCATGGTTGTCTAAAAACATTCGACCCATGGTTCTAATATTTATCTTAATGGCATATACAGGCTTTGCTATTGCCTCAATTTTTGATTTTGAAACTAGAAATAACTATGTGGAATTGCTAGGAAATTGGGGCATGGTAGTTATGTCATTTTATTTTGGGGGTAGAAGTGCTGAGAAAATCATGGACATGAGGAATAAGAAATGAACTTAACAGAGCATTTCACACTTGAAGAACTAACACATACCGACCATCGGGAACTGGAGAACATACCAAATGAAACTGAACTTGCAAACCTTAAAAGATTGGCTGAATTTCTTGAAACAGTCAAAAGCGTACTTGGCGGTAAACCAATTATGGTTAATTCTGCGTTCCGCTCTAAAGCGGTTAATGACGCGGTAGGCTCAAAAGATACTAGCCAGCATAGAGTAGGGTGCGCGGCTGATTTGAGAGTGCCTAGCATGACTCCTGATGAAGTGGTACAGGCTATTATTGCGTCTGGTATTGGCTATGACCAATGTATAAGAGAATTTGATAGGTGGACTCATGTCTCTATACCTAACAAGTTTTTTGATTCGCCACGCAAACAAGCCCTTATCATTGATAAGCAAGGGACTAGGGTTTACGGCTAATCTTTGTCAACGCTCAGCCACAAGATAGCCACTAGGATGCCAGCACCTATAAACGCGCCAACAAGTAGCACGACAATAATGGTTAGTATGCTTGTAATCATGCTTGTCCCCTTGCTCTGATTGCTTTGGCGTATCCATCAAGTATTGTTGCTGTGTAATTTTGAAGCCATACATCGCTTTTAAGTCCGCCCAAATCTGTTAACTCAAACAACTTTGCACACGCCTCACGCTCAAGAGCGATTGCTAAATCAACTGCTTTCTCAGCCGCTTTCATTGCGGCATCAGTTAATCGCTCACGCTCACGCTCTGCTACCAGTTTGGCAAAGCGTGCAAACACAGGAAACAAATCTCTTTCTAACCATGTCATGTGGTCAAACATTGCGCCAGATTGTCTAGCCATCTCAATAATTTCATCTTGTGTCATAGCGTTGAATACCTAATCTTTGATGGTTTAGCAACTGCTTGAGCAAACACATAAAAGCGTCTTGGCTTTACTGTGCGCTTTGCGGCTTCGCGCTCTGCTGTTAGTGTTTGTTGGCTCTTTGAAAAATCCCAGAACTTTGGGTAATAGGTTGCAAAGAAATCAGGGTGAAATGCGTTCATGTTTTGCTTTCTAATTTAGACAGTCGGTCACCCAGTTCGCGTATCAAAATACGCGCTAGGGCTAGTTCTTCCATGATTGATTGGAATTTATCTATCTGTCGGATACCTTCTTTTCTAACTGAACTTTGTTCCATTGCACTAAAAATTTCCCGTTCTTCTGGCGTTTCTATTTCAAGCATAGTGCCTCCAAAAATAGTAGATAAATACCGCTAAGGCAATTTGCCCCATAAGGATAGCAAAGTCAGTTATGTGTGTCATGTCTCGCCTATCATTCTTTTAATCGTAAACAAGTCTTTGTACTCTGGGTATAGGGCTATCCATAACCTAGCGTAAAAAGCGATGTAATCATTGCTGATTTTGAAATCATCGCCTGTTGTAACGATAGAAACCTCCCAACGAATCCGATTGATGATTAGCCAATGACTAATCTTTTTTCTACCCCGTTGGATGGCTTCTAGCGAAAACTTTTCAAAGTATTGCCAGACTTCGGGGTTGGCTTTGTGCCATTCCCACCAGTCTTTTTTCCTTTGCTCAAAAGTTAATGTCATCAAAGTCTGCCTTTGATTCTATTGGTCGCGGTGCGTTCATGTACGCCCAACCTGACCAACCACCCTCTACGATTGGCATACAGTCAAACTTCAACATAGGACCATTTTTAGTCTCAATAACAGAACCGATACGCTGATAGCGATTCTTTTCTTGTCCTTCTTTGTTTGTGTATTTGCCTGTGATAACGCTGACTTCGTATTGTGTTTTAGACATTTTTAACCCTTGGTAATTTATTGATTTTTTTAACTAATTCATCTAAGAATTGATTAACTTCTTTTTCCAGCGTTGCTACATAGTCAGCGTCAAATTCGACTCTTTTTATGAACAACTGAAGGTCTAGGGGTAATCTTGGGTCAAACGACACATAATCACACCATTGTCTTTCGCAACATCGCATTTGCCATTGCATTTGCGTTATGTACTTGGTAGGTACTGATAGATTTATTAAAGTATCAATATGCGTTGCTGTATTAGGGCATTTAATCTCTAACATACCGCGAGTTTCTACCAGCCCGTCAGGCGATGCACCAGACATTTCAATGGTTGGGTGCTGTACAAAGCCTACTTCTTCTGCAAATAAGCCACGAGCGTTTTCGTAAGCACTCCGCGCCAAAGGCTCGGTGTCAACCCCGTGTTGCATGGCAGGGTTGGTAAACGATTCACCTTGTTGACCAGTTAAACGCTCGCATATCAACTGCGCCATGTAGTTGTCTCGACTTGCTGAATAACCGCTTTTAGTCTTTGCAATTACATCTGCTACACGCGATGCTGTAACTTTGCCTAGTCGTGCTTTAAACCATTCTTCTGTGCGTTGTTCCATTACTTTAAACTCCTTTTCATTAAATCTTTTGCCGCTGTTACTGCTTCCAGCCATTCTTTGTCTGTGCCTGCCGCTTTGTAAGCATCTTTAAATGCTGTTTGCAGTTCTTCTACTGTCTTAGCATCTTGTATAGCGGTCAAATGGTCTTGCATCAAAGAATGATTTGCTTTGACTTCTTTAGGCTTTTTAGATGCGTCATTGCCGTCATCATCTTCTGGGGCTTGCGAGGTAGCCGCCATAAGCGACGCCCGACGAATGTAAGTCAAGCACGACATGAACCCTTGCGGGTCGTGTTTGGGTGCAGGAAAGAACAGTTTGCCGCAGTCCAATCGTTCACCAGATTCGTGTAAGAAACTTGTCTCGCAAATAATGCCGTCTGGGTGTTCCGATGTTGTCTGAAACAAAAAGATGCCGTTTGCGTTTAATGCGTCTATAACTGATTCAACGCATGATGCTAAATCTACATACTTGCTACGAAAGTGCGGGTTTAACGAATTCTTTAACGCGGGTTGAAAAGCAATTTGTGCTTTTACGAGTGCAGTTGCAATGTTTTTCATACAGTAGTTCCTTTATCAAGTTGTTCAAGTCTTTTTTCTTCGTCAATCTCTGCTTTGATGCTTTTGAATTCGTCTTTGTCCATAACTTCGCAGTTAAGACCAAATAAGTGTTCATCAAACTCAATCAAGTCATAAGTGAAATTGCTTTCAAGCGTTTCTAAGTTGTAGGCTTCTTTGATGTATTCAGCGATGAAATGTTTTAAATCGCCAATGTCAAGTTCTAGTCGCATTTATTTTCCAATCGTTAAAAGTGCCAAAATAAAACCCGCGACAAAGCCAGATAGCCAGAAAAGCACTTTGTCTGCAAGTGTGGGAATAGAGGGCTGGTAAGGACCTTCTATCGTGTGCTGTGTGTAGTTTCTATGTTTCATAGTTTTTGCTTTCATAACGAGCAAGTGCGTAATCAAGCGCATTTTGCTCAGATTCTTCTTTACAGGCTTTTATGTAAGTGCGTTCAAGTGCTTGAATTACTGTGTCACGCAGTAAGTCAGTTATGAGCGCGTTACCGATGTAGACAAACCAAAGATTAGCGGTTTGTCCGTCAAAGTAACATTCGAGGTCTACATCTTGTGCATCTGGGTGTTCGCACACCATGCAATCAAATTCTGCGTGTTCTTTTTTCATGCTTTCACCTCAAAATCTTTGTCACGATAAGAACAGCCGTTTTGAATAACAAGACGCACAAGTTTTATCATCTTGTTTGACGATTCTTCGTAAACATCTTTTTTTAAGTGAGTGAGTTGCCAAGAAAATGCTGAACGATACTTTTGAAGTAAATGCTCAAGTTGGCGTAATTCGTTTTCTGTCATACATACTTTCTAAAAAGACCCTATGCGTTGCGCTGTGGGATTAGTTGAGATTATAAGAGAGATTAAGTGTTAGTCAACAATTATTGTTAATAATCTTGACAAGTCTGTGCGCGTTGTGAGCCTAAAAATTGTGAATTAAATGGCGCGTTGTGTTTCCACGCTGTTTCTTGCATCTTTGCAAACTCGCTGACAGTAGCAAACTTAATCAAGCCGCGTTCATAACGACTTGCATAACGAGGGTTATTGATAAATGCAGATGCTTGTTTGAATGTGCAGGGAATAGTTAGAGCAAGCCAAGTGTTGTCGTAATCGCTAAGAGCGAGAACTAACCATTCTTTTTTCCATGAGTTACTTTTCATAATGTTTCCTTAAAAGACCCTTTGCAATATGCTGGGGATTGATTGAATTATAAGACAGATTAAGTGTTTGTCAACAATTATTTTCTAAGTGTTTACACTAATAAGGGCTTTCGCCCTTACTTATGCGTAGCCTAGTCGTTTTGCTATTCTTTGTTTCATTAGCCCTTCTTTGCAATTTTGACAATCACAAAGCACTACATCTTTTTTAGCGGCTTCTTTGAGTTCTTTCATCGAATCAAAACCTCTGATATGTACAACTTCATCAGAGAATCTAAAGCCATAGGGCAGATGTAACAAATAATCTGTGTCATCGCTAAATCTGCTTGTACACACATCTACATCGTTTTTTACATTTAGTTTGTATTTAGTCATTTGACTAACTCCTTAAAAGACCGCTTGCAATTCGCTACGGCATGAATGAATTATAAGCGAACTTATAGCATTGTCAAGATTATTTTCTAAGTAGTTTCACTAATGTTGCTTACCAACAACATAAGCAGACTTATGTATAATCCACCACATGGATAAACAGAAGTTAATTTTTCTTGCAGGCTCACAAGTTGAACTTGCAAAACTGTTGGGAATCAGTCAGGCGGCTGTGTCCCAATGGGTCAAAGTGCCACAAGCCAGAATTTGGCAGTTGCAGTTGCTAAAACCTAGTTGGTTTAGTTGATATATAATTTTTTGAAACGCTTGGCGGCGTTACTCGTAGTAGGGTTACACATGAAGTCTGCTGGTACTGCGCCAGTCCGCCAACACCGAAAGGTGAGACTTCAGGTGTAGCCCTTTTTTTTGGGTATCAAAAATGAAAATAAAAAACTGGAACAAGTTTCAGCATTTCAAAGATAGAAAACCACCATGGGTTAAGTTGTATCGTGACTTGTTAGACGATATTGAATGGCACGAATTAGACCCAAAAGCCGCAAAAGTTTTAACAATGCTGTGGCTAATAGCAAGCGAAGATGATGGAAACATACCATCAACTAAACAATTAGCATTTCGCCTTAGAATGCCCGAAAAAGAAACAGAAGTTTGCATTTCCAAGTTGTCTCACTGGCTGGAACAAGATGATGACAGCACGATATCAGAGCGATATCAAGATGATGCTCTAGAGACAGAGAGAGAGACAGAGAAAGAGAGAGAGAAAGAGACAAAGAAAGCAACTATCGTTGCTACACCTATCGGTGTTTCACAAGAAGTTTGGAATTCTTTTGTTAAACAAAGGAAAACGAAGAAGGCGCAGATTACAGAATTGGTGATAGCTGGT
>Ga0304729_1001344_pt1 | contig 16392 bp, 15 predicted proteins | sample C_131016_MF_Meta_FD_190475 | JGI IMG/M metagenome (GOLD analysis project Ga0304729, IMG submission 190475) | Freshwater microbial communities from Lake Croche, Canada to study carbon cycling - C_131016_MF_MetaG (v2) (version 2) | ecosystem: Environmental > Aquatic > Freshwater > Lake | place... | reverse complement strand
GAATTATTTCCTCAGAACATAATAATAAAGTTCCAAGAGCGCCTGAAGTTCTTCGCTCACTTCCTGGTGTTGGCGATTACACCGCGGCCGCGATTGCGGCCTTTGCCTATGGGGATTCAACTCTGGTGCTTGACATCAATATCAGACGCTTCTTCTCTCGTATTTATGATGGGGTTGAGGTTCCAACAGCTTCACCCTCTCAATATGAACGTAAGATTCGCCAAGAGTTAATCCCAGATGACGGAGCTAAATGGGCCGCTGCGACGATGGAATTTGGTGCGCTCATTTGCACCGCGCGATCGCCTCTATGTGAAAAGTGTCCTGTAGCAAAGAATTGCGCTTGGCGCGCAGCTAATTATCCAAAATCAGAAATCAAAAGCAAGACACAAGCCTGGCATGGAACGGATAGAAAGTGCCGCGGCACGGTTGTTCAAGCACTTCGTGAAAACAGTCGGCTCAGTAAATCAGCTCTGAATAAATTATGGAATGATGAGGATCAAATTGAAAAAGCCTTAAAAACACTTCTTGCCGACGGTCTCGTTGAGACTATCGGCAAGAGCTTCAAATTAGCGGATTAGTTTGTCGCTGGTTCTCCAGCTAGATCCCCGGGAGAGTCTGGCGCTTGAGTCTTTGGAACACCTCTAAATGTAAAGGTCTCCTTATCCTCAATCGTTTGAACATCTACAAGAGTTATTTCCCCTGGCTTTACATCACCAAACAAAATCTTTTCAGAGAGCACATCTTCGATTTCTCGTTGAATGGTGCGGCGAAGCGGCCTTGCGCCAAGAAGTGGGTCATATCCGCGCTTAGCCAAGAGTGCTTTCGCAGTTGGAGTAAGTTCGATACCCATATCTTTTGCCTTTAGACGATCATCCAAATTGTGAATCATGAGATCAACAATTTGAATGATTTCCGCTTCTGACAACTGGTGGAATACCACGATGTCATCAATACGGTTGAGAAATTCTGGGCGGAAGTGTGACTTCAATTCATCACTTACTTTTGCCTTCATACGCTCGTAGTTCCCAAGCACATCGGATGCATTATGGAATCCAAGCCCGAGACTCTTTGAAATATCGCGAGTACCGAGGTTTGTAGTCATAATGATGATGGTGTTCTTGAAATCAACAACACGACCTTGTGAATCAGTCAATCGTCCATCTTCAAGAACTTGAAGAAGTGAATTGAAGATATCAGGGTGTGCCTTTTCAACTTCATCGAATAGAACAACTGAGAATGGCTTGCGACGTACTTTCTCAGTCAGTTGTCCGCCTTCGTCATAACCCACATAGCCCGGAGGAGCTCCAAAGAGGCGAGATGCTGTGTGCTTTTCCGAGTACTCAGACATATCAAGTTGTATGAGGGCATCGTCGCTTCCAAAGAGGAATTGAGCGAGTGTGCGAGAAAGTTCCGTCTTTCCAACTCCAGATGGGCCAGCAAAAATAAATGAACCACCAGGACGCTTTGGATCCTTCAGACCCGCGCGTGTGCGACGAATTGCTTGAGACAAAGCTTTAATTGCTTGATCTTGACCAATAACGCGGCGATGAAGTTCGTCTTCCATGCGAAGCAAACGAGCTGTTTCTTCTTCGGTCAGCTTAAATACTGGAATTCCAGTAGCGGTCGAGAGAACTTCAGCAATTAACTCTTCGTCAACAACTGCAGCAACGTCTAGATCGCCATCCTTCCAATTTTTTTCACGATCAGCTTTCTCCGCAATTAAGTTCTTCTCTTTGTCGCGAAGTGAAGCTGCCTTTTCAAAATCTTGCCCATCGATGGCGGATTCTTTCTCCTTGCGCGCTTCTGCAATGCGGTCATCATATTCGCGCAACTCTGGTGGAGCAGTCATGCGACGTATGCGAAGCCTTGAGCCGGCTTCGTCAATCAAATCAATCGCCTTATCTGGAAGGAATCGATCAGATACATAACGGTCAGCAAGAGTTGCCGCAGCGACAATTGCATCATCTGTTATGGAGACCTTGTGATGCGTCTCGTAGCGATCGCGCAATCCTTTAAGAATTTCAATTGCATGGGCTAACGAAGGCTCAGCAACTTGAATTGGTTGAAAACGACGCTCAAGGGCAGCGTCCTTTTCCAGATGTTTGCGATACTCATCAAGAGTTGTTGCGCCAATTGTCTGTAGTTCACCTCGAGCTAACATCGGCTTCAAAATGCTTGCAGCATCGATTGCGCCTTCAGCTGCGCCAGCGCCCACAAGAGTGTGAATCTCGTCAATAAAAAGAACGATATCTCCACGAGTGCGGATCTCTTTCAAAACTTTCTTTAAACGCTCTTCAAAATCTCCACGGTATCGACTTCCAGCAACCAGAGCACCAAGATCAAGTGAGTAAACCTGCTTGTCGCGAAGAGTTTCAGGAATATCGCCTTTAACGATTGCTTGTGCGAGGCCTTCAACAATTGCAGTTTTGCCAACGCCTGGTTCTCCAATTAGAACAGGATTGTTCTTTGTGCGACGTGAAAGAACTTGCATTACACGTTCAATTTCTTTTTCACGACCTATGACAGGATCAAGTTTTCCCTCACGTGCTGCTTGAGTTAGATTGCGACCAAATTGATCTAGAACGAGTGATGTCGATGGTGTTCCTTCTGCTGGGCCACTTGATGTCGCCGCTTCTTTACCTTGGTAACCTGAAAGCAGCTGAATAACTTGTTGGCGAACGCGATTGAGGTCAGCACCAAGCTTTACTAGAACTTGCGCAGCCACGCCTTCACCTTCGCGAATCAATCCAAGCAAAATATGTTCTGTGCCAATGTAATTATGTCCGAGTTGAAGAGCTTCACGAAGTGAAAGTTCGAGAACTTTCTTTGCGCGTGGAGTAAATGGGATATGTCCTGAAGGGGCCTGTTGTCCTTGTCCAATAATTTCTTCGACCTGTGCGCGGACACCTTCGAGTGAAATGTTGAGTGCTTCCAGAGCCTTGGCGGCAACGCCTTCACCTTCGTGAATGAGCCCAAGCAAAATGTGCTCGGTGCCAATGTAATTGTGGTTGAGCATGCGGGCTTCTTCTTGAGCCAACACGACAACACGACGGGCTCGATCGGTAAAGCGCTCGAACATGAAGCCACCTCTTTCTACGATTTCAGGGTAAGCCTACCTATTAGGCGGGACGGGCTGCACCTGGGAACTTGCGTTGTTAAGGTCTTGTAAGGGCCTGACAACGTTCTAGTACTTACTCCAACCAGCGGCGGCGCTTACTTATGCCCGAAAAAGGGTAAAAATTAGAGAATCTTCAACATTCTGGTATTTCCGAGGGTGATCGGCTTGACGCTCTCCAAGTCCAAGAATTCGGCCACGCCAGCATCGTATGAGCGAAGAAGCTGCTGATAAACATCTGGCTCTACTGGGGTTCCCTCAATAACTTCGAAACCATGCTTGCCAAAGAATTCAGTCTGGAAGGTTAAGCAAAATATCCTTTTGACGCCGAGGCTCTCTGCTCGCTCAATAACTGCCTTCATAATCTGATGCCCCACTCCAGATTTATGGCGGCCTTCAACCACTGCAACGGAGCGAACTTCAGCCAAATCTTCCCAAAGGACATGGAGCGCGCCGCAACCAATTACTTCGCCATCTTCAACAGCCACCACAAATTCTTGGACGCTTTCGAAAAGAGTCACAGTTTCCTTCTCGAGCATGCGTCCTGGTGCGGCATAAGAATCAATAATCTTCCGGATTTCTTTCACATCACCAGTCCGAGCGGGACGAATTTTCACTGACATTAATTGTTGCCTAATTCTCTTCCGGTTTAACGAGAGGGAAAAGAATTGTTTCGCGTATCCCAAGTCCGGTTAGGGCCATGAGCAATCGGTCAACACCCATTCCCATTCCACCCATAGGTGGCATGGCATATTCCATTGCACGCAAGAAATCTTCATCCAGGTTCATCGCTTCAAGATCGCCCTTTGCGCCGAGCGATGCCTGCTCGACCAATCGCTCACGTTGAATTACCGGATCAATTAATTCCGAGTAACCAGTTGCAAGTTCAAATCCTTGAACATACAAATCCCACTTTTCGACAAGTCCGGGTACTTCACGATGTCCTCGGACTAGTGGTGAAGTATCAACCGGGAACCCACGAACAAAAATTGGCTCTATTAGTTTTCCTTCAGTCACATGTTCAAAAATTTCTTCAGCTAACTTACCCGTAACCCATTTAGGATCTACCTTCATCCCCAGTTTTAAGGCTATTTTCTTTAAATCTTCAAGGCCGGTTTGTGCTGTTACTTCCTCTCCAACACCCTCCGAAATAAGATCAAATAAATTTGCATTACGCCAAGTGCCACCTAAATCAAATATCGTGCCATCGTGATGGGTCACTTGATGTGTTCCGTAAACTGCCATTGCAGCTTCTTGGACCAGGCCGCGAGTTAAATCAGCCATTGTGTTCCAATCGCCATAGGCTTCATAACTTTCAATCATTGCAAACTCTGGTGAATGGCTCGAATCTGCCCCTTCGTTGCGGAAATTTCGATTAATTTCGAAGACTCGCTCGATTCCGCCCACAACGCAACGTTTTAAGAAAAGTTCCGGAGCAATGCGAAGGAAGAGATCCATATCGTAAGCATTGCTATACGTTTTAAATGGTCGTGCTGCAGCTCCACCATGCATTACCTGCAACATGGGAGTTTCCACTTCAATAAATTCTCGAGAGTTAAAAGATTCTCGTAATTGGCGCATAACTGCGGGGCGAAGACGAGCATTCACCCTCGCTTCTGGTCGAACGATTAAATCAACATAACGCATTCTCACGCGCGTCTCTTCAGAAAGCGGTTTGTGGTCTACTGGCAATGGGCGAAGAGATTTCGCAGCCAATTGATATGAATGCGCAAGGATGGATAGCTCGCCACGTTTGGAAGTGATAACTTCTCCTGTAACAGAGACTATGTCGCCTAAATCAATTTCTGATTTCCATAAATCCAGTTGATCTTGGCCGACCTTGTCCAACGAAAGCATGGCTTGAAGTTCTGTGCCATCGCCCTCGCGAAGAGTGGCAAAGCAAAGCTTTCCAGTATCACGCTTAAAAATAACTCGACCCGAAACACTTTCGATAACTCCTGTTGCTACATCTACTTCAAGACCTTGATGGTTCTTGCGAATATCAGCAAGTGAGGCTGTACGTGGAACAGCCACCGGATATGCCTCTGCGCCCCGAGCAACAATTGCCGCACGCTTTTCACGACGAATTCGAAGTTGTTCAGGTAGGTCATCCTCAGGAATCTGGTTCATAGTGGCGCGATTCTACCTGTTAGTTATTGCGCTCGTGAATTAAACGCAGACCGATAAGAGTCAAATCTGGCTCATGAAAATCAATATTCTCGGCTATTCCCATCACAAGTGGAGCTAATCCACCCGTTGCAATTACCGTGACATCTCCAGAATTGGGATACAGCACATCTAACTCATCAATGATTCGGTTCACTAGTCCATCAACTTGTCCGGCGAATCCATAAATTGTTCCCGATTGAAGTGCTTCAACGGTATTTTTACCTATAACTGATCGAGGCTTTATAAGTTCGACTTTACGCAACTGGGCCGCACGAGCTGTGAGCGCTTCTACTGAAATTTCAATTCCTGGCGCTAATGCTCCACCTAAGAACTCACCAGCAGGAGAAACAACATCAAAGTTTGTCGATGTACCAAAATCAACGACTATGCATGGTCCATCCTCACCAAAGAGAGTATGCGCAGCCAATGTATTCACAATTCGATCCGCGCCAATTTCCTTTGGATTATCTACAAGCAGCGGTACTCCAGTTTTTACACCTGGCTCGATTATGGTTGTTGGTAATTCTGAAAAATATCGCGAAACCATTGAGCGAATCTCTCTTAGAGAAGAAGGCACTGTTGAGCAAATTGAAAGCCCAGTTATTTCAAATCCTTCAATAAGAGCCCGATATTGCAACCAGAGTTCATCGGCGGTATCACGGGGATCTGTCTTCACTCGCCAGGAGTGTGCCAAGGTATCTTGATTGAATACCCCTAAGACTGTATTCGTATTTCCAACATCTATCGTCAGCAACATGATTTATCCTCTCTGCGCTTTGAAATCTAGGCCTATATCCATGACGGGGGCCGAATGAGTGAGCGCCCCAACGGCTAAATAATCGACACCTGTTGATGCATAAGCTTTTGCATTTTCGATTGTCAATCCACCCGAAGATTCAAGCTTTGTCTTTCCGCCTGCAATTTGAACTGCGGCGCGCGTTTGTTCTAAAGACATATTGTCTAAAAGAATTAAATCCGCTCCGGCAGCAAGAACTTCTTTTAGCTGCTCTAATGTGTCAACTTCTACTTCTACAACAGCGTTTGGATATTTCATGCGTACCGCTTGAAACGCTTGGGAAATACCACCGGATGCGAAAATATGGTTATCTTTAATAAGCGCAGCATCCGCCAATGACATCCTGTGATTAACCCCTCCACCCATTCGCACAGCAAACTTTTCTAATTCACGCAAAAGCGGAGTTGTCTTTCTCGTATCGCGTATTTTTGTAGATGTCGTTGCAACTTCATTCACCCATCGATGAGTAAGAGATGCAATTCCAGATAAACGTCCTAGAAAATTAAGTGCGGTGCGCTCTGCTAGAAGTAACTTCTGCGTGTTACCGGTAGCGCTCAAAATTACTTGACCTTCTTCGACTCTCTGCCCATCAGCAGAAAGAATGGAGTAGTCACTGACTCCGCAGACTTCAAGAACAGCAGCTGCAACAACGACTCCTGCTACATAACCCGATTTTCTCGCTCGGAATTCTGCAAAACTCGTTTGATCTTGAGGAATTGTCGAATCCGATGTTAAATCGACTCCCCCATCCAGGTCTTCTGCAATGGTTCTGCGAGCTAGATCTTCAACCGACACAGGGTCAAGATCATATTCGATGAGCGCGCCCGTAAGTTTTTCGCTTAACATTATTTTTTCACCGCAATTTCACTTGTAGCCCATGTTCCATCAATCCCAAACTTTTGAATTATTCTTTTTTGCCAAAGATCAGATGTATCTGGAAAATCACTTCTCCAATGAGACCCACGACTCTCTTTTCGTTCAAGAGCACTTCGCACGATGGCAACTGCGAGCAAATAGAGATTTGATACTTCCCAGGCTTCAATACATGGGGTTGTCGATCGACGAGTTCCCAATAGTTCAAGTTGTTTCAACGTTGAGAGCAATGATTTTTCTGACCTGAGTACTCCAGCCCCTTCTGTCATGGTTAATTGCAATGAAAGGCGAACTGCTGGATCAATAAGTAAGGTTTCTTCACTTCTTCGAACTGGAATTCCTTGCGGCGGTAGGTTTCCAGAAATATCTTCGGCAATTGCTGCTCCGAAAACCAAACCTTCAAGAAGTGAATTCGATGCAAGACGATTTGCACCGTGCGCGCCGGTGCAGGCTGTTTCACCACAAGCATACAAACCCGGAACTGTTGTACGACCAACAAGGTCCACTAGAACTCCACCCGATGAATAGTGAGAAGCTGGTGCAACTGGAATTAATTGAACTCGAGGATCAATACCGTTTTCGTTGCACGATTGAAAGATGGTTGGGAATCTTTCAGGAAAATCGTGCACGTGTGTTGCATCTAGCCAAACGTGTGGAACGTTGGAAGATTGCATTTGATTGAAAATTTCCTTTGAAACAATATCGCGTGGCGCTAATTCAGCTAGTTCGTGCTTGCCGACCATAAATCTTTCACCTTTATGGTTGAGCAATAATGCACCTTCGCCGCGAACGGCTTCACTTATGAGTGGTTGTTGTCCTTCTTGCCCTTGAGGGTTATCTCGCCACAAAACTGTTGGATGAAATTGAATGAATTCAACATCGGCAACAGCAGCGCCAGCTCGCAGAGCCATCGCCACACCATCGCCAGTTGATACTGAGGGATTTGTCGTTTGTGAATATACCTGACCTAATCCACCCGTTGCTATCACAACCGCACGAGCAAGGGCTTGTCCAACCCCATCGCGGCTTCCCTCACCGATTACGTGAACAGATACTCCGCATACATGACCTGATGCATCTTGCAGAGCATCAATGACAAGAGCGTGCTCTATCACTTCAATTCCGTGATCCTCATGCACCGCAGCCAACAGTGCTCTAGAAACTTCTGCTCCAGTTGCATCTCCACCTGCGTGAAGAATGCGATTTCGATGGTGTCCACCTTCGCGAGTTAAATCAATTTCCCCGCTAGAGGACTTATCAAAAACGGCACCGCGAGCAATAAGTTTTCGCACCGCCTCCGGACCTTGAGTAACAAGAATGTTTACAGCATCTACATCGCAAAGTCCTGCGCCAGCAATTAACGTATCTGATTTGTGCTGATCCGGAGAGTCACCAGGTCCAAGAGCAGCCGCAATTCCACCTTGTGCCCACTTTGTTGAGCCTTCATCAATCTTTGCTTTTGTAACAAGTAGCACTGAAAGATTTGCAGCTCGCAGGTTGAGCGCAGTCGTTAATCCAGCGACGCCAGAACCAATCACAATCACATCGGCTTGTACTGTCCAGCCTGGATTCGGCGCGAAGAGTTTCATGAAATCACCGGGGCTGGTACTGACATCGCCATATTATCTAGCAAACGAACTCCATTTACCCAACCGGCTACCAAAGCACGAGCCTTTCGCGCGCTAGTCGCGGGTTCAAAGTTATCTTCGTTAATAATTTCAGCGTAGTCAAGCTGGAAACTTGGTTCAGAAGCGAGCACATCATGAAGGCGATCTCGAGCACTTTCTACTGATCGTTCATGAGTTGCTTGGCGAAGAGCCCTGGAAATAATTAGCGCGCTCTTCCTATCTTCGGCGCTTAATCGGGAGTTTCGTGAGGAAAGTGCCAATCCGTCTATGTCTCTAATTATGGGAGCTGCAATGACCTCTACTTCCATCCCCGATTTCTTGACCCATCTTTTGATTATAAATAATTGTTGAAAATCTTTTTCACCAAATATTGCATACGTTGGTTGTATATGTTTGAAAAGTCGATCTACAACTGTTAAGACACCATCAAAGTGCCCTTCTCGCCCAGCGCCTTCAAACTTTCTTCCAATTGCGCCTGAATCCAAAGTAATGACTTTCTCTGGATATATTTCTTCAATCGTTGGAGCCCAAATTTCCGTTGCTCCAGCGGCGAGCGCTAATTTTGTATCGGCTTCAACACTTCTTGGGTACTTGGCGAGATCGTCTGGATCTTCAAATTGGAGAGGGTTTACAAAAATACTGAGAACGATTTCTGATGAATAATTCTTTGCAATTTCAATGAGCGAAAGATGCCCAGCATGAAGCGCTCCCATAGTTGGGACGAATACTTTGTTTTGCCTCATTTAATGCTCCAGTCCTTTCAGGTACCGGGCTATATCTTGCAAGGTCAGAATGCTACTCCTGGCTGCCGAGAGCTGCCAAAAGATCATTTATCTGACCCTTCCCAACAATGGCCCCATCCGGCTCAATTTCTATCCATGGTTGAAGAACAAAGGCTCTTTCATGAGCTCTCGGGTGTGGCAGAGTCAAGAACTCTGTTTCCATTTGAATCTCCCCTGCACTTATGAGGTCAAGATCTAAAGTTCTGGCACCCCATTTAATCTCGCGCGTACGCCCCGCACTATTTTCTATTTCTTGAAGGAGTTTCAATAATTCTTCTGGCAATTTCTCGGAATTTACAATCACAACTCCATTTAAATAATTTGGTTGCTCCGGGCCACCTACAGGATTTGTCTCGTAAAACGAGGAAACGGCAATGACTTCCGCGATAAGTTTTATCGAATCAATTGCATGTATAAGAATCGATTGTCTGTCACCTAAGTTTGAACCTAGCGCGATGACGTACTTCATTAACGCTTTCGCTCAATCTCCACGGCAATATCATTTAGCGCAAGACCTACTTCGGCATCGGGTTTGTGAAGAGTGACTTTAATAGATTGAACATCTTCAAAATCCGTCAGAACCCTGGTAGCAATACGTTCTGCGACGGCTTCAATCAAATTACAAGGTTCACCGATCAACTCTTCATGAGCAACCTGAGCAATAAGTGAATAGTCCACTGAATCTTTCAATTCATCACTTGTCCCGGCTGGGTATAAATCTACATCCGCAACAAGATCTACGACAAACTTTTGACCTTCATGGCGTTCCTTTTCATAAACCCCATGAAATGCAAAGCCAGAAATACCTGTGAGATAAATACGATCCATTTAACGCTCCAATTCATTCACAACGAGTATTGCATCTTTGTGTGCTTTAACTGCGTGTGTTCGCACTGCCCAGACTTTTTTGCGTGCAAGTTCAGTCGTTAAAGCGATCGTTGCAGCCTCTCGATCATCTGGTGAAGAACTACTTGTCAATTCTCCAAGAAATCGCTTACGTGAAACTCCAACGAGGATTGGATAACCCAGTAATGAAAGTCGATCGATATTTCGCAATAACTCCCAGTTATGTTCGGAGGTCTTCGCAAAACCAATTCCTGGATCTAGAATAATTTGTTCTGAATTCACACCCGCTTTTAGGAGTTCTAGAGTCCGAGCTTCGAGTTCGTCCTTGACTTCTCGTACAACGTCTTTGTAATTGGCGAGAGTTTGCATATTTCGCGAATCTCCCCGCGAGTGCATCGCAATGTATTGAATCGCCGGGTTTGCGCCAATGAGTTTTCCCATTTTTTCATCTGCAAGACCACCGCTGACATCGTTAACAAACTCCACCCCAGATGAAATTGCAGCCTGCGCAACTTCCGAACGCGTTGTATCAATGCTCATCGGTACCCCAAGTGGCTTTAACTCAATTATCACTGGGATTACGCGGGCAAGCTCCTCATCGACAGAAATTCGCTCTGCTCCTGGTCTTGTGGATTCCCCGCCAATATCAATGATGTCCACGCCTTCAGAAATCATTTCTTTTGCACGTGAAATTGCATCCTCGAAAGCAAAATGTTGCCCACCATCTGCAAATGAATCGGGGGTCACATTGAGGACACCCATTACTAATGTGCTCTGGTCTTGCATAGCTACTTCTTCAAAGTTGTTATAAGTGACATCGCCTCAGCACGAGTAGCTGGATTCCGAAGATGTCCGCGTACTGCAGATGTTGTAGTCCGAGCAGAAGACTTTCTCACTCCACGCATCGACATGCACAAGTGTTCGCAATCAATTACAACAATAACTCCACTCGGTTCTAAAACTTCAACGATTGCATCTGCAATTTGAGTTGTTAGCCGCTCTTGAACTTGAGGTCGACGTGAATACATATCCACTAGCCGAGCAAGTTTTGAAAGTCCTGTAATGCGTCCACTTGGTCCAGGTATATATCCGATATGCGCGACACCGTGAAATGGGGTCAAGTGATGTTCGCAATGAGAAAAAATTTCAATATCCCTAACAATCACAAGTTCAGAATGGCCCAAATCAAATGTTGTGGTTAAAACTTCTTCAGGACTTTGCCAAAGCCCTTCAAAATTCTCCTTCAGTGCACGTGCAACGCGCTTAGGAGTATCGCGAAGTCCGTCACGTGCAGGATCCTCCCCGAGTGCAAGCAAAAGTTCTGTTACTGCGCGTTCAGCACGTTCTGCATCAAAAGCTGCATTTGCTCGACCCTCGCGAGGTCCCATCGCAACGTGATTTATTTCGTGATCACTCACTTGCGGGAGCTGCCTTCTTGCGAGTCTTACGTACTGGCTTCTCTTCACTCACAACTTTCTTTTCGGCTACGGCTACTGGAGGCTTCACTGAAGGTATACGAAGTGGTGATCCCGTCCATGCTGGACGTGGCGCCACTTTTCTAACCTTTGCAAATAAAAGATCAATTTCATCCTTCAGAAGAGTCTCTTTCTCTAGAAGAGCAAGAACGAGTTCATCCAATACGTCGCGATTTGCCACCAGAATGTCGTAAGCCTCTTGATGAGCATTTTGAATCATCTTGCGAATTTCATCGTCGATAATTCCTGCAACCTCTTCAGAATAATCGCGTTGGTGTCCATAATCGCGACCAAGGAATGGTTCAGAACTGCTTGTTCCAAGCTTAATTGCGCCCAGTTTCTCGGTCATTCCATATTGAGTCACCATGGCTCGAGCCAAATTAGTGGCCTTTTCGATGTCATTTCCCGCACCAGTCGTTGGGTCGTGGAAAATTAATTCTTCAGCTGCTCGCCCGCCTAATGAATATGCCAATTGATCTAACATCTCGTTTCGCGTTGTTGCATAGCGATCTTCATCAGGCAAAACCATTGTGTAACCAAGGGCACGTCCGCGAGGCATAATCGTTATCTTATGAACAGGATCTGCATGTGGAAGAGCATCAGCAACAAGAGCGTGGCCACCTTCGTGATACGCCGTGATCAAACGTTCTTCTTCGGTCATCAAGCGACTCTTGCGCTGTGGACCAGCCATAACGCGGTCTATCGCTTCATCGAGTGCCTCGGTCGTAATAATCTTTCCGTTTTCTCTCGCCGTGAGCAATGCAGCTTCATTAAGAACGTTTGCTAAATCTGCGCCGGTAAATCCAGGTGTTCGCTTAGCAAAGTTTTCGAGGTTGACTGCTTTTGCGAGCGGCTTACCTTTAGCGTGAACCTGGAGAATCGCTGTTCGTCCTTTGAGATCAGGGCGGTCCACTGGAATTTGTCGATCAAAGCGTCCAGGGCGAAGTAAAGCCGGATCCAACACATCGGGACGATTAGTCGCTGCAATTAAAATAACTTGACCATTTGCCTCAAAGCCATCCATTTCAACCAATAATTGGTTAAGTGTTTGCTCACGTTCATCATGACCGCCACCAAGACCTGCGCCACGTTGGCGCCCAACCGCATCGATTTCATCTACGAAAATAATTGCTGGCGCGTTTTGTTTTGCTTGATTGAAAAGATCACGTACGCGTGCTGCGCCCACTCCAACAAACATCTCAACAAATTCTGAGCCAGATATTGAATAGAAAGGAACGTTTGCTTCGCCAGCTACTGCGCGAGCCAATAGCGTTTTTCCTGTTCCTGGAGGGCCATACAAAAGTATGCCCTTAGGAATTTTTGCGCCCATATCTTGATACTTTTGTGGCTCTTTGAGGAAATCCTTGATTTCTTCAAGTTCCGCAACGGCTTCATCCGCTCCTGCTACATCTGCAAAAGTATTCTTCGGAAGCTCTTTATTATGTATTTTCGCTCTGGATTTTCCAAAACTAAATACCTTGTTGCCGCCACCAGCGTTACCCATCATGAAAAAGAGTAAGAATCCAATTAATAGGAATGGCCCAAAGCTATAGAGAAGTGAGACGAAGAAAGAAGTTGTTGGGATCTTTACATCCCAATTCTTTGGCGGAGGATTGCTCGTTAGCAATTCAACTATGAGAGGCTCTTGATTGGCGACATAACTTGCCTCAAGATGTGAAGAGCCCTTTACATAATTTCCAGGAAGAAGCACTACACGAATTTTTTGTTGGTGGTCAATCAATAAGGCTGATTCCACTTTATTGGCTGAAATATCTGCCAAAATTGTAGATGTATCAACTCTTACAAATGTCGCGCCGGAGTTTGAAAGGCGTCCAAAAAATGAAACGACAACTAATCCAACGACAATCCAAAATAGCGGGCCACGAATTAATTTGCGAAAACGCGCCCTCGGCGCTTTCATTTTCTTCATTGGTGGAAGTTGGCTCATGAATACACATGCTTTGACAAGACGCCAATGAAATCTAAGTTGCGATATTTCTCGTTGTAGTCCAATCCATATCCGACTACAAACTCAACCGGAATATCAAAACCAACGTATTTAACATCAACTTCCACCTTGGCTGCTTCGGGCTTTCGAAGCATGGTGAGAATTTCAACAGACTTCGTTCCTCGTGATTCAAGATTTGATTTAAGCCAAGCAAGAGTTAATCCAGTGTCGACAATATCCTCAATGATAAGAACTTCTCGGCCGGTAATATCTCTATCGAGATCTTTCAGAATTCTCACAACTCCACTGGACTTAGTGCCGGAGCCATACGAAGAGACCGCCATCCAATCCATTTCAACATGGCGATTGAGTGAGCGAGCAAAATCTGCCATTGTCATAACAGCGCCTTTAAGAATTCCGATGAGAAGAACTTCACGTCCCTCATAATCTTTTTCTACTTGGCGTGCCAACTCTGCAAGACGATTGTGAATCTCTTCTTGTGTGACGATGACGCGTTCAATTTCGCTGCCTGCTGTTGCCAAATCCACGGAACTCCCTTTTAAGAAACTAGCCTGCTTGTATTAATCCTGCTTTGAGAGCGAAAGTCTGCCCGAAATTCGCTCCACCTTCACACCACCAGGCAGGGAAGATGGTCCTTGCCCGTGCCACGCTGTGATGAGAGCCTCAATCGGGGTGATGTGGTCGTAATTCAGACTGCCGGAAGGGGCGCCAGCCGCATAAACCAGGCGACGAAGGACCCGGGCCCGCACGGCTCGTGGAAGTGACTGGAGCTCTGCAATCGAGAGGCTGTCTCTCTCGTTGAGAAATCCCTGCGCCAGTTCATCAAGGGCGTCTGCGTCTTCTCTCAAGATTCGCGATGAACGGGCCAACGCACTTGAGATGCCGGGCCCAAGATCTCGCTCCATGATTGGCAAAATATTTTTGCGTGCCCGAACTCGGGTGAATTGCTCATCTGAATTATGTGGATCAACCCAAGCTTCAATTTTATTTTCCTTACACACTTCCTCGGTTACATCTCTCGTTAGCTGCAAGAAAGGGCGAATATAAATCCCATTTACTTCAGACATCCCAGATAGAGAACGAGTACCAGATCCCCGTGCCAACCCTAAGAGAACACCTTCGGCTAAATCGTTTTCTGTATGTCCTAAGAAAAAGAATGTGCTTTCATATTTATTAGAAATTGATTGAAATGCTTCATACCGTGCGCGCCTTGCAGAAGCCTCTAAGCCATCTTTTATTTCTACCTTTAGTCGGATTACTTCAACTTTTGAAAAACCAATGGTCTCTAATTTGCGAGTTGTCTCTTCTGCAATTGCTGCAGTGACTTCTTGTAAGCCATGATCAATCACAACAGGAATAATTAAACGTCCGTTCGCCTCAAGGGATAAGGCAATTGCAAGCGCAAGTGAATCTGCTCCCCCGGATACACCTACCAAAAGTGTGCCTGAAGAATTCTCCACCCAGGGACGCACTGCTTGCCGTGCTCGAAGGGTTGAATCCATGAAGGGATTCTAATTGTTAAACGCGGCCTCCAGAAGGCATGAGTCCCTTAATGCTGTACATATCCGAGAATTTTAAGCCTGCCTTGGTGGAGTTTGCTTCCCACATCTTGCCGTTTCCAGCGTAAATAGTGATGTGGTGGATATTTTGTACAGAACCATCGTAAGAATAGAAAAGTAAATCCCCAGGAATAAGTTGAGTTAAAGGAACGCGCTGTGTGTCAACAAAATAGAGCGCGGCATTTAGTCGAGACCAGTTTGGATAACCTAGACCAGCAGCCTTATATGCGGCGTAAACAAGTCCAGAACAATCGAAACTATTTGGACCTTGTGCGCCCCAAACATAAGGTTTACGTGCTAACACTTGCTTGGAAGCATAGGCAACCGCTGCTGTACGAATCGCATCTGTCGAGCGAACTGTGGCTCGCCCTTTGAATGTTCCGCCCCATACTCGATATTGATTTGGTGTTACTGCAGCTTTAGCGGCGCTTGCTTCTTCAAGCAGGGCAAGTTGACGTTGTTGTTCTAAAGTCACGCGAATATTTCTCGCGCTTGCTAATTCTTTTGCTAATTGATTTTGAACGGCCCTAAGTCGATCAACTTCTTTCTGTTGAATCGCTTTTGATTCATCAGCGGCTTGCTTTGCCGCGGCAACTCGATCTGTTGCTACAGCTTGCGCAGCTTTCGTTCGATCGGCTTCTACCTTAGCTGCTTGCGCAACAACAGAAGCTGCCTTAAATCGTGAGAGAGCTGCTGAGTTATTTGAGCCAAGAGAGTTAAGAGTTGAAAGGCGATCCATTAAATCTTGTGGTCCTGTTGCATGGAGAACGGATTCCAAATCTGTAAATCCAGTACCCATGATGTAAGCGTTTTGTGCCATGCGCCCAATTGTCTTATTTGCCTGGTTTACAGAGGCTTGTGCAATTGCATAGTGAGCTGCTGCAGTGTGGGCTTGTTGAGTCGCCACGACTAGATCAGCCTGGGCCTTTCGATATTTTGCTGCAGCCGCGTCAGCAACAGCAGAAAGTTGACGAAGTGTTTGCGTCGCGGAATTTAATTTAGATTGAGCGGCCGCAGCGGCCTTTTGCTTAACTGTCTCGGCAGCTTTTGCTGCATCAATTTGAGCTTGAGTGGGTTTAGGAGTCTTTGCCAACGCAATTTCTGGGGTAGAACTCACCAAAAGAAGCGCACACAATAATGTGACGTACTTTTTCGAAAACAACACTGCACTCCTCCATCA
>Ga0304729_1001340_pt1 | contig 16422 bp, 16 predicted proteins | sample C_131016_MF_Meta_FD_190475 | JGI IMG/M metagenome (GOLD analysis project Ga0304729, IMG submission 190475) | Freshwater microbial communities from Lake Croche, Canada to study carbon cycling - C_131016_MF_MetaG (v2) (version 2) | ecosystem: Environmental > Aquatic > Freshwater > Lake | place... | reverse complement strand
TTAAAAAATACTACAAGCCTCATAAGCCGGATTCTGTTTCTAAACTATCATTTATCTAGCCCCAACATTGCTGGTGGGGTCTTGCTGCCTACCCTGGAACTTGAACGAGTCGTTCTTAAGCGCTCCTTTACGTGGCATTACAGCACCCAAGGTTTACCCTATAAAACAATTGCTTGTCTTATCCGTGCGCTCTTACCGCACGTTTTCACCTTTTCCTCTTGCGAGGTAGTTATTTTCTGTGGCACTTTCTCTGTCCCGATTGCTCGAGACGCCGGCTATTGACCGGTGGGTTACCCTATGCTGTCCGGACTTTCCTTGGCAATTGCTTGCCACGATAGCTCGGGTTTGTAGTAAGGCAAAGGTAAGTAATTAAAATTAGTCTGGAAATGCACTTAGAAAAAGGAAAAACAGGAATGTTATTCAAGCAATTGAGTACTTATACTTAGTATTAATATTCAAAAAAGACCTCCGTAGCCCCATAACCGTAAAAATCTGAATATTGATTGATGAATTGCTTGACTCCTTTTTTTACTTTTAATAAATCGTGAATTTCGGCCTTCAATTTACCTTTTCCCACCCCATGTATAAAAATAATAGAGGGCAAATGATTCATTTGAGCCAGTTCAAACCATTTTTCAAATTCTTCCAATTGAAATTGTAATATTTCGGCATTGCTTAAGTGATTGTGCCTGTCCATTATTTTTTCAATATGCAGATCTACCACGGAACGAGCAGCAGGAATATTTTGTTTGATTTTGCTGGCATCATATACTTTGTACCCTGCATTTCTTAAAACATCAATGGCAATATGATTGTCTTCTTCTTTGTCCGGATAAGTCACAAACAAAGGATAGCTGAGGGTAGTTTGGTTATTGTCTTTTAATGTTTCAATTTTTTGAAATAACTGTTTTGCTTTTATTTTTAAATTAGTCTCAAAATGTGCAGCTTTTTTCTTGTGTGGATCGATCAAAGAAAAATCTAGGGCAAAACTTAGCCCATCGTTGACTGAGGAAAATGGGAGGTCATGAATATAAAAATCGGTGAAAGGAGGAATAGAAGATTCAATGGAGAAATTCACAAAGCCTTGAAAAGATTGTTCGTAAACAAATTGATACCCTACTCTATTACGATTGGATAAATAAATTTTTAAACTTTCTACTATTTCATCATTGAAATCATCCAAACTGAATTTTGGAATTAAGTTTAGCCAAACACCATCTTCTTCCTTGGCATCATTTTTTTGTATTTTTTCTTTAGGAATTTGATCTAGGAATATTTTTTGGGCCGCCTTCTTCTCTGGAAACAATTTCTTTTCTGTAAATCTTTTAAAATAAGGAAAATCTATTTGATCCATGTAAGCAGGGAATTTTACACCACGCACTTCTATCATCACCATGGTATCATTCATGATTTCTATAATATACCCCTCTTCATTACTGTGTAAAACTAATATCTCATCTCCTACCTGGTATTTCATATACTAGTTGATTAAACAGCATTTTCTTTAGACAATAAACTATGTTTTTGTCCATAAAATTTATATAAAGTCAACCCTATAGCCATCCAACAAAAAAACCAAACCCAACTCACGGGCGGAATTTCAATCATTAAATACAAACAACATAAAGCACCAATGATGGGTATAATGGAGAATTTATAAATAAAAGTAGAAATAGAAACAACGATGAGGATAAGAATAAAGATTAAGAATAAAAATTCTTGAAAATTTTGTATTGATAAGTTTAATACATCTTCTTGAATTCTATATTTGGCAAAATAGATAAATACGATGGATAAAATTGGAACTGCATATTTCCCATTGATATAAGGCAATCTAAAGGCTTGTTTAATTCCAGTGGGGGCTATTTTGGGTAAAACCAAAACCCCAAAGCAAACTAGTACAAAGGCAAACAAAGTGCCAATACTGGTTAAGTCGGTCATTCTACTAATAGACATAAATAAAGAAGGTATCCCTACAAAAAATCCTGTGACAATGGTTGCAAATCCTGGAGTGCCAAATTTAGGATGCACTTTAGAGAATTTTTTTGGCAACAAACCATCCCTACTCATACTCATCCAAATTCTTGGTTGTCCTAATTGGAAAACTAGTAATACACTTGTAGTAGCTACCACCGCACTAATGGAAATAATATAGCCAATTTTATGAAGGCCTAATTGATCAAATACAAAGGCCAAAGGATCATCTACTTTTAATTGCGTATAACTGACCATGCCTGTGAGCACCAAGGCAATCAAAATGTATAAAACAGTACAAATAATTAACGAATAAATCATCCCCCTTGGTAAATCGCGTTGAGGGTTTTTACACTCTTCTGCAGTGGTAGAAATGGCATCAAAACCAATATAGGCATAAAATACTGCAGAAACACCTGCAAGTACCCCTGTAAAACCATTGGGTAAAAATGGGTCCCAATTTTTGGTATCTACATAATAGAAACCTAAAATAATGACAAAAATAATTACGATAATTTTAAAGATCACCATAAAATTAGTGCTCTTTTTACTTTCTTTAATACCTATATAGGCTAGTAGGGTGATTAAAGCAACAATGATAAAGGCGGGCGTATTTAGAATGATTCTCCAAGAACCAATCATGGGTGCATTGTTTATTGCTTCGTATCCAATACGTGCAAGTTTACTAAAGGTTTCTTTTGTTCCTCCTGCAGCTAAATGTTTTAGGGCTTCCTCATAACCTTGTTGGGCTTGATCATAATTGGTAGACAACCAACCTGGCAAATGAATATGAAATCCTTCCAATAAGTTGACAAAATAACCACTCCAACTAATGGCCACTACAATATTTCCAATGGCATATTCTAAAATCAATGCCCATCCAATAATCCAAGCAATCAATTCACCAAAAGTGACATAAGCATAAGTATAAGCACTACCTGCAATAGGCACCCTACTTGCAAATTCAGCATAACACAAGGCACTAAACCCGCAGGTTATAGCGGTAATCACAAACAATAAGGAAATACCAGGTCCTCCATGAAATGCGGCCGTCCCGATGGTCGAAAAAATACCGGCACCTACTACCGCAGCTATTCCCATGAAAGTTAAATCTCTTACACCCAAGACTCTTTTTAATCCGCTCCCACTATGTCCATCACTTAATCCTAATGCTGCATCTGCTACAATTTTATCAATTGATTTTTTTCTAAATAAACTCATCAGTGTGGATTATTGATTTCGATTCATTAAATAATTAGCTAGTTCAATCAATGGTTTTTTTCTATCACTTGTTACTGCTATGGCTTCTAAATGTTCAAAGGCTTCTTTTAAATATTTGGCCTTGATGCTTTCTGCCCAAGTATCCACGCCGCATGCTTTAAATATTTCTAGCACTTTTTCCACTTTATCATTTTCGTTGGATTTCAATAAGGCTTCTAAGGCAAGTTTTTGATCTTTATTGGCCACTTCTAATGCATGAATTAATAAAAATGTTTTTTTATTTTGTTTGATATCGCCACCGGGTTCTTTGCCAAATAAAGCAGCGTCTCCAAAGGCATCTAGATAATCGTCCTGAACTTGAAAAGCGATACCAATATTTTTCCCAAATTCATATAAGTGTTTGCAATTGGAACTACTAGCCCCTCCAATAACGGCCCCCATTTCTAAACTAGCAGCAAGTAAAACAGATGTTTTTAATGTAATCATGTGAATGTACTGCTCCATGTCTACCTTTTCCATTTTGGAATAATCCATGTCTAATTGTTGGCCTTCACAAACTTCTTTTGCGGTTGTATTGAACAATTGTAAAATTTTGGACAAGTGAGCCGATTGAATTTTTTGTAAATATTCATAGGCCCTTACCAACATCACATCACCTACAAGCAATGCTGTATTGTTGTCATACTTAATATGTACTGTTTGCTTTCCTCTTCTTAACGAAGCTTCATCCATGATATCATCGTGCACCAAGGAAAAATTATGAAACAATTCAACGGCATTGGACAATTGATAAGCATCATCATGAATCTCACTAAACAATTCATTGCCCAATAAACAAAGTACAGGTCTGATTCTCTTACCGCCAATGGACAGGAAATAGTCACCTGGTTCATACAAGCTAGCTGGATTGGATGGGAAATGATGGGTATCAAATCCTTTGTTGAATTTTAACACTAAATCTTGAAAACTATGCATACTACAAACTTACTCATAATTCGTAAGATTCCCTAGCGCAGACTAAGCCTGTTTAGGAAAAAATTAGCCTTTTTTAAACAGTTTATTTTTAAGAAATCCCCTTAAATTTGTATACCCCCAAACTTCAGCAATGACAAAAAAGCATTTAGTATTTACCTTATTTAGTTTATTTGTTTTTCAATTAATTTTTGCGCAAGATTTTACCATAGATACCACTGTCAATAGAAGCATACACTTGTACGAAGAGGGCTATACTAAGTCGTTTGGCGTTAAAATGTACCCAGGTGCTTTATCCTACAAAACTTTTTATACAATTAATAAAGCCATTGAGGCCTCAGGCTATATTACCTTAGATGGTTTTTGGTTGTCTATCTTAAATGAAATTCATACTCCCATTAAAGAAGACAAACAATTGTCTTGGTATATAGGCTATGGAGGTCATGTAGGTATTTGGAGCGATGAGTGGAGAAAGAAAAACAATACCCTGGATAAATCCAATATCTCGGTTGGATTTGATGGCATTATAGGGCTTGATTATAAACTGAAGCATTCCCCTTTGAATCTAAGTATTGATTGGCAACCTTCTTTTAGTATCATCCAAGGTTATTTCAGAAATCAAGGAGGTATAGGTATTCGCTATACGCTGAAATAGTTCAGCGCCTCCCTACGCTTTATTTAAGCTAAACAAAGCATCAACAAATTCATCTTTATCAAAAATGAGTAAGTCGTTGATTTGTTCGCCTACCCCAATGTATTTTACAGGAATTTTACATTGATGCGCAATGGCCAATACCACACCGCCTTTCGCAGTTCCATCTAATTTTGTAATAGCTAAAGCATTCACATTGGTTACTGCCATAAATTGTTTGGCTTGCTCTAAAGCATTTTGACCAGTGGAACCATCTAATACCAATAAAACTTCATGCGGCGCATCGGGCAATTGTTTTTGAATGACTCTTTTTATTTTATTCAACTCATCCATCAAATGCGTTTTGTTGTGTAATCTACCAGCAGTATCAATAATTACTACATCTGCATTTTTAGCGATGGCCGATTGTATCGTATCAAAAGCTACGGCACTTGGATCCGAACCCATGTTTTGTTTGACAATACTCACGCCTACTCTTTCACTCCAAATGGTCAACTGATCCACGGCTGCCGCCCTAAAGGTATCTGCAGCGCCTAATACTACTTGATTGCCGGCAGCTTTGTAATGATGGGCTAATTTGCCAATGGTGGTTGTTTTGCCTACACCATTAACACCCACTACTAATATGACATAAGGTTTTAAGGCAACTGGTGGTTGAAATCCCAATTGATCTGTTGGTGCATCAATTAGTAATGAAACAATTTCTTCGTGTAAAATTTTATTCAATTCTGTGGTAGAAATATATTTGTCTTTTTTAACTCTTTCTTGAATTTTTTCAATTAATGATAAAGTGGTATCTACCCCCACATCTGCACCAATGAGTGCCTCTTCTAATTGATCCAATACTTCATCGTCCACCGAAGTTTTTCCAATAATGGCTTTAGATATACGCTCCAAAAAGCCTTGTTTGGTTTTTTCCAAACCAAGGTCAAGACTTTCTTTCTCTTTAATCCCAAATAATTTTCCAAAAAAACTCATGCCGTAAATTTAGTCAATATTTAAATGAAAAACTCCCACCACGTTGAACGAGGCAGGAGTTAATATCTTTAGAACGTAAAAACTAGTAATTAGTAATAACGAATAAGGTTATTTTGCAAGAAATTCTTTTACTAGATCCTTATGAACAATATTCTCTTTAAAAGTATAGGCACCAGTTTTTGGGCTACGAATAGCTTTAATTACTTTAGTCCAGTTTTTTGCTTCAGCTGAAGCTTTTAAATCCTTTACTTTCGCGTTTTTAGAAGCTGATTTTGCCATGATTATTTAATTTCTTTGTGAACAGTTACTTTTTTCAAAATTGGGTTGTATTTCTTGAACTCCAAACGATCTGGGGTGTTCTTTTTGTTCTTGGTAGTAATATAACGACTAGTTCCTGGTAAACCAGTAGTCTTGTGCTCTGTGCACTCTAATATTACTTGAACTCTGTTTCCTTTCCTTGCCATGATGGTGTGTTATAAGTTAAACTTAATTTTAATTGATTATATCTTGTCGCCTTGGGCTCTAAGATCTTTAACTACAGAAGCCAAACCATTTTTATTGATGGTTCTGATTGCATCTGTTGATACTTTCAAAGTGATCCAGCGATCTTCTTCAATGAAGTAGAAACGCTTCTTTTGCAAATTTGGAAGGAAACGACGTTTTGTCTTGATGTTGGAGTGAGAAACACTGTTTCCAGACATCGGCTTCTTTCCTGTTAATTGACATACTCTAGCCATGAGAAATTATTTTTTACGGACGGCAAAGGTAAGTAAATAACAGATACCTTCCCATTTATTTTTGTGTTTTTTTAGCCTTTTATCCCTTTAATGGGCAAAAAAGGCTAAAATGTTGGTTTTCATTTAGCTACAATGCCTTTTCTTCTCCTTAAGCGTACATTTCAGCCCTTAGTTCTTGTACCCTTTTGTCTTCCATATATTCATCAAAAGTCATCAATCTATCGATGATGCCTTTAGGGGTTAATTCTATCACTCTATTGGCCACAGTTTGCATAAAAGTATGGTCATGGGAGGTAATCAAGACCACTCCTGGGAAGTTTTGACAACCTTCATTGAAGCTTTGGATACTTTCTAGGTCTAAATGGTTGGTAGGTTGGTCTAAAATAGTCACATTGGGGTTTTGTAGCATCATCTTGCTCACCATACAACGTACTTTTTCTCCACCACTGAGCACATTGGTTTTCTTGGATACATCATCCCCACTAAATAACATCTTGCCTAAAAACCCTCTAATAAAAGGTTCATCAGCATCTGTTACATGGGTAGGCACATATTGACGTAACCAATCCATTAAAGACAAGGGCTCATTAAAAAAAGTATTGTGTTCCATTGGTAAATAGGCACTGGTAATGGTGGTACCCCATTCAAAGGATCCGCCATCTGCATTCCCATTATTATTAATAATATCAAAGAAATAAGTGACAGCCAAAGGGTCTCTACTTAAAAAAGCAATCTTATCATTCTTACTCACAGAAAATGATACCTCCTTAAATAACACACGGCCATCCACTTCTTTTCTTAATTTTTCTACATTCAAAATTTGATTGCCCACTTCACGCAATGGTTGAAAAATAATACCTGGATACTTTCTATTAGATGGTTCTATTTCTTCAATGGTTAATTTCTCTAAAGCCTTTTTACGAGAGGTAGCTTGCTTGCTCTTACTTGCATTGGCAGAAAAACGGGCAATGAAATCTAATAAAGCGGCACGCTTGTCTTCGTTCTTTTTATTCTTATCTGACATTTGACGCGCCATTAATTGAGACGACTCATACCAGAAAGAATAGTTACCCGTAAATGTTTTTATTTTAGAACGGTCAACGTCTGAAACGTGCGTACAGACTGTATCTAAGAAGTGACGGTCGTGACTTACTACTAATACTATGTTTTGATAATCGGCTAAAAAATTTTCTAACCATCCAATGGTTTCAATATCCAATCCGTTGGTAGGCTCATCTAATAATAAAATATCCGGATTCCCAAATAAAGATTGCGCTAATAAAACTCTTAATTTAAAATTACTAGGAATGTCCTTCATTAAATCTTGATGCATTTCTTCTTTCACCCCTAAGTCACTGAGTAAACTTGCTGCATTACTTTCTGCTTCATAGCCACCCATCTCACCAAACTCTGCTTCCATCTCTCCTGCTTTGATGCCATCTTCTTCAGTAAAATCTTCTTTAGCATACAAAACATCTTTGGCATGCATTACTTCCCACATTCTTTTATGGCCCATCAAAACGGTGTTTAAAACTGTTTGTTCATCAAACTCAAATTGATTTTGTTTTAAGAAGGACATACGTTCTCCTGGGGTAATTTCAACGGTTCCTTTATTGGGTTCTATTTCTCCACTTAATATTTTTAAAAATGTAGACTTACCAGCACCATTGGCACCAATGATACCATAGCAATTGCCCTTGGTGAAGCTTATGTTTACTTCGTCAAACAAAACCCTTTTACCAAAGGCCAAAGTCACGTTTCTTGCACTAATCATTTTTGAACTGTTTTTGAGGCTGCAAAGTTAATCCTTTTTAATTTACCAATTGGCCCGGGCTGTGGCAGAGACAGATAAATTTTCAAAACTGCCCGCCAAGTATTTATAATGCGCGGCCATGGCAATCATGGCAGCATTATCGGTACAGTATTCAAAGGCTGGTAAATAAATATTGGATCTGGTTTTAACACCAAGCGCTTCAATCCCTTTTCTCAAGCCAGAATTAGCACTTACACCACCTGCAATACAGACCTCATGAATTCCAGTAATTTGAATGGCTTTTTTTAATTGTTTCATTAAAATTTCAACAATAGTATATTGAACAGAGGCACATAAATCATTTAAGTTTTCTTGAATAAATTCAGGACTTTGTTTTTGTAAAAAATACAATACAGAAGTTTTTAATCCACTGAAAGAATAATCTAAATTAGGTACATGGGGTTTGGCAAATACAAAAGCATTCGGATTGCCCAATTGTGCATATTTATCTAAAAAAGGGCCACCTGGATAAGGTAGTCCCAATAATTTAGCAATTTTATCAAATGCCTCACCTGCAGCATCATCAATGGTTTCGCCTAAAATTTTCATGGAAGCTGCACTATCACATTGAACTATTTGCGTATGGCCCCCACTAACGGTTAAACATAAAAAAGGAAAACTAGGTTTGGGACTATCGATTAAATTGGCCAAAACATGTGCTTGCATATGATGTACTGCAATTAAAGGTTTATCTAATGCTAAGGCCAATGATTTAGCGAACTGCGCACCCACTAATAAACTACCAATCAAACCAGGTGCTTGTGTAAAAGCGATGGCATCAATATGGGCTAATTTTTCATGCTTGGTTTCATTAGGAAATGCTTTAGCTAAAGCAGCATCTACTACTGGGACAATATTTTCCATATGTGCCCTACTCGCAAGTTCAGGAACCACTCCCCCAAATTTTTCATGTACCGATTGATTGGCTATAAAATTGGACAGAATCTTGCCGTCCACAATAATAGATGCGGCAGTCTCATCACAAGAAGACTCAATGGCCAATATGGTGCTGGATTTGTTACTCACGCAGCGAAGATAAAGCTAAAAAACAAGTTTTACTTTGTTCTAATCGCCTCCACAGGATTCATTTTAGCCGCAATAGATGCCGGGATAATTCCAGAAACAATTCCTAAGATGATACAAATGCTAAAGGCTAAGGCAATGATGCCTGGTGCAATGACAATGGCAAATGGGATCACAGAACTTAAGGCCACAGTGAGTATCCAAACTAAGAATAAGCCCAACAAACCACCTACAATGCATAAAAAGGCAGACTCTAATAAAAATTCGTACAATATAGTGCTGCTTTTTGCCCCTATGGCTTTTTTAAGTCCTATTTGGCTGGTTCTTTCTCTAACAGTCACGAACATAATATTGGCTACACCGAAAGCCCCAACAATTAAGGAAAGACCAGCAATGGCCCAACCTCCTTGGTTGATGGCCCCGAAAACACTTTCCACTTGATCTTTAAATTGTGCTACATCATTACAAGTAAAATTATCTTCTTGCGTAGGGCTTAATTTTCTTATTTGACGCATAATCCCAGTCAATTCTTCTTGTAAAGCCTTGGAAGTAATGCCAGCTTTTGCTTGCACCTGTATGGATGGATTGGAATTGTCTGGATTGTATACAGAGGCAAAATAGTTATACGTTACAATGGTAGATTTATCATAATCATAGCCATTAATAATGGCAGATCCTTGTTTTTCAATTACGCCAATGACCATTAATTTGCGCCCTTTGTAAGAAATGGTTTTACCCATGCCCTTGTCTGCTCTTCCGTATAGTTCTTCTGCCACTTTAAACCCAATAATGGCATAGGGTCCACCACGACTATAGTCAGATTCATTAAAACCCCTGCCATAGGCAACGTTATAAGGATGTATAGAAGTAAAATCTGGTGTTATCCCATAAATATTCACCCCTTTTAATTGATTGTCTTCGTTGGTAAAAGTTTCCTGTGTCTGCACAAAAAATGTCATATTAGAAGCCAGTTCACTTTTCTTTTTAACAAAGTCCATTTCGGCTATTTTTGGACTTGGACGCTTGACAAATTTCCACCATGGGTATTCGGGGCCTCCAGAATAATCCCATTTGTCGATGTAAACCGAATTATTACCAAAACTAGATAGGTCACTTTTAATCTTAGATTTCAAACTATCAATGGTGGCCAAAACCCCGATGATGCAGAATATACCAATGGTAATGCCAAATAAAGACAGAAACGTTCTAAGCTTATTCACTTTTAATTCCTGTAAAGCCATTTTAAAGCTATTCCAAAGTATACCTAGTACTTTAATCATGTGGTAAAATTAGGCCAAATGATGGGTTTTAGAATATTTTTATGCAAGCGGTGAATAACTTATCTGGAATGCCCTTTTTTACATATTGGGTATTTTTCACCTATAGAATTAAACAATTTGGGGCATGAGCAGTTTTGCGTAAAATTTAGAAAAATCATTGCTTGAAACCTATCAAGCTCGCAATTCATTCTTACTTTTGCATCGATTTTTAAAATATAACCTACTATGACTTTTAAGCAAATGTTTACTTCCTCTGTGGGGAAAAAATTAGTGATGGCTTTTACCGGCATTTTTCTAGTATTATTTTTAGTGGTTCATGCAGGATTGAATGCTTGCATTTGGGCCATGGATGGTGGTGTGATGTTTAACAAAGCAGCTCATTTTATGGGAAGTTTTGTGGTACCACGAATTTTAGAGATTGGCTTGTTCTTAGGAATCTTTCTACATATAATTCAAGGTTATATGCTCACCTTAGAAAATAGAAGCAAAAGAAAAGTAGCTTATGAAGTGAACTACTCAAAAGGAAGCAAATGGTATAGCAGAAGTATGGCTATTCTAGGAACTATATTACTCATGTTTTTTATTATACACTGGAAACATTTTTGGATTCCTTCAAGAATTACCGGTGTTGCAGAAATGGATTTAGGCAATGGTTTCATAGTGCATAATTTATATGGAGTAATGCAAGATACTTTCCAAAATGTTTGGGTGGTTTTGTTTTACGTGATTTCATGTATCTCATTGGCTTATCACTTAGCACATGGATTTCAAAGTGCTTTCAAAACTATAGGCGTGCATAATAAAAGATACCATACTATGATAACTAGTATAGGGTATGGCTTTGCCATTATCATTCCATTGGCTTTTGCTTTAATGCCAATTAGTTTTTATTTACATTGGGTAAATTAAAATTTCAAAATAAAATATATTCTAAACGATAGATAAAAGATTAAATATGTTAGACGCTAAAATACCTTCCGGAAATCTAGATGACAAATGGGTTGATTACAAAGGACATTGTAAACTAGTGAACCCTGCCAACAAAAGAAAAATGGAAGTCATTATTGTGGGCACTGGACTTGCAGGCGCATCGGCAGCTGCAGCCATGGGCGAGTTAGGTTATAAAGTAAAAGCATTTTGTTTTCAAGATTCTCCACGTCGTGCACATAGTATTGCAGCACAAGGTGGCATTAATGCTGCTAAGAATTATCAGAACGATGGAGATAGCGTATTCAGATTATTTTATGATACGATTAAAGGTGGCGACTACCGTGCACGTGAAGCCAATGTTCACCGTTTAGCAGAAGTGAGTGCAAACATTATTGATCAGTGTGTGGCGCAAGGTGTACCGTTTGCACGTGAGTATGGTGGGTTATTAAGTAACCGTAGTTTTGGTGGAACACAAGTACAAAGAACTTTTTATGCTGCAGGACAAACTGGTCAGCAATTATTAATAGGTGCTTACCAAGCCTTAGAGCGTCAAGTAGCACTGGGCAATGTAACCATGCATGCAAGACATGAAATGTTAGACATTGTTAAAATTGATGGTAAAGCAAAAGGTATTATTGCCCGTAATTTAATTACAGGTGAATTAGAAAAACATTTTGGACATGCTGTTTTAATATGTTCTGGTGGTTATGGTAATGTATATTATTTATCTACCAATGCCATGGGATCAAATGTAACGGCTGCCTGGAAGGCACATAAGCAAGGGGCGTATTTTGCCAATCCTTGCTTTACACAAATTCACCCTACTTGTATACCAGTGAGTGGCGATCATCAATCTAAATTAACCCTTATGTCTGAGTCATTAAGAAATGACGGAAGAATTTGGGTACCTAAAAATGTGGGAGAAACTAGAAAAGCCAATGATATACCAGAAGCAGAAAGAGATTATTTCTTAGAACGTCGCTACCCTGCTTTTGGAAACTTAGTACCTCGTGATGTAGCTTCTCGTGCTGCTAAAGAAAGATGTGATGCTGGTTTTGGAGTAGGTACTTCTAAGCAAGCAGTTTATTTAGATTATGCAGCAGCTATTTTAAGATATGGTAAGATTGAAGTAAGTAAGCAAGGACTTTCTAATGTGGCAGAGGATCAAATCATTGCCATGGGTAAGGAAGTAGTGAAAGAAAAATATGGCAACCTATTTGAAATGTATGCAAAAATCACTGGAGAAAATCCTTACGAAGTGCCAATGCGTATTTATCCTGCCGTACATTATACCATGGGTGGTTTATGGGTAGACTATGAACTACAAACTACAGTGCCTGGTTTATTTGCCTTAGGAGAAGCTAACTTTAGCGACCATGGTGCCAACCGTTTAGGCGCAAGTGCCTTGATGCAAGGTTTAGCAGATGGGTATTTTGTAGCCCCTTATACAGTAGGAAATAATTTAGCGGATGAGATTTACAATGCTGCTATACCAACTACACATCCAGCTTTTGAAGAAGCTGCTAAAAAAGTAGCTGACCGTATTGCTTCTTTAAAAAATATCAATGGTAAACAATCTGCTGAAAGTTTCCACAAGCGTTTAGGAAAAATTATCTGGAACGAATGTGGTATGTCAAGAAATGCTGCAGGTTTGAAAAAAGCCATTGCAGATGTGCAAGCATTGAAAAATGAATTCTGGTCTGATTTAAGAATTCCTGGAGAAATAAATGAATACAATCCTGAATTAGACAAAGCCAACCGCGTGGCAGACTTTATTGAACTAGGTGAATTAATGTGCGTTGATGCACTAGCTAGAGAAGAAAGCTGTGGTGGTCACTTTAGAGAAGAATACCAAACACCAGAAGGAGAAGCTTTAAGAGATGATGAAAACTTTATGTATGTTGCTGCATGGGAGAACAAAGGAGAACACGAGTGGCAATTACATAAAGAAGCGTTGAAATATGAAGTGATAAAACCGAGTCAACGTAATTATAAATAAGCTTTCAACACTAACACAAAATATTTACAGAATAATTTTTTAGCTATGTCTCAAAGTACAATGAATTTAAAAGTTAAAGTTTGGCGTCAAAAAAATGCAAATGCGCAAGGCGCCTTTGTTACTTACGATGTTTCAGGTATTTCTGATGAAATGTCTTTTTTAGAAATGATGGATATTTTAAATGAAAGATTAATTACCGAAGGCGGTGACCCTGTAGCCTTTGATCACGATTGTCGTGAAGGCATTTGTGGCATGTGTTCTATGTACATTAATGGAAAGCCACATGGTCCTTGGCAGGCGAATACTACTTGTCAATTACATATGCGTGCTTTTAAAGATGGAGAAACCATTGTGATTGAACCATGGAGAGCCAACTCCTTCCCCATTGTAAAAGATTTAACCGTAGACCGTTCTGCTTTTGATAGAATCATTCAAGCAGGTGGATACATTAGTGTGAATACCGGCAATGCAGTAGATGGCAATAGCCTCCCTATTGAAAAACAAAATGCAGATGACGCCTTTGCCGCAGCCATGTGTATTGGTTGTGGTGCTTGTGTGGCAGCTTGTAAGAATAGTTCTGCTATGTTGTTCTTAAGTGCGAAAGTTTCTCACTTAGCTTTATTACCTCAAGGTGCACCAGAAAGAAAGACAAGAGTATTGAATATGGTGGCGCAAATGGATAAAGAAGGTTTTGGATCTTGTACCAATACTGGTGCTTGCGAAGCCACTTGTCCTAAAGAAATATCTATTGCCAACATTGCAAGATTAAACAAAGAATATTTAGGAGCTAGTTTAAGTGCAGAATAGTGGCGAACCCATTTTTCCAGTTTAAAAAATTTATCGTGCATCAGCAACATACTTCAATGAAAGTATGTACTGATGCATGTTTATTTGGGGCCTGGGTCAGCCAAAAACAAGTGGTACAAAATGCGACTAAGATTTTAGACATTGGTGCAGGTACTGGCTTATTAAGTTTAATGATGGGCCAAGTCACAGAAACCTCTAAGGCAAGTATTACAGCCATTGAAATTGAAGCGCATGCTGCTGCAGAAGCTAATTCAAATTTTGAATTAAGCACCTGGAAAGACCGAATGGAACTACTTACTGATTCGATTCAAAATTTTACCAAAGTTATTCGCCATTCAAATGAACAAGTTGATAAAACATTTGATCTGATTATTACCAATCCGCCCTTTTTTGAAGGAGATTTAAAATCCCCCGATGTAAATAAAAACAAAGCAGCACATAGTACTGAATTACCCTGGTCTGTTTTGATAGAAAATACAGCAGATTTACTATCTCCCACAGGCTCCTTTTTTGTTTTGGTGCCTACCTTGCGGGCTTATACGATGCAAAAATTAGCCGAAGCCCAACAACTTCATTTAGTGGAAGAAGTATTAGTGTATAACGATGCCAAGCATTTGCCTTTTAGGGCCATCTTGCATTTTAAAAGAAATAAAACTGAAATTTTAAGAAATAAGCTCATCATTAAAGATGTAGATAATAAGTATACCCCTGAGTTTACCCATTTATTAAAGGACTATTACTTGCACTTGTAGTATTTCTAGTGCTTTGCATAATCAGTTAAATAGGCAAACTTTGTTGTAAGTTTTCCATGGTCTAAGATGGTGGCTCCTTCAATAATTCTATTGCCGCCTTTAATCAAATCGGGCAAAACATATTTAATTAATTGTTCTCCAAAATACCTACTCGCATCTCTTGGTAATTCATTGGGTAAATTACCCACAGCCATAACATCAATTCCATTGTGTAAATAAGGAACAGTTTTTTCAAAGTTGGTCACATTCACTCCATAGATTGGATCATCAGAACTTGAATCACCCAAATTACAAGGCACACTTCCGAATGCATCATCCGTAATATCTGCAATGGTAGTTAAGGTATAATTATCCTCATTTAAATCTTCTTTAGTAAATAATGGAGGAATCCCTTTTTCCCAATAAATGCCATTCATTAATATATGGGCATGTTGCAAGTATTGATTGAATAAGCATTTATAATTTTCTGGATTTGCATGAAAATCGGATCTCTCATAGTTACCCTTCGCTTTATGTAAATACAAATCAGCCCCTTTTAAATGCACATACACTGGATAAGCATAGGTTCTATTAATAAATTCATCCGGTTCTACTTGCTGCACATCTAATAAATTCATAATTTCTAAAACACCATGTGCCACTCTGCCTGTTCCTGTAACTACAATTTTAATATTGGGTAATTTTAAACCAAAATAAGTATGTACTAGTTCCATATAATCTTTTACTTCCTTCACTCTGATTAAATTGAATTCTTTAGTTCTATTTCCATAAGCCATCATCCCATTGTGCGCACCTACTATGCCTGCAAAAAATCCAAAGCCAATTAATCTTTGCCCATCTTCATGTTCCAAACATTCATAATCAATCAAGCTAATTTTTTTATCCATCATCGCATGGAATAAGGATTGATTGTAGGACTGTTCTTTTTTAGTGTGTGAAAAAAACAAGTATTTTTTATTGGGAATCAATTGTTCGATGGGTACCTCTTTAATGCCTAAGAGAATATCAGCAGTACTTAAATCAGTCACTATTTTAATACCCTCTTTGCTGAATTCACGGTCTTTGTAACACCTGTTGACTGAAGATTCTACCAATATTGACCAATTTGGATATAGGTCTAGCAATAGACGACATTGTTTGGGAGTCAATGCCACCCTATTGTCATTTGGAACTTTTCCTTCTTTAATAAGTCCAATAACCGGCATTTTGGTAATTTTACACAATATACTGATTATAAATATGAACTATTTTGAATTGTTCGGCTTACCCATTGGTTTTAAAGTA
>Ga0304729_1001339_pt1 | contig 16425 bp, 16 predicted proteins | sample C_131016_MF_Meta_FD_190475 | JGI IMG/M metagenome (GOLD analysis project Ga0304729, IMG submission 190475) | Freshwater microbial communities from Lake Croche, Canada to study carbon cycling - C_131016_MF_MetaG (v2) (version 2) | ecosystem: Environmental > Aquatic > Freshwater > Lake | place... | reverse complement strand
TCCATGTCGTCTTTCTCAATCAGGTTGAATATTTGCTTCACGCACTAGCTTGCTGTAGCGCGCCCGCTCAGAACGGATCAAATTGGTGAACATCTCTGAACTGCCAGGCACCACTTCACCACCCACGGCATTCATGCGTTCACGCACTTCTTTGGTTTGCAATGCTTTTTGTACTTCTTCGTGCAGTTTTTGCACGATAGGTTTAGGTGTGGCAGCAGGAGCGACCAAGCCATACCAAACCGATGCCTCAAAACCCGGAAAACCTGATTCAGCAATCGTTGGCACATCCGGAAAAATAGAACTGCGGTTGGGGCTCAACACTGCCAAAACCTTGAGCTTGCCACTTTTGACGTGGGGTAATACTTCTAGCGCGTTCACTGCGACCAAAGGCAACTGCCCGCCAATTACGTCCGTAATAGCGGGAGTGCCTCCACGGTAAGGGATATGTTGCAAATCAATTCCCGCCGCGCGTGCAAATAATTCAATCGCCATATGGGGAGTGGAGCCGTTGCCAGGGGAACCGTACGCAATGCTATTGGGCTTGCCTTTGGCAGCGTCGATCAATTGTTTGGCTGTATTAAAGGGCGCGTTGGGATTGGCTGCAATGACAACAGGTACGCGACCAATCAATGAAACAGCGACTAAATCACGCTCCGCATCAAACGGTGCAGGTTGGTACAAAGACATATTTGCCGCCAACGCATTGGCAGCCATCATGAGGGTGTACCCATCAGGCTCTGCCGTGATGGTGGCTTTCACCGCGATATTGGTTCCTGCACCCGGCTTGTTCTCTACCACTACGGGTTGTCCCAAAGGACCAGAAATACTCTGCCCGATCGTACGCGCCACTATGTCAACTGCGCCACCTGCGGCGTAGCCCACAATGACTTTGATAGGTTTGTTGGGGTAGCTTTGTGCAAACGCACCTCCCATGCAAAGAGCCAAACCAATGAGGGCTATGAGCCCCTTTAAAAAGATCATGGTGATTCCTGTTCAGTGATAAGTTGCTTAGTCATACCGCGCAGGCCTGCGCGTTTGATCATGAGATCCAGTTGACCGTTTTCACGGACTTTTTGGCCGAAAACATTCAGAAAAGGCAAGCCATCTTGCCTTCCTTTAGGAATAGCGATAGCAAGATTTTCTAAACCCCAGCGGTCTTGCAATACTTGAAAGCCTGAAAGCTTTTCATGCAATTCGAACAAGATGCCCTTGTTGGTTGCAAAAGCGTCCAACTCTTTGTTTTGCAATTTACTGGCAGCGACTTCTAAAGAAGGTACAGGAACAATCGTCGTTTGCTTGAGGCGTTGCCCTAAAACCGATTGCGAAGAGCTGCCTTGGCTCACACCCAGTCGAACGCTCTGTTTATCCACATCACCAAAATTTTTAATCGATGAAGTAGTGGGAACCAAAATACCCAACTCCAATTGCACCAATGGTGCTGTGAAGTCCATCTCTTTGGCTCTCGCAGCCGTGGCATTGGTGAAAGTCATATCGACTCTCTCGTCTTTGATGGCCGCAATGACTTCTGCCACGCGGGGAAACTCAACCATTTGAACCGGAACACCCAGTTGCTGCCCCAAAGCTTTTCCAAGCTCTAAGGCAATACCCGAAGATTCTCCGTTGGGTCCTACGCGTACTAAAGAAGTTGGACTGCCCAGATAGACACCCACACGCAAAACACCCGTTGGTGTCAAAGTGTTTTTGGTCTGCGGTGAAACACTGGGAATACTGGCACTTGTCGCATTCAAGGACGCGCATCCACTCAGCATTAAAGCACCCACCAACAGGCTGGTGCTTAACGCAATAGCAAAGATGCGATGAATCAGCTGCATGCTGTTAGTCGATATAGCGCAAACCGGCTTTTTCAAGCGATTCGCGCATCTTGTACATGTCTAGACCAAATTCACCAGCGGCTAATTTAGCGCGCTTCTCGCCTTCGTTGGCTTCCCTGGCTTGGGCTGCGTCGGCCACTTTTTGCGCCCATGCTGCGGGTACTACCACTACGCCATCATCGTCGGCCACCACGGCATCGCCTGGTTCGATATTGACACCTGCACACACCACAGGAATATTGACCGAACCAATAGTGGCTTTGATCGTGCCTTTAGCGCTAATGCCTTTGCTCCACACAGGAAAACCCATAGAGGTCAATTCACGAACATCGCGCACACCTGCATCAATCACCAATGCTTTGGCACCACGCGCCATAAAGGACGTTGCCAATAAATCGCCAAAGAATCCATCGCAGTTGTCAGCGGTGATAGCAGCCACCACGATATCGCCCGGTTGAATTTGCTCGGCCACCACATGCATCATCCAGTTGTCCCCTGGATGCAAAAGCACGGTAACGGCTGTGCCAGACACCCACGCACCGCTGTAGATAGGTCGCATATAGTTTTGCATCAAACCCACGCGGCCCATGGCTTCATGCACAGTAGCGACGCCAAACTTACCAAGCTTTTGCACTGCGGCGGCATCAGCACGCACGATATTGCGTTTAACGATTCCTAATTGGGTCATTTGAAAATTCCTTATGAAAAAGTCTGAATGAAATCACAAGCCTTTGGCTTTAAGTTGCGTATCGAGTCTGCTAAATACGCGGCGGGCATTGCCCTCGTACACCGCGTAACGCTGCTCCGCATTGAGGTTGACAGTCGATTCAATGTAACGCTTGGTATCGTCATAGTAGTGGCCTGTCTCAGGGTCTATGCCGCGCACGGCTCCAATCATTTCTGAAGCAAACAAAATATTTTTGACTGGGATGACACGCGTGAGCAAATCAATGCCAGGCTGATGGTAGACGCAGGTATCAAAGTAAATGTTATTGAGCAAATGGTCTTGAAGCAAAGGCTTTTTCAACTCTTGCGCCAAACCTCTGAAACGGCCCCAGTGGTAAGGCACTGCGCCACCGCCGTGGGGAATGAGAAACTTCAAGGTTGGAAAATCCTTGAACAAATCACTCGTTAAACACTGCATAAAGGCAGTGGTATCTGCATTCAAATAATGCGCACCCGTGGTGTGGAAACATGCGTTACAACTGGTAGAGACGTGCACCATGGCAGGTATGTCGTACTCCACCATTTTTTCGTAAATGGGATACCAAGACTTATCACTCAAGGGGGGTGACGTCCAATGCCCGCCAGATGGATCAGGGTTGAGGTTGATACCTACGTTACCGTATTCTTTGACGCACTTTTCTAATTCAGGAATGCAGGTGGCTGGGTCCACGCCAGGAGACTGGGGCAGCATGGCGGCTGGCACAAAGTTATTGGGAAAAAGTTGCGCTACGCGATAGCACAACTCATTACAGATAGCAGCCCATGTAGACGAAACTTGAAAATCACCAATGTGGTGCGCCATAAAACTGGCGCGCGGGCTGAAGATGGTGATGTCAGAACCACGCTCTTTCATTTTGGCGAGCTGGTTGGTCTCAATGGTTTCGCGCAACTCATCGTCACTGATTTTGAGGTCACTGACTTTAGGCATCATCGCCGGGTCTTTGATACCCGCGATTTGGCGGTTACGCCAATCTTCTAGTGCTTTTGGTGCCGTGGTGTAGTGGCCATGGACGTCGATGATGAGGGGTTTTGATTGGCTCATAGGTAATCTCTAGCGTTTTAAATATTAAAAAATTAATGGCCTGCCCACACTGCGTGTGGAACCATCACTTCACCACGCATCAGCAATCTGGCTGTGCGAAGTAAAGCGGCTTTGGTTACGTTTTGTGGGTTGTTTGGATCGGTCTCCAATGCCACACTGAATTCACCTGTGGGGTGCTCTACCGAGACATGCTGGGTAGCACCTGCTTGCATCACGGCCACGCCGTCACAGACAGAACCTTTCAACACACAAGCAGTTCCCACTGTGACTGCGGCCAAGACACCGATAGCGTCATGGCATACATGGGGAATGAATGAACGGGTGGTGATAGATCCGCCATCTCTGGGCGGGGCAATCAATGTCATCTTGGGATAGTTTTTTTGCGCGACATCGCCAAGCCCCATCTTTAAGGAGATTTGTAAGCGCAGCGCCTCGATGCGCTTTTTAAGTTCAACGTCTGAATTCAATTCTGCAACTGACTCATACCCCGTGCGTTCTATATCTCTGGCTTTGAAGATGACCAAGGGCATTCCGTTGTCTATGCAAGTGACATCCAAAGTGAAGGGTGCAAAGCCCTCACCTGTCACGGTAATTTTGTCTTTGACTTGCCCAGTCGGTAGCAATGAGGAACAGACAGAACCCGCGGTATCTAGGAAGTTGATGGTGATAGGTGCTGAACTACCAGGCGCACCGTCTATCCGGGCGTCGCCTGCGTATTCGACGTAGCGCGCAGTTGATACAGCTTGCTTGCTGGTGGATGTGGAGTTTTTTGTATCGGGCAACAAAGGCGTTTGCACCGAGATGTCACAAGCCATATCGGTATTGAGTGTCAAGACGCGGAAGGTGCTGGTGTCACCTTGGGCTTGCACCAAACCGGTTTCGAGTGCAAAAGGCACCACGCCTGCCAACATATTGCCGCAATTGGGCGTGGTGTCGACCGTGTCTTTGTCGGGTTGCAACTGGGCAAACAAGAAATCGATATCCACACCAGGCTTGGTGCTCTTGCGCACGATCGCCACTTTGCTGGTGAGTGGATGCGCACCACCCAAGCCGTCAATTTGCCGCTTGTCAGGGGAACCCATCACCGACAACAACACACGATCACGCGTTGGAATGTCTGCTGGCAAATCAGATTCTTTGAAAAACGGACCCTTAGAGGTTCCACCACGCATGAAGAGACAAGGGATAGGCGTTTGCATGGCTTGTATTTTTAGGCATTTAGTGGCGTTTAGCGAGATAAGACGGGGACTAGCTGATATGTTTAAATTAAATATCAGATAATTTGATATTCGTTTTCGAGCTATATATGGACCTCAAACAAATCGAAGCCTTTGTCACCGTCGCCGAGTTGGGAAGTTTCACCAAAGCGGCCTCTGCACTTGGCATTGCACAACCCTTGCTAAGCCGCCATGTGCGGCAATTAGAAGTCTCTTTGCACCAAAATCTGCTGCTACGAAATGGGCGTGGCGTCACAGTCACCGAAGCAGGCTTGGTCTTGTTGGAGCACGGACGCGGCATCTTGCACCAAATTGAAGTGGCCAAAGAAGAACTCGGGTCTGTGCGGGGCGCGCTATCCGGAAGGGTTTCGATTGGTCTGCCCCCGAGCTTGTCCAAACTCACCACGGTTGCGCTGACTTTGTCTTTTCGTGAGCAACTTCCTCAAGCCAAGTTGTCTTTGACGGAAGGCTTCTCTGTGTTGATGGTCGAGAGTTTGCGCGCGGGACGTCTCGATATGGCGGTCCTCTATAACCCACCCCCCTCACCCGATTTAGAGATGACACTGCTGCATGATGAAGCTTTGGTGCTGATCTCTGGCAAAGCTAGCGCAGCAGCGTTATCTAAACAAGCCGGTGTCGCTTTAAAGGCCACCATGTCACTCACAACATTGGGCCAATTGCCGCTGATTGTTCCCAGCAGACCCAATGCCTTTCGCTTACTCATAGAGACCGAAATGCAGCGCGTCAACGCCAAACCCCATATCGTTTTGGAAATCGATGGGCTCAACGCCATCTTGGAATTGGTCAAAGAGGGCATGGGCTTTGCCGTGTTACCCGCCTACACCCTGCGCAACTTTGCCAATGTGCAGGAATTCAGCGTCCACCGTATCGACAAGCCGCACCTGATGAGCCAGTTGATGCTGGTTCGATCTGCTAAGCGCCCCATGACAGCGACCCACCATGCCGCCCAAAAGATTGTTGAGACAGAAGTATCTCGTGCGTTATTGAAAAGCACCCCTTAAATGCGCGACACTATTGGCTGTTCACTTATCAGCCAATCCGCATTCCCATGTTAAAAACCAAAAAAGCCCTGCTCCATCATTTACAAGAAGAGGTGTATTGCCACCTAGGTGTTTCCAAAATTGCCGGCATTGGCGTATTTGCTTTGCGTCAAATACCCAAAGGAATCAATCCATTGCGCAGCTGGTTGCCCACCAAAGAACTCACCATCACCTTAGATGAACTCAATAAACTGCCCACACCTGTTCGCAAACATATACACATGTTTTGCTATGTGGACAACAAAAAGAAAAAGGTCGATGTACCCGTCTACGGCATGAACGCGACAAATATGTCGGTGTATCTGAACCACTCCAAAAAGCCTAGCCTGAAATTCACCAAAGTAGGTGAATTGGTGGCACTCAGGCAAATCGATGCCGGTGAAGAACTCACCATTGACTACGACAAAAGTTTTGGAGAAAAGCACGTTTTTAAATAAACGTGCGTTGCAAACGCCTCGCGATTAATCTTCGTTTGAGGCTTGCGCGGGCACGACCGGAGTAGGTGGCGGTGCCTTGACCAACACATGGGGTGTTTGGCGATAAATTTGGTTCAACTGCTCGGGCTTGAAATCCACATGCAAAGGTGATGTGGGATCAAGCACGATGTCGTGGTCTAAGTCTGTCAAGGCGACCGCATAGATTGGCTCGTAATCCGTGACGAACAACGCTTTGTAGCCGTAGTCATCGACAGGACCCAAGTTGTAATACTTGTACCCGTTCTTAGCAGCCCATTTAGACGCTAACAAGCAAGCGTAAATTCCTGGTGAGCGGTTTTTATAGTCGCGATTCCACTGGCAGAAGCTACCGTAGACCTGGTCATATTTAGGCAACAACACCGATACATCGGTCAACACCAACTCGCCTTCGCAGTCATGCACTTGCAAAATGAGCACATCGAGGGTTTGGATGTAATCTAAAAAGCCTTCGATTTCACGATCGTCGATTTCATAGGCTTCGAAATGCTCACCGCCCATCACAAATAAGTCTTCTAGTGTGAGCGCGCTTCCAGGCACCACCGACTCGGTGTAGCTAAAAGTTTTATACATTTTCTCGAGTTCGCGAAATTTGCGCTCTCGACGGGGTTCGGTCCAAAAGGTTTCGTCAGACACGTGCACCAAACCATATTTGTCGTTGATAGGCACGCCGAACTGGCTATCTGGCGGCAAGGCGTACACCACAAACGGTCGTGGTGCTTGGGCCATCATTTCATGCGACACATCTATATAGGGACACAAGGCATCCCAGCGGCTGGTGTAGTAATGGATGTCGTTGTGGTGGCTGTCTACGCACAAATTCTCTTTGGTCCAGGTTTGGTATCCAACGTGTTGAACTTCAGGTGAAGATTCCTCGTGCGAGAGGATAGCTGGAGTTTCGTGATGCTCCGATAACTCGGGCATGCGTAGTGCCATAGAACCGCTCATTTTTGTACTTCCTTCTTCAAGGGCTGTGCCGGTAATTTTTTCAACTCAAAGTAACTGATATCAACCGCATAGTTACTTTTCAAAAATGCAGCGTCTGATTTCAAGTGCTTTTTGATGCCAGTAGCCATGGCCGCCAAGTGTTTAGAAGCAACGCTTTTAGGTGAAGCAAGTTGCTCAACGTACTTGGGCATGATGGGGCATTCCACATCGAAATAAAAAGTCTGAGATTTGGGATTGAAAGAAAGTGGGTAGAGCTTGCAAGAGAAAGGCTTCTCTTCCCCTAGTACACATCCTTGAGGACCTAGGTGCTCGCAGTTGCCATTCATACAAAGCTGCCCATGCTTTAATTTTTCTTTGGCTGTCAGAGTTATCTCCAACTCTGGATATCCGGGTTCAACGTGACAACATCTTTGGCACTGAGAGCAATGTTCAAAGGGCACGAAAGCCCCATTCAAAAAAATTTAAACACTGAGCATCACTCAGACGTGCCATAAGAATCTCTACCTTTAACCGTTTTAATTTCTGATATTTTAATCGTCAAACCACTGGTGAGAGTTTAATCAAAAAATCAGTGCTTACAAAAACTTTCCGCGAACGGCCAATTCGCGAATTGGTTTACGTGGATTAGGCGACTCTCTTTCACGTAACGCATCAGGTAAAACACTAGGGTCTCCGCGTTTACCAATGGCAAGTAATGCATGTAATTGGTGTTCAGCAGGAAGCGCAATTGCGGCGGAAGCTTTTACAAAATCGATGCCCCCTAATGCATGCACGTACCAACCAGAGAAAGTTGCTTGCATAGCTATATTGGCCCATGCAGCACCGGTATCGAACTCATGAGAGCCGTTGGGGATGGCAGCAGTTGCGCCAGGAGGCGTGCATAAATTAAATGAAGCAACAGCAATAAGAGCTGCCGCCTTAGGTGCCCAAAGCTGGTTCATCGGGGCCATGCTGTCGACCAACGGTTGGAACAAAGCATCACCGCGCAAAGCATAAGCAAATCGCCAAGGTTGCGCATTGAATGCCGAAGGAGCCCAGCGCGCGGCTTCCAAAAGAGTCAAAAGTTCATCTTCAGTGATCGCCTCATTTGAAAAAGATCTAGGAGACCAACGGTCAACAAATACGGGGTTAATTAAATGGTCGGCTTTTCGTTTATTTTCAATGGGGAAATCTGACATTTTGGCTTTCTTAAAAATTCAAGTTACGCACTATACATAAGTTGCCACATCCTAAATGGGGTAAGCGGCATTTGTAATTTCGAACTCAGTTGCTTTTTTCCATGACGCGCAAGTGCATCAGCAACTGCATTCACTACAGCAGGTGTTGCACCAATCGTTCCTAATTCGCCGACACCTTTGACGCCCAACACATTGTTTTTGCATGGAATGCTGGGGTCCATATGGGTAGAGAACATTTGTGGCATCACATCGGCATGTGCCAACGCATAGTCCATCAAACTTCCAGTGAGTAGCTGACCTGTTTCTTCGTCATAGACCACTTGTTCTAACAAAGCTTGGCCGATACCTTGCACTGCACCGCCATCTAACTGCCCGCGAACAATGGTGGGGTTGACAACACGCCCCACATCATTGACCGAGGTGTAAGACACGACACCCACAGAACCGGTTTGCGGGTCAAGTTCGACTTCACACACATGGCAACCATTGGGCCATGTAGGACCATTGGCCTTGGTGGTTGACTGCAATTCAATGCACTTACTTGGTTGCTTAGCAGCTAAAGTTGCCAAACTAATTTTGAGGTCGGTTCCCGCCACCAAAAACTCACCGCTGGTGTATTGCAAATCTTGGGCAGAAGCTTCCAAAGCTTCAGCGGCTAACGCTTTGGCTTTGTCCAAGGTTTTTTCTGCGCCCACATGCACCGCTGAACCGCCTGTAAACAACGAGCGTGAACCGGCACTACCAAAACCATTGCTTTGGTCGGTATCGCCCATATGAATTCGCACTTGCGATAAAGGGACACCAAACACATCGACGACCAACTGCGCAAGCGAGGTAGCAATACCCTGCCCCATGGCGTTGACGGCTGTGTAGACCTCAATCACCCCATCGTCCAAGACTTTGACTTGCACGTTTTCTTCTAAGGCATTGCCGCCCGTCCACTCTAAGAAGGTAGCGATACCTAAACCGCGCCACATTCCTTTGCTCGCAGATGCTTTCGCTCTTGCTTCAAACCCACTCCAATCTGCTTTCTCTAAACCTTGGTTCATGATGGATTCGAAGTTACCCGTGTCATAGGTTTGACCCATGGGGTTTTTGTAGGGCATTTGTTGCGGTTGCACAAAATTTTGGTGACGCAAAGCAATGCGGTCGATGCCTGTTTGGCGTGCCGCCTCATCCATCAAACGTTCAATGTTGTAAATCGCCTCAGGACGTCCTGCACCTCGGTAAGCACCCGTCGTTGCGGTATTTGTCATCACACCTGTGAAATGGAAATCAATGAGGGGAATGTCATAAACACTGGTTTGCACCCAGGGGCCGATTAGCAACTGGATCGCAATACCGGTCATGGTGGGGTATGCGCCCACATTGGCCAAAGTGTGGATACGCAAGCCCAGAATTTTCCCTTTGGCGTCTAGCGCAAGCGATGCCTTGCTAGAAATATCTCGGCCATGGGCGCTGCTGAGAAACTCTTCGCTACGGTCTGCAATCCATTTGACAGGTTTTTGTAACTTGTTAGCGGCATATGCGACGACCACATCTTCAGGGTAAGCACCTGTTTTCATACCAAAGCCACCGCCCACATCCCCAACGATGACGCGCACCTTCTCTGTAGGTAGCCCCAACAGGTCGCAGACCAAGGTACGAACACCTGTTGGCATTTGGCTGCTCATCCGAATGACCAAGCGGCCACCTTCTGTGTAAGCCAAGATACTGCGCGGCTCAATCGTCAACGCCATCAGGCGTTGGTTATGAATATCTAAAGACACCACATGGGCCGCCTGCGCAAACGCTTTTTCAGCTGCTGCAGCGTCGCCATAGCGTGTCTCAGCCACGCGATTGTCTGGCGCGTCGCTCAACAAAGGCGCACTCGGTTTGAGTGCATCGTCAAATGTCACAGCGCATGGCAACTCATCAAATTCAACGGCAATCGCTTCCATCGCATTACGCGCTTGCTCTTGCGTATCCGCAATAACAGCCGCTATAGCTTCACCGGCATACCGCACACGGTCTGATGCCAAGATGCGTCGATCTGCAGACGCAGCGGCAGATCCGTCAGCGCGGGTGAAGTTAATGGGGCGCGGCATGGGCTTCATGCCACCCTCGGCCAATTCTTTCCCAGTCACAACCAAATGGACGCCTGGCATCGATTTCGCTGAGGAGGTATCGATCTTCACAATGCGCGCATGGGCATAGGGTGATCTAAAAAAGCAAATATGGGTTTGCCCAGCAGGCGCGACATCACTTGTGTAAACGCCTGCCCCTTTAAGTAGTTGGTCGTCCTCTAATCGTTGTACTGCTTGTCCGCTTCCAAAACGCGTTGTCATCGTATTCAAGTGCATTTCTCCTGAGTGACCAAAATAATAAATCAGTGTATCGCCTTCGTAGCCATTTAGCTGTCACTTGAGCGTGTTGCAAACAAGACAGCTTGAATCAAATACGAAACGATAATTGCCAAAGTATCTCTTAAACACAGGAAGAACATATGACACATCTCACCCTCGACCAAGCCACCAAAATTTTGCAAGGTGCACGCCAAGCTTCACGCGCTGCCAATTTCAAGCCTATGGGCATTGCTGTGCTAGATGCTTCAGGCCAATTGGTTGCCTTTGAACGCGAAGACGGCGCCAGCATGTTTCGCTTTGATATCGCGCGCGCTAAAGCTTGGGGTGCCGTTGGCTTTGGGGCATCTAGTCGCGTATTGGCAGAGCGCGCTAAAGACAACCCTAACTTCTTTGTTTCCTTGTCTGCAACCGCCGAAGGCAAGTTTCTCCCACAACCTGGCGCTGTACTTATTAAAGACGCAGCAGGTCATATCTTGGGCGCAGTTGGCGCAAGCGGTGGCACTGGCGACGAAGACGAATTGATTTGCGCTGCTGGTGTGAAAGCAGCTGGCTTGGTGGTTGGTTAAACCAAACCTATGGCAAACAAATCCGCATCGACTTTGCCCATAGTTGGCATCTACGGGCTCGGCATCATGGGCGGCACCATGGCCGAGGCGCTTCTGGACCATGGTTATAAAGTCTGCGGATTTGATGTTGATGCAAAAGCCAAGAACCGTTTTAAAAAATACGGCGGTCAATTCCTGACCCATGCCAGCGATGTGGCAGCCCGTGCAGACATCGTGATTATTTCTGTGGCAACTGCCAAAGCGCTAGAGCAAGTGACGCAGGCCATCGTCGAGGGCCAACACAACAGAAAAACAAAAACAGCACCCACCGTCATTGAAACCAGCACGCTGACAATGGCTGACAAAAACCGCTTCGCCAAAACACTCAAGGGCGCTGGTATTTCTGCTCTCGATTGTCCTATCAGCGGCACAGCAGTGCGTATTCAAGATAGGGCTTGGACCATTTTTGCCAGCGGCACCAAAGCCGCTTACAAAAATGCCTTGCCTGTTTTAGAAGTCTTCACCGACAACGTGCCTTACGTAGGTGTTTTTGGCAACGGCACCAAACTGAAGTTCTCGGCCAATCACTTAGTAGCCATTTACAACGTGGCCTACGCAGAGTCGGTTGCGCTGGCACGCAAGATGGGTGTTGACCCACGCGAAGTGCTCAAACTATTTGGCAATAGCCCCGTACTTGGCACAGGCGTGATGCGCCTGCGCATGGGCATGATGGTGGAGCGCAAATACAGCCCCCCCACCATGAAAGTCGAGGTCTGGCAGAAGGACATGGAAGTCATTGGGCAGATGGCCAAATCAGTGGACTGCCCTACCCCCATGTTTCAAACCGCCGCATCGATTTACACCGCCGCCATGGCGCAAGGACTCTCGCAAGAAGACACTGCCTCTACAGCAGAAGTGTTTGCCAAGATGGCAGGTATCCCCTAAGCTTATTTAGCTTTACGCGCTTTTTTCTTGGCGGCTTTTTCTAACGCCTCGATGATGGGCAATTCGTCGCGCACGGCTTTGTAAGCGTCTAGCGCGGCTGGTCCGCCGCAATAGAGGAAAGAGTGCAAGATCAACTCGCGCACCTCATCGCGCGTCACCCCGTTGCGAATAGCGCCACGCAAATGGATCTTGATTTCGGCGGGGCGGTTGAGCGCAATACACATTGACAAAGTCATCAGGCTACGGTCGCGCAAAGACAAACCCGGACGCGTCCACACCGTGCCCCAGGCGAACTCCGTCGCCAAGTCTTGGAAAGGCATGTTCAAGTCGTCGGCATTTTTGAAAGAGCGCTCGACGTAGTCATCGCCCAGCACTTTTTTGCGCATAGCCAGACCCGCCTGAAATGCAGGCGATCTGGGTTTGTTTGTCTTCTTAGTTGCTTTTGTTGTTGTAGTAGCTTTTGTTGTTTTGGTAGCTTTGGTGGCCATGGTGTTTCCTTAGTCGGCTTTGATATTGGCAGATTTAACGACGGCGCCCCATTTGTTGATCTCCGCCTTTACATACGCGGCGAATTGCTCTGGGGAGTCACCTACCGGAATGGCGCCTTGTAGGTTAAGCGTGTCAGCAACGTCTTTCTGTTTCAAAATGTCGACGATTTCTTTGTTCAACTTCGTAATGATGTCTTTAGGCGTTTTAGCAGGCGCCAAAATCCCCACCCAAGAGTAGGCTTCAAACCCTGGCACGCCTGACTCAGAAAGCGTTGGAATGTCTGGCAATGAAGGCACCCGCTTGGCGCTTCCCATCGCAATTGCATTCACCTGTCCAGACTTCACTTGGGCCAACACCGATGGAATGCTGGCAAACATCATTTGCACTTGTCCGGTTACCAAGTCAGCCATCGCAGGACCTTGGCCTTTGTAAGGCACATGCACCATTTGGATATTGGCCATGGAATTGAGCAACTCGCCCGCCAAATGCGCGGAGTTGCCGCTCCCTGGCGTCGCAAAGAATATTTGCTTGGGCTTGGCTTTGGCTAAATTGACCAATTCTTGCGTCGTTTTAACTGGCACGGAGGGGTGGGTAATCAAGATGAGCGGAAAGATCACCATATTGGTGACGTAAGCAAAGTCTTTCAGCGAGTCATACGGCAACTTGTCATACAAACTGGGGTTCACCGCCATCGGACCTGCAGCGGCGACACCGATGGTGTAGCCGTCGGGTGGCGCTTGCATCAACGCCTGCAAACCCACAATGCCGTTGGCGCCAGCGCGGTTGTCGACCACCACTTGCTGCCCAAACCGCTCGGTCAGCTTTTGGGCAATGATGCGTCCAATCACGTCATTGCCACCACCTGGTGGGAAAGGAACGATCAGGCGAATCGGTTTATTGGGATATCCCTGCGCTTGAACGCTAGGCAGCATTGCGCCAGCCAAACCCAAAGCTAGCAAGGCTTGAAACAGTAATCTTTTCATCGTCCGTGTCTCCATTCTTTGTTTCAGCGCATCTTAATAAGCGCGCTTGCGTTTACCTATCGTCCATGCGACTCTGCCAGATATGCGGCAAAGCACAAAGCAAACCGCCCGTGATCTGAGCAATACGCCTGTGGGAAGATGACCGGCAATTCATGAATTCCAAAAACACCCTCACCACCGCCCCCATCTTCTCCACTATTTGGAGATTGAGTCTTCCCAACATGTTGGCCATGGCCGCCGGCGCCTTGGTCACGATTGCGGAGACTTCTTATATAGGCAGATTGGGCACATTCCCCTTAGCCGGCATTGCCTTGGTCTTTCCCATGGTCATGCTTCAGCAAATGATCTCCGCGGGTTCTATGGGTGGCGGGATTTCCTCAGCCATTAGTCGAGCGATTGGCGCGGGGGATGACGATAAGGCCAATCAACTCGTGATGCACGCATTCGCCATCAGTTTGGGGCTGGGAATTCTCTACAGCCTGCTATTTTTGGTGTGGGGGCGCGAGATTTTTGCGTTGATCGGTGGCTCTGGCGTGGCTTTAGACGAAGCCATGGCCTACTCCAACATCGCCTTCTCAGGAGCCATCACGATTTGGCTGACCAATGCCTTCGCCTCCGCCATTCGCGGATCGGGCAATATGAAAACGCCATCGACCGTGTTGATGCTGGTGGCTATCTGCCAAGTGGTCTTAGGCGGGGCTTTAGGTTTAGGTCTCGGCCCATTTCCGCAGTTCGGTATGGCGGGCGTAGCATCCGGACAAGTCATTGCTTACAGTTTCTCCGCTATTTATCTTGGCCAATACTTGCGTACCAGTGGTAGCCGCGTGAAGTTGAATTTCTCACTTCAATTTATCCCCGCCTACTTCAAAGATATTTTGCGTGTCGGCGCCATTGCCTCTATCTCATCGGTTCAAACGGTGCTCACGATTTTGATCTTGACAAAAATCGTGGCGGGGTTTGGTCCAGGTGCGCTGGCCGGATACGGAATTGGCACGCGCTTGGAGTTCTTGCTTATCCCCATCACCTTTGCGATTGGCGTCGCATGCGTACCCATGGTTGGTATGGCCATTGGAGGCGGTCTTGTGAAGCGGGCGAAACAAGTAGCTTGGACAGGTGCGGCTTTATCGGCTGGCATAGTGGGCGTCATTGGACTCTTCGCAGCCGTCCTACCTGACCAATGGGCCATGCTGTTTACTGACAACACCGAGGTGATTGCCATTACCCATCTCTATTTAATGTGGGTGGCTCCGGTCTACGGATTTTTTGCACTCGGGCTTTGCTTGTATTTCGCCTCCCAAGGCGCGGGCAAACTGTTGGGCCCCGTTTTAGCAGGCACCCTGCGTTTGGTAATGGTGGCGGGCGGTGGCTTTTATATGTTGCAAGCTGGCACCAGCCCCTCGAGCTTGTTTGCGCTGATTGCCTGCGCGATGGCGGTCTATGGCATCGTCACCGCCGCCTTTGTGTACTGGACGCGCTGGGAAGTTTGATGCCCTCCATTTTTTGGCATGTTGCTTGCGATGTGCATTGCATACAAAAATTTATGCACAAAAATGGTGTTATTTCAAACCGAAGTCTTCACGCGTCAACCCCAAGATGCACTCTTAAACGCCAGTGACTCGGCTTGGATCACCCAACTCAAACCATTTTTACGGAATGAGCAAAAGGGTTTGCTGGCAGGCTTAAGCTTTGCTGTCAAAGACAACATCGACGTGTCGGGCCTACCCACGACAGCGGCTTGTGCACCATTTGCATACACGCCAACCAAGCACGCAACCGTTGTTTCGCGCTTGCTCCAAGTTGGTGCAAGCCTAAAAGGCAAAACCAACCTAGACCAATTTGCTTGTGGTCTGAACGGCACGCGCTCTCCTTATGGCGCGGTGCCCAATGCATTTAAAAGTAGCTATGTCAGCGGTGGTTCGAGCGCAGGGTCTGCTTATGTGGTGGCCAAACAAGAAGTGGATTTCGCGCTGGGCACAGACACTGCAGGCTCAGGTCGTGTGCCTGCTGGGCTCAACAATATCGTTGGCCTGAAACCAACTCGCGGATTGGTATCTGCCGCTGGCGTTGTTCCTGCAGCACAAAACGTGGACTGTGTTTCAATTTTTGCCACCACCGTCTCCACCGCCGTCAAGGTTTTAGAAGCACTTGCAGGCTTTGACGAAGCAGACCCTTTTTCGCGTTCTTTAGTTTTGAAAGATTCGCCGTTCCCTGCGTCTTTCACATTTGGTATCCCCAACCAACTGGAGTTCTTTGGCGACTCTTGGGCGCAAGCCGCTTTCAGCCGTGCCATCGAACACATGAAAAGCTTAGGAGGTCAACCTGTCTGGGTCAATTACAGCCCATTGGCCGAAGCCGCTTCCATGCTCTACGGCAGCGCTTTGGTCGCGTGGCGTTACGCCGCCATCCGCGACTTCTTTGACCAACACCCAGAAGAAGTCATCGAACCCGTGCAAAGCATTCTCAAAAGTGGCCAATCGTTTAGCGCCGCCGACTACTGCCAAGCAGAAACCAAATTAATGGCCTTGAAGCAAACCGCAGAAAAAATGTGGTCGTCGATCGACGTATTACTGGTTCCCACAGCACCCACCCATTACACGATCAGCGAAATGCAAGCCAACCCCATTGAGCTCAACAAAAACTT
>Ga0304729_1001337_pt1 | contig 16459 bp, 26 predicted proteins | sample C_131016_MF_Meta_FD_190475 | JGI IMG/M metagenome (GOLD analysis project Ga0304729, IMG submission 190475) | Freshwater microbial communities from Lake Croche, Canada to study carbon cycling - C_131016_MF_MetaG (v2) (version 2) | ecosystem: Environmental > Aquatic > Freshwater > Lake | place... | reverse complement strand
TAATATATTAGACCTAGCAGACCAATATCAATATAAAGTTAACGATCTAGCAATACAGACAAATGCTGATGTTAATTTTCCTGTAATTCGTACACTACAAGATCGCCTTGATGATATTGTAACTTCTAATGACTATGGAATAGTATCAGATACAACCGATCAAACTGTTAACATACAAAATGCAATTACCAATTTGTTTGTTGATACTGAGAGCAGAGTAGTACTACAATTCCAGCCCGGTGTGTTCGAAATTACTAGCACTATCAATATTCCTAGTTATGTTACTATCGAAGGTGCTGGCGTTGGCAAAACTATTTTTAATTTTACAGGCACAGGAACTGTGTTTAATTTTATTAAAGATGATGACGGACTTAGCATTCAACAAGGCAGTCAGCCTAGATTTATTTCAATGAAAGGATTCAGTGTTGAAACTAATAGTATCGCAACTCAAGTGTTTGAAATGAATTCAGTTAGAGATAGTGTATTTGAAAATATTGAAATTAAAGGAGTATGGACTACTGTTCCTTCTTTAACTAGTATTGGAATTGGAATGTATGCACCTAGTGCAATAGTAACTTGCCAACGCAATAAATTTACACGAGTAACTGTTGATGGATTTACTCAAGGGGTATATGCTCAACAAGATATTTTTAATAATCTATTTGACGACTGCGGATTTAAGAATTTATATTTTGGTGTAGCATTTGGCGCGGACGTCACAGGATTTGGAGCAGTTGGATTTCAATATGGTCCAAGAAAGAACATAATTAAAAATTCAAGATTTGAAGGCATTGATAGTTATGGCATTATTATTAATAAAGGTTATGGCAATCGCTCACGTAGTAATACCTTTATAAATGTAGGTAACGACGGGTCTGGTAACTCGTATACTCCTGAACAACAGAAAAGTCCAATAATTAAATTTGTTAATGCAGGCAACAGTTCAACTCAAGATATATTTGATAGGGCAATTGATCTAGCAAGTGGTGCAGCAATTGGTAACTCTGCATACCTTGCTGAGGTAGAGGGTGCAGTATCATTTACTAGTCCTGAGACCAAAACAATTAATATTGGGCAAGAATTTACTGCTACGGAAGCATTTCGAATTCCTGTACCTCCAGACGGTGGACTAGGTTTGACTATAGATTATATCTATCAAAGTACTGCATTTAATCAAATGAGGCAAGGTACATTATCAATCGCAGTAGATCGTCTTCATAACAGTATGCAATTTGTTGACGAGTATAACTACACCGGAACCACAGCCGAAGGCGATGATGAGAAATTAGTTTTTTCCGCTGAATTAGAAACTATTGACTCATACTACACAATTGTCATATCTTACACCAACGACAATACATCTGACGTTGCTACCTTAACCTATTCATATAACGTACTTAGTTAATGCTTATAGCTGACCGGCTTCAAAAATCTAGGCTCACCGCCTGGTACACCTTTAGGCAACATCTTGAAGAATCTCCAGATCCTTTTTTAGATGTTGCTAAATTTTTTCTACGCTTACCTCGTGTTAAATTTTACACAGATCCATATGACAGTGAAAGATGGCCTACTGCCTGGGAATTGATTAGTGAAAATGAGTATTGTGAATTCAATTTAATTTTAGGAATGTGTTATACTCTACAATTAACTGAGCGTTTTAAAAATAGTCAGCCTACGATAAATGTAGCATCTGACACTATCAATAAAACAGTATATTATCTCTTAAAGATAGAAGATAAAGTATATGGGTATGCCGATGAAGAATGGATTGATATAAAAGACTTGCCGACATCATTAAAAGTACAAAAGATGTATGCAATGAAGCCACTCCACTAAATAACACACTATATACTTTGAGAAGACCAACTATGACGAACATAACTGTAATCAAAAGAGACGGAAAGAAAGAGCCATTAATGATTGAAAAATGGCAGACACAGATTGCAAAGGTGTGTAGCGGGATTGCAGATGTTAGTCAATCAATGATTGAGATCAAAGCCCAACCGCATTTTTATGACGGAATCACTACTAGAGAAGTAGATGAGATTACGCTTAGAGCAATTGTAGATTTAATTGACGTAGAATCAAATCCAGATGTTGGTCATGTTAACTATCAATATGTAGCAGGCAAGCAACGTTTATCAATGTTGCGTAAGGATGTGTATGGCTCCTACGAACCTCCTCACCTCTACGATATCGTAAAGACTAATGTGGCCACTGGATTATACACAGCAGAGCTTCTTGAGTGGTACGGTGAAGAAGACTGGAACAAGATGAATGACATGCTGGATCATGAAAAAGATGAACAGTATGGTTATGCGGCAATTGAACAGTTAATTGAAAAATATCTTGTTAAGAATCGTAGTACCAAACAGACTTATGAAACACCGCAGATTAGATATATGATTGCAGCCGCTACAGTCTTTCACAAGGAAGAACCTAACAGCGCACGTATGCGTTATATAAAGGAATATTACAATGCCGCAAGTGATGGATTATTTACATTGGCCACGCCAGTGTTGGCAGGGCTTGGTACACCTACTAAGCAATTTAGTAGTTGTGTACTTATTCGCTCGGATGATGATTTGGACAGTATTTTCGCGTCCGGGGAAATGATGGCCAAGTATGCTAGCAAACGTGCTGGTATTGGTTTAGAGATAGGACGACTGCGTCCATTAGGCAGTCCCATCCGTGGTGGTGAGATTATGCACACAGGTATGATACCATTCCTGAAAAAATGGTTTGGCGACTTACGTAGTTGCTCACAAGGAGGCATTCGTAATGCTAGTGCTACTGTATTCTATCCTATTTGGCATCATCAGTTTGATGACCTTATTGTGCTTAAGAACAACCAAGGAACAGAAGAAACCCGAGTCCGTCATATGGATTATGGGGTTGTGCTTAGTGCTTTCTTCTGGAGACGATTTAAAAACAAAGAACAAATAACATTCTTTGATCCCAACGAAGTACCAGACTTGTACGAAGCATTTTATAAGAATACTCCGTTGTTTGAAGAACTGTATGTTAAGTACGAAAAACAAGCAGGCTTACGTAAGAAAACCATGTCCGCTGAAGAAGTATTCAAATCGGGCATACTGAAAGAGCGTACTGATACAGGACGTATCTATCTAGTGTTCATTGACAATGTTATGAATCAGGGTCCGTTTGACCCAGAGTACCATACTATCTATCAAAGCAACTTATGTTGTGAAATTTTGCTCCCCACTAAAAGTTTTAAACGATTGGATGACCCTGAAGGACGCATTGCGTTATGTACTCTCGGTTCCATCAACTGGGGAGCATTCCGTAATCCAGAAGACATGCGCAGGGCCTGCCGTATTCTGCATCGTAGCTTGAACAATATTCTTGACTATCAAGACTTCTTGTCAATACAAAGTAAACTAAGCAATGATGAAATTCGCCCATTGGGCATTGGTATAACAAACTTGGCCTACTGGCATGCCAAGCGCAGTCTCAAGTACGGTGAGAAAGATTCTTTAGGCGAAGTCAAGTCGTGGATGGAACATCAATCATACTACCTAACTGAGGCCAGTGTTGAACTAGCTAAAGAACGTGGTCGTTGCGAAGGTAGTGACCATACACGATACGGGCAAGGTGTATTCCCCTGGGAACTACGTGCTAAGGGTGTTAATGAATTAGCAGACTTTGCTCCAGAGTTAGACTGGGAAACACTACGAGCACAAATGAAAGAACATGGAGTTCGTAATGCTACACAAATGGCAGTTGCTCCAGTTGAGTCATCTAGTGTTGTTATTAACTCAACTAACGGTATTGAGATGCCAATGAGTTTAATTAGTGTCAAAGAATCTAAAGCAGGATCGTTTGTGCAAGTTGTACCTGAGTATCACAAGTTGAAGAACAAATATCAACTCATGTGGGAACAAAAAGACTGCGATGGCTACATTAAGACAGCAGCCGTTATTGCTGCTTACACTGATCAATCAATCAGCACTAACACATTCTACAATCCAGCACACTTTGCAGATCGTAAAGTACCAACTACACTGATTGCTAAGAATTTGATGCAGGCACATATGTGGGGATTGAAAACATTCTACTACAGCTTGATTAACAAAGCAGGCAGTAAAATGAAAGCAGAAGAAGCACCTACTCTGTTAGAAGTAATCGACTTTGATAATGAAGACGATTGCGAGTCGTGTAAACTTTAAGAGATAATATGTCAACAGCACAATATAATTTAAAAACAAAAACGGACTATTTGAATCGTAAGATGTTTCTGGACCCAGCAGGTCCAGTGACTATCCAACGCTTCGAAGAAGTTAAATACAAGAAGATTGCAGACTTCGATGCCACAGCCCGTGGCTTCTTCTGGCAACCTGAAGAAGTTAGTCTTACCAAAGATTCAAACGATTTTAAGGATGCAAGCGATGCAGTTAAACATATATTCACTAGCAACCTACTACGTCAAACAGCACTTGATAGTTTGCAAGGTCGTGGACCAACACAGGTATTCACTCCTGTTTGTAGTCTGCCCGAAGTTGAAGCCCTCATGTACAACTGGGGATTCTTTGAAACCAACATCCATAGTAAAAGCTACAGTCATATAATCCGCAACATCTACAATGTGCCCAAAGATGTGTTTAACACTATCCATGACACTAAAGAAATTGTAGACATGGCAAGCAGTGTGGGCAAATACTATGATGCATTACATTTGGTAAACTGCCGAAAAGAAGTTGGCGAAATAATCGACGAGCATGAGCACATCAAAGCAATTTGGATGGCATTGAATGCCAGCTATGCATTAGAAGCGTTCCGCTTTATGGTATCATTTGCCACCAGCTTGGCAATGGTTGAGAACAAGATCTTTATTGGCAACGGCAACATTATCAGTTTGATTCTACAAGACGAACTGCTACACAAAGGCTGGACTGCTTATTTGATTAATCAAGTTGTTAAAGAAGATCCTCGATTTGCTAGAGCCAAACAAGAATGCGAAGCTGAAGTCTATGCCATGTATGCAGATGTTATCCGTGAGGAAAAAGATTGGGCCAACTACCTGTTTAAGATGGGCCCAGTTATTGGACTCAACGCAAACATCCTACGTGACTTTGTTGACTACACAGCAGTAGATGCACTCAAACAAATTGGCGTTAAATATCAAGTGTCGGCTCCAAAATCAACCCCAATTCCTTGGTTTAACAAGCACACTGATACCAGCAAGAAACAAACAGCACTACAAGAAAACGAATCGACTAATTATGTCATCGGAGTCATGGGTGAAGGTATTGACTATGATGCCTTACCTGTGCTATAATAAATCATTGGAGAAATTATGTCAATACCAGTTATTGTATGGTCAAAGTACCATTGCCCCTATTGCGATCAAGCTAAAACATTATTAACACAACAAGGTGTTAAATTTGAAGAGCGTAAAATCGGAGATGGCTACACTCGAGAAGAATTGTTAGAAGCAGTACCAAATGCTCGAACAGTTCCGCAAATTATAATTGGCGGATCATTAATTGGCGGGTTCACAGAATTAAGAAAATACATCGACGAAACCGGATTCAACGGTAGCGGATACTAATAAGGAAATTAAAAATGTTAATCAATAAAGGCATTACTGAAGGCGAAGTAGTTACACTTAAACTTACGAGCGGTGAAGAAATTGTTGCCAAGCTAGTAGAAGATGGTCCAGTTTATTACAAACTATCAAGACCTATGGTAATTGGAATGGGACAAAACGGTCCAGGTTTAATGCCATACTTGTTTACAGTTAATCCTAGCACTGATGTTAAATTACAGAAGTCTACGGTTACAGTAGCCGAAGCAACTGATGCACAATTCGCAAAGCAATTTTTAGAATCAACTACCGGAATTGCATTAGCATAAATATTTTCATGCCAGCAATAGCAAGAATTGGAGACTCAATTTCAACCGGACACGGATGTGACGGATCGACTACTCTCACAGGTCCTTCGGGTAATGTGTTTGCCAATGGCTTAGGTGTAGAGCGCCAAGGTGATCCTACAGTAGTTCACCGATTAACTGGTAGAAACTGTTCAGTTTCTCATGCCGCTGCTGTCAACGCAGGATCAGGAAATGTGTTTGTCAACAATAAACCCATTGCTCGAGTTGGAGATTCGGCTGATGCCGGTTCTATAACTTCTGGTTCGTCAACTGTATTCGCTAACTAACAAACTTAATCAATGAAAATTTATTTAGATATGGATGATGTCGTCGCCGATTGGATGGGTTACGCCCGAGCCTACCTTAAAGAACCTGCATGGCAAGAAGGTGAGATGCTGCCCTTGCCAGTGTGGAACAGACTCAAAGATGATCAGCGTATGTACAGCAAACTTCCATTAAAGGAAGGCGCAGTAGATCTAGTCAATTGGGTTACAGAATATACTGATAAACACCCAGACGTAGAACTGTTCTTCTTAACCGCAGTACCCCACAACAACGATATGCCGTGGGCATTTGTTGATAAAGTGTGGTGGGCAAGATTACACTTCCCACATATACCTGTGTTCTTTGGCCCATACAGTGATAACAAATGGATGCGGTGTGAAAGCTCCGAAGACATTCTTATTGATGATCGCCGTAGTAATAACGAAGAATGGATAAAAGCAGGCGGGCGTGCCCATATGTATCGTAACTGGACAGACTGTAAAGCATGGCTGGAGAAAGAATTAGGTTCACTATGAACAGTTTAGAGAGAGTTTGGGCGAGAGCCACCGGCCATTTAATGGGTCAAACAGACGAAGATCGTCCAAACATACCTATACTTACTTTAAGAGAAGCACGTATAGCGTTGTTCTTAAAGACCTTCTGGGTCATCATACATGTGATAACGTGTTGTTTCATTATTGCGAACACATTACATCACTGGTAATAACTAATATAACAAAAGGAGACTATTATGTCAGCAAACAAATATCAAGAGTTCACAAAAATCGTAGAAGCTATGGAAGCAGACTTCGAAAAGTTTTATGACAAGGAAGTTGGCGCTGCCGGCACCCGTGTTCGTAAACATTGTCAAGATCTAGCCAAGTTATGCAAAGAAACTCGTAACGATGTTACTGCGGTTAAGAACGCACGTAAAGAATCTACTGGAAAGTAAACTAAATATTAGTCTAAGGCGTTATATATGTATAGCCTAAGGAGACTACTATGAAAAAGATATTAATAGCATTGTCGTTATTTGCAGTTGTAGGTACAGCCAACGCACAGTGGCATCATCACGGCGGGTACTACGGCGGTGGCAATTGGATGGCTCCGTTGATCATTGGCGGTATTGCAGGTGCTGTCATCGCTAGAGAATCACAGCCCGTGATCGTCCAACAACAACCTGTTTATGTACAACCACAATCGGTATATGTACAACGTCAACCCGTATGCACTGAATGGAAAGAGATTCAACAACCCGATGGACAAATCTATCGTGAAAGGACCTGTACACAATAATGGCATACTCAGAAAAAGTCATCGATCACTACGAAAATCCCCGCAACGTAGGATCGTTTGAAAAAGATGATCCTACTGTAGGGACTGGCATGGTTGGCGCCCCTGCGTGTGGTGATGTGATGAAACTACAGATCAAGGTAGAAGATGGTATTATTACTGATGCACGTTTTAAAACATACGGGTGCGGTAGTGCTATTGCTAGTAGTTCGCTTATTACTGAGTTGGTAAAGGGTATGAGTCTTGATCAAGCATCATCTATTAAAAATAGTGAAATTGCAGAAGAACTTGCTCTACCGCCAGTTAAGATACATTGTAGCATATTGGCTGAGGATGCCATCAAAGCAGCCGTAAATGATTACCGTATCCGACACAGCCAGTAAGAAAATCAAACAGCTCATGTCTAAACGTGGGCGAGGTGTTGGCATACGTTTAGGTGTAAAGACTACGGGATGTAGTGGACTTGCTTATACACTAGAATATGTTGATAAGTACGAACCTGAAATAGGATTAGTCAATTTTGCTCAGCCAGATTTTGTAGTGTTAGTTGATGAAAAAGCACTTCCGTATTTGAATGGTCTAGTTGTTAATTGGGTCCGTAATGGACTCAACGAAGGATTTGAATTTTCAAATCCAAACGAACGTGACAAATGCGGATGTGGAGAAAGTTTTAGGGTATGAAAAAAGTGTGGGATAGAAAAGCAACTCGAGATTGGATTGCTCAGTTAGAGCATAGAATTGAAGACATTCGATACTACATGGAACGTACGATTCAGTGGTGTGAAGCTAATGATGTGTACAGTGATAGAACGGTGTTTGCCTGCATTATCATGACATCAGTATGGGTTAGCCATTTGCGTAATGAACCTATAACCAAAAAAGAGTTATTTGAAATGTTAGGCGTTAAGGGTTGGGAAGGCATTGACGATGCTATATATGAGTTCAACGAGGACTATGAATCGTATGAACACGAAGAACTACTAGAAATGGTTGCAAGCTCATTTTAATTGACATAACTCAAAATATAGCGTACACTGTGTACTTGTTTGTTTATTTTGGAGTCAAAATTGAGTATGCACCTAGAAGGCCCGTGGCTTAGTACCACTGGCAAACGAAAAGGCAAAGTTAAATTTGCTTCGGCTGAAGCCAAACGTAAAGCAGAGCAATTGGATCAAGATTGGAAAGAAATCCAAAAGCGATGGGGTATTGAAACAGACGAAAAGAAACGTAAGCGAGCATTGTCAGCTGAGCCACTGACAGGTAATTACTCACTTAAGATACCCGAAAATAGAAGCACTGCCCATATTAAAAGTTTGGGTCAGGATAATGGTGTCGCCACCTTGGCGCCAGCAAAGATATACACAGGAACTAAAGTCAAAGGTATTGCAACCATGCATAAAAGTAATGCAGTACCAGTTTTTTCAGATGAACAAGCTGTTGACATTAGTAGAATGCGTAGATAAGTACTTTATTAACATAAAAAGGAGAAGCAATGATCAAAGTCATTAAAATCTTACTTGTATTGTTAGGTCTAGCACTAGTTGGATTTATAGGATACAAAGCGGTCAAGTATAAACTTGATCCAAATACGCAGTTAGTTATGTCGAATACTGCCATAACTGCTGAAGTGCGTAATAAACAGCTAGAATGTTTATCTCGCAACATTTATTACGAGGCAGGTAATCAACCATTTGAAGGTAAAGTTGCAGTAGCACAGGTCACCATCAATCGAGCAGAAAGCGGACAATTTCCGTCAGATATCTGCAAGGTAGTTTATCAAAAGAATATAGTGTACGAAAAGGTATTGTGTCAGTTCAGTTGGTATTGCGAAAATGCCACAATGACTAAACCAAAAAATACAGCTATGTTTAAAGAAAGTGAAATGGTTGCACGACAGGTCCTATTAGAAGGATTCCGATTACCTAGTTTGAAAAATGCATTGTATTTTCATGCTACGCATATCAATCCAAAATGGAATCGAGAACGGGTAGCTATTATTGCTGGTCACGTATTTTACAAATAAAGGAAATTTATGCAAGTTAATATGAGAGATTTAGTTAATCTTAAAAAAATAAGAGACAGTCTTACTGAGAATATTGGACAACTTAGTGCGGAGACCTTAGGATGGATTGGAGTTATTCTAGTACATTTGGCCACTATTCCAACATTGGTTGCAGTACTAACAGGGCTGACCGAAAAACTACCGCCAGTTGATATGGTTGCACTAATGTGGTTGGGCTTGTTTACATTCTTTATACGAAGTGTCATTGTTAAAGATTTGTTAAACATCATTACAATTGGTTTTGGATTTTTTATCCAAGCTATGTTAATGGCATTGATTATTTTTAAATAACCAAAGACGGTTGACTACACGGGCCTCTGACAGTATAATACATACTACAGAGGCTTTTTTACATTAACTCAGAAAGACAAATATGAAAAACTTCATTATTGGTACATTTTTTGGACTAATCCTTGCAACGGTTGGATTCAGCGGCATTGCTCGTATGCTTGACAAAAGCGTCGATGTAGTTAAAACCCAGTCACAGGAGTTGGCAAAATGAATCGCTACAAATATCGTGTTTATTTAAAAGATCGCACATTTGACGTTGTATGTGATTGCAATACGCCTAGCGACGGACAAATGTTGCTTGAATCTCAATATGGATGTCAAGTCATTTGGATGGGACAACCTTAATTGGAGCATATTTTGTCGATAAATAATAGTCTATGAAGATCACATTAGCAGATAAATTTATTGCATATCTTGCATTACTCAGCGGATTAACCATATCCGCTGTTGCCATTTGGTACTCAGTAGCAGGACTAGTCAGTATCTTTGCAGCCGCAGTGACACCTATTATTGTTATGGGCGTAGCATTGGAAGTTAGTAAACTTATTGCTACTGTATGGCTCAAGCTGAATTGGACGCGAGCGCCTATCTTTATTAGATCATACTTGTTAGCAGCCATTGCAGTCCTAATGGTTATAACATCAATGGGTATCTTTGGATTCCTAAGTAAAGCACACAGTGACCAAACTTTAGTCTCGGGTGATGTACAAAGTAAGATTGCTGTCTATGATGAAAAACTTAAAACAGAAAGAGAGAACATAGATGCTAATCGCAAAGCACTCAAACAGCTTGATGAATCAGTGGACCAAGTTATGGGTCGCAGTCAGGACGAAAAGGGCGCAGAAAAAGCCGTTGCCATTCGAAGAGCCCAGCAGAAAGAACGTGGTCGCCTCGCTCAGGACATTACAGATTCTCAAAAGAAAATCACAGCCCTTAGTGAAGAGCGAGCACCAATTGCCGCTGAGGTTAGGAAAGTTGAGGCGGAAGTTGGGCCAATAAAATATATTGCGGCATTTATCTACGGCGATAATCCAGATGCTAATGTATTGGAAAGAGCAGTGACATGGGTAATCATTATTATTGTATCAGTATTTGATCCATTGGCTGTTATCTTATTACTAGCTAGCCAATACAGTTTCCAGTGGTTCCGCAAAGATGAAGAAGACGCACTTGCTACTGCAAAAGATGAACCATCATATGAACCTGATGATGGTCCTTTAACTGAAGTTCAAATTGAACAAATAAAAGAATCTGTTAAAGACGAATTGCCAACTGGCCCGACTATAGCTAAAGATAGTTTATTTGATGATGTTATTCCTTGTCATAAATGCGGTACTACACTAATTAATGCACCTGGCATTGGTTTGTTCTGTCCAAACAAAGAATGTGACGTAGCAGATGGACGGTTTAATGATGATCAAATGGAATTAGACTTTAATCAATCATTACCTGTAGAAGAACCTAAACCTACCGAAGCCGATCCATTAGACCAATGGAACAAAATGATTGAAGCTGCTGAGGAAGAAGTAGCCAAGGAAAAGTCCGCAGAAGAAATCCTTGACGAAGGCTTAAAAACCCCAACATTCAAATTGATTCCGGAATTACAAGAGGAACTAAAGAAAACTGAATGGCCTGATAATCCAGAGCAAGGTGATCGTTGTGTTATGTTTGTTGACGATGCTAATCGCAACTTTATTTTTAATGGTGCAGTTTGGATAGACGCTGATAAATCAGATCAACAATCAGTAGCAGTTTTAGATGAATCAAAAAAAAAGAGCACCTACATGATCAAAGACCAAGATCAACAGATAACAAAAACCAAAGAGTAGAATATGTTCAAAATAGTGAACAAAATACTAATTCGCTTTGGAATAGAATTAGACAACAATAATCTAATTACAGTATATTAATGAGTAATGACATGAGCCTTGGAAAAATTAATTTAATCACCCCGCCAGATAAATTGTTTAATCTTAACCCTGGATTTTTACTAATTAAACCTAGTACTAAAGTCAAGATGCAGTTTCAACAACTATTAAGTCAAAGTGTAGATGACTTAAATGTGTACATCTACGATACTGACGAAGCAGATATTGAATGGATGTTAAGTGTTAGCCAACAAGCTGATAACATCATTATTGATATTGATAACTGCGATGCAATAACAAAACAATTTGTTAGCTTTTTGCTAGCACAACCAAATACGCACTATTTGACCACTGACGAAGTCACACCTTGGAGTCTGATCAGTCGCAATAGGATATATAATTTAGATTGGATTTTAGATGATCTAAAAGACGATGAAGATGATGAACCAGAAGAGGAACCTGATGAGGAATAATCATATTAAAGGAACAGTTATTGTTCTAAAAGAAGGCGAAGATGTTAATCGTGCTCTACGCCGCTTCAAAAATAAAATTGAAGATTTGGGCACACTCAAGACTTTGCAGTCAAAAGAGTTTTATGAGAAACCAACTACTGAACGCAAACGTAAGAAATCAGCCGCTAAGGCTCGTTGGCGAAAACAGTTAGAAAAAGACGCACTACCTAAAAAAATGTATTGACATTATATCTGTAGTATGTTATAATAAGTTCTTTAAAGAAAGATACTTATATGGCAAATACAGATATTATGATCGATTTAGAAACTTTGGCAACATCTCCGGATGCTGCCATTCTTACGATCGGAGCAGTAAAATTTGATCCTTTCGGTGACGACATTAACAATCCAAAGTGTGAAAAGTTTTATGTTCGTGTAGATTTAGATAGCTGTGATCGCATTGGATTAGTGACTAATGACGCTACTATTGCTTGGTGGGCTAATCAAAGCAAAGAAGCACAAGACGAAGCATTCAGTGAAGACAACAGAGTTGACATTGTTGATGCGTTTAATCAACTATATAAATTTTGTTGGGGCGCAAAACGTGTATGGTCACATGGCGCAAGTTTTGATATTGTAATTTGTGAACACGTTTTTCGTAAGATTGGTAAAGCAGTACCGTGGAGTTTCTGGGAAGCTCGTTGCACACGTACACTATTTGACATTGGCATTAATCCACACCGCCCGCCTGTACTAAAACATCACGCATTAGAAGATGCATGGAATCAAGTAGTAGGTGTACAGAATGTTTTTAATACACTAAAAGCAAGCACTACTAGTGCCGGACAATACATTCAACCATTTGCAAGAGAAAGATAATATGGACGAACAAACATACGAAGTTATGGCTATCCTACAAGAGGAAGCCGCAGAAGTTATTCAAGCTGTTAGCAAATGCTACAGATTTGGTCTGGACAACTACAAGCCAGGAAAGCCTAAGACTAACCGTCAACACCTAGAAGAAGAAATTGGTGATTTACTAGCCATGATCGATATTCTACAAAAAATGGACGAAGTTAGCTTTAACAATATTGAGGCTGCTAGAGAAGCTAAAATTGACAAGCTAAAACAGTGGTCCACAATTGAAATAGTTCAGGAAATGTGAGATAAATAAATGTATACTAACACGCCGTAAGGGTTTAGTATACCGGACATGGTGTCCAAAAAATCTTGCTTAATTAAGGAGAAAATTATGAGCAAAGTCATCGGTATCGATTTAGGTACAACAAATTCATGCGTAGCTATTATTGAAAATGGCGTCGCAAAAGTTATTGAAAACTCAGAAGGCGCACGTACTACACCTAGTATTGTTGCATACGCTAATGATGAGATTCTAGTAGGCGCAAGTGCAAAGCGTCAAGCAGTCACAAATCCCAAAAATACAATCTATGCAAGTAAGCGTTTAATTGGACGTAAGTTTAACGAATCGGCTGTACAAAAAGACATCGATCTAATGCCATACACTATTATGGAAGCTAAGAATGGAGATGCATGGATCAAAGCCGCAGATCAAGAATTAGCACCGCCACAAATTTCAGCAGAAGTCCTTCGTAAAATGAAAAAGACTGCTGAAGATTACTTAGGCACAGAAGTCACACAGGCTGTTATAACAGTTCCTGCCTACTTCAATGACAGCCAGCGCCAAGCCACTAAGGATGCAGGCCAAATTGCAGGTTTAGAAGTACTACGCATTATCAACGAGCCAACTGCGGCCGCACTCGCCTATGGTGTTGACAAAGCAGACAAAAAAGATACTAAAGTTGCTGTTTACGATCTCGGTGGTGGCACATTTGACGTATCGATTATTGAAATTGCCAACGTTGATGGCGACAAGCAAATTGAAGTACTATCAACAAATGGCGATACATTCTTAGGCGGTGAAGATTTTGACCAACGCATTATGGATTTCTTAATTGATGAATTTAAGAAAGACAATGCAGTTGACCTAAGCAAAGATACATTGGCATTACAGCGTTTGAAAGAAGCTGCCGAAAAAGCCAAAATTGAATTGTCAAGTAGTGCTCAAACAGACGTCAACTTGCCCTATATCACAGCAGATGCAAGTGGTCCTAAGCATATGAATGTTAAACTTACTCGTGCTAAGTTAGAGCAGTTAGTTGACGAATTAATCCGTCGTAGCCTTGAGCCATGTCGCATTGCCATGCAAGATGCCAAAGTCACTACGGACGATATTGATGAAGTTATCCTTGTTGGCGGCATGACACGCATGCCTAAGGTACAAGAGGTCGTTGAAAAAATGTTTGGTAAAGCTCCACGTAAAGATGTTAATCCAGACGAAGCAGTTGCCGCAGGCGCAGCTGTACAAGGAGCAGTACTAGCAGGCGAGCGTAATGACGTTCTTTTATTAGATGTGACTCCGTTGAGCTTAGGTATTGAAACAATGGGTGGCATTATGGCCAAGTTGATTCAGAAGAATACAACTATCCCAACTAAGGCTAGCCAAACATTTAGTACAGCAGACGATAATCAACCAGCTGTGACTATTAAAGCATTCCAGGGAGAACGTGACCTAGTACAGCATAACAAATTACTAGGAGAATTCAACTTAGAAGGCATTCCACCGGCACGTCGTGGTACTCCACAAATTGAAGTCACTCTTGATATTGATGCAAACGGCATCATGCATGTTAGTGCCAAAGATAAAAACACAGGCAAGGAAAACAAGATTACTATTAAGTCAGACTCCGGTTTAACTAAAGAAGAAATTGAACGCATGGTACAAGATGCCGAAGCTAATGCAGAAAGTGATAAAAAGGCTCGTAGCTTAATTGAAGCACGTAATACTTCAGAAGCACTGATCCATAACTTACGTAAGGACATGGAAGAAGTAGACGCAGAGTTGTCACAAGATGTTAAGGATAAGATTGAAGAAGCTATTACTTCTCTAGATGCTGCGCTATTAACTGATGATGTTGAATCTATAACACAAAAACAAAGTGATTTATATGTTGCAAGCCAGTCAGTGGCAGAAGCCAAGGCTAAAAAAGAAGAAGCTAAGAAGAATGAAACTCCAGTAGACGCAGAGTTTACTGAAGTTAACTAACACAGACAGACATAATAAATACTTGTAGGGCGCTCGGGTGAGGCCCTACTATAATCTTGCTTAAATTAAGGAGAACATTATGAACGCAACATTAAGAACTATTGATACCGCCGCTTTAGCTCAACTGAGTAGAGCACTTGTGGGATTTGATCGCATGTTTGACACTTACGAATCTAGATTCGCTAGTCAGACATCTAACTACCCCCCACATAATATCGTTAAGTACGACGAATACCACTATGCTATTGAAATGGCAGTAGCTGGTTTCAAGAAAAGCGAAATCGCTGTAGAAGTTGAGAATGATCAACTGACTATCCGCGGTGAGAGCTTGACAACTAACGATCCAACAAGGCAGTACATACACAGAGGCCTAAGTAGTCGAGACTTTGAAAGAAGAATTGGGCTTACTGAACATATGATTGTTAAGGGCGCCGAGATTCAAGACGGCATTTTAACTATCAACATTGAACTTGAGCTTCCTGAAGAAAAGAAGCCAAGAGTTGTTGACATTGTAGAGATTAAGTAATATAATAAGGGGAAGGCAACTTCCCCTTTAAACTATACGGAGAATGACATGAGCGCAACAGACGTAAAACTCGACGAGAAAATTAAACAAAAAATTGAAGAACCACATCGTTGGAAAGTTATACTACTAAACGATGAACAGACTCCAATAGATTTTGTAGTTGGTATACTAACAGAGATTTTCAAGCACAGCCAAGAAACAGCCAAGGCAATTACAATTCAAATACATACTGAAGGAAGTGGAATTGCTGGAGTTTATAGTTTTGAAATTGCCGAAGTTAAATCAGTTGAAGCAACTAACCTAGCTCGCGGAAATGGATTCCCACTCCAAATTAAAATGGAAGAAGAATGAGCTTAAAAGAACTAACACATGAAGCACATAAAAATGCTGAAACTCAGCCGTTTGTAAAAATACTATTCTCAGGTAGCATTGATCCAAAATTATATGCTATCTACTTAAAAAATCAACATCCTCAGTATGAAATATTAGAGGCATGTGCAATGGCACAAGGATTATTAACTGGCCTACCAGATATCCGTAGAGCACCTGCAATTTTAGAAGACTATCTCGAATTGCACGGCGATACTGATTTAGAGCCAGAAATTCTGCCAACAGTTAAACGCTATATGGATTACATTATGAGTATCAAGGACGATCCCAAGCGTCTAATGGCTCACTTGTATG
>Ga0304729_1001336_pt1 | contig 16464 bp, 29 predicted proteins | sample C_131016_MF_Meta_FD_190475 | JGI IMG/M metagenome (GOLD analysis project Ga0304729, IMG submission 190475) | Freshwater microbial communities from Lake Croche, Canada to study carbon cycling - C_131016_MF_MetaG (v2) (version 2) | ecosystem: Environmental > Aquatic > Freshwater > Lake | place... | reverse complement strand
ACAAAGAAGCAAAAGAAAGAAGTTAGAAAGATATTGAATATCAGTATAGAGCCTCTAGAGAGTACACCGGTGGATAGGATCTTGGAAGCACCTGATCTAGCCAGGATCGTCTATCAAGAAGCTCACCTAGCTATTCAAGATGCAATCAAGTCTAGGAAGAAGACAGCTACCCTGGTAGAAATAAATGGCAGTAATCATTTTATAGAGATAGAAAGAAAGGATTGGCCTAATGCACTCGATCAATGCATACAATACTTCTCCATAAAAGAAGACTTTGAATTATGTATACAGCTACAGGAGATGAAGTCCAAACTAGAACCTCAATTAGTTTAACCCCAAATTATAATACAAGTTATGTCTCAAGACCCTTACCAAAATATACGACAAGCCATCGACCATCTACTCAACATAAAGTCAACAGTTAAGAGAAAGAAGCAAACCAAACAGATCCAGACTAGAGATTTGTTTGTGAGTGTCATTACTAGCTTACAAATGATGACTACTAGGTCTACTTTATTGTTTGCTGATCTAAGATTAGATTTTGGAACCTACGAAGAACCTTTCTATGAAATCATTGATGCTTTATTCTTGATGAAGTTTGGAAGAGAGGCATGTGAGTTAGTAAATTTCTATCTATGGGAGAGGGAGAATAGTGACGGTACTATCAACTATCCTCTAGACGAGAACAACAATCCAATCCCTCTAGACAATGCTCAGGATTTATGGAACCTTTTATTAAAAGTAAACCCAAAGATAGATGAGTGAGGAAGTAGACAATGTTAAACACTACGGTCGACCCTCTAAGCTATTAACCGAACAACAGATCCGTCAGGCGATGAAGTTCACCAAGAGTAATCGAGCGGCGGCACGTTACCTAAACGTATCCTATCCCACTTATCGGTTATATGCTAAACAGTACTGGGACCCGGTACAGAAGGCAAGTCTATTTGAGATACATAAAAATAGGACCGGTAAAGGTATTCCTAAATTTCAATATGAAGCTAACGAACCTATCTTGGAGAAGTTACTAAGAAGAGGTATAAGTACGGAGAGTTATTCGATAGAGAAGCTAAAGAATAGATTGTTACACGAAGGTCTATTAATACCAGAATGTGGTGTATGTGGATTTTGTGAGACTAGGGTATTGGATTTTAAGATACCGCTAATCCTGGCCTTTAAAGATGGTAATAGACATAATTGGGAGTTGGAGAATATACACCTACTATGCTACAATCATTACTTTTTACATGTTGGTGATATCTTCTCACCCCGTCAAATTAATTACCTCGAAGATGCAGGAGCAACCATACAACAACCCAATCAAACGGCTTGGGAATTAGATGACTTCTACGAAGAACATTTCCGTCAATTAGGTCTACTATCTAAAGAAGAAGACAATCCAGCAGCCAAATTCATTGACCGATTATAGTAATAGCGATGAAATTTAATCCCAAGTACCTAAATAAGATATCAGAACAGATCCTAAAATCTCAAACCCAGGCTCAGGCCCTAAAGAAGCTAGGCCAAAAAGGAGACTGGAGACATCAACACCAACTCCTACTCCAGAAGGTAGAAGAGGAGACAATATTTTGGGGAAGTAAACACACCCCACACTCCGAAGTTAGATTAAAGGACTTAAAGAAGGATGAGCTATTTCTTAAAAAGTTAACCCGACTCACTGCACTACAATCAGAAGACCAGGAGAGATTAAAGCTGCTAGTAAAAAAATACAATCTTTTTTAAAAAAAGTTGCTAGTCTGAAAATGTCTTCATATCTTTAGTATATAATATTAAAACATAATAAATACAGTTATGAAAAAAGAAAAACTACTCGCAGGTACAAAAGTAAGAATTACAGGTAATTCAAACGCACATGGATTTAAAATAGGTGACATTGTAACAATCAAAGAGGAGTATGCTGGTCCATTTTGTGGATTTGGTTATTATGCATATCGTTGTGATGAATACATTGTAAGAGACTACGACATGGAAGTAGTTGAAGAAGAAACACTACTAGAACAAGCCCAACGCCTATACCCGATAGGAACTAAATTCAGAACCTCCAAAACAGGAGTGTTACGAACTGTAGCTTCTACTATTACAGTATATACTAAATCTCCATTAATACTTGCTTGTGAAACAGAAGAATCTTATAGATTGGCTGAAGTTTATACAGAAGGCAAATGGGGAGAAATAATTACAGAAACAGAAACAAAAACAGATACAGTTATGTCAACAACACAAACCGCCACAAGGGCACAGTTAAAGTCAATCCACAGTAAAGTATGTAGTAAATGGCAGAGTCAAATCGAAGAGACAATCAAGTTAGATATGTTTGCTGATTCATTCGAAATACCTAATGGATTAATCACCCAAGCATTCGATGAAGCAGATAAAGAACAAACAGCATTGTTGCTAGAGATTTTTACCAAACCAGATAATGGTTATGTTACATTAGCGACAGGAGATTTTGAAGCAAATGTATTTGAAACTAATAAGATAGTAATAGGTCTGGGTGCTGTACCGAAACAATTCAGAGGTAAATCAATTATATTTGATTCAAGTAAATATGAAGCAATTATTATGCCTAATCCACAAAAGGCTTCGGATAGAGATACAATGATTGTATTTAAGCATAAATAGTCTCCCCTTCTCCAATAGAAAAAAAGATAAAGGATCAGTTGGAAAATTGGTCCTTTTTTCTTATCTTTAGTAAAATAAAAGTTATACACCATGGCAACACATCAATGTAAAGTTTGTGGAACAGTAATCCACCCAAAGAGAGTAGCATTAGGATATCCAGATACCTGTGTCAATCATTCCTCAACCGAAAGGTATTCAGGTTTGATTATAGCAGATGCTAAGGCAACTAACTCTCTACAGATCATACGAGATAGTTCAACGGCAAAGCATCTCCAGCATTTAAGTAGAACAAGAGGAAGGTGTTAATCAAAAGGTGAGATATTTATATTAAATAAGCTCACCATATTATGCCTGCTACTTCACTTACTTTGAGACTCCAAAAAGGATCTCCACTAACATATACAGAACTAGATAACAATTTCCTATACTTAACCGGATCTATTTCATCCTCTCTAAATACAGCTATCTCAGGTTCAGTAAATAGGGTAGCTGTATTTTCATCTGCAAACAAGATTACCGGGAGTAGTATACTAACTGATGATGGTACTAACTTACTCACTACCGGAGGCATAGGGGTAAATACAGGTACAGCAAACAAAGGAATAGATGTATACAGTACAGGTATACAGTCTCTAGTAGAAGATGGAAGTACGAGTACGAGTGCGGTGTATGCCTTTAATCTAAAATCTGCAGATGGCAGTGCAGCTTTAAATGCTAATGCTGCCAACAATACTGCTATCTACGCCCAAACAACAACCGGTACAGCTATCCAAGCAGTAGGGCCGGTTCAAATCACAGGCTCTTTAGTAGCATCTGGTTCTACTTATACTTTTAAAGGTACTGCTACAGTATCTGGTTCTTTAGCAGCATCCGGTTCTACCCATACCTTAACTTCGACTACTACTAACCTAACCTCAACTGCTCTATATCTAAACTCCAATCACATAACTGCTTCCGGGCAAACATCTGGAGATATAGATCTTACAATCACACCCGGTGGTGCTGGTTCAGCTATCATAAACCTAAAAGCAAATACAGGCGGTACTTCTATCTTAAATGCAACCGGGAATAACAACACCCTTTCTATCAAGACTAACTCTATAGAGAGAATTAATATCGACGGCAATGGTACGACAGCTATCACAGGTTCACTATCTGTAACAGGTTCAAATACCTTAATAGGTACTAAGACAATAACGGGTAGTGTATTCATAAGTGGATCTAAGACCATCATTGGTACTAATACTATAACCGGAAGTCTAAATGTATCAGGTTCTACACACACTATTAAAGGTGCAACCACATTATCAGGTTCAGTAATACTAAGCATACCTAGCGGTTTATCCATAAACACTGTTACGAGTTCAGTTAACACCAATACTAACACCGGAATACAGGTAGATGTCAACGGTGTACGTTACTATATACCTTTATGGACTTTTAACTAATACAAGCAATCTAACAGCCCAATATTAATAAACAAAGAACCTCTTTTAACCAAGAGGTTTTTTTATTTACACTATTTATTAATATACCTCTTCTCTTATGCTTGATTTAACAGTAAAGGACTTAACCCAACAGCAGTTACAGGAATTAATCAATAACATATTTGAATGGATTAAAAAAGAGGTACCTGATACCTCCTATCAAAACAATCTAAACTTCACCAAGAAGTACACAACTTGGAAGTCATATTCTAATCCAGACACTCTACAAGTAAAATGGGCCTATAAAACTAAATCTCTATGGAGACAGGGAGACTTTTATGGCTTGATGGATTATACCTCCAATACAATCTTATTATACTGCAAGTCTAGCTATACCATGAAAGAGGTCCTGGGGACACTACTACATGAATACTGCCACTCTCAACAACCCCGTCAATTATACCACTACCTAAAAGTAGACTATTGGAATCATCCAATGGAGAGACAGGCCGATGAATTTGCTGACCTATACCTAAAAAAATATTCTGAACTGCAGGGTTGGAAGTTTGAGGAAGAGTCCGTATCTTAATAGAAACAAACAATCTATTATGAAGCAAGTCTTATACTTCTCCACCCCCACCTGTGCACCATGTCGAATGTTCTATCCTACAGTCGAGGAGGTTTGTAAACAAACCGGAACATCGTTAACCAAGATAGATGCTAGCCAAGATACTGATCTAGTTACTCAGCACCAGGTTACTTCCGTACCCACCGTTGTAATTATCCAAAATGGAAGCATCATCCTAAAGAATGTAGGTATAATGCCAAAGCCAAAACTTTTATCATTTTTAAAATAAAAAAGTTGGCCGTTCTAATAAACATTCTTATCTTTAGTTAAATAAATAAAAACGTTATGAGTACAAAATTAATAGTAGGTAACAAGTACGTACCGCATCAAAAAACAGCATACGGTATAGGTTTAGAAAGCTCTGGTGTATGGAAATATGCACAGAAAATTAAACAACCCTACTTGTATTATTTAGGAACTAATAGTGAGGGTTATCATCGTTTCTCCACTAGTATGGATTCATCTGCTGATTACTTTAACCCAGAAGACGTTACACCGTATGACGATACAGCAACTACTGTAAAATTAAGAAAAGGTAATGTAGTGTCAGCAATTAAACTACCAGTTACATCCGTATGCGGAACATCATTTACTTACGATGTTGGTAGGAAGATTAAATCAGTAAAAGGTGAAACATTCCAATTAGAAGGAGACACAAATTTATGGTTCTACTTAAAGGATTTTAGAAGAGCAGATGCTAGGGGTTTTGAAACAACCGAGACATCAACACCACAGTATGAAGTAGGTGATACAGTAAGATTGGTAAGTGAAAGACCGGGTTTATGGAACAGTGAAGGTCTAATGGACCATTTTTTAGGTAAAGAAGTAGTAATTACATCTATTAGTACTGCTAGAAGAACGTTCGAATTTGATGGAAGTGAAGATTGGATATTTAGATTAAGTAATATCGAAAAATTAGTAAACAATAAAACAAATACAAATATAGTTATGACAAAGTACACAGTTACAAGAAAGCAATTAAGTGAAATACACCCACAAGTATGCAGTAAATGGCAGAGTATAATCGAAGAAACGATTAAATCAGATATATTTGCCGATAGTTTTGAAGTTGCTCATCCTGCAGTATCTAAAGCATTTGAAGAAGCTGATTCATCACAGACTAAGATGCTAAGTAAATATTTCCCAACCTTTAAACGTTCTTCAGCAATTAGGGAAGCTGTTGAAAAGATTGGTAAGACAATTTATATCGGTTATAAAGTAGTTATTGATGAAGAAAAAAGTAGAATATTCATACCATTACCAAATGCTAATAGCGAATGGTCATTAGCAGCATTCGACTACGTTATAGCATTTATAAAAGCATATCCAAAATCATACCCAGTACATAATGTTGGTAAGGATAAAGCTCCATCAGGACTCTTAGGCGGTAATAGCTGTCTAGTAATCCAATTTGATATATAGGTTAGAGTAGGAAGGGAGACGGGTTTGAATATCTTCTCCCTTTCCTTCTATATTCAATCAAAGCCAACCAAGCATGAACTACAAGTATACAAGTAAAGAACAAGATGGTGAACTAACTCAAATACATTCCTACAACCTAGACGGCATACAGGTAGTTGAACTAGACTATACCACGGCTGGAGAGATAGAAATGGAGCGAATCAAGGCCGAGTATCATTCAACCAAGGAACGTAAACTCAAGAAGAAGCTAAGAGAGGACTATGAAGAATTAGTATCTAGGATGAATAAGGAATGGAACACCAAGACAAAGAAACCTATAGAGGTGTGGGAGAAGAGGTTAAAATAATTCTCCTTCACCTTATTACTACTACTAGTATAGACTAGGGAGATGAAAGGCTTATAATTAGACAGCTATAAAAATAAAGTTGTTTGTTTGTAGATTAGTTCATATCTTTAATAGGAACAATAAAACTAAATATAGACTGTGTTAACAATACAATTAAATAAGGACCAAAAAATATTCTTTACCTCCGACACACACTACGGGCACAAAAACATATGTAGAGGTGTGAGTAATTGGACGGGAGGATTGGATAAGACTAGAGACTTTAGGACTATAGACCAAATGAATGCTGCTATAATAAACGGTATTAATCAAACAGTAGGTCAAGATGATATCTTAGTACACTTAGGTGATTGGTCGTTTGGTGGCTTTGAATCTATCCAAGAATTCAGAGACAGGATAATATGTAAGAACATCTACCTTATATTAGGTAATCACGATCACCATATTGAAAACAATAGAGGTAACTGTCAGGATTTATTCAAAGGAGTATACCAATACACAAGACTAGAAGTAGTGAGGCCTATAAACAGTAGGATTGTAGAGAAGTTTAATTTTGTATTGAGCCACTTTCCAATCTGTAGCTGGCATGATATGAACAAAGGTAACTATCATTTATTCGGACACGTTCATCTACCTCAGGATAAGAAAATAATGCCAGGCAAATCAATGGACGTAGGCATGGATGGTAATAATTTAATACCCTACGAACTAAGAGAGGTAGTATCGATACTAAAAGATAGACCAAATAAGACATCAGTAATCCCACAAGATCACCACGAAACAGAAGTAAGATGAATAAAGTATTGTTTATAGTAAGAGGCTTACCGGGGTCAGGTAAGTCAACATTTGCAAACCACATATGGAACAGTTATGCAATATGTGAAGCAGATAAATATTTCTACGATAGAGAAGGTAACTACAACTTCGATGTAACAAAACTACACCAAGCACACAAATGGTGCCAGGAGCAAGTAGAGATCCTTATGAAGGATAATCAAATCAATCCTCAATACTATCCGGAAATAGTAGTATCCAATACCTCGACTATGGTAAAAGAAATGCAGCCCTATCTAGATCTAGCTCAACAATATGGCTACAGAGTAGTATCGTTGATAGTAGAGAATAGACATGGTTCTAAAAATGTACACGACTGCCCAGAAGAGACTATTGAGAGAATGAGAGATAGATTTGAAATTTCTTTATAAATAAAGTTGTTTGGTCAAAATAAAATTCTTATCTTTAGTATATACTAAAATAAACACAATGAAAAATATATTTGTCCTTCCTACTAATGGAGAAAGTAGATTGTATAAATCTATTAACGGTATGTTTTATTGGCAAACCAAACCTGTAATAGATTTAGATATAAGAGGTAAAAACTATCATATATACATTACTAATAATGAAGATATGAAATATGGAGATTGGGTATATCATTGTGCTTCAAATAAACTGTTTAAGTATGATGGACGAGGGCTTTGTGTGGAAGTTGAAAAAATCATCCTAACAACAGACCAAGACTTAATCAAAGATGGTGTACAAGCTATTGATGATGATTTCTTAGAATGGTTTGTTAAGAATCCAAGTTGTGAGATTGTTGAAGTTGAAAGAGGTTATTTAGGAATGGGTGGTTTTGTAAAATCAAATGAACCAATATCTAAGGATAAAATAGAATATAAAATCATCATTCCAAAAGAAGAATCTAAACAAGAAAAAATGTATAGTGAGCAAGAAGTTAAAGACTTAATCGAAGATTGGACAAAGATGGCAAGTGGATTAAATCAAAACTTCCCATTAGATAAATTTAATATTTGGTTTGAACAATTTAAAAAGAAATAAAACTTATGGAAAATGTAAATAGCGTTTGTTATGTAGCAAGGATAAACGAAATGAAAGCAATCGAAGGAGCAGACAATATCGAACAAGCTATCATAGGTGGTTGGAATTGTATTATACAAAAGAACCAATACACCGAAGGTGGTCTAGTAGTAGTAGCCACTACGGATGCTGTCATACCTCAAGAACTATCAGATGCAATGAACGTAACCAGTTATCTACGTAAAGGTGGACGTGTACGTACAGTTAAGTTGAGAGGAGTATATAGTGAATGTTTGATCATACCTCTATCATATCTATCAGGTAGACTGACTATGGGTGACTTAGATGTTAGAGAAGGCCAGGACATGATGGAAAAACTTGGTATTATTAAATACGAACCACCTGCTAAGATTATTCAACTGGCATCAGGACGTAAGATCAAATATACAGACAATCCAAACTTTGGTATTTACTATAAGTTTCCTAACCTAAAGAACGTTCAAGGAATGTTTACAGAGGAGGATGAAGTAGAGATTACAAGAAAGATACATGGCACGAATGCTAGGTATGGAATTGTAAAGAAGGCTAAGATATCGATTTGGGATAGGATTAGAAAGCTATTTGGTAGTAAGTGGGTGGATTATGAATTCGTTGTTGGGTCACATAATGTAGAGAAGGGTTCAGACTCGCAAGGCTACTACGATACCAATGTATGGTATGATATTGAGAAGAAGTATGACATCAAGAAGAAACTATGGGAATATATTAAAGATTGTGAAGATATTGGAGAGGGAATTATCCTATACGGAGAAATATATGGGGCAGGTATTCAAAAGGGATACGATTATGGATTAAAGGATATTCAATTTGTGGTATTTGATATAAAGGATGATGGTGAGTATATGAGCCCGGTTATAGCTAGACTAACAACACAACGATTATTTAAACTACCCTATGTTGAAGTATTACATTATGGTAATTGGTCTCAAGAGATCCAAGACAAATACACCTTCAATAATTTCATACCTGGAACCAAGACACCGGAAGAAGGTATAGTAATCAAGCACTATACAGGCAGAAGGCAAAAAGTAGCTAAAGTAATTAATCCAGAATATTTAATTGCCTCAGAGAAGCATGATTATGGTGATAGCCATTAAAAGTAAATAAGTAACAATGACACCAAAAGAAAAAGCAGAAGAATTAGTAAAATGGTTTTTAAATGAAGGATTACATAAATATGGTAGATATCAATCTTCTGATGTAGAAGATTTAATAGGAGCAAAATTTAGTGCTACTAAAGTAGTAGATGAAATATTAAACCATCATTCACAAGAGCAGGGTTTATATAGGATTGATACCTACTATTGGCAAGAAGTAAAACGAGAAATAAATACTATATGATACAATTTATATCCTCGATAATGATAGGGATGCCGCTATGGTTGATTGCTATTGAATTAAGAGATATAAGAAAGAGACTTAGAGGAGTGGAGAAGGAAGGAGATAGTGTATAAAAAAAGTAGGAAGTAGAAAATATAGAAACGGGGAAAGAGAGGAGAGATAAGGAAAAACACTAATAGGTAGGAATGGAGAGTGAAGATGTATAGAAAAAAAGGGGGAACGTTTATAAATAAAGAACCTGGTACCGAGGCTAGCCTGTCTCAGACGTCCAACTTCCATAGGAAATTTAGAAAATATATACAGTTCCCTACCCTACATTAGACAATTTCTACCCTTTACCTGCCTTTATTAGACAAAAGGAAAAAAGAGTTAAAACCCAAAAAAAGAGTTGGCGACTTGAAAATAAGCCCCTATATTTAGGTATATTAATTAATTAGGGAGGGAAATAAAATAAAAAAACTATTTTAAATTAATTAAAAAAAGAGTTGGAAAGTCGAAAAAGAGTTCATATATTTAGGTATAATCAAAAATAAACAATATGATGAAGGAAAATTTAAAAAATGCAATTTCAGTTTGGAGTTTAGAAAATGTAAAAGCCGGCCCGGATGTATTTGGGGAGGTTGTAATTGAGGAATTTGTAGAGGGTAATATTCCAGAAAATAAAGGAATTAAAGTCCCTAACGGTTATTTTAATAATAGGATGGAGGATTCGTTAATTGCAATGAGGGAGGATTTAGAATTAGGGAAAATTAATTTAGATCAGGCGGTTGAAGTAACGATTGCGATTATAACCGACCCAGCTAATTATAGCGGGAAGTAAAAAAAGAGTTGAAAAAAGAGTTAGGAGATTAGTTGCTAGTCTCCTTTCTTTTCCTTATCTTTATAAAAATAAAAAACAAGTTATGAAATTTCAAAGACATTACAAATCAGAGGATGGTACGAGTTCGATATGGCATTTTGATACCGAGCATTCGGAATACAATCCAATAATGGTAGAAGAGTTGGAGGGAGGTGAATTACCAAGAAGTACTATCCAGATTGAAAAAAGAGTTGTGACCAAAGAAAGAGTTATGAGTCCTAAAAAGAGTTTACCTAAGACCAAACAAAAGTATCTCAATCCTAAAACAGGTAAGGAGGTTGGTTATGTGAGGGCTAAGAATCTAGGCCTGATCTAATTCTATTGCTAGCCCTTTCATAGCCTGGGGAGATTAAATGCTCTATGTGTAGGCTATACCTTTGTACAAAAAAGAGTTTAGCTAAGGGAGATGAAAGGGTCTAGTAAAAAGAGTTTATTTCTAAAAAAAGAGTTAGGCACCTTTAAAAAAAGAGTTAAAAAAGAGTTGGAGGTGCCTATTTATAATAGTACAAAAGAAGAATAGAGGTTAAGCCGGACTGGTGCCGTATACGAAACTTTATAACCAAACCCTCACACTGTTGTTCTTGGAGTACAAAAAAGAGTTCAATCTACAATCAAAATTATTCAAAGAGACTTAGCAGTAGGTCTCTATCGCTATGTTCGTAAGTCTCTACTACCTATAAAAGGGTTTAAAGAAAGAGTTTAATACCTTTCTAAAGAAAGAGTTGCTAGTCTGAATACTAGTTCATACATTTAGGTATAATCAAAAAAGAGTTATATGCGAGTAGAAGCTTCCCTAATCACTTCCCTTCAAAGAAAGGTTTCCAGACAGATCGAATTGGAGACAGGTCAAAGAGTTTCCAGGCACAGAGTTCATAGGAATAGGAAGGCCTATGATAGGAGGAGGGATAAAAAAGTTTCACTACCCTACTAAATAAAGTTGGTAGTCTGAAATAATTAATCTATATTTAGGTATAATCAAAAACAAATTAATATGATAACTTCATTTGAAACCAACCAAGTTCGATTACATCTAGCCAAAGAATATCCTTATGCCTGTCAATGCTTTGGAGAGGAATTTGTCAATCAAGAGACTCTACCCTACCTAACAGTATCGAATTGGTTCCAGCGTTACTTCCCCTCTCCTACAGGCTATAATCTATTCAAACAATTAGAATATAGTTTAAAATAAAAGTTGGTAGTCTAAAATTAAAAGCCTATATTTAGGTCTAATCAAAAATAAACAATATGACAAAAAAATTATTTGCCTTTATCGATGGTAGCGAAATTGAAGCTTATGCTAAGATGGGATTTGGAATTGAGAAAGATAGTGCAGACGATTATGTTGCTGAAATGGATTTATCAGCCTATGACAATTTAGCTGTCTATGCTGCATTAGAGGATTGTTTGCTGCATAATGATGTTAGATTATCTGTAACTTTAGATTATGATGGTTTGTTGATGTTTGATGAGGAGGCTTTAGACTTTATGGCTGAGGCTGCTTCAAAAGCTCCTCTAGCAATTTAATTAAAAAAAAGTTTAGGGAGTAGTTGGAATATTGCTCCCTATTGCTTATCTTTAGGTACAATCAAAAAATAACAAATATGAACAAAATTAACTTCGCAAATCAAATCCAAGTAGCATTATTCAAAAATGAATTATCAGGTCAAATCTCAGATGGTATGTGGGAGAATGCTAGACCATTCGATCATTGGAAGGTATGGTGTAGAGCAGAAGTAGGCATTGATCCTTCAAATGTAGGAGTTAACTTTTATGCTCAGAAAAATAATTACAATTTTACTTCCCCAGATTTATTATCGATAATAGGAGATAGGATGTTGAATATTGCTAATATGACTGAGAATGGTACTAGTTTAAAAGATTCAGGAGACTTTAATGATTTTGGATACAAATGGGCTTCTGAATTAGAAGGAGAATATTGGAAAGAAAAATGTGCTAGGTTTATGGAGGTATTTGGTTCAGAGGAGGGTTATAAAACTGCTTGCAAAGGTTCGTATGATATGAAGAAGTTGAAAAAGGAATTAGGTGAAATGAAAGCAATTATTAGAACTTTTGCAAAATAAAGTTGGTAGTCTGAATCCAATATCCTATATTTAGGTATAATCAAAAAATAAACAATATGTCAAAAGTAACAGTTACGTCTGAATTAAGAAAGGTTTTAAAAAGTTTAAATTTAGGAACAGGTAGGCGTGTATTCTCAGATAGCCGTAAACCAAAAGGTCAAAAAGCTGCCGGAGTTAAGTTTTGTGGATTACAGGTTACTGATTCGCAAAAAGCAGCCGTGGTTACCGAAATGGAAAAAAGAGGTTTTAAATTCCATTATGCTAGGTCCAATAACGGAGGAATAATATATCCTACTCGTTTCTATACAAGGTTTTGCTTTAGCAAAATAAATTAAAAAAAGTTTACAAAATAGTTGGCCCTTCGGGGCCTTTTACTTATCTTTAGGTACAATCAAAAATTAAAACATATGCTATTAAAGTGCACAAAAAATTTAGTATTAGGCGGTCAGTTAGTTATTATGAAACATGACATTATTGAAATTCTAGATTCTGATTTAGTAGAATCGCCTGGAAAGGAACCGGTACGTTGGTTTGATTGCTTAGTTAAGGTAAGTAGTATGTGTGAAGAGATGGAATTTAGTATGGATATTTTCCGATTAGCAGAGCATTTTGAATACCTAGAAATAAAAAGTAAGCATACGACTTTAAAAAATGTTTAAAATAAAGTTGCTAGTCTGAAATAAAGTTCGTACATTTAGGTATAATCAAAAATAAAAGATATGATAACATCAAATTGTTGTGGAGCGGTAGCAGAGGTTACTACAGAAGACATTGGAATATGTCCTAAGTGTTATGAACATTGTGTATTTGAAAGTGATGAAGAGTAGAAAATTATTTTAAAATAAAGTTGCTAGTCTGAAACATTTAACCTATATTTAGGTACAATCAAAAAATTACAACATGACTTACACACAAAAGTATTACGCTACTAAAAAAGCAAAAGATCTAGGATTAACTCTTGAAGAGTATCTAGTAAGAAAATCAGGCCAGGTTATAGAGCCTAAAGTACCTCAAGTTATAGACTTCGGTAAGGTAGTAAAGTTGGATCATATTAATATAAACTCCAACATGTTAAAAATAAATAAAACGGGGTTGGTATTGGATACTATCTTCTCATACGAGGGAGGTGTTCCAGTAGGTACTAATATAATGGCTACAGGAGATCCTGGGGTTGGTAAAACGACTGTATTGTTACATACCTTGGCTAGTTTACAGTTAAAGAATCCTAACTTGAAATGTTTGTTTGTTTGTGCGGAGATGTCAAAGATTCAAATGTTTAAGTATACTCAAAGGTTTCCGATTTTTGGTAACTTGGAGACTATCTTTACTTCTGATTTCATGAATTATAACTCTAAGGAAGTTATAGAGCAGTTGTTTAAAAAGGGATATGACTATATCCTAATCGATAGTATAGTTGAGGTATTAGAATCGGTTAAGGAGGATGCTAGTATGTCTCAGAGTCAGGCAGAGAAGTGGTTGGTTGATTTATGCGTTGAGCATAATGAAGCTAATAACGAATTAGGAAAGTATACTTCATTCCTATTAATCCAACAAGTAACTAAAGCAGGAGTGTTTGTAGGTTCAAATAAGATTAAGCATATCACAGATGCGCATATGGAATTAAAGAGAGAAGGGGAGAGAGAGGGAGGAGGAACTTATATTATGTTCTCAAAAAATAGAAATGGTCAAGCAGGTATTAAATTTACCTACCAACTAAATAATCAGGATATTCATTATGGAACTTTGGTTGAAGAGAAGGAGGAAGAGGGGGATGGTGAATATTCTTTAAACTCGTAATTTTTGATTGTAAAAACGGCCTGCCCTGTTTCTACGGGGTGGCCTCTTTTTTAAAATTACTTGTACTAAAAGTTGTTAGTTTGAAAACTAGTTCATATATTTAGGTATAATCAAAAAATAAAAAATATGCAATACACATTAGGTCAAAAAGTAAAAGTATTAATCGCAGGTAGTTCTCTACTAGAAGACGGAGATATAGGATTTATTTCCGAGGTATGTTCAAGAGATAATTCTTATCGAGTTAAGGTAGAGGGTAAGGATAATTATGCAAATTGGGTACATGAGGATGATATAGAGTCGGCAGGGTTGACAGGAGAGGAAGTTCAGGAGTATCTAAAATCAATTAATATGGAAGAACAAATGTTACGTCAATTAATAATGACGATGCCTATGGTGGATGTAAAGTACTGGTTTGATCAAAGATGTGAATTAGAGAAGACAAAATAAAGAATTAATCAATCAATAAGAGTAAAAATCATATGTCAAGAAAGAAGCAAAATTCAAAAGTAGAACTATTACAGGAGTTAAGAGATCAATTAGAGACTTTAAGAGAGAATGCTAGCATTGATGCTGCTACGGTTGGCTTTAGCTCGGTCGAGGAATCAGACTTTGTAGCTATGATCGAAAAGCCATTTGATGGTTTATTAATTAACCTGGATACATTTCTAGCCAATGTAGAGAATGAAGTGTATGAGGAAGAGGATAACTTCGGTGTAGAAGAAGAATATTAAACCCTTTTAAACATTAAACTATTATGTCAGATCAAAACAAATCTTCGACCCTAGCCCTACTTGATGGTATAGTTGAGACCTTAAAGTTCTTAATCATAACCCTAATTATATACTTTATCATAGGAGCTGGATGGAATGGTATTTACGACTGTTATGCTAGGCTACAGGGTAAGAAGCCAGATGGCGAGACAGGGGAGAGAATAGGAAAGAGAGCGTTTGGCTTGTTTTGTATAGGACTTATCATCCAAGTAATTATCCTCTGTAATTTACAGGGAGACATCGATTCTGTAATAATATTCTTCCTAGGATTAGATAGTATATTCATATTAGTATCCCTTCTAGGTTTCATCTACTTCTGGGCTACTCTAAATCATAAAGATTAAAAAATAAAGTTGGTCGATTGAATCAGAGTCCTTATATTAAAATAGTAAATAAAAACAAGCAGTATGAATTTAACAGAAATCACAAAGGTAGCTAAGTTTCAGCAAAAGAGACGTAGAGGAGATTTAACTAAGCTAGCCACAGAGAGTGGGTACTCAGTATCTCACGTTAGCAATGTAATGAATGGTAGAAGATTCAATTCTTCAATCACCTCAGCCGCTTACCGAATGGCGAACCGTAGATTAACCAATACCCAATTGGTATCTCGCCTTAAAACAGAAGTAGCTGTATTATCAGCTTAATTGTCCACCTGCCCTATGACAATACCACTAAGTCCCCTTTCTAGGGGATTTTTTTTGTGTTAAAGTTGCTCGTCTGAATACTAGTTCATACATTTAGGTATAATCAAAAATAAAAATATGACAGTACAAGATGTATTAAACCTTAAATTGGAGGATGTAAAAAATGCTACAGTTGTAACACTACCAAAGTATAAAAGGTTTGAAAGCAACAGCCATTTCTTTCGCTCTTTCTATCGTGCTGTACCTACTGAGGGTATAATGGAGGATCTAAATTCGATGGGCTTCCCTATTAAGATTGAGAATACTGATGACCTATGGTTGTATAGCTATTCAGGTAAGAGTGTAAAGGGTATTGGGTATTTCCATTTTTTTTATGATGTAGAATTTGAGGGTGGTGTTAGAATGAGATTGGAGGCTACTTGTATACCTGGTTCACTAAACTGTAAATGGGGAGGGTGGTATTTTGGTGTATTTAAAAAGAATAGTATATCTGAGGATATAATATTAGAATACCGCAAATCTAGCGATTATTTTACTAAGTAATAAAACTAAAGTTGGTAGTATGAATTAGAGTAGCTATATTTAGGTATAATCAAAAATAAAAGATATGGCTAATAATCATCGTTTA
>Ga0304729_1001334_pt1 | contig 16477 bp, 23 predicted proteins | sample C_131016_MF_Meta_FD_190475 | JGI IMG/M metagenome (GOLD analysis project Ga0304729, IMG submission 190475) | Freshwater microbial communities from Lake Croche, Canada to study carbon cycling - C_131016_MF_MetaG (v2) (version 2) | ecosystem: Environmental > Aquatic > Freshwater > Lake | place... | reverse complement strand
CGGCCACGCCAACATGGTCAACGCCTACGGCTTACGCAACAGTCACCGATGACACAACCACCGCGTCGGTGCGTTATCCCCTGTTTGCCAATCAAACAAGCGGAAATATTTCCACCGAATACACCAGTTCCACCAAACTGCAATACACGCCAAGCAGCGGATTGTTGGCCGCCACCACGTTTAGCGGCTCGGGCGCAAGCCTGACCAACATCCCTAATGCTGCGCTGACCAATTCGTCAATTACCATCGGTTCAACTGCGGTCAGCTTGGGCGGTACGGTCACCACGATTGCAGGCTTGACATCGGTTACTAGCACGACATTTGTCGGCGCGCTTACTGGAAACGCAAGCACGGCTACATCGGCGACTACGGCCACAAACGCCACAAATATTGCCATTACCGATAACACAAGTTCGGTATCAACATATTACCCCGTCATTTCGTCCGCAACAACCGGAAATGTCGGCGCAACCACATCGTCTACCAAGCTAAGTTTTGTGCCTAGCACGGGCGTATTGAGTGCAACATCATTTGCTGGTGGGGCGTCAATTAGTAGTGGAACAATTAATGGCGCAACAATCACGGCGCTTGATACTCAGTTCACGCTGCAAGATGACGTAGACCCAACAAAGCAAGCGCAGTTCCAGTTGTCTGCAATTACGACAGGGACGACAGGCACATACACATTACCCGCAGCTACTACAACATTGGCTGGATTGGGGACAGTACAGACATTTACTGCAAATCAAACATTTGCTGGGACTACTTATACATTTAGTGGCAATGTATCAATGACCAGTTCGTCATTTACTCGTACAGCCACAACTCAAAACTGGCTTGATGGTTCAATGAGTACTGGCACATGGATAGTTGGCGGGACTGCACAGACTGGTGCTATCACATTGGGCCGGTCTACCGGAGTGCAGACGCTAAACCTTGCTACTGGCGCTACTGCTACTGCAACAACAAAAACGCTTAACATTGGCACGGCTGGTCTATCTGGTTCAACCACTGCCATCAATATTGGTTCGGCAGTATCCGGTGCAACAACAACAACTAGTGCTTATGGCGCTTGGACATTTAATAGCACGGTAAAAGCCAACCAATTAATTATTGCACCATAGGAGTTAAATCATGGGTTCATTAGTCTTTCAAGCAACACTCGGCGGCCAGGTCAATCTAAACGGCCCTAACACCGCGTCCACATTTGACATTGCTGTGCCCGCCACAACGGGAACAATGGTCACCACCGGCGATTCGGGTACGGTCACCAATACGATGCTTGCTGCAAGCGCGTACACCACGCCTGGCACGATTGGCTCGGGAACGGCTAATAGCGGTGCATTCACCACTTTGAGCGCATCTAGCACGGTTTCGGGTACAGGCTTTAGCACTTACCTTGCATCTCCTCCCGCTATTGGCGGCACAACCCCTGCGGCTGGTTCCTTTACTTCTGTCACCAACTCTGGCCTGACAACGGGCCGTGTGGTCTACACAACTACCGGCGGGCTGGAGACAAGCTCCGCTAACTTGCTGTACTCAGGTACTGACCTGACTGTTTACGGACTCACCGTAGGCCGAGGCGCTGGCGCGATTTCATTAAATACGGCTGTTGGCGCTAGTGCATTGTCAGCAAATACTAGCGGAACGAGAAACACAGTAGTTGGCGCACAAGCTGGAGCCGCAAATACTAGCGGAACATATAACGTATTTGTTGGCTCATATGCAGGGCAAACCACCACTACTGGAAATCAAAATACAGCTATTGGCGATGTAGCAATGCAAGCAAATACAACTGGCGGTTTAAACACGGCTGTTGGTATGCAAGCATTGCAAAACAACACCTCCGGAAGCAGCAATGTAGGAATTGGAACATTAGCAGGATTTGCTAATTTAACTGGAGGCAACAACACTGCTGTTGGTCAAGCTGCATTGCAAAACAATACCGCCAGCAGCAACACCGCTGTAGGGTATCAGGCTGGGTATAGTAATACTACGGGCGCAAGTCACACAGCAGTGGGTATTGGCGCTCTTTTCACTTGCACCACGGGTACAGACAACACTGCCATCGGCGCTAACGCAATGCGAAGCGCGACTACTGCAAGCTACAACACAGCAGTGGGAATCAATGCGCTATTTAGTGCAACCACTGGAACCGGTATAAATACGTCAATTGGTCGGGAATCTATGTATTCTACCACCACAGGTTCTAGCAACGTAGCCGTTGGTCAATCGGCTATGTACACAAACACTACGGGAACTAACAATGTAGCTGTGGGGCTTGAGGCGCTAAGGTCTAACACCACCGCCAGTAACAACACTGCTGTAGGGTATCAGGCTGGTACTGCCGCAACAGGCGCAGGCAATCAGTTGTTTGGCTACAGTTCTGGCTCTGCGGTAACCACTGGCGCTAAGAACGTCATCCTTGGCAGCTACACAGGCTCTGCTGCTCCCATTTCTGCTACTGGCAGCAACTTCGTCGTGCTGTCGGACGGTGATGGCAATGTGCGCCAATACTTCAATGGTTCCATTGCTATATTCAACGGGACAATTTCCCCTGTGCAAGCAACGACAGCCGCAGCACCAGCCTATGTTAAAGGGGCAATGTACTTTGATACCACTCTGAACAAACTCCGCATTGGCGGCGCTACAGCATGGGAAACTGTCACTTCTGTTTAATCTAAGGACTTACCATGACTACCTTTACCACCACCGTTACCCAAATGTTTACTCTGCCTCAAGAAGCAGGGCAGACCGATGTTGTTGTCAACGTCAACTACCTCGTCACTGGGGTAGACGGCACATACACCGCCGACATTGGCTTCAGCCAGCAGTTCACTATTCAGCAAGGCGAGGCGTTCACGCCCTACGCTCAGCTGACCGAAGCGCAAGTAATTGGCTGGGCTGACCCGCAGACCGTGAGCAATATGCAGGCGTGCGTGCAGGGTCAAATTAACTCAATGGTCAATCCTCCTGTTTCGCCTACATCACAAGCATTGCCCTGGAGCGCATAAATGGCAAATTTCACATGGAAAATTTCTGAGATTTCCGCTACAGACGGGCTGATTACTCATGCAAAATACCATGTGACAGCCCAAGTAGACAATGATTCGGTGGAGACTGAGGGTAATTGGTATTTCAATGAGCCAACTCTAAAAACGCTGTTTGCCGATGTGACCGAAGATATGGTCGCGGGCTGGATTGAAGCTGAGTCTTACAAAGACGGGATAAATGTTATAAAATCGGGGCTAGAGGAACAACTGGCGCGTAAGTCGAATTCTGTTGTGCCTCCGTGGAAACCGCAAGTGTTTACCCTGGAGCAGACATGACAGCGCCTATCGACATCATTTCTCGCGCACTCAAGGACATCGGCGCATTAGAAGCCGGTGAGACTCCTACGCCCGAAGCGGCGCAAGATGCGTTTGAAATGCTCAATGACCTTATTGACCAATGGTCGAATGAGGACATGATGACGTTCTACAAGACGGAAATCATCTTTCCGGTTACGTCAGGTCAAACGCAATACACCATTGGCCCAGGCGGTCAAGTCGGCGCAGTCTTTACCGGCTCAATCTCAGGGACAACCCTAACAGTCACGGCCATCACATCAGGCGCAATCGCCATAGGGCAAACCCTAAGTGGCACAGGAATCACGGCTGGCACAAAGATTTTGGCATTCCAAACCGGCGCCGGTGGCAACATCAACGAAGCTGGAACATACACGCTCAACATCTCGCAGACTGTAGCGTCAACCACAATCAACGCTTACTATCAGCGGCCATTGGTCATCAATTCAGCGTTTGTTCGGATTAACACGACATCTAATGGACAGCCAATAACCGGCGGCGGTCTTGACTATCCGGTGTCGGTGCTGAACGTTGAAGAATACGAAATGATTGGCTTAAAGACGCTCAACGGCCCGTGGCCCAAGGCGCTTTACTACCAGCCGACTGAACTGCTTGGCAACCTTTTCCTGTGGCCCAATCCAGGCCAAGGCGAAATGCACATCTTTGCTGACACGATTTTCAGCAACTACACCGGCCTGTACGACAGCATCACGCTTCCGCAAGGTTACGCAATGGCGCTGCGCTGGTGTCTTGCAGAGCGCCTAATGCCCATGTACGGAAAGGCAAGTCAGACCCAAATTGCCATGATTATGAAGTTTGCCGCACAAGGCAAAGCCACAATCAAGCGCACAAACATGAAGCCGCCACCTGTTGCTCGATACGCCGATGCGCTGTTGGTTGGGCGTAGCAAGGACGCGGGCTGGATACTTTCGGGCGGCTTCTTCCGTTGAGGTCATAAATGCCCGATTTTGGTTTTGTTGGCCCATCCTACGAAGCACCGTCGATTTATCAAGAATCGCAGGAGTGCATCAATTTCTTTCCTGAGATTGACCCACTCAAGCAGCCTGGCACGCGGGGCATCGTTGCGCTTTATCCAACTCCAGGGTTAACCCTACAAACCGTACTGAATACCGCCGAAGTGCGCGGTCTCCGCACATTGTCGGGCGGTTCGCAAATGATTGCGGTCTGCGGTGTTTACGTTTACGTTTTTACGTCTAATCTGACCCCGACCATTGTCGGCACACTTAACTCATCTACAGGGCGCGTTGGCATTACCGACAACGGCATCAACGCCTACATTGTGGACGGGGCTTACCGGTACACCTGGCGCATTTCATCTCCGTCTAATGCCATCTTCACCGGCTCTGTTTCGGGCACGACTTTGACCGTTACGGCCATGAGTTCGGGCACGATTACGGCTAACCAAAGTCTGACCGGCGTGAGCGTGACCGCAGAGACCGTTATTACGGCTTTGGGGACGGGAACTGGCGGCGTTGGTACTTACACCCTAAACATATCGCAAACAATCTCAGCGCGGTCTTTGAGCAGCACCGCGGTCGGCGCTCGATTCACGGCCAGCATTAGCACAACTGTGCTAACTGTGACCGCTGTCGCATCGGGCACTATTTACCTTGGTCAGACAATTCAAGGCGCGGGCATTACGGCGGGAACAATCGTCACCGCATTTGGTACTGGCTCGGGCGGCGCGGGAACTTACACAATTAGCGTTAGTCAAACCGTTGCATCGGAAACCATGTATGCGCTGAACTTCAGCGTTTTGCCTTCTACCGATGGCGCATTCAGCGGTGCGAATTCTGTTGACATTGTGGACAACTACTTTGTTTACAACGACCCAAGCACTCAGCTTTGGGGCGCATCCAATCTGTTGTCGCCCATTTCTTCCAACACATCCTATTCGCTAAAAGACGGTGCGCCCGACAAACTGGTGGCGCTCATCGTTGACCATCGTGAAGTCTATTTGATGGGCGAAGCATCGTCCGAAGTGTGGACGGATGTTGGTGCGGTTCAGTTTCCATTTCAACGTATTCCAGGCACGTCTACCCAGCAGGGCATTGCGGCGCAGTTCTCCGTGGCCCGTCTTGGCCCATCGTTCGCTTATGTGTCGCGCAACAATCGCGGCCAAGCGCAAGTGATGCAGATGAACGGCTACATCCCGCAGCGTATTTCTACTCACGCTGTAGAGAATTCGCTGACCAATCAATACATTGATGACGCAATTGCGTGGACATATCAGCTTGAAGGCCACGAAGTCTACGTTTGCACATTCCCAACCATTGGGCTAACTTGGGCTTATGACTTCACCACACAAATGTGGCACAAGTGGCTTTACACAAATACGGATGGCACATACAGCCGCCATCGCGGAAACTGCTGCGCGGTCTTTCAAGGCATGGTGTTGGTCGGCGATTACGCCAATGGTTGTATATATGAACTAGACAAAAAGAATTACACCGATAACGGCCAAAACGTCCGTCGGTTGCGTCGCGCCCCTCATCTGACCACAGACCTACAGCGTCAGTATTTTGAGGAATTGCAGATTCAGTTTCAGCCAGGCGTAGGCACAACAGGGTTATCCACGCCAGCGGTCGCAATTTATGTAAATTCCCCGTATTACATTTACCCTGATGCCACCTTTACCATTGGCGCATTTGAAACTTACATCATTGGTGTTCAAGCCACTGTTAACAACACCACGACCACAACTTATCCACAAGCTATGTTGCGTTGGTCTAATGATGGCGGCTCCACTTGGTCTAAAGAATATTGGGTCACCATTGGACAATTAGGCAAATACCGCAACCGCGCCATTTGGCGGCGTTTAGGCCAAGCGCGTGACAGAGTTTTTGAAGTGTCTATCACCGACCCTGTGAATGCGGTCATCATCTCTGCCAACCTAAAAATGAGCGCAGGAGAAAACTAATGGCACTCTCAAACACCCAACAAATCAACCCTTATCCACAGGCTGAGTTCTTGGATAAGACCACCAACCGGCCTACCCGTTCTTGGCAGCAGTTTTTTCTTAATCTGCTTAATTATTCATCAGCTACCACGGCCACCGCAGGCTCGGCAACTTTGCCAGCTAATCCTGTTGGGTTCATCAATGTGACCGTGAACGGTAATGCGTACAAGATTCCGTACTACAACGTATGAAAACCGTTCAGGAAATCCTTGCCGCCGACTTGGGTAAGAACTACCCTAAGAAAGCTATCACCATCCAACAATACTACGACGGGCTGATGGATGCGCTGCGCGGGAAATACAAGCTGTACCGCGAGGACAACACGCTTTTTCTCACGCATGATGTGGACGATGGGGTCGAATTTCACGCCATGAATGCCGACAGAGCCGACAGTTTGGTCAAAAATTGCAATGCGTTCTTTGATAAAATGGCAGAAAAGGGTTACAAGTACGCCGTCACCTATTACGACAACCCCAAAATCACGACGCTTTTGGTGCATTCCAAGTACCCTTATGAGTCAGAAAAGATTGACGATGGGGAATATCGAACCTATAAATTTTTAGTGAGGTTGTAATGGGCGCAGTAAATCAAGTTATCCAAAGCACTAGCAATGCGTTAACGGGCGCTTTGCAGCCTATTGAGAAAGCTGTGAACAAAGCGGTTACGGATGTAGGCAAAACTGTTGCCAACAATCCAATTTTAGAAGGCGCAATCACAGCAATCGGTGCGGCTTATGGCGTTCCACCAGCAGCAACAGCGGCATTTTTGGCCGCAAACAAAACATCTCAGACCGGCGGCAACCTTGAAAAAGGGTTAGAGACATTGGTTTTGTCTTATGGCGCAGGCAAGTTGATGAATCCTGGCGCTATAGATTTATCGTCGCCTGCCGCAATTGACCAAAGCGTTGCTCAAGCGCAAACCGCAGCCCAAGCACAAGCCGCAGCAGAGGCGCAGGCAGCACAAGCCCAAGCAGCAGCACAAGCAACCGCACAGGCCGAAGCAGCAGCGCAAGCGCAGGCAGTCGCTCAAGCGCAAGCAGCGGCGCAAGCACAAGCCGCCGCCCAAGCAACCGCTGCTGCGCCAATATCAATTGCTAATTTAGCGGCGGTAGCGCCTGCTGCTCCACCAGCCGCTGTTGGCACATCATTGTCAAACTTAGCCCCTGCCGCAATGGATGCAGGCGGCGAAGCGTTGACTGCCGCTGTAGGTGGCGGTGGCGCTGCTCCAGCAGCATTAACACCTGCAGCAATTGAATCATTGACGGGAGCCCCTGGATATGGTGTAAATGCCGCAGCGCAAGCTGCCGCACCTAGTCTTGAAATTAGTCCCGCAGCAGTTGGTGCAGGCGCTGGTATTGGCTCTCTAGCAATTCCGTCTTCAGCTATTCCCGCCGCTGGAATGTCAGCTAATGAAGCCGTTGCGTCAGGTATGGGGCCAGGTTCTGCTGGCGCTCAAATAGCTGCTCAAGGTGGATTATCAAGCGAAGCTGCAGCGGCCGCACAAGGAACTGTAGGAGCCGGTTCCGCACTTGCTGATGTAGCTGCCGCTGGAAATACCGCAGCATTAACCGGCGCAATAGCTGCTGGTGGTGCGGCTGGCGCCGGCGCTGCAACTGGAGGCATATTAGGTCTTACAGGAACCCAGCTTGCTGCTTTAGGTATTGGTGCGACAGGCTTGTTTAATGCGGCTTCGACCCGTGAGGCAATGCAAGCAGGACTTGGCGCACAACAAGCAGCTACAGCAGCATCGCAAAACACGTTAGGCAACATTTACAACCAACAGCTTGGCTATCAAGCGCCTTATCAGGCCGCAGGCGTTAGCGCTGTAAATCAGCTTGCGGGTATGAACCCGTACTTGACGCACCAATTCAATGCGGCAGACCTACAAGCTGGCTTGGCTCCAAACTACGACTTCATGCTACAGCAGGGCCAACTAGCCAATCAACGTGCGGCTAATGTTGGCGGTGGTGCGCTAGGTGGGAATGCGTTGACCGGACTCAATCAGTTCACACAAAATTACGCGGGCAATGCGTATCAAAACGCATTCACCAACTATCAAAACCAACGCACAGGCATTTACAATTCTCTTGCTGGAATTGCTGGCATAGGACAGACCGCAAACACAGGCGCAGGAACGGCAGGACAAAATTACAGCCAAGGAACTGTTGGACTTAATACAGGTCTTGCTAATGCTACCGCTGCAAGCATGATAGGACAATCTCAAGCATCGTCTACAGGGCTTTCTAACCTTGCAAATTCTGCATTCTTGGCGACTTTGCTTGGTCAAAAATAGGGTAAAAAATCATGGCTGACTATTTCACGGGATACCAAAGCACCGTTCCGCAAACGTCCCTTGCGGACATGATGAATATTGCTAACACCGCGCAACAATACAAGCAAGCGCAAGCATTAAATCCATTGGCTTTGCAGGCTAAACAACTTGAAGTTCAGCAATCGCAAGCAATGAATCCGCTAACATTGCAAGCCAAGCAACTCGAAATTGAACAAACTCAAGCGTTAAACCCAATTGCAAGACAAAAAGCAGCGGAAGACCTTAGACAACTATTCGCAACAAATCCTGATATTGCGGCTCGCATAGCATCGGAATCTAGACAAGCAGGAACGGCAGCAGATGTTGCCGCCGCAGTTGCGCCATCCACAATTTCATCGGCACAAAGTGCAGCACAAACAGCCGCAGCAGGCGCACGCGCAGCAGATTTAGAAACATCGCTTAAATTTGCAAAACAAGGAACTAACCGCGCTTATCAATTGTTGGATGACCCAAATTTAACGCGGCAAAAAGTGGTTGATTCGGTTACAGCACATTTGCAGAATATGCCTAATGTGAAGCCAGGAGACATTAAGATTGCTGTGGATTCAATTCCTAATGCACAAGGTGATGCATTAAAGCCTGCTTTGATTGATTACATACGGGCAAACAATGAAGGATTGTTAAGTTCATTAACTAACAAATATGCGCCATCAACGCTTACCGACATTGGAGGCACACAAGTTCCTGTTTCTTTGGCAAACAGAGCATTGACAGGTGTTCAGCCTGGAGCGCAAACCGGCCCAGCGCTTACTAAAACAATTGCACCAGGGCAACAATTTGTCGATGAAAAAGGCGCTAAATTTATTCTTGGCGCAAAAGGAGAACGTCAATACACAGAAGTTGGCGCAGCAACATCAGCAGCACAGCAAGCGCTTGGAACCGCATCGGGAACCGACTTTGCATCAACCGTTGCAGATGCAAATGCAGCAACAATCACTAGGTCGATTTACGACAAAATTCGTTCTGCGCTTCCGCTTGCATTTACTGGCGTTGGTTCGGACAAGAAGCAATTTTTGTCTAAATTGGCTCAAGCAATTGGCATTCCTGCTAATACGTTGGAGACAACCAACACCGAAGAATTGGTTAAAAACAGCAAACTGCTTCAAGTGGTTGGAGGCAACACCGATGCGGCTCGAGCAATTGCTGAACTAGCAAACCCAAGCGCCAGCATGACATTGGCAGGCAATCAAAAAATCATTGAACAACTTGATGGTCAAGAAAAATTCAAAGAAGAAAAAGCCAATTTCTTGGAACCCGTTGCCGGTGACCCTGCTGCTTATCAACAACGTTTGCGCCAATGGAATTCTGCGGCAGACCCGTTGTTCTTTACTGAAATGACTCAAGAAGATGCAGCGCAAGTAATGAGAACTATGTCGGCTGCTAGAAAAGCAGAATTGTTGAAAAAACGTGAACGAGCCAAAGCATTGGGGATACTGTAATGGCAACACTTGCTGATTATTTAGATGCGCCTGATGCGCCTGTTGCAACGCCAGCAGCGCCGCCTGTGCGAACCGCTGTAACGCCTGCGCCTGTTTCTGTTAGACCAGCATCAACAATTCAAAGAATAACGCCGACTGCCGCGCAAATGGCACAAGTGCAAGCCAATAACGAAGCTGACCTAAAAGGCGTTGCTGAATCAAAACGACAGCAAGCCTTGGCAATTGCTCAACAAATGGCGGGGCACATTCAACGAAACGATACGGCATCTGCTACTACTGCCGCCGCACAGTTAGGTGCATTGAATCGTGAAATCCAATCCATTGGCGGCCAACCAGTTGCCATGCCAAATGCGTCTGCGCCTGCAATAGCGCCTGCCGCGTCTGCTCCAGCAACAGGAACATTGGCTGATTACATTCATTTGCCTGTGCCGCCAGCCCCTGGCACACCTGGAGGCCCACCACCACCGCCATCGCCTGTGGCAAAGCATTTCATGGATGCGTTTAACACTATCCAAAATGCCAAACGTGACATTGGTCAACGTATAGCGGGCGGTATTGATGTTGCATATAGCGCATTGCCTGTGGCCGCTGGTGCAGCTACTCAAGCCATTGCAACGCCATTTGTTGGCCCTGCGCGTGCTGAACAAATGGGCACTCAGCTATCACAATTTATTGGACAGCCCGCAGGCAAAGCACTTGGCATTACCAATGAGAAGGCTTATCAACAACCGGTTGGCCCTATTCCCCAACAGCTAATTGCTACGGTAAAAGATTTTGCGGTCAATCAAGGTTTGACAGCAGACCAAATTTCAGCAAAGACGGGCATTCCACCGGAGTCTGTTAGAAACATTGCAACAATGGCATCGTTTGCCATTCCCGAAGTTGTTGGCATGGCCGTTAAGCCTGTGGTTGCCGCTGCGCGTGAAGCAATGCCTATGGTCGTTGATGCACAAGGCAATGTGATTTCACGCGCTGGTCAACCCCGTCCTGCCTCTAATGCAACCATTCAGCAAGTGCAAGCGCAATTTGCTAAAAAACAAGCTGCCGCACAAGCTGCTGAACAAGCCGCCGCTAGACCCGCTGATTTTGGCACGGCCTATAAAACCACAGCCGAACCGCCATTGTTTAAACCGACGGTTGAATTGACACCTGACGAAACTGGTGTTTATCGTGAAAAGCCGCCGCTTGCGTTGCCTGGCCCATTCGGTGAGGAGCCTGTTGCGGCAGCAGAAATTCAACCTGTTGCGGCAGGAATGCCTGCTTCTGTTGGCGCTGCTGGTGTGTCGCCTGAAATGTCATTGCGCGGTAGTGTGGATGCTGCACTTGCAAACGCATCGCCCGAATTACAGCAATTTGTTAATTCAAAAGACATCAATTCAATTCATTTGCCTAGCTTAGAAACGCGGGCACTCGAAGAAAAACACGGCGTTAATTTGACCGTTGGACAGCGCCTTGGTGACACACAGCAATATTCCTCAGAATGGAACCGTCGCGGTGAAACGCCAACATTGGGGCAACACTTTAATGAGCAGCCTACTCAAGTGGCAAACGCTTTTGATGTGGCAAAAGAAAAACACGCACCCGACATTTCTGCAACCGCTGATGCATCCGAGTTAGGCCAGCATGAAATTAACGCATTGGCGGCAAAAGACCAAGTGCGGCGGGAAGCAATTAGCAATGCTTACAAAGCATTACAAGATGCAAACGGCGGACAATTCCCAATTGACATCAACACCCTTAAAGGTGATGTTGATAGCCAATTAGCACAAAACCTAAAAACCAATCATTTGTCGGAAAGCATTAAATCAGACCTTAAAGATTTTTATGCAAACCCAACATTTGAAGGGTTTGAAGCATTGCGAACAAATTTGTCCAATGAGATGCGTTCTAGCGCAAATGGAAACGCTAGAGCCGCCGCATACATTGTTCGCCAACAACTTGAAAAAATGCCAGTTTTTGGTGAAGAGACCGGTTCACCTCAAGCAATTGAACTGAAAAAATTGGCTGACAATGCACGAAATCTAAATGCCGAGCGAATGAATGTGATTGCAAACAATCCAGCATATAAGGCGGCGGTCGGAGAGGCGGCAAATGCAGAAGGTGCATCGGCACAAGGCGAAAGCCTTAACGCGGCAAAGTTTCATAATAAATATGTGTCTAGCGCTACGCCTGAATCTATTCGGCGCATGAAAGCAGAAATTCCTGCTGATGACATTGCCCATCAAGCTGTGATTTATGGCGAACTAGAACGAGCAAAAAATGCTGCTGTACGCCCAGGCGGTAATTTAGCGCCTGATTCTTTTGCTTCATTTTTGCAAAAAAACAAATCGGGGCTTAATGAGTCATTGTCGCCGCAAGCAATGCAAGATGTGATGGAATTGGGTTTGCTTACAAGCAAAATTGGAATGCCTAAAACTGGCACATTCAACTATTCCAATACCTATAGCAGCATTCTTGGGGATATGGCAAAACAAGGATTGACAAGCGCAGGAGAGGCTAAATTAGCCACAATGACTGGCGGCGCATCATTGCCATTCACATCAATGGCGCGGCAGTTTTTGCTAAAGCAAAGCAAAGATAAATTTGCGGAACAAGCAGTCAGCCCATACGGCGGTTTAACCAAGGACTAACATGAGCGTCAATCTTTCACCCATCGGTAACGGGTTCCAATTCTTCACCACGACAGGTTTGCCGCTTACGGGCGGGTACATTTACACCTATGTGGCCGGTAGCACTACGCCTGCGGCAACCTACACCACATCGGCGGGCACGACTGCGAACACCAATCCTATTCAGCTTGGAACGGATGGTCGGCCACCGCAAGAGATATGGCTCACCGCGGGCACGAATTACAAGTTTGTCCTAACCACTAGCGCTAATGTCACAATCCAAACCTACGATAACCTTTATGGAATCATCGGAACAAGCCCATCTGTTAGCGCCGTGCCATCGGGCGGCATCATCATGTGGTCGGGGTCTATTGGGTCAATCCCATCGGGCTACTACCTTTGCGACGGGACAAACGGCACGCCCAACCTTAAAGATTCCTTCGTTGTTGGTGCGGGTAACACCTACTCAGTCGGCAACACCGGAGGCTTCACCAGTTCGGTGACATCAAGCGTCGGCACAAATCTTCCAACTTACTACGCCCTGGCGTTTATTCAAAAGTCATAAATCATGGACGAAACACTTGCAAAACTGAACAGCCATGAAGCCGTTTGCGCGGAACGTTATGAGCAAATTCAAATGCGCCTTGACCGCTTGGAAAAAGTCATTATTTGGTTTGCTGGGGCCATGTTGACCGGCATGGCAGGCATCATCTATTCATTGTTGACCCATGCTAGATGAGATGGTTTGTCGCCTTGTTTGTGTTGTCTTTAATGGCAGCAGCAACGGTGCGGCATGAGTGCAGCGTTTCTGATTTTGTAAACATTGCATCAACAACAGACCCAAAGGAACGATATGAAAGAATACTTGAATGGCTTGATGAATCAGGCCCGTACTGCACTAAAGAAAGTCTTGGACTCATTTACAACAATTTGGCGCAAACGCTAGGCACGGTTGACAGCGTAAAGATTCGCTCAAAGATAGAAAAACTGTACGAAAGGGCAAAGTGATGGAACCAAAAGACAAGCTGATTTACATGGTGACCATGATGGTGACCGCCACACTTTGTTCCGTTGTCGTTGTCCTTATCGGTGCGCTAGTCCACGGTCTGTTTGTCAAGGAAGTAGACAACACCAAGATTTTTGAAATCATCGGCCCAGCCTTTCAGACCATCGTCGGTGGACTCATTGGATGGTTGTCCGGTCTGAAAGTTGGTTCCCACATGGATGACATCAAAGCAGGAGAAACAAATGGCGCTTGACCCCGTATCCGCATTGCTCGACATTGGTGGCAAGGTAATGGACAGGCTATGGCCTGACCCTGCCCAAGCTGCTGCCGCAAAACTGGAATTGTTCAAGCTGCAGCAAAGCGGTGAGTTGTCCATGATTGCAGGGCAAATGGACATCAACAAGGCAGAAGCGTCCAACCCGTCAATCTTTGTCAGCGGCTGGCGGCCAGGCATAGGCTGGGTCTGCGGTGCAGGCTTTGCTGTCCAGTTTGTCATTGGCCCACTAGCCGAATGGGGTAGCGCGGTTTACGGCCATCCAATCAAGTTCCCACCTATGGACATGGGCACGATGATGCCTTTGCTCTTGGGGATGTTGGGCCTGGGCGGTATGCGTACTGCTGAAAAAATCAATGGGGTCGCCTCCAAATGAAAGACAACTTTGATGCGTCTTTTGACAAAGTAATGCAGTCGGAAGGCGGTTACGTTTGGGACAAAGATGACGCGGGCGGTGAAACTAACCTAGGCGTTACCGCAGGCGCATGGGCTGCTTTTCTTGGCCGACCAATAGAGCCAGGCGAAATGAAAGCGCTGACTAAAGAAACAGTTAAGCCGTTCTATCGCGCCATGTATTGGGACAAAGTAAAAGGTGATGACCTACCCATAGGCGTTGATTACGCCGTTTTTGACTTTGCGGTGAACGCAGGGGTCAGTCGGGCTGCAAAGTTCCTCCAGCGGGCTGTAGGGGCCGTGGATGACGGTGTTATTGGCGGCGGCACATTGGGCAGGGTTGCCGTAACCAACAAGCAAAGGCTACTTGCCAATTTTGCTGACCAAAAGCAACGGTTTTACCAAGGTCTCGCAACCACCAATCCTACTCAGCAAAAGTTTCTCAAGGGCTGGTTGGCCCGCGTAGACCAGGTACAAACCGCAGCAACATCAATGCTCGCGTGACATTTCAATCAGCGCGGCGTGCATCAACGTTGCGCTTTCAATAGCCTCAAGCGTCTTGCTAATAGCTAATTCATATTTGTTTTCTAGCACGGCCCAATGTGCATCTTTAAGCGCCTTTTCAGCGTCCATGCAGGGTCTAGCGTAGTCAATTAAAACAGGCTCCTGCCATTTGTTTGCGGCCATAGCACGCTTGGCTTGAAAGCCACCGCCCCACATACCCTGCTTGCGGGCAATATCGTCAAAGGCTTCGTCTTCTTCAGTTTTCATTTTCTTTGTCCTTTTTATTTAAGTCGCCCGGCAGCACTACGGTTATGTATTCCAGCTTGTGCCCGTCAACCAGCACCACATTGGAAACCGCTGCGGTTAGGTTCGTACCGTATATTTTCTTCAATGCATCCCACACTTTTTGTGCTTCTGTTTTCATAGCATTCCATTTCGTAAAGTGATGCAAGTACCCTCAATTTGAGTGACCATTTGCCCACCTTTGAGCGCCATCTTGCGTAAGTTTTCTTTTTGTGCATCCACATTGGCACGGCATTCCGACTCGCGGGAAAAATACGTCATTTGTTGCATAAATTCACAATTGCCATTCATGCAGACAAAAAGCACGGGAATAAAAAGAACCTGAATCATATTATCAATCCCCATATAACAATACCAATAACGGTAATAAATAAAACAAAGAAAAAAATGGCAATGATTACTTTTATAAAATCAATAAAAAAATCACCACCGGCGTCGGTATCGTCGTCATTCATTCCGTAACCCTCCTCTGAAACATCTCCGCGCTCCACGCATCAAAAATGCGGGCCTTGGCCTCTTCACGTTCTTCGGGCGGGTAGATGTCGGCAACAATATCCTCCAATATCTTCAACATCAATTGAGACATTTGTTGTGGGGTAAGTATCATTTTTCCCTTGCTTTCAGCATTGCGTCTGCCGTTTCATAAGAAAACAACGCCAATTCCGAACACAAAATCACTTCATCTCTTGTGGCGCAACCTGACATAGCACCTTGCATAGCCTTTGCCGCAAAGTAGTCACGCAATGTCATGTCTTTAGCAAAACCACCTGTCTTGCTCATCCATGTGGGGTCAACCCATGTTTGGTCATTGTTCATTTGGCATTTCTCCAACCAAAAATAAATCGCCAAAGTTATCCATACACATCACGCCCAAATTTTTGTAAATATGTTTAGATTTTTCATCATCGTAAAACCATTGACTTACATTTTTAAAATTGTGTAAATTAGTAGTTCCCCAATACCAACCAACTAATCTTATTTTTTCATTCATTTGCAATGCTCTGTAAAAATTGCCAATGCGTGACCGCAAGGCGGGCAATAGGTTGCGTAGCCAATCCAAAAAAATATCACCGTGACTGTGCAACTTAATCCAATTAAAGCAAAAGTGGTTTCAATTAGTCTCATAGTTTCTCCGGTGTTTGCATGACATAACGGGCATAACGTTTTTTGTTGTGTTTCTCAATGATGGTCTCAATGTTCCATCCACCTTTTTTAAGGTCAAACACAATAGCCGCTAGGCGAAAACATCCACATCCATTTAACGCATCAATCGGGGTCAAGCTGATGCCAG
>Ga0304729_1001333_pt1 | contig 16511 bp, 35 predicted proteins | sample C_131016_MF_Meta_FD_190475 | JGI IMG/M metagenome (GOLD analysis project Ga0304729, IMG submission 190475) | Freshwater microbial communities from Lake Croche, Canada to study carbon cycling - C_131016_MF_MetaG (v2) (version 2) | ecosystem: Environmental > Aquatic > Freshwater > Lake | place... | reverse complement strand
GATCAGGAAAATCAACATTGGCAGAATCATTAGGCGGAAGGCATATGGAGGCTGATAAGTATTTTATGGATGGAGATGAATATAAATTTGATGCTTCTAAATTAAAAGATGCACATGAATGGTGTCAAAATGCTGTAAAAGTATTTATGCATTTTATGCAAACCGAAAGCAAAAGAATTATAGTATCAAACACATTCACTCAGGAATGGGAAATGCAACCATACTTTGATCTAGCAGAAAAATACGGATACAGAGTTTATTCTTTGATTGTAGAAAATAGACATGGAGGAGTAAATGAGCATGGAGTACCAGAAGAAAAATTAGTACAAATGAAAAATAGATTCACTATAAAATTATAAGAAATGGAAAATAACAATAGCTGCTGTTTTGTAGCAAAAATAAACGAAGTAAAAGCAATCGAAGGAGCAGATAACATCGAACAAGCAGTTATCGGAGGATGGAATACAATTGTAAAAAAAGGAACACATCACGCAGGACAACTAGTAATAGTTGCAACTACTGATGCAGTTATTCCTTTAAAACTTTCTGACGAGTACAATGTAACCTCTTACCTAAGAAAAGGACAAAGAGTTAGAACTGTAAAACTAAGAGGAGTATATTCTGAATGCCTAGTAATACCAATCAACCCAAACTTTGCAATAGCATACTCAGAGGGTCAAGACATGATGGAAAAACTTGGTATCACCAAATACGAACCACCAGTTAAACAAATTCAACTTGCTTCAGGTAGAAAAATTAAATGGAGAGACAATCAAAACTTCCACATCTACTACAAATTCCCAAACCTTAAAAACGTTGACGGAATGTTCACTGAACAAGATGAAGTACAAATCACTAGAAAGATTCATGGTACAAATGCTAGATATGGTATTGTAAAGAAAGGACAATTAACATTCTGGGATAAAGTAAAAAAATTCCTAAGAATTGCTGATGAGTGGATTGACTATGAATACATTTACGGATCTCATAACTGTGAAAAAGGAAGTGACTCTCAAGGTTTTTATTCAACCGATGTTTGGAGAACAGTTGCTGAGGAATATAAAATCAAGGAAAAACTTTGGACCATGGTTAAAATGTATGGAGCTAAATATATTGGTGAAGGAGTAATTATTTATGGAGAAATTTATGGGGCAGGAATCCAAAAAAACTATACTTATGGATTGGAAGAAATTCAATTTGTAGGATTCGATGTTAAAGTAAATGGAGAATACCAACCAGTAGATTCAGCACACAGTAGCATGGTTTTAATGTTAGGATTACCTCACGTAGAAGTTCTTTATGAAGGATTATGGAACCAAGAAATACAAGACAGTTTTGTATTCAACAACTTTATTGAAGGAACTAAAACTCCTCACGAGGGAATTGTAATTAAAATAATGTCAGGTGAAAGAAACAAAGTAGCAAAGGTAATCAATCCAGACTATTTAATCTACGGAGAAAAGAATGATGTAGGAGATAGCCACTAGACTTTATATTTATAATAAAAATAAGGCATGGTAAAATTATCAAAACTAATTAGTGAAATTATACAAAAGACAGTAGAAGCTAATCTCAATGAATCCCAATCTATAATTCATAAAGAAGTCCTAATGTTTTTAGAATTAGCAAATCCTGACTTTGCATATAAATACTCAGAAGATCTACCTAATATTTGGACATTTGAAGATATGTTTGGAAATTTAGTAGAAGTATCATTTGACCCCTCTTCTAAGTATGTAGAGTCTTATTACATAATGAGAGACTTAGTAGGAAACCCTGTAAAGGTGTATGACTATGAAAGAAATAAAGAAGCAATTGACCCTACTTCCTTTCAAGGAGGATCGGATGAAAACCGGTCAGATACTATTTGCAAAATTCTAAGAGATGAAATTATACCTAAGTATTTAGTTAAAAATAGAGCTTCTCTAATAAGACTTCACCCATTAAATGATTACAGATACCAGATCTTTATGAAATGTGCTGAAATATGTAAAGAAAAATATCCTCAAATTGATATACAACCTAGAGGGAAAGAAATAGTATTAGTAAATAAATAAAAAATAATTAACAAAAGGCTTGCTTCGGCAAGCTTTTTTTCGTATATTTAAGTATTAAAAGAAATAAGATATGGAATTATTCAAATTTGACCAAGATAATTTAATTTATCATAGGATAAACAAACCAATGTACCTATTAAAGTACATCGGAATAACATTAGGATTATGTTTAGCAATTGGAATTTTTAGTTCAATGCAGTACGTTCAAAATGAAAAAGTAAGATTAATCAAATCTGAATCTGTTATCAACTTAATAACAAACGAAACATTTTCCAAACAAAAATTCTTTGAAGAAGTAGATAGAAGTAATTTTGCCTACCCTGAAATAATCAAAGCACAAGCATTAATTGAAAGTCAACACTTCTCTTCTCCTGTTTGGAAAGAGAATAACAATGCTCTAGGAATGAGGTTTCCTAATCAAAGATTTACTGTAGCAACAGGAGATAATTTAGGACATGCCACTTACCGAACATGGAAAGATTGTATTAAGGACAGATTAATTTACGAAGCATTATACCTAAACAACTTAACAAAAGAACAATACTTTAGATATTTAGATAAAGTATATGCAAGGGCATCTTCTAAAACAGCATACTCAGATTTGATCAAAACTATTATTAAACAAAGAAACCTATAAACTATGGAAGATTTTTTCGAAGACATGAAAAACAGACCTAAACCAAATCTATTCAGAAGAATATGGATGTGGTGGGCAAACGATGGAAAGTATTACCACAAGTACGCTAAACAAGGAATAAAGAACTTATGGTACTGGTTTCCAATTATCTGGAAAGACCGAAATTGGGATGACCACTATATCTTTGAGATACTACAACATAAACTAGTAGCTCAAGCCAATTACATTAGTAAAAGAGATTTTCATACAAGAGCTCAACTTGATGCTAAAAGAATGAGACTTTGTGTAAAGTTAATTAATAAAGTACAAGAGGAAGACTATGCCATGGAGTATATGGATTATGCTAAAGACAGAGTTTGGTTTACACCTTGTGAAGACAGACCAGGATCTTCTCTTTATAATAGTGAAACAGTTTGGGAAAAGTATGATGAGCTGTTTAAAAAGTATAAACTAATATATCGAAAAGTTTTAAAAGGTGAAGGACCATTTACACTAGACGGTAGAGATGAAGCTGATATGAAAAGAATCATTGCTATGAACATTTGCCATATCAACCAAAAACGAGCTCAAGATCTACTATTTAAGATAATGAATGAAAATATAAATTCCTGGTGGGATTGATCGGATGTATAGTAGCCCTTGCAGTCATAGTAACAGCGGCATTGTGGGTAAGTGGAATTGATTCTATGAAAGACAATCACCCAGAGTACAAAGGAAAGGATTTATTTAACGAACAAGAAGATGAAAAATAGTTTAGTAAACACTATCTACTACTCCCTCCCTAACAACGGATCTCAGGAAGGGATTAATAGTACAACTAGAAGAATGGAAGAGGCAAAGACCTGTGCACAAATAGCAGAAGAATTTGCTATTGGATTTGCAGATTGGAAAGATAAATTTATAAGTGAGGTAGGTGATTGGAAGCAAGATGGTGTTTATTTAAAAAATAGCTATACAACAAAAGAACTATTAGAAATCTATAAAAAAGAAAAAAAATTATGAACAGAGAAAAAGAAATAAAAATTCTAATTGATTATTTGAAAAATGATGTTTTAAACACATCAAAATATCCAGAGTTACTATTAGATACTATTATAAACAACGGTAAACTTATAGAATCTTATAAAGCAGAGTTAGAACAAATTAAAAAAGAAAAAGGACTATGACACTCAAAGAAAAGTTTTTACCATTTGTAGATTACATAGACCTAATTAACGACAATCCAGATAAAGAAGAATGTGGTTTAAGAAATGCTAGTAAATGCATAGAAATAGCAGATGAATTTGCTATTGATTTTGCAGCGTGGTGTATATGGAATGAGGTAGAAGATGTATCTACCTATTCTTTTAAAGAACTATTAGAAATCTATAAAAAAGAACAAGGATTATGAAAGTAATATTTCTAGATAATGACGGAGTAATATGCCTAGCCAACAACTGGGGTAGTAGATTTAAAAAGCAAAAAAGAAGCATAGCTGAAACAGTTGCTGATAAAGATCTACCTGTTGAACTTCGTTTTGATAACTTTGATCAAAAAGCAATCAAAGTATTAAATCAAATTCTAGAACAAACAGATGCCGAAATAGTAATCTCTTCAGATTGGAGAACATGGGCCACTTTAGAGGAATTAGGACAGTTTTACTTATCACAAGGAATAGTAAAAAAACCTATAGCACTTACTCCATTAATGAAGGATTTTGATGATAGTGCTTTTCAATTATTCTGGTATAAAAGATGGTTGGAGAAAATCAGAATCGTAGAAATACAACAATGGCTAAAAAATAATCAAGTTGATAAATGGGTAGCCATTGATGATTTGAATATGAGTCCACAAGCAAATGGAGGACATGGATTAGAGAATTTTGTTTTAACTCCTCGCTCAACAGAAGGGATAAAACAATCAGGAAAAAAAGAAGAAATATTAGGATACCTGAAATAAATTTCGTATATTAAAATAAAAAAATAAAATGAAAACACAATACAGGTTAATAAAAAAGTATCCAGGAAGTCCTAAGGTAGGAGATATAGTAGAGGGATATGGAAGAGATGGTTGGTATAGTAAAGGAGAAGGACATTCAACTTACGATTGGAGACAAGTTGTGAATTATCCAGAATTCTGGGAAGAAGTGATTGAAAAAGATTATGAAATACTATCCTATATTAAAAAAGGAAGTATAGCATGTACTACAACCAAAAGAAGAGGTGGAGAAAATCACGAAGAGTACTGGAACATACATTCAGTAAAACGCCTCTCAGATGGAGAAATGTTTACAATAGGTGATATGATTAAAACAACATATACTGAGCGTATACGAATACTAGGATTTCGAAGCCCAGAAGCAAACGAATATTTTATTGAGATATTAACCGGCTTTACTCGTTTATCAACCATTGAAAAAGTAAAACAACCAATCTTTCTAACACACGATGGAAAGGATATTTTTGAAGGAGATACTGTGTGGTGGGTAAGAAAAGAAAGTTACTCCTATTCCTGCTTTGAAGCATACTCCGGAATAAAATTTCACTCAAACCTAAATGCATACTTCCTAACAGCAACAGCAGCAGGAAATTATATTAACAAAAACAAAGTACTTTTTACAACAGAGGATGGAGTTGGTATAAAAAAAGATGAAGTAGTATATGTAGTTGATGGAAGACTTAACAGCATCGATATGATAAGCAACTTCGTACCGAAAGACTACCCAACAATGAAAGCTTTTTCAACTTCACAGGCAGCAGAAGATTATATTATTGAAAACAAGTATGCTCTTTCAATTAAAGATTTTTGGGACATAACATGTATGTCAACAAGTAATTTTAATAAGAATACTTATACGAAAGATTTAGTAAAATGGAGATTAAATTTAAAGTAAAATGAAATACGTTTTACTATTAGCAGCTTATGAATTGATAAGATCCAAAGTAATTTGGTTATGGTATTATTTAATAGATAAAGGGCAAAAATGAAACTAAGTAAACTACTAAAACAATGGATGTTAGAAGGATTAGTTGCTACTGATAAATTAGAAACTGAGTATTTTGAATTAAACGAATTAAATATAAATTCTTTAAATAGCTATGAATACGAAGAAATTGAACTTCCAATTTATACTAAATCCTACAAATTTAACGATAGATGTGGCAACAAACTAGTAGTAGTTTACACAGAAGGTATTGATGAATTCAAAAGTGGATATAGAGTTAAAGGAGTTGATAGTTTAGTTTTTGATCCTACAAAATTTTTAAATATAGAAGACGGTGTTAGACCATGCCCTGATGATAAAAGAATCAATACTGTGTATAAAATACTCTTAGAGGAAATAGTTCCAAATTATTTAATAAATAAAAAACCTAGTAAAATTTATTTTAATCCAATTTCTGCTTCAAGAGATAAATTAGTAAGCATCCTTATAGGTAAAATACTTAAGGTCTACCCTCAACTAATAAAAAATAATAACTACTTAATAAATAAGTAAAATGAAAACAAGAATAACAATCCTTTCGGACACACATACAAGACATGGATTGATTCCAATGGAAGATTTACCAGGTGGAGATCTATTACTACATGCAGGAGACATAATGAATTCAGGTTACAACAAACATGACATTCATAGCTTCTGTACTTGGTTTCAATCATTAAAACAATATGAGGATAAAGTATTTATAGCAGGTAATCACGATCGATTGTTTGAAAATGTACCTTATGAAGTAGAGGGATACTTAAAAGATTATCCTCTAATCGATTATCTACAAGATGAAGAATTAGTTTTATATGGAGATGGTCCAAATGGAGATATGCCTGAAAATAACATTCGCATTTATGGATCACCTTGGCAACCAGAATTCTATTCTTGGGCATTCAATTTACCAAAAAATGGAATTGAAATAGCTTCAAAGTGGTTAGCAATTCCTGATAACACAGACATTCTAATCACTCATGGTCCTGCATACGGAACCTTAGATACAGTAAAAGGAAGAGAATGGGATAGTTTAGGATGTGAACTGCTAGCAAAAAGAATTGAATTAATTAAACCAAAGATTCACATCTGCGGACATATTCATTCAGGATATGGCTATGAGTTTAAAAATGGTACTCATTTCTTCAATGTAGCAGTATTGGATGAGCAGTACAACTACACTCAAAAGCCAATGACGTTTGATTGGGATAAAGAAAAAAATACTGTTACCTTTCTTTAAATTATATTAATAAAAACTTTTTTTCGTGATATTTATATTAAATAATAGGTACTAGTCCTACCTAAGAAAAACATTACGGAGATTTTAAAAATTTACTACGGACTAGGTAGTTGTTTTTAATTTCTCCTTTTTTATTTAATATGATTGGCATTTATAAAATTACAAGCCCCACTGGGAAGATGTATGTCGGACAAAGTGTAGACATCGAAAGAAGACTTAAGAGTTATAATAAAATGAGATGTAAGGAACAGATTAGATTATATAACTCACTAGTAAAATACGGTTTCTCTGAACATATATTTGAGGTTGTAGAAGAATGTAAGGTAGAGGAATTAAACACACGAGAGAGACACTGGCAGGATTTTTATGATGTATTATCTAAAGGTGGATTAAATTCTAAACTAACAAATACTAATGATAAATCTGGAGTACGTTCAGAGGATTCCCTTGAAAAACAATCTAGAAGTTCTAAGATTTTTAATAAAACTCCAGAGGGTATCTTAGCACAAAGTAAAAGAGTAGAAAGTCTTAAAGCCCTATATAAAACAGAAGAAGGAAATATTGCTACGGCTAAGAGAATAGCTAATACAGATTATGCTGCTAGAACAAAAAACACAGACTATGTAGCTAAAGTAGCAAATACTGATTATAATATCTTTCAAGAAAAGAGAGTTGCTAATATAGATTGGGTCTCTAAGGTAGTTAATACCGATTATGATGCTATAGCTAAAAAACGTATGAGACCTATTAACCAATATGACTTGAATGGAATCCTTATTAGAGAATGGGCATCAACTAAGGAAGCTGGAGAATCATTAGGGATAAGTAGAGGTAATATTACAAACTGCTGTAAAGGGAAGTATAAATCAGTTAAAGGGTTTGTCTGGGAATATAAAAATAAGTAAAAAATAAATAATAAAAGGCTTGTTTACTCAAGTCTTTTTTCGTATATTTAAGTATTAGAAACAAATAAAAAATAAAGGTTATGATATTCAAAAAATTATTCAAGTACACACCCACACAACAAGAGCAACAATTTATAGACATTGTAAATAAGTTGCTACAACATCCTAAAACATCTTTAAGGATGACACCACTTACTAATAAGTATTTTCTTATTAATGAGCAAAAACATTATTATGTTTTACTTCAGAACTCAGGAGTGCAACTTACAAATACAAAGTTCTCTTTCTGTAAATCAATTCATCCAAAAGCATATGATATGATTATTGATATCATTCACGATCATATTGAAGTCAACAGACAAGCATTAGAAGAAAGATTATTCAAGAATGAAACAACAATGCTGAATACAGTATTTAATAATTTGTAGTTATGACACTAGAAGCCCAATACAAACAATTTTTAAAACACAACCCAGACTCAACCTTTTCATTCAATGAATGGATGAGTTGGCATGGAAATCAAATGGAACAAGCACTAATTCAAATGATGCAAGACGATGAAGAGTTAGGACTGTATGATTATGACTGGTGTAAAGGAAATGTAGTTTTACCAAAAGAAGAAATTACCTTGGTAAAAAAAGAAACGAAAGAACTAAATCCTTACATAGGACCATTTCTATTAAATAATGGATTTGAAAAGAAAGAAAATAATAACTATCATAACTCAGAATGTACTATAATAGTTAATAAAGATTATTACGAAGTTCAATTTATAGAACCAGACCTTGGAGGAGTTTCAATGTACACGGATTCTTTATCAGTTTATCACCTAGTAGGAATCTTAACTTGGTTTAATTTAATAGATAAAAATTATAAAAAATGATAAGACGCTACGACGAAGAATTTCAAGCATCATCCATTGTAAATGGAAATGAAGTTAAATTATACAGAAAGTATTACCACAATGGAAAATATAGTTACTATATTCATTGGGGTGAAGCTAACACACAAATGAGTAAACAAGAATTACTTACACCCTCAGGAAGAACACCTTCAGTGGGAGGAGCAATAAAACAATTTCTCAAAGCAGTAAAAGCAGCAGAATATTTAAAATTTAGTAAATTATAATGGCAGCAGAAAGCAACACACCGGTAGATATTGAAATCTGGATTGAAAAAGTAATCAAGTCATGTAAGACTTATCAACAAGTTCTTAAGATTAAAAAACTAATAAGACTGTATTTAAAGAGATTAGAACAAGACGGACTACCATATTATATTGTTAATAGTATTGAAAGAAGATTTGCAGCTATGGAATATGAACAAAGAGATTTAATACTATACAGTAATGAAAAAAAGTAATATACAACCAGTATCAGAAATAGAAGCTGACAAAAGACGTTTATGTGAAATCAGATTCGATTGCTACGTAACAATACACGATTCAGGTACAAGATCAATTGAAGGAGGAATGATAGGAGTATCAAAAGATTTACCACCACAATGGTTTAAAAGTCAATCAACAATGACCCTAGAGGAAATAAAATACCAGAGTCATGAATTGATAGGACTTAGGTTAAAGCAAATGTTATTTGAATTAGAACAAACAATTGAAAAGTATGAGAATGAAAACTAAAAAATGCGTACTAGAAATTCTAGATGCTCTTTACGATAGAGCAGGATTTGATGATTGGTGGGATAGGATAGGTGAGGAATTAAATGATGAGATTACTGAGGAATTAGAAGCAATAGTTAAACGTAGACTTGAAAAAAATGAATAAACTAGATAAACAATATACAGACTTACTTCAAGACATTCTTGACAACGGAGTAAAGAAAGAAGATAGAACAGGTACAGGAACAATCTCCATATTCGGAAGACAAATACGTCACAATATGAAAGATGGTTTTCCTTTGCTTACTACCAAAAAAATGCCATTTAAAACAATTGTAACAGAACTTCTTTGGTTCCTTCGAGGTGATACAAATATCAAGTATTTGGTTGATAATAATTGTCATATTTGGGATGGTGATTGTTACGCTAACTATCTTAAAAAGTACGAACAAGATAAAACTCCTGGTATCGTTTATTATACTGACCCATTACAGTACAGACCTTACACTCAAGAAGAATTCATCAACAAAATAAAAACAAATGATGAGTTTGCTAGAAAGTGGGGTGAGTTAGGTCCAATTTACGGTAAGCAATGGAGAAAGTGGAGTATAAAACCTACAATGAATTCAGAAACAGGTGAAATCTTTATTGGAAATATGTGGATAGACCAAATCCAAAACCTAATCAACGACCTTAAAACAAATCCAGACTCACGCAGACTTTTAGTATCCGCTTGGAATGTTGCTGATTTACCTGTTACTGATTATAGGACCGATGATGAACTTTATCAAGATTATTTAAAGAATTTATTAGAAAACAAAAATTTTAAAAATTGGAATTATGAAAATTAAAGTAGAAATTGTAGATGATGAATTAAAAACTATACTAACAAAGTATATTAGTGAGGAATCCTATAAACACGCAAAAGAGCATCACGTTACTAGCATATTAGAAGAAATGGCAGATGATATGTTACTTGATATCAAATGGGCACTAGAAAAGTTAAAAAACAAATAGGTTATGAGTAATAAATTAACAAAAGAAGAGTTTTTAGAAAAACTAAAAACAGATAGAGATTTTAATAGTAGGTATGGAAGAAAACATATCACAGAAGGAAAAATGGTTCTTCCACCTTGTCATTACGGGTTTCAAGTTTATACAAGAGAGTTGAGTTTTGATGAGTTTTGGGATAGATTGACACCTGAACAAAAAGGTAATATGGAAAAACCTTATGAAGGTGAAACCTATAACGGTATAGATTCTAGAATTGAATTAAAGAACATAGTATCAGAGATACACAATATCCCAACCAGAGCAATCTCTTTAATGTGGAATCAACGTTCAGTAGATACATTCTTAGGTTTACCATTTAACATTGCTTCTTATGGATTATTATTGGAAATAATTGCAAAAGAAGTTAGAATGGTTCCTGATCAATTAATTGGAAATTTAGGTGATGTTCATTTGTATTCAAATCATATAGAACAAGCCAAAGAACAGATTGGGAGATATTTTACTAGTGAAGAAAGAACAGAAGTATTAAAACAAGCAATGGGTGAAGAAGTATTTCAAAATGCATTTGACCAACAAGTACCATTTGGAGGAGGATTATCTGAATACTTTGGAAAGTATAACATCAGTCCAGGTTTGCATACAAGAGAACCTTATCCATTACCAACACTAAAATTTACAACTTGGACAAATATGGTAATTAAGGATGGTAGAGATTTAGATTGGATTATGAAAGAAACAGATACCGTAGATGACTGGTTTCAATTAGAGAACTATCAATCACACCCAACCATTAAAGCACCTTTAAGTAATTAAGTATATGAATTTTATAATAGGATTTCTTTACGGAATAATAGCAAGCATTCTTACATTTATTCAACTACAGGGACAGTTCAAGTGGGATTGGTTCAAAAATAACCCAATGATAGTAGCATGTATGGGTATCCCAATTTCTATGCTATACTTAGGATCAGTTAAACATTTAGTAGAACATTTCGATGGACAACTTTGGCCATCACGTTTAATGGGTTTTGCAACAGGAGCAATCATATTTACAATTATGTCTTACTTTTGGTTTGGAGAACCTCTAACAGGAAAAACTTTAACATGCCTAGCTTTAGCAATGGTTATAATGGTAATTCAATTGTTCTGGAAATGATAAATTTAGAATACGTTATAGATGGAGTATACGGTGTATACTTCAATCAAAAATGCATAGGACATTTTACCATTCAAGATGATGGATACTTTGGATTTTATACAAACGAACGTTCAGGGTATTGGAGCTCATATGCTTTAAGACTTATAGCAGATAAGCTAGATGAACTAAATAAAGAATGGAACGAATATATTAAGAAAAATTTAGGAGATGAGTAAACTAGAAATATGTCACCACTGCGGTGAAGAAAAAGAAGATTGCTATCACGGGTACATAGCAATGACTCTTCCTATCCCAGAAGCAGAAGCTTTAATTGAAAAATGGGGAGGAAAAGAATGGTGGAAAAATTTAGAAAGAACTGATCTTACTGAGGAAGAAATTAAAGAACTTGATGGTTTAGCCACATACGACCAGTTACTAAGCACAGTTGGAAGAGGAGTTCAATGTGATGATTGTGCTGCTAAAGAAGAAAAACTATATGAAAAATACTACCCAAAAAGTTTGGAATCATAAAATAAAGTTCATATATTAATCTATGAGACAATTAAATAATCATATCAAGGAAGTTATGGAAAAAGAAACTAAAGAAACAAAACAACCAGATGCTAAAAAGCATTTAGAATTATCAATTGCAAAATCATGTATTAGAATAGTAGCTTGTGGAGCAGGTATGTTTGGAATGTATGATGCAGCTTTTATAGGTTTACTTCTAGCAGAAATAGTAGGAATTAAAGAAGAATTAGTATAATGAAAAAGGACTACACAAAAGCATTTGTATGGATAGGACTTGGCTTATTCACAATTGTGCTATGGGCAACGATTTACAACTTAATATTTTAATATGAAATTTCAATCAACAAAATTATTTGACGGATACTCTACATGTTTTCGTCAATGGAAAGCAGAAGGTACTCATTGCAGATTCTTACATGGGTATGCTGTATCTTTCCGAGTATGGTTTGAAGGAGACCTAGATGAAAGAAACTGGGTATGGGACTTTGGAGGAATGAAAAGAGCTAAAGGAAACATTAATGGTATGAGTCCAAAAGCATACTTCGAATACCTATTAGACCACACTACAATCATAGCCAAAGACGATCCATACTTGGATCTATTCCAGCAAATGCATGCAGATGGTATTATTCAGTTAAGAATACTAGAAAGTACAGGATGCGAACGATTTGCAGAATACCTTTATAAAATAATCAACTACTTCCTATCAGAGGAAACAGAAGGAAGAGTAAGAGCAACAAAAGTAGAAGTATACGAACACGAAAGAAATTCAGCATCATATGGAGAGTAAATTAAAATTTCTAACTGAGGTAACGGAAGAAGCTTTACCAAAACTACATCACAGGTATTACAATGGGGGCAATGAACTAAAGGTAGGAGATAACTTAATATTTGCCTTTACAGATGTTTTAGATAAAGAAGGAAAAGAGACCACTACCATCAAGACATTCGTACTAGCTCCAGACCATCATTTTTTCTATGAAGTAAAAGAAACAAAATAGTTAGTATGAAAGATCAAAATATACCCAAGTTATTAGCAGAAGAGGCATGGAGAATGATACCAGATACTTGTAAGAGTTCTATGGCTGGTATAAAAGATTCATATATAGAAAGTCTAACAGAAGATATTAGATATGCCACAGATAATATTATTGATGAATTTGCTATTGGTTTTGCGGAGTGGGCTATAGCTAAGAATATGGGTGTAAATAAATTTACTCTATATGAAGGAGAATTAGAAATCTATAAAGAAAATAATCCAAAATAACATCGATGTTTTTATAATTCTGTGATATTTATAATAAAGAAACATTATGAAACATTACATTTATAAAATTACAAATTTATTAAACAATCGAGAATATATTGGAGTAAGATCACATCCATTTCCTGAAGAAGATTCTTATATGAGTTCTTCTTTAATTTTAAAAGAAGAGATAAAAAAAGTAGGAATTAAAAACTTTAAGAAAGAAATTTTAGAGTATTTTAATACTAGAGAAGAAGCAGATCAAAGAGAGATAGAACTTGTAAATTACTTGTACGTAATAAATCCTAACACATACAATCAAAGAACAGGAGGACCTTCTGGATCAGCTTTGGCTTCTTTGAGATTGGATGTTTATAAGGATGTTGATTTAATCATTGAGAGATATAAAAAAGGAGAGAGTGCAGAAGAAATCGCTCAAGATTATAAAGTAGACGCTACATTAATCAGAAAAAGAATTATTCCTTCAGATATAAGAAGAAATCAATCCGAATCAAATAAACAATCTAAAATAAAATATCCATCAGGGAATATGAGAAAAGATGTAAATACTAATTCTGAACAAATTGTAGAGAGGTATAAAGCAGGAGAGGGTATTCACATACTAGCAAAAGAATATCAATGTCATCCTCAGGTAATAGGTAGAATTTTAAAACAGAATAATGTAGAAAAAAGATCTCCTTCAGAATCTCAAAAATGTAGAGCAGATTTAAAAAAGCCTAAAAGAAATGACCTTTGGGATAGGATTTCTGAAATAAAATCACTATATTTACAGAACAAAGGCTTTACAGAAATAGGAAGAATTTTTAATACAAGTGATACGCAAATAAGATTAATGTTAAAAAAAGAAAACGTAATATGAATAAGTTAAAAAGAATTGAAGATTATAATAAAATCTTACCAATAGTTGAGGTCTATTCCGCAGTCCAAAGTGAGGGGAGTAGAGCAGGATATCCTACAATTGTAATTCGAACAAGTGGCTGTACTCACCGCTGCTGGTTCAACGAAGGAGGATGGTGTGACAGTCCATACACATCAATTCATCCAGAAAAAGGAAAATATTCATTCCAGAATATAATCGAAGCATACGACAGAAATCCTCACATCACAGAGATGATGTTAACTGGAGGATCACCAACCATGCATCCAGCATTAGTAAATGAGCTAACACATTTTGCACATGAAAGAAAAATATTTATCACTATTGAAACTGAAGGATCACATTTTCTGGAAACAGACTTTCCTATTAATTTACTTTCCATATCACCTAAGTTTAGTAATTCGGTTCCTAAAGTCGGAGTACTCACACCTCAAGGAGCGGTTACGGATGAGAAAATGGTTAAGCAACATAACAAACTAAGACTTAACTATGAAGCAATGTCCAAATCAATTGCTTACCATTCTGATTATCATTTGAAGCCAGTATGGGATGGAGAGGATCAACAAGCATTACAAGAGATTCTAGGATGCATCAAGCTGCTAGACATACCTCAAGACAAAGTTTGGTTCATGCCCGCAGGAGATTCAAGAGAAGCTTTATTCAAATCATATCCAAAAATGTTTGATTGGGTTCGAGATAATGGTTATAGATTAACCTGGAGACCTCACATCATTGCATTTGAGAGTGAGAGATGTGTGTGATATCATTTGGATATTAAAATAGAATTTAGTACATTTACCTATATAAAAAATTATAAATGAAAGAGAATAGAAAAAAAATCCACAACGATTTAGAAGTGGTACAAGAAGGATTCGCTAATGGTGTTGCACCTGGTTTCCCTTTAGATGATGAAGCTAAAGCTGAAATGATTGAAAAGGCAGCTAAAGCTTATGGTGAGTTTTTAACAGCATTAGGTTGCGATTGGGAAAATGATCCTAATTCGGCTGATACTCCAAGACGTATAGCTAAAAAATATGTTTTGGAACAATGGAAAGGTAGATATGATATTCCACCAGCTATTTCATCTTTCCCAAGTGATGGTTTTAGAGGAATGGTTGTTCAAACCAATATACCTTTAACAAGTATGTGCAGTCATCATCATGAAACCATAACAGGGAGAGTGCATATTGCCTATATACCTGGGGATGATGCTAGAGTAATTGGTTTATCTAAACTAAACAGATTAGTAGAACATTTTGGGAGGAGAGGAGCTATCCAGGAACAGTTAACAGTCGCAATTCATAGCGCTGTAAATAAAGTATGTGAGGGGAATATTGGGGTAGCAGTCTCAATAGTAGGAGAACATAATTGTGTAAGTTGCAGAGGTACTAACCATAAAGGGTCAGCAATGGTTACCAGTGAATTAACAGGAGTTTTTAGAGAAAAACCTGAGGTTAGAGATGAGTATTTTAAATCAATTGAAATAGCTTCACATTATAAGTTAAACTCTTAGTAAACCTTAGGAATTGATAAAACTAAAATGTATGTTATGTTAAAAGATGTTAATAATAAATTAAAATACAAAATATAATGGCTTTAACAATCAAAAATAAAATTTATCTAAGTTGGGACGATATTAACGATTTAGTTGACAAATTGTGTGAGAAAATAATTACTGAACAACCTAATATAGACTCAGTATTTGGGCTAAAACGCGGCGGGCTTATACCTGCCGTGATGGTGTCACATAAATTAAATTTACCGTGGTCTGACGTAATGTATCCTAATACTCTGGTAATAGATGATATTTGTGATACTGGGGAAACCTTGAAAAACTGTATTGGGGGTTATACAGCCGTACTTCACCACAAACCCCATACATCATGTTATACTCCCAATATTTATGCTCAATTACATGAAGGGGATGAATTTATTTATTATCCTTGGGAAAAACGAGACGCAGATCCTATACAAGATTACTTAAAAACCAAATAAAAAACAATGACAAATTACGAACAAATTATCCAACTTACAGAAGTTATTACAAACTTAGAAAAAGACATCACTAAGGCCACAGAAGCTAAACAAACTGCCTCTACTAAAGATTTACCTGAAGTAGAAGAAAATCTTCAATATCTTGAAAGTGTTTTACAAGATTTACAAGCACAAAAAGAAAAATTAATAACTGAACTTTAAATGGAAGGTTTTGATCCAAATGCTCCTTCGAGAGGGTTAGGTGATACAATTGCCAAATTTACTCATGCTACTGGTA
>Ga0304729_1001332_pt1 | contig 16521 bp, 16 predicted proteins | sample C_131016_MF_Meta_FD_190475 | JGI IMG/M metagenome (GOLD analysis project Ga0304729, IMG submission 190475) | Freshwater microbial communities from Lake Croche, Canada to study carbon cycling - C_131016_MF_MetaG (v2) (version 2) | ecosystem: Environmental > Aquatic > Freshwater > Lake | place... | reverse complement strand
CAGACTAAGTTACGTCAATCCGTGAGTGTCATGGACTTTATGACTGCGGCTCAAATTGCAGATGTGCAAGCAGGAACGTTAACTCTTGACTGTACAACAGCAATTACTAATGCTTTAAATGCAAGCACCATTGCTTTTTTCCCTCAAGGAAATTATTTAACAAGTGGAATTACTCTAAACCAAAATCAAAAAATATATGGTTTTGGAAGCACTCTAACGCTATCCAGTACAACAGGAACGTTAATTCAGTGTTACAACAGTTCTGACGCATTGCAAACAAGCCAGTATTCAGAAGTAAACGGTTTTGTATTAGTTGGTGGACAGACTTTAACATCAGGTTCTGTTGGCGTAAATTGTGGTCAATCTGCAAGACTTATCCTGCGTGATGTTCGCACTCAAAATTTTGACGTTGGTTTTAAAATGCCACTTGCGCAATTTGGATCAGCTTATTCCATTAAATCGTATGCTTGCAATGTTGGTTTGTACTTAAAACCATCAGTTTCTGGTGGCGGGTCTAACTCTTGGTCTTTTTATGATTACCAAGGCGTTGGATGTTTTATTGCTGCAATATTAATAAACAACACATCATCTTACCCTCAAGGTGCAATTTATTTTAGAAACCCAAGTTTATTGGGTAATGCGGGTGTTTCGTATGCGTCATTTAATGCAGCCGCATACATGGATGGTGGTTCACCAGAAGGCAATGCTACAGCAACTTTCCCCCTTACTTTTGATAGCATCACTATTCAACAGTCAAGTATGTATTTGAGTAATTCTCAAATTACAATAACTAATTTTTCTTGCGCTGAAGCTGCTATTAATCCATTTATATATGCAGTTAGCAACAGCAGCGTGGAATTAAGTAATGGTAGCGGATATGGTTTACCAGGCGCGGCTTTTGTATCAACAGATAGCACATCTATTGTTAACGTAAATGGCTCATCTTCTATTGTTGGATACATTCAAAATCTTGTTGCGCCACCAGTGTTGTTTGGGGCAAGCAACAACGGAAATATGTTTGTTACTCCAGACAATACGTTTCAATCCATATCATTTCCTAATGAATCAATTTCACCATTAACTACTGATTTATCTGGAGCAATAGGATCAGTTACATCTACAACAGTTTGGGATGCCACTTATGGGTTAGTTGGAAATGTTGTATTTGCTGCTACAGGTAATCAAGATTCAAACAGGATTTTTCTATCGTCGCTTACAAACAGTTCTACAACTGGTGCATTTGTTTCTGGTGTTTCGCTATATTGTGCGGCTGGTGGAACCATAAATATTGGTTTTTACGGCGTAAGTTTTAGTCAATTAAAAGTTACTTTGCCAGCCGGTAAATGGGTAAGAGTCTATAACGTAGCAGCAAATACAGGTGTCGCAAGTCCTTACGTTGTTATTTTTGCTGTTGGGTCTGTTCCTGTAACTGTACGCGTTGCTAAGTCAATGACTTTTTCTAGTGCATCTATTAATGCAACCACATGGCAAACTATCAATGCAATTTTGGCTGGATCATATAATCCCAAAGTGGGAGCGGTGCATTATGGACGCAAGGATAGTGCAATTCCTACAACTGGAACATGGGTAGTTGGCGATGTTGTGTATAACACTACTCCAGCATCAGCCGGATATATAGGTTGGGTTTGTACGGTTGCAGGAACACCTGGCACTTGGAAAACATTTGGATTAATTAGCTAATATGGCTAATAGCAAAATATCCGCGCTGACTTCTGCTACCACGCCTTTGGCGGGTACGGAAGTTTTGCCAGTTGTACAAAGTTCAGCCACAACACAAGTAACTGTTGCAAACTTAACCGCTGGTCGGGCTGTAAGTGCTTTAAGTTTAACAAGCACTAATGACGCCACTATTAATGGATTAACTGTTGGTAAAGGTGCGGGCGCTATTACAACAAATACAACAGTTGGTGCTGGTGCATTAAATGCAAATGTTAGCGGTGGTAGTATTGTGGCTTATGGTTATCATGCGTTAATTAATAATACTGGCGGTTCTAATAGTGGTGTTGGTGCAGACGCGTTGGCTTTAAATGTTGGAGGTGTACTTAATACTGGAATGGGAACTTCAGTATTATTTTCTAATGTTTCCGGACAAAATAACACGGCATTGGGCGCGTCAGCAGGATATACTGTCAAAAGTTCAAACAACTCATTATTGGGATACCGATCTGGTTACGGCATAACAACGGGTGGCAAAAATGTTATTATTGGTAGTTATGAAGGTTCCGCTGCCCCCATCTCTGCTACCGGCTCTAACTATGTTGTGTTAAGTGATGGCGATGGAAATGTTCGAGCTTACTTTAATGGGTCTATTGGTATATTTAACGGGACAATTTCCCCAGTACAAGCAACAACAGCCGGAGCGCCAGCTTATGTTAAAGGCGCGATATATTTTGATACTACATTAAATAAACTTCGCATTGGTGGTGCTACAGCATGGGAAACGGTAACATCGGTTTAATATGATAAAAATTGCTTCTGGCCTTATTTTATGGTTTATGAACCGAATGAAGTTTCAAGGCTGGACTAGCCTGTGGGGTGACATTTACTTCGTCCCAGGTTGTGAGACTGATGCTGGACTTGTCCGGCATGAGCAAAAGCACTTAGAGCAAATGACCAACGATGGCAAACTCGTCTATATGGTTAAGTATCTGTGGTGGAATCTGAAGTACGGATACTTTTTAAACCCTTACGAAGTAGAAGCACGCGCAGAACAATTTAAGGCATAATTGCCAAACCGTACCAGCGAGGTTCACTGGGGAATCTAAGGATTCAGAAAAATGACTGATGAAGTCGAAAACCTAGCGGTTACACCCGTGCCAGAACAGGACGCAACGGCTGCACCTGAAACTGTAGTAGAAACGCCGGAAGCAGCACCCAAGACATTCTCGCAAGAGGAACTTGATGCAGCAATTGGAAAACGCCTCGCAAGAGAGCAACGGAAGTGGGAACGAGATCAAGCGCAGCGCCAGGTGGAAACACAGGTGTTGAGGGCTCCAGCAACTCAGTCTGCTGATCAATTTGAATCACCTGAAGCGTATGCCGATGCACTGGCATATCAGAAGGCAGAAGAATTGATTGCCAAACGGGAAGCTGCAAAGCACCAATCGCAAGTTCTTGAAAGCTATCACGAACGTGAAGAAGAAGCGCGGAGCAAATACGATGACTTTGAACAAGTCGCGTATAACCCAAAACTTAGCATCACGAATGTAATGGCTGAAACGATCCAGTCTTCGGACATTGGGCCTGAGTTAGCTTACTACCTCGGTTCAAACCCAAAAGATGCAGATCGTATCGCCCGTCTGACGCCCCTCGGCCAAGCGAAGGAAATTGGGAAGATCGAAGCCAAATTGGCTGCTGAACCTCCTGTGAAACGAACAACGTCTGCGCCAGCGCCGATTTCACCTGTTACTGCACGAGCCTCTGGTTCGTCAACTCAAGACACTACTGACCCACGGTCTGTAAAGACCATGACGGCCAGCCAGTGGATTGAAGCTGATCGTGCAAGGCAGGCGAAAAAGTGGGAAGCACAGCGTATCCGCTAATTATTTTGACTTTATAAGGAAATTGAAATGTCTAACTCGATCCTAACCATCGACATGATCACGCGCAAAGCGCTTGAGATTCTCGAAAACAACCTGGTTCTCACGCGCAACGTGAACCGCCAGTACGATGACAGCTTCGCCGTGCAAGGTGCCAAAATTGGCTCCACGCTGCGTATCCGTCTGCCCGACCGCGCTCTGGTAACTGATGGTGCCGCCCTGCAAGTTCAGGACGACAACGAACAGTTCACCACTTTGTCTGTTGCCAGCCAGAAGCACATTGGTGTTAACTTCACCTCCGCTGAACTGACCATGCAATTGGACGACTTCGCAGAACGTGTGTTGAAGCCTCGTATCAGCCAGTTGGCCTCCAGCATCGACGCTGATGTGGCAAACGCTTACCGTTCTATCGGTAACAGCGTCGGCACCCCCGGCACGACTCCTTCGACTTCTTTGGTGCTGTTGCAAGCCCAGCAGAAGCTGAACGAAAACGCCGCTGTGATGTCACCTCGCTACGCCACCGTCAACCCAGCCGCTAACGCTGGTTTGGTCGAAGGCATGAAAGGTCTGTTCAACCCCACCGACACCGTGTCTCGCCAGTTCAAAAACGGCATGATGGGTACCGGCGTTCTGGGCTTCGAAGAGATCAACATGTCTCAGTCGATCAAGCAGCACACCACTGGTTCGCGTGATGCATCCGCTGCTACCATCGTTGCCGCCTCGGTGACTTCGGAAGGCGCTTCCACCATCAGCTTGTCACAAGCCTCTGTGTCCACGACCATCAAAGCTGGCGACGTGTTCACTTGCGGTAGCGTTTTTGCTGTGAACCCACAAACCCGTGAAACCACTGGTTCGTTGTTCCAGTTCGTGGCTCTGGCTGATGCAACTGCTTCTTCCGGCACCTGGACTGTGACCGTGGCTCCCATGTACTCCGCTGCTCACGCACTGGCTACCATGACCGCCCTGCCACTGATCAACGCTGTTGTGACCTTCTTGGGCGCTGCTTCTACGGCTTACGCTCAGAACTTGGTCTACCACAAGGACGCTATCACGTTTGCTACAGCTGACTTGTTGCTGCCTCAAGGTGTTGACATGGCTGCTCGTGCTGTGCATAACGGTATCAGCTTGCGCGTTGTTCGTCAGTACGACATCAACAACGACCGTATGCCTTGCCGTATCGACGTTCTGTATGGCTACAGCACGATTCGTCCTCAAATGGCGGCTCGTATCTGGGGCTAAATTGGATGGGGCTTCGGCCCCTCCTTCGTAACATCTTTTAAAGGAAATTATCATGGCTCTCCCTAATGGCGCAGGCGGTTACCAAGTTGGTGACGGCAATATCAATGAGATGCAGATTGAAACTCAAGCTACCCCAGCAACGGCAACTGTCTCGGCAACGCTGACAACTGCTCAACTGCTGAACGGTATCATCTTGGGTACTCCCACCACCACCGCAGCAGCCTACACGCTGCCGTTGGCTACTGACCTGGACGCAGCCTTGTCCAGCGCCAAAGTCAACAGCAGCTTTGACTTTGTTGTGGTGAACACCAATGGTTCTGGTAGCGGCGTGATCACGATCACCACCAACACCGGCTGGACTATTGGTTCGTCTGGCTCACAAGGCTTGATGACTGTTACGACTGCTGGTACGGCCCAATCGTATCGTGCAGTTAAGACTGGTGACGGTACTTGGTCTTTGTACCGCATTGCCTAAACCAAATGGGGGCTTCGGCCCCTGTTTTTAAAGGAATCAATATGGCAAACACTAAAGCTGTTGGCGTTGCTTACGCCGATCCTGCACTGGATAGCGCTCAATACACGCTATACACTGTTGCTCAACTCCCAGCCGCATCTACTGCTTTGGCAGGAACTCGTGCTGCTGTAAGCAATTCCAATGCTGCGTACACCGCAGGTATTGGGGCTACTGTTGCTGGTGGAGGCTCCTACGTGGTGCCTGTATTCTGCAATGGCGCTGCTTGGCTTATCGGCTAAATAAAAGGGAGCTTCGGCTCCCTTTTTGAGTATGAACATCTATTTAATGCACCCCATCCACGGTCGTAAAGTTGCTACTATGGAGCAAGAGGCCGAAGCAGATGAGTCTAACGGCTGGTCGCGGTACAATCCCGATATGCCTGCTCCAGCCTCTGATACTGAGATTGAAGTAACAATGAATGCGCTAGGCATCAAGCGCAAATACACGCGCAAGGTTGCAACTGAGGAAATCTGAACATGACATCTGCTATCTATACAGCGGGCGACCAGATAAATCGGGCACTTCGATTGTTGGGCGTTCTTGCCGAAGGTGAAACACCATCAGCCGCCACATCGCAAGATGCGCTAGTTGCACTAAATCAAATGATTGACTCTTGGAATACCGAGCGTCTTTCCACCTTTGTCACGCAAGATCAGGTTTACATTTGGCCTGCTGGTTTAATTTCCCGCACACTTGGCCCATCCGGTGATTTTGTTGGCAATCGCCCTGTCTTGATAGACGATGCTACCTACTACCGTGATCCGGGCACCAATGTGTCCTTCGGTATTAAATTTATCAATCAGCAGCAATACGATGGTATTGCAGTCAAAACTGTGACTAGCACCTATCCGCAAGTTTGCTGGATAAATATGGGCTATCCTGATGTCACATTGACCATTTACCCACGCCCAACACGGGACTTGGAATGGCATTTTGTGTCTGTACAAGAGCTGGATCGACCTGCTGATCTAGCAACACCGATTTTGTTCCCACCGGGTTATCTGCGCGCTTTCACGTACAACTTGGCAATGGAGTTTGCGCCTGAATTTGGCGTAGAGCCTAGCCCACAGGTGTCTCGAATTGCCATGACCAGCAAGCGCGATCTGAAGCGCATCAACAATCCAGATGACATCATGAGCCTGCCGTATGCACTGGTTGCAACTCGTCAGCGGTTCAACATCTACGCCGGTAACTATTAATGCAAACGCCAATACTCGGAGCCTCTTATGTTGCCCGCAGTATCAATGCTGCGGATAACCGCATGGTCAATCTGTTTCCAGAAGCTATCCCCGATGGGGGTAAGACTGCTGGGTTCTTGAACCGCGCACCAGGTTTGGAGTTCCTGCAAACTGTGGGCACCGGCCCTATTCGAGCATTGTGGGCACACCAAACCAATGGCAGCGATTTCTACGTAGTCTCTGGCACTGAGGTCTACAAGCTCACCAGCTTGACCGCCACACCTATCAAGATCGGAAATGTGTCCGGAACCGGCCCTGTCTCAATTGCAGACAATGGTGCAGTGCTGTTTTTTGCCTGTAATGGCCCAAGCTACACTTATTATGAGCCCACTGGGGCGTTTGACCAGATTACTGATGTCAATTTCCCTGGCGCCGTGACCGTAGCCTACTTGGATACTCAGTTCATTTTCAATGAGCCCAATAGTCAGCGAATCTGGAGTGTGGACACCATAAACCCAGCAAATGGGGATTACATCTATCCTCTGGTGTTTAACTCTTTGTTTTTCTCCAGTGCCGATGGTTCACCCGATGGCGTAGTGGCAATCAATTCAGATCACCGGCAACTGTGGGTGTTTGGCACTGACTCGACTGAGGTCTGGTACAACGCTGGCCTTGCCAACTTTCCATTAACGCCCATTCAGGGCGCTTTTAACGAGATTGGTTGTGTAGCCCCTTACTCAGTCTCCAAGCTCGATAACACCCTGTTCTGGCTTGGCACAGACGCCCGTGGACAAGGTATCGTCTACAAGGCCAACGGCTACGCTGGCGTCCGGGTATCTACCCATGCCATTGAGTACGCAATCGCACAATATGGCAATCTGGCTGATGCGCTGTCCTATACGTACCAGCAAGAAGGTCATGCTTTTTATGTGCTGACATTCCCATCGGCTAATGCCACTTGGGTCTACGATGTGTCTACGCAAGCCTGGCACGAGCGTGCTGGATTTAAGAACGGTGAGTTTATGCGTCACCGTAGCAATTGCCAGTGCAATTTTGGCGGCAATACTATCGTGGGCGACTTTGAGAACGGCAACATCTACAGGTTTGACCTAGACGTGTACGCCGACAATGGTGGCATTCAAAAATGGCTGCGATCATGGCGTGCATTGCCTACCGGCCAGAACAACCTCAAGCGCACCGCGCAGCACAGCTTGCAACTCGATTGCGAGACAGGTGTTGGTCTAAATGATGGTCAAGGGTCTAACCCAGAGGCCATGTTGCGCTGGTCTGATGATGGCGGTCATACCTGGTCAAATGAACACTGGCGTGAAATGGGTGCGATTGGTCAGTACGGCCATCGCACGATCTGGCGTCGGCTGGGCATGACCCAGAAGATTCGTGACCGAGTGTACGAAGTGTCTGGCACCGATCCCGTGAAGATTGCCATCATGGGCGCTGAATTGTTCATTTCACCGACTGCAAGCTGATGGCCGCAAACATCACGCAAATCCCTGCACCTCGCGTCCCATTGGTGGATGTGCAGACGAACACGGTTTCGCGTGAGTGGTTTATGTGGTTCAACAACATCTATACCATCACGGGCACTGGTACTGGCATTACAGCAGTAATCAATGGTGGTACTGGTCTGGGAACAATCCCGACTAATGGTCAGTTGCTTATTGGCAACGGTACAGGGTATTCATTGAACACCTTGTTCCCTAGCGCAGGCATTTCAGTATCCAACGGCTCTGGTTCTATCTCTATTGCCAACACAGGTGTTCTATCGAACATTGCAAGCACGGGAATCTCAGTATCCAGTGCAACAGGCAATGTAACGATCACCAATACACTGCCGGACAAAATCGTGGCGCTGACAGGTGCGGGTACAACTACAGTCACTGGTACTTACCCTAACTTTACGATCACCTCAAATGATGCGTATGTAGGCACTGTGACCAGTGTAGGGTTATCCCTACCTGCTGAGTTCACGATTAGCAACTCCCCTGTCACTACTGCTGGGACACTAACGGGTGTTTGGGCCAGCCAGACAGCCAAGTATTTCTTTGCAGCACCAAATGCCACCGCAGGCACACCATCGTTCAGGGCCATTGTGGCGTCTGACATTCCGGCACTAAGCTATGCACCACCCACCAGCGGTACAGCCATTCTGTATGGCAATGGCACAGGTGGTTTCAGCAGCGTGACGATTGGGTCGGGTGTCTCATTTGCTGCTGGGACGCTATCTGCAACTGGATCGGGTGGCACGGTAACGTCTGTCACTGCCACAGCTCCTGTTGCTTCTACTGGCGGTACGACTCCAGTTATCAGCATGCCTGCCGCAACTACATCAGTTAGCGGATACCTTACATCTACGGACTGGAATACGTTTAATGGCAAACAGCCTGCTGGAACGTATGTAAACTCAGTTAGCGGTACAACGGGTAGGATTACTTCTACAGGCGGCGTAACACCTGTTATAGACCTTGCTAGCGGCATTGCTACAGCAGGAACAACTGGTTCTTCTACGTTAATTCCCGTGGTAACCATTGATACCTATGGTCGTGTAACCAGCATTACAACTGCCGCCAATCCACAAGGCACGGTGACCTCGGTAACGGGTACTGCCCCAGTTGTTTCTTCTGGTGGTGCTACTCCAGCCATTTCAATGGCGGCTGCTACTACTTCAGTTAGCGGTTATTTAACTAGTACGGATTGGACTACGTTTAACAATAAGGGCTCTGGCTCGGTCACCAGCGTTAGCTTTACGGGTGGCATTATTTCGGTCGCTACGGGGACTACAACCCCAGCATTTACGGTGGCTGGCACAAGTGGTGGCATTCCTTATTTTGCAAGTGGCACAACTTGGGCATCCTCGGCTGCGTTGACTCAGTACGGCGTTGTTTACGGTGGTGGTGCTGGAGCTGCGCCTGTAGCTACGGCTGCGGGTACTACGGGCCAAGTGCTGACAGCTACAACAGGTGGCGCTCCTACATGGGCTGCCCCAGCCACTAGCGGCACGGTCACATCGGTGTCTGTGGTGTCGGCCAATGGTTTTACGGGTACTGTAGCTACGGCTACAACAACTCCAGCAATTACACTGACTACCAGCATTACTGGGCTGCTGAAGGGTAATGGCACGGCCATCTCGGCTGCTGTGGCGAATACAGACTATGTGCCCCTGTCCACAGTGCTGACTAAGACTGCTGACTATACAATCGCTAATACTGATACTTGGATCATCAACAACAAGACCGGATCGGCTTTGACGTTGACCTTCCCTGCTGCTTCAGCTTGGCCTGGTAGGTCGATTACGGTCAAGAATTTACAGGCTCAATTGGTAAACTCGGCATCTAGCAACATTGTGCCAATTGACAGTGCGACTGCCGGTACAGCTATTTTGTTGAATGTGGTTGGCAATTGGGCAATGTTGGTGTCAGACGGCACCAATTGGATTATTATGCACGCAGCAGCTAATAACTGCCTGTTACTGGAGTAAATTATGGGACTTTTTAATGATCCGGGCGGCTGGTTTAAAAGCGCAGTACAAGATGTTTCCAATGTTTTGGGAAGTGATTTGGGTAAAGTTACAGCCGCTGCCGCAGCTATTTACTTCGGTCTACCTTATCTACCTGGCGCGGAAGAACTTGCAACACTTGCTCCAGAAATGGTGCCTGGTGCAGTTGGCCCTGCTGGTGTAACAACTGAGGCCGCCTTAGCTTCTGGTGGTGCCGCCGGTGCTGCCGGTGCGGCTGATGTTGCTGGTGCTGCCGCCGGTGCTGGTGGAGCCGCATCAATGACTCCTGCTGCACTTGAGTCTTTGGCAGGTACTGCCGGATACGGAACAAGTGCTGCTGCTGGTGCGGGATCGGGTGCAGGTGCTTATGCAACTAATTTAGGTGCAACTGCCGCAGGTGCTGCTGGTGCAGGTGCAGGTGCTACACCTTGGTATCTCAATCCCAGCGTACTGCAAGGCGCTGCATCACTTGGTAGTGGTCTGATTGGTGCTGCTGGTGCCCGACAGGCAGCTAGTACATCTGCTGATGCGTCGGCTAATGCTTTGGCTTTGCAGAAGCAGATTTACGAACAGCAAACTGCACTGAATGCTCCCTATACTGGGGCTGGATTAACTGCACAGAATAAGATGCTGTCTTTGCTCGGATTGGGTGGAAACACCAGTGCGCCGGGATATGGTCAATACGCCAAAGACTTTAGCATGGCTGACTATCAGGCCGATCCTGGTTATGCTTTTCGATTGAGTGAAGGTATGAAACAGCTTGGTCATCAAGCTGCCGCCCGTGGTGGTGCGATTTCTGGTCAGACAATGACTGGTTTACAAGACTATGCTCAGAACTCTGCCTCCCAAGAGTATCAAAATGCCTACAACCGTTATCAGCAAAATCGAACTAATCAGCTTCAACCTTTAGGCAATTTGATGTCATCTGGGCAAGCTGCTGCTAACCAGCAATCAAATGCTGCTGGAACCTATGGTGCTAATGCTGCTGGTACGATGACAAGTGCTGGTAATGTTGCTGGGTCTGCTCAATTGGGTGCAGCCACTACACTCGGCAATGCACTGAATACTGGCGCTACTGCATACCAAAACCAATCAAACTTTAACAATTGGTTGGCTCAAAACCAAGGTGCTAGTGCGTATAACCCATCTAAAACTATTGGGCCTTAATAAGGATAAATCATGGCACTTGCTGACCAATTAGCCCAAGGCGTGCAGTTCGCTGCACCACAAGACCCGTTTGCCCAATATGGCAAGATGCAACAGTTGCAGGCCGGACAGACTCAGAATGCGCTGGCTCAATACCAACTTGGTGCGGCTCAACGGGCTGATCAAGAAGCAAATGCGCTACGTCAATCCCTGCCTGCTGATTTCAATCCAAGTAATCCAGCACACGTAAATGCTTTGCTGCGCGCATCTCCTGTCGGTGGTGCGGCACTTATTGAAAAATTGGCTAAAGTCAGAAATGACGTATTGAATGGTCAAAAAACTCAATCCGAAATTGATAAAGCTCGGCGTGATCAGTTTAATCAGATGCAGCGCGACATTAGCGCCAATCCTTCAGATGCTCAAATTGACGCGCATCTTGAAGACATTACGAACTCATCAAACTATTCAGCTTCTGAAAAACAAGTAGCTCAATCTAAATTACTGGGAATAAAAGCATTGCCCTATGAGCAACGATTTGCTGCGCTTGCCAGTCAGGGTGCTACTGCTGCTGAATTGAAACCTGGAGTACATGCTCAAGATACTGGCGCTGGTGGTCAATTGATGTCTACGCCAGCTTTTGGTGGTGCCGCTACACCCATTGAAGGAAGTCAATTTGCCAAAGCAATGACTCCATACGAAAAAGCACATATTCCAATTTTGCAACAGCAGGCAAATGCGTCAACCTTGCAGGCAAACACACAGGCAAATACACCTCAATACATGGTGACAGATCAAGGTGTTGTGGCGCTTCCCAAAAATCCAAAACCGGGCGCAATTACTGGATCAGTAGTTGTTGGCCCAAGTGGTGAACCATTGCAGAAAGAATTGAAACCCATTCCTGCAAGTATCAACACTGCAATTATTACTAATAACCAAAGTCTTAAATCTATTGATGAGGCTATTAGGTTAATAAAAGAAAACCCAGATGCAGTGGGATGGAAAGGGTATGCACCCAATAAATTGTTAAACGAAGCAAATCCCGAAGGTGTGAATGCGCGTGCAGCTATATCGAACATTGGATCACTTAAACTTCATGAGCGTAGTGGTGCCGCCGTTACAGCTAGTGAATTTCCAAGATTGGCTCCCTTTATTCCTTTGGCTACCGATGATGCAGATACTGTTGTTAAAAAATTGCAACAGATGAAAACTATTGCTCAAGGTGAGCAACAAGGATTAGCTGAAACATACACTAAAGATCAAGGATACAGACCAAATCCAATATTGAATCCTAAAGGGGCACCTGCTCGCGCTGCTGCATCTACTGCTGGTGTAGACACATCTAACCCATTGCTCAAATAAGGGATCGACATGGCTGATCTATCCAGCATCCTGACTGATCCTAATTATGTCAATGCAAACCCTGCCACAAAGCAGGCAATCTTTGACAAATTTTCAGCAAATGACACAAATTTCACTGGTGCTAATCCAGAAACGCAAAATGCTATTCGCACTAAATTTGGACTAACTGCGCCTGCTACTGGTGGCATTCCTGTGGGTCGTCAGGGTGTTGATCAATTCGGCATTCCAGGCACGATCAAGCCTGCTGAACCAGAAGCACCACGCTCACTGGGTCAGCGAATTATGGGTAATCTTGAGACAATTCCAGCACTGGCTGCTGGCGCTGTTGGTGGTGTAGTTGCACCCATTGCCCAACTTGGACATGAATTGACTCAGGGACAAGCATTCACCCCACAGGGTAAAGCTGCTGCTGCACAGTTTGGACAACAGGTTCAAGGTCAGTTTTACCAACCTCGCACACCAGAGGCCCAGCGCAATGTGCAGGCTATTGGTGAAGCAGTTGTTCCATTGGCTGGTTTACATCTTGGTGGCCCTGCAAATGCACTGGCCCCGGCTACTCGTGCGATTAGTGATGTTGCTCGATCTGAAGGATCGTTAATATCGGGTGCAACAAGTAATGCCCTTGCCGCCCGCGCCGCCAAGACGCAAGCAGCCAATGTTGCTAATTCCTATGCTGCTGCGCCAGTTATTGATGCTGCAAAAGCTGCGGAGCGTACTGGCTTGGCTGTCAATCCAGCAATCACAAACCCAACCCTGAGAAATCGGGCCAAAGGTATGGTTATTGGAGCAGCGTTTGATGAGGCTGCTGCAAAAGCCAATGCGGCTCAGACCACAGACTTAGTGCGTAAAGACTTGGGTGTTACTGCCGACCAACCACTTAACGCGGGTGCTGTTGAGTCAGCTTTGGACAAGGCCAGCAAGCCTTACGATGCAGTGCGTCAGATACCTAATCTGGCACCAGACCCCAGTGTTATCAGCTCGATTGAGTCATTGCGCGTTCCCAAGTTGCTTGGGGATGAGGGTGCAGCGGCCAAGGTCAACGCATTGATCAACACATCAATTGATGAGATTAACCAAGGCCGATCAGGCGCACTGGTGATCGACGACATTCGGCAATTGCGCAAGCAGGCTCAGAATGTGTACAAAGCCCGCGATAAAGGAAATAACCCTGCCGCCGCTGATGTGGCTGCTGCCGATGCTCGAATTGGTATTGCCAATGCTCTTGAGTCTTTGATTGATGCCAATGTCAACGACCCCAAAGTGCTAACCGATCTTAAAGCAGCACGGGTAAAAATGGCTCAGATTTATGATCATGAGCGTGCCATCAACTTTGCCAATGGGACAGTTGACCCTCAGGTTTATGCGAAGTTGCTAGATGAGCGTAAGGGAAACATGACTGGTGTTGGTGCTGACATTGGGAAAGTGGCATCTACCTTTCCCGAGGTGATGAGCGCTCAAACCCCATCAGCTCAAGCAATGCCGAAAGTTACGCGCTCAGGCATAACTGCCGCAGGTGGCGCTCTTCTTGGTGGTGCTGTCGCAGGCTATCCAGGTGCGATTGCAGGTGCAAGCATAGGTGGTGCTGCTGGATGGACGGGCACACAACTTGCAGCTAAAGGTATGGTTAACCCAGCATATCAAGCTGCTCGCGCCATGCCAACCGACTACCGCCCAGCACAGAATATGCTGCGTCCGGTTGAGCCAAACTACGCTCCAAACCAAATGGTGCCTTACGACTACAGTCAGTCTGTGGTGATGCCTGGTGAAACACCCAATTTTGTTTTTGGTCGTCCTGAAGCTCAAGTCAATGTCAGCACGCCGTATGCACCTAATCAGTTGCCCGCGCCTAGCGCCGCAGGAACCCTTGGTGCTGTTGCTGCTGAACGTGCCCGTGCTGCCGGTATGTCGCGCACTATGGGAACACAGGCAGAGGCGCAACAAGCTGCTGCCGAGGCTGCTGCCCGTCAACCCACCGGCCGGGGAAGCGTGTTGGAGTTCGACCCAATCACTGGCACCTACAAAGTTGGTGGTGCTGGTGTCAAGGGTGCTACACCAGAGGTGTTTATGTCTGACACTGGTGCATCACTCAAATCGGCCACTGATAAAGTTGCTGCTGGTAAGTTGTTTGATCTCAGTGCTGCTGAAAAAATAGCTTGGGAAAAGACTAAGGTTGATCTGGCCGCAGCAGCTCCAGAGCTACAAGGTCTTACCCAAAAAGCCATTGCCTCCAAGATGATGGATCGCCAATGGATTGCAGATACAATTCAAAAGATTAAAGACAAAGCCCGTGCAAATCAAGAAATTGATACACGTTTTTTGACAGCGCAAGCAATTCGAGATGCTGCCATAGAGCGTGAAAAGTTAAATGGAGCGTTGGAAATGTTGCAAGAACAGTTCAGCAAAGCCCGCCCAGTTCAAAAAGGTGGTCAGGGGCCAAAGACCCGTGCTTTCCAACGTAATATGTTGACACCCGAGCAAGAAATTTCAAACGCCTTAGCAAAGTAATCTCATGGACATCCAGCAATTTCTCAACATAGTTCTTGGTACAGCAATGGCCGTTTTGGGCTGGTTCGCCCGTGAACTGTGGTCAGCAGTCAAAGAATTGAAAGCTGACTTGTCTAAGATGCGTGAGGACTTGCCAAAAAATTACGTTAGTCGTGACGATTATCGAGAAGATATGCGCGATATTAAAGAACTGTTGAATAAGATATTTGACAAGTTAGAAGCAAAGCAGGACAAGTAATGGACATCACAGGATTCGGTGCCGTATCTGATCTGGTCAACACGGCCATCAACAAAATATGGCCCGATAAGACTGAGGCAGAAAAGCAGCAACTTGCAGCCGCTGTCATGGTTGTCCAGGGGCAGATCGACACCAACAAGGTCGAAGCTGCGAACCCTTCAGTCTTCGTATCTGGATGGCGACCCTTCATCGGCTGGGTCTGCGGTGCAGCCTGCGCATGGAACTGGATCGGCCTACCTATTGTGTCAATCGCGCTCAAGGTCTACCAAATTGACATTCCCCTATCCCCAGCAAATCTAACCGAAATGATGCCCATACTGCTTGGAATGCTTGGCCTTGGTGGATTGCGTACTATTGAAAAAATCAAAGGTGTAGCAGCACAATGAAATCGAACTTTGACGACTGCCTAGCCCGTGTGCTGGCCGCAGAAGGTGGCTACAGCAACAATCCTGCTGATCCTGGTGGGGTAACTAACCTAGGTTGCACTAAGGCTGTCTGGGAGGAGTTTGTGGGTCATCCTGTGTCAGAAGCAGATATGCGCAATCTGACACCCAATCTGGTGGCACCGTTGTACCGCCGGAAGTATTGGGATAAGGTGTCTGGTGATCAGCTACCCAAGGGGCTGGACTACGCTGTGTTCGATGCTGCCATCAACAGCGGGCCAGGTCGCGCTGCCAAGTGGCTTCAAGAGGTTGTTGGGGTGCCTATGGATGGTGCGATTGGCCCCAAGACTTTGAGTGCTGTGTCTGAATTCACACCCAGAGTCTTGATTGCTCACTACAACGACAAGCGACTCCAGTTCCTTGAGTCCTTACCGACATGGAACACTTTTGGTAGGGGTTGGGGTAGCCGAGTTGCACAAGTTCAATCTGTAGCCAGTATGCTTGCGTAACAAAAACATGTTATGTTCCTTGAGTTCTAAAAACTAAGGACTGCCATGCAATCTTTGCTAACAGATGAAGAGTTTATTGAGCTTTGGAAAAAACATAATTCACCAGCAAAAATGTCGAAGGCCACAGGCATGGCAGAGCGTCTAGTTTATCGTCGTAGAAATGACGTACAGCGCAGACACAACCTGGTCCTTGCAACGCACAAAGAATCTTTTACTCATTCGCCAGTGCGGCCCAAATCTGAATTGGGGATTGAGAATGGCACTGTTATTGTTTTTTCTGATGCTCATTTTTGGCCTGGTCTACGGACTACTGCTTTTCAAGGACTACTCTGGGCGATTGAGGAATTTAAGCCGAAAGCAGTCATTTGCAATGGTG
>Ga0304729_1001323_pt1 | contig 16574 bp, 17 predicted proteins | sample C_131016_MF_Meta_FD_190475 | JGI IMG/M metagenome (GOLD analysis project Ga0304729, IMG submission 190475) | Freshwater microbial communities from Lake Croche, Canada to study carbon cycling - C_131016_MF_MetaG (v2) (version 2) | ecosystem: Environmental > Aquatic > Freshwater > Lake | place... | reverse complement strand
ACAACCTTTGTCAGTGAATCTTTTGCGTCACCAAAGAGCAACGTTGTTTTCGCATCATAGAGAAGTTCATTCTCAATACCTGCGAATCCTGGGCGCATTGATCGCTTCAAGAATATGACGTTGCCAGCTTCAGAAACATCCAAAATTGGCATTCCGTAAATTGGGCATCCAGGTGTTGTCTTTGCAGCCGGGTTAACGACGTCGTTAGCGCCAACAACCAAAACCACGTCGGTCTGTGGGAATGTTGGGTTAACTTCATCCATCTCAACAAGCTGCTCATAAGGAACGTTAGCTTCTGCGAGCAAAACGTTCATGTGACCAGGCATGCGACCTGCAACAGGGTGAATTCCGTACGCGACATCGATTCCCTTGGCAGCCAACATATCGGCAAGCTCGCGAACGGTGTGCTGTGCTTGCGCAACGGCAAGACCAAATCCCGGAACGATAACAACGCGTTGTGCGTAGTTAAGCAAGATTGCGACGTCATCAGGAGAACCTGATTTCACAGAACGAGTCTCAGCAGCTCCTGCCGCCTCTTGTGGCTTTGCAGTGAAAGCCCCAAAGAGTGTTCCAAAGAGTGAACGACCCATCGCTTCTGCCATCTTACGAGTCAAGATTGTTCCAGAAGCACCAACAAGTGTTCCGGCAACAATCAATAGCGTTGACTGAAGTACATAACCGCTTGCGGCAACTGTAAGACCGGTGAATGCGTTCAAGAGTGAAATAACAATTGGAACGTCTGCGCCACCAACAGGTAGAACAAAGAGCACACCAAATAGAAGCGCTAATCCGCCCATAACAAGAAGGGGAGTATTTCCGCCAGAAGAGATTGTCCAACCACCAGTCCCAAGAACTCCTGCAAGTGTCGCTGCAATAACGAAGCGACCACCAGGGAATACAACAGGACGAGTTGTCATCAACTCTTGAAGTTTTAGGAAGGTAACAACAGATCCAGAGAAGGATGTGCAACCAACAATCACCGTAAAGACTGTAGCGACAACTTCAGCCGTTGATGCGCCACTTCCAAGGTTTAGATATTCAGCAGTTGCAACAAGAGCTGCAGCGCCTCCACCAACACCATTGAAGAGTGCAACAAGTTGTGGCATTTGTGTCATTTGAATCTTACGAGCAGCAGGAACGCCAACAAGGACGCCAATTGCGATCGCAGCGATGATCAAGATTGTATTGTGATGTGATTTACCTTCTCCAAGAGGCGCAAAGAAGACAACAACGGTTGCCAGAGTTGCACCTGCTGCGCCAATCAAGTTTCCTCGACGCGCTGTCTTAGGAGCTGAAAGTCCCTTGAGGGCCAAGATAAAGGAGAGCGCTACAGCCAAGCCGAGTAGCTCGTAAATGTTTTTATTCACTTTGCTGCCTCCGCATCTTTAGCTTTTGCGGCTTTTGGTTTTCCCTTGAACATCTCAAGCATGCGGTCGGTTACAACAAATCCACCCACCATGTTGATAGTGGCAAGAAGTACTGCTGCGATAGCGAGTGAGGTTTCAAGCGTGCTCGTGGCTCCGTCTGCCACCATGATTGCGCCCACAAGAATGATTCCGTGGATCGCGTTAGCTCCAGACATAAGGGGAGTGTGAAGAGTTGTAGACACTTTGGAGACAACTTCAAATCCCACGAAAATGGAGAGTGCAAAGATTGTCAGAATAGCCATGGATGTCATTTCTATTTCTTCCCTTCCGGGGTACGACGAGCTCCACCGTGTGTAACGGTTGCGGCATCGATAATTTCATCAGAGAAGTCAGGAACAACAGTTGCTACGCCTTCGGTGGTTTTCACCATCAACATAAGTAAGTTCACGACGTTTCGTGAGAACAACATAGAGGCGTGGAATGGAAGTTGTGATGGGACATCCTTGCCGCCCCACATTCTCACTCCGTTGGACGTTGTAATAATTTCACCGGGCTTTGTTCCTTCTACGTTTCCACCGGTTTCAGAAGCAAGGTCAACAACAACTGAACCTGGCGCCATCGTCGCGACCATGTCAGCTGTGACCAATCGAGGAGCTGGACGACCAGGAACGGCAGCCGTGGTAATTAGTACATCTGCTGCTGCAATATATGGCGTAAGAAGTGCACGTTGTTGGGCTGCACGATCTTCAGTCATTTCGCGTGCATATCCGCCTTGACCTTCGAGTGCTTCAAGTTCAAGAGTGATGAACTTTGCGCCCATTGATTTCACTTCATCTGCCGAAGCTGGGCGAACATCGTAAGCACTAACAACTGCACCGAGTCGCTTTGCTGTTGCAATTGCTTGAAGTCCTGCAACACCTGCTCCGAGAATGACAACATTTGCTGGAGTAACTGTTCCTGCGGCGGTCATCAAAAGAGGGAAGAAGCGTGGAGACATTTCCGCTGCAACAAGAGTTGCTCGGTATCCCGCGCAGAGTGCTTGTGAAGTCAGAGCGTCCATCGATTGCGCACGTGAAATACGTGGAACAAGTTCGAGAGAAAGTGCTGTGGCTCCGGCACTTGCGGCTGCTTCAATCGAATCAACAGCTGTTGTCGGAGATAAGAATGAGATCGTAATGGCGCCCTTTTTGAGTGACTTCATTTGATCAGGTGTGAGAGGTTGGATTGACGCCACGACATCGCTGTCACTTATAACGTTTCCACTCTTTACGATTGCACCAGCTTTAGTGAATTGCTCATCAGAAAATTGAGCAGATACACCTGCACCGGATTCAATAACCACTTCGAGTCCTGCTCGAGTTAGTTTGGAGATGATGTCAGGAACCAGGGCCACGCGATTTTCGCCGGGGCGGGTTTCCTTTGGAACTGATATGCGCACGCGCAAACGCTACTTGGCAACAAGGCAAGTGTCTAAGTCAAAGACGTAAATAAGGCGCTAATTTCATGAGAATTTGTTCTCACTTTTATGAGTGGTAGCCCATTTACGGCCGCCCCTCTCGCTTGCCTGCTAACGACCTTGTAGCTCACCGCGCATCAAGTGGTACAAACACGCTTGAATCGTTGTGCGGCGATGGTAGGCCTCTCGCCAAATCACCGATCGTGGGCCATCGATAACCGATGCCGCAACCTCTTCGCCGCGATGGGCTGGAAGGCAATGCATGAAGATTCCATCCCTGGCGGTCAAGGACATCAACTGGTCTGTGACAGAAAAAGGGGAGAGAGCTTTCAACTTTTCACTTCGTTCACTTTCCGGATCACCCATCGACATCCAGACATCTGTGTAAATAACAGAAGCGCCTTTTGCTGCGGCTTCAGGGTCATGTGTAATTTCAACTTTGCCACCTGTTGTTTCAGCAATCTCTTGCGCTTTGGCAACTGCCTTCTCATCCGGCGCCCATTTTCCTGATGGAGTTGCAGCAACAACATGCGCACCAAGAATCGCGCCCATAGTTAACCATGAATGCGCCATATTGTTGCCATCGCCAACGTATGTAAATTTGCGTCCAGCAATATCATTTCCAAAAACTTCGCGAATCGTTGCCCAGTCCGCCAGCAATTGAGTTGGGTGATCATCATCTGTGAGTCCGTTGAGAACTGGAATTGTTGCCCACTCGCCAAGTTCATCTACATCGGATTGTTTAAAGGTGCGAACAATGAGAGCAGATGCAAATCCGCTAATTATTCTGGCTGTATCTGCAATTGTTTCACCGCGACCGATTTGCAAATCATCACCACGCAAAAACATTGGAGTTCCACCCAAATGAGCCACAGCTGTTTCAGAGGCCAGGCGCGTACGAGTCGAGGGCTTTGTCATGTAAATGGCAACTGTGCGATTGGCCAGTGTCTGTGTTGAGCCAAACGGACTCTTGGCAAAATCGGCAGCAGTGTCCAGAAGTAGGTCGACATCTGCGCGACTCAAGTCTGCGGTACGGAGCAAGTCCTTCATTACGGCAGTTTAATCTATTGGACAGATAAGATTGTATGCATGGGATTCCTTTCACGTATTCGCACAGACGTTCTTGAGCGCGAGGAAGAGCTCACGCAAGAAGATGGCGACCACGAACGCTTCTCGCACTATGTTTTGAAAGAGAAGATTCTGGAATCTGCGCTCACAGGCAAGGCCGTGAAGGCGCTTTGTGGGAAGAAATGGATTCCCAATCGCGATCCAGAGAAATTTCCCATCTGCCCAACGTGCAAGGAGATTCACGCCGGGCTCAAGAAAAAGGATCAATGAGGCCCACCCGTCTTATTGCGCTTTCCCTCATTTTGATGGCATCGCTCACAAGCGCAGTTATACAGACTCCCCAAGCTTTGGCCGATAATCCGCCACGGAAAATTTTGACCGGATGGATTCCTTATTATCGAACATATCCATCAGCCGGAAAGCAAAACGGTGGATTAGATAGTGCGCTCGCTAACGCAGACCTAATAAAAGAGGTAATGCCATTTTGGTATGCCCTTGATAGCGCGACCAAGATTTCTGACCTCTACACACCGGCAAATCCGAGCAACGCCATCGGAGATACTCTTAACAAGTTACGCCTTGCTGGATATCAAATTATTCCGACAATTACCGACTCCACTGCCTCGAAAGATCCGAAAACTGGATCAACGCAGAAGATGGTTCTTTCGAACTTAATGGTTGATGCACCGAAGCGTGACTTACTCGTCAAGACAATTACAGATTTTGTCACAACAAATAATTTTGATGGAATTGATTTAGATTTTGAGAATTTCGCATATGTGGATGGCAATACTTCGTGGGCAACGACGCAAATTCGATTCATAGCATTCATGAAAGCACTCGCTATTTCTTTACACGCGCAAGGAAAATTACTTTCACTCACCTCGCCACCGCTTTTTGATCCAACAACTGGGAAGAAAGGATATTGGGTTTATTCGTGGGCGGATTTAGGTTCTGATATTGATCGACTTCGCATCATGACGTATGACTATTCCACATCGACACCCGGGCCAATTGGACCAATCACGTGGGTCGAACAAACGGTTCAATACGCAATTTCTGTTCTCCCTGCCTCCAAAATTTATGTTGGACTTCCAGGATATGGACGCGATTGGGTAACGTCGGTGCAGGGAGTTTGTCCTTCGCTGCCAATTAACTATCTCGGAACAGTTAAGACAACTGCCGCCGCCGCTACAGTGGTGATGAGAGATGCCCCGGCGCTTGCTGCAACTTATTTAGCAACCCCTCAATATCAAGCAAAATATGGCGAAACATCTTTTACATATCAGAAGGTTTACAACGGGACGACGGCTGATGGCCAACTTACCCAATGCACTGCTACCCGCGTTGTTTGGTATCAAGATGCGCAGGGCTTTGCCCTACGTGCAAATCTTGTTGCAAAGTATCGAATTGGCGGGGTCAGTCAATGGACACTTGGCATGGAAGATCCAGCAGCAACGGAGGCAATTCGAACCGTTGCTAAATCGATAGCTCCCGATATTGTGGTTGCTAATTTAACCTCCGACGCCAGTTCAACTGTTTATGGAGGTCTGGCAAATATCAGCGGGACATTCACTCTTCCAGATAAGCGGCCAATCGCGGGTCTGCCCGTTCGTATAGAAGTGAAGACTGCATCGACTGAGTGGACGCCCATTTTTACAGGCGTTACAAATGTTTCAGGGATTTTGGTAGCCCCAATGATTCTTGGTGAAAATACTCAAGCCCGGATGATTTCAGATGGAACATGGGAGAGAGCAGAAGGACGAACCACAGAGCTGTTACTGCAAGCTGCTCGGAGATTGACGTGGTTGAAAGCCCCAACATCAGTGAAGCGAGGAGTTGCATTCCAACTCACTGGAAGCATCACACCGATTCCGAGCGCCACGCAGGGGCAAAGTTTTAAGCTGACTCTTTTTGACGGAGCAAAGAGTTCGCAGGATGTGACAGTAGATACAAGTGGAAACTTTGTGGCGACTGTCAAAGAAAGCGTGCCCGGGATCTATCGCTTTTCGTTGAGCGCACCCGCTGATAGTAAATTCCTAGCATCCTCCAGCGCTATTCTTGCTGTTGTAGTTCGATAATTTTGATGACTAATTCTCGAATTCTTGATTTTGAAGGGAGGTAGCGTCTCAGTGAGCGACACGCTTACAGATATCGATGTAACTATCGAACAACTTCTGGACCGCCCCTGGGTTTGCATCGTCTGGGATGATCCGGTAAATCTCATGTCTTATGTAACTTTTGTTTTGATTAAGATTTTTGGATTCACAAAAGAAAAAGCACATGACAAGATGATGCAGGTGCATATTGAAGGTCGAGCCGTTGTTGCAACTGGATCTCGAGAAGAGATGGAACATTATGTTCAGGCACTTCATGAGCACGGTCTCTGGGCAACTCTTCAACGAGACGACAAAATCTAATGTCCCAATTTTCACGACTTGGAGAGAGTTTTTCACTTTCACTCTCCATTGATGAGGCTCATGTTCTGATCAATCTTGTTGAGCAACTCCTGGAATTATTGGGCGAAGGAGATTTTCAGCATCATTATGATCAGAACGATCCTTTTGCACAATTGATGGCAATGCAGCAAGAAGTTGTTGCTCCAGAGGATCCAGTTTTGAAGCGATTACTGCCAAATGCGTATGCAGACCCAGAAGCAGCAGATGATTTTCGCCGATATACAGAACCTGGGCTTCGTAGAAATAAGCAAGATTCACTTCGCATTATTCGTGAAGAATTAACGGTCCTAGTTGATAATGAAGAAGCAGGCGTGATCCCTAATTTAAATGGGGAGATGTGGCTTAAGGCCATCAATGACTTAAGAATTGCGCTCTCGGTCCGTTTGGAAATTCATGGAGAAAGTTTTGAAATATTCGAGAACATGCCTGATGAGGATCCTCAAAAAGGTATTTATGCAGTCTATTTCTGGCTCGGCTGGTTACAGGAGAGCCTTCTAGAGTTATTGACCCAGTAAGATTCGAGCATGAGCTCTAACGCCCCGATTGGAATCTTTGATTCCGGAGTCGGTGGATTAACTGTTGCTCGCGCGATTATTGATCAACTTCCCAACGAATCAATTCTCTACGTTGGTGATACCGCTAGAGGCCCATACGGTCCACGCCCACTTGCAGAAGTTCGTTCTTTCGCTCTAGAAATTATGGATCAACTTGTAGCAGCCGGAGTAAAGGCGATTGTTATTGCATGTAATAGCGCAAGTGCGGCAACTTTGCGCGATGCGCGGGAGCGTTACGACGTCCCTCTCATTGAAGTTATTCAGCCAGCAGCGAGACGAGCAGTATCTGCTACTCGAACCGGAAAAGTCGGGGTTATCGGCACTCAAGCAACAATCGATTCGGGCGCTTACCTCGATGCCTTCGCAGCAGCGCCACAACTTAAGATCTCCTCTATTGCGTGCCCTCAATTTGTTGAATTCGTTGAGCGCGGTGAAACATCTGGAGAGGCAATTACAAAAATTGCGAAAGATTACCTAACTCCTCTAGTCAAAGATGGCATTGATACATTGGTCTTGGGATGTACTCACTATCCGCTTCTTACCGGCGTTATTTCATATGTTATGGGTAATGATGTAACTCTCGTTTCCAGCGCAGATGAAACGGCCAAGGATTTGTATCGGACTTTGGTCGAACATGATCTTTTGCGCTCAACCTCTGATGGCGCGCCTACATACAAATTTGTATCTACGGGGGATAGCACCTCATTTGCAACCCTTGCTCGTAGATTTCTTGGACCAGAAGTATTGAAGGTCGAAAATTCAATTTAGTTCCAGAAGATCCTTTGTTTAAATAGATTACTTGAGTCGAGAGAGAGAAAAGATGAGCGCACGTATTGATGGACGACAGGCAAATCAACTTCGCCCAATCAAATTCACCCGCAATTGGTTGAATAACGCTGAGGGATCGGTCCTAGTTGAGTTTGGGAATACGCGCGTTTTGTGTGTTGCTTCATTCACTCCGGGAGTTCCTCGTTGGATTGCAGGTACGGGCAAAGGTTGGGTTACATCTGAATATGCGATGTTGCCTCGCGCTACTCACACGCGTTCTGACCGTGAAAGTGTAAAAGGAAAACTTGGTGGTCGCACCCAAGAGATTTCTCGATTAGTGGGTCGCTCACTTCGCGCGGTTGTTGATACGCATGCGCTAGGGGAAAATACGATTGTTGTTGACTGCGATGTTTTGCAAGCAGATGGCGGAACTCGCACCGCCGCGATAACGGGTGCATACGTAGCCCTCGCTGATGCAATTACATGGGCTAAGTCCAAGGGACATGTATTGGCAGATCGCCAGCCACTTCGTCAGTCGGTTTCTGCAGTATCAGTAGGAATTATCGGTGGAGTTCCCATGCTTGATCTTTGTTATGAAGAAGATGTCACGGCAGATACAGATATGAATATTGTTTGTACAGGCGATGGCAACTTTGTTGAAGTGCAAGGTACTGCCGAAGGTGTTCCATTTGATCGAGCACTACTCAATCAACTCCTTGACCTTGGAACTGCTGGATGCGCGGAATTGGCAGCTCTTCAAAGAGCAGCGCTCCTCTAATCGGGGCCGCACGGAGTAATAAATAATATGCGCCAATTGATTCTTGCTTCGCGAAATGTGGGAAAGATTCGCGAGTTTAAGAGAATGATGGATCAAAGTAGCATCGCTGTTGAGGTTCTGAGTCTTCTAGATTTTCCACAACTTCCGGATGTCGATGAAACGGGAACTACACTCCAAGAGAATTCTCGCCTTAAGGCAGTTCAAATAACCGAAGCTACCGGCAAACCTTGCCTGGCCGATGACAGTGGAATTTTCATTGATGCTCTCAATGGCGATCCTGGTGTCTACTCAGCGCGTTGGTCGGGAGTTCACGGCGATGATGAAGCAAACATCGTCAAGGTATTGCAACAGATTCGCGACCTAGAGCTAAATGGCGCGGTAGATCGATCGGCGCAATTTCGTTGCGTTGTTGCTTTAGCGTTTCCAGAAGGACATGCGCGAGGCGGCGAGGTTGTATTTGAATCGGGTGAAATGCCAGGGAAAATCATTGATGTTCCTCGGGGCGAGCATGGCTTTGGCTATGACCCAATCTTTGTGCCCGATGGGTTCACGCAAACATCGGCTGAATTAAGCGCAGAGGCGAAGGACCAAATCAGCCATCGCGGGCAAGCCATGCGAAAGATTTTGCCCATTTTGTCAGCCACGCTCTAGGCCATTTTCCTGCTCAAATCTGTGAGTGAGGTAGGCTTCTCTCATTGGAATTAACCTCACTATTAACATCAAGGAGCACATCTGTGGCCGTTAAGAAGACCGCAAAGAAGTCTGCTGCTAAGAAGACTGTTGCAAAGAAAAAAGTTGCAAAGAAGTCTGTAGCAAAGAAGACCACCGCGAAGAAGGCTGTAGCTAAAAAGGCTGTAGCAAAGAAGACAGTTAAGAAAGTTGCCAAGAAAGCTCCCGCTAAGAAAGCTCCCGCTAAGAAAGTAGTTAAGAAAGCGGCTAAGAAGGCAGTTGCTAAAAAGGCAGTCAAGAAGGTAGCTAAGAAATCAGCATCTAAAAAAGTTGCGAAGAAAGTTCTTGCTTCAGCTCCCGTTGCTGACCGTATTGTTATCCCTGCAGTTCCTTCTAAAGGATCTGCTACATCGACAAAGTCAATATCTACAACACCAGCACCTGCAGCAGCATCAGCCGCAAAGCCTGCTCAACAGAAGTCTTCAAGCCGCGTAGTGCTTGCAGTGTTCGTTGGAATTGTCTTGCTTGCTGTTGCGGTTGTTTCACGTAACCACACATCGACTTCGAGCGATACGGCATCGCCAGCAGCCTCATCGACTCCTTCTGAATCAGCAGCACCATCTGAATCAGCAGCAGCCACACCAGCTGAATCAGCAGCAACTCCAGCAGCAACAATGTCTGCTGCGCCATCGGCTGACATGCCAGCACCGGTCGGCATCGTTGCTCACTACACAGCAACAGGTGCAACAATTTTCTGGAAGGCTGCAGATGGAGCTACTGGAATCACAAACTTTAATGTTGAGATTCGCTCAAACGGTGGAGAGTGGAAATTGATTTCAACTGTTCCTGCATCACAACTTTCACTCGATATTACAAAGGGTGACACCACTGGTTGGTCATCATTCCGAGTTTCTGCAGTTTATGGAGATGGAAGCGTTGTTGGCGGACTTGTCTTTGGACTTCCAGGTCAATACTCCTAAACTCCTAATTCCTAATCAATTAGTAAAGGCCCTTCCAAGAAATTGGTAGGGCCTTTTTTTATCGCTCTTTTCTATTTTAAGTAATCCATAATTGCCGCAACATACACACTGCTTCCAGCGTCATTGAGATGAACCCCATCGGGTCCAAAGAATTCCGGATGATTGGCAGAGATCGAAGCCCAATCCACGATTTGCGCTTGTGAATATTCCGCCGCTACTGAAGCAATAATCTGATTGTTTTCATCTTTCCATCCACGTGGAACCGCTGTATTAACCACAACAATATGAGGTTGGTTTTTCAGAAGAGCGAAGAGATTTTCTACCGAGCCCCTTGTAAGGCGGTTATTATTTCCTAAATCAAGCACGATGGTATCGCCCGCTACATGTGGTAGATCTTGAATCACAACATCAGTGAGTTCTTGAATTTGTCTTCCAACTCGGGCATTTACTAGCGCTAACGTGAAATGAGCGGCTAACTTGGCGCGAATACCCAAAATGACTGAATCTCCGGTAAGCCAAATTCCATCCTTCTTCTCTTGAATAATAGGAATCTCGGCAGCGTTATTTGCATCTGTCTGCACAACTTCTTGCTTAGCATGGTTGTGACGATAAATCGCAACAGTGGATGATGAAGCAAGCACAACAACGGTAAGTCCAGCGGTGAACCAGACCATAAAGCGTCCTCGTTTGCGTACATCCGGGGTGCGATATTTAAGGCCTCGCCACCAAAGTGCTAGCTCACCTCGGCGAATAGGAATTTCAACATATCGAAGTGAGATATCTGCCAAACCAAGAACGATAAGGATTCGCACTGCGTTGATTGCCCAAACATCACCTGCGAGATCAATTCCTGGGCGCATGATTTGAAAGATAACCCAGTGCCAAAGATAGATTCCGTATGAACGTTGGCCAATCCAAAGAAGTGGTTTCTTGCTAATGAGCGGGGCAAAACGAGAAGCGGGATGTACAAGAGAAGTAAGGGTAAAGCATCCAAAAATTGCCGCCAATGGAAATGCAATGCGATAGAGAGTGGCGTTGCTTTCATCGATAAATAGGAAGGTTGATAGCAACCCCAATAATCCAATTACTCCGATAAAGTCCACAAAATCTTGTGCTCGTTGTGAAATATTCTTAGAGAGATTTTGTGGAACCCAGCTCACGGCTAGGGCTGCGCCAAGGAAGAGGCCAAGGCTGTGTGTATCACTTCCAAAATAGATATGACTAATACGGCTTGAAGATGCTGAGTCAACATTAAGCGAAAAGATAAATAGAGCAAAACCTGAAATAGTTGCGATTGACAGTGCGCCACGTGCAATGTTTTTCTTGCCAAAGTATTTTAGGATTCCAAGAAGAATAATTGGCCATATCAAATAGAACTGTAATTCAACTGCCAGAGACCACGTGTGCTGCAACAATGGTGGGCGACCAATTGCTGCAAAATAATCTTGATGATTTGCTACTAGGTGCCAATTATTGCTTCCAGTCAGGACATAGGGAATATCTTGAAAGAATCTCTTTGCAGCGTCCGGAGCCCAGATTGCGACGATGATCGTCGTGGAGGCCATCATGAGAAGAAGACTTGGAAATAGCCTGCGAAGCCTTGCCGCATAGAAAGCACGGAGATCCAGCGCGCTAGATTCTTCAATAGAGTCGAGCAGGAGGCGAGTAATTACATAACCAGAGATGACAAAAAATAGATCAACTCCAAGGAAACCGCCTGGAATCCAATTAACGCCGGCGTGATACAGAAGTACTGCGACAACAGCGATAGCCCGTAGGCCATCGATGGGGGCGATGTATCTAGCGGCTTTAGATTTCTTTGTTGCGAACATTACTTACGTTTTGCAGAAGACTTCTTTGCGACCTTCTTGGCAACTTTCTTGGCAGTCTTTTTAGCAGTTTTCTTCGGGGCCTGTTTTGCAACAGTTTTCTTTGCTACTGCTTTCTTTGCCGCACTCTTCTTCACATAAACGGGAATCGTGTCAATGTTTGTGTTTACCTCTGCGCCATTTCGAGTGTAGTTTTTCGACTTCGGCAAGTTATCTGAAGATAAGTTGTCGTTGATATCAACTTGGAGCGATGCAAGTTTTTCAAATGCAGTTGCAAGACGACCACGAGTCTGTGTAATTGCGTGCTCGGCAGCGCTAAGTGACTGAACCTGAATTCGGTGAAGTCGTTCAGCCTCTGCGATGGCCGTTGAAAGCCAACCACGATAATCGGCCACGTCATTTGAAGCCCCCGAGATTAGATCTTCTGCCTCTTGTTTGGCAGAAGCAACAAGGGCTGAAGCTTCACGTTTCTTCGTTGCAATAATGTGGTCTGCTGCTTTAAGAGCTTCTGCAAGCTTTACTTCAGCATCAGCCTGCGCTGCCTCGATATATTTACGGCCGCGTGACTCTGCTTGGGCAAGCGCCGCTTTCGCCTTCTGTTCTGAACTTTCCAGAAGTTCCTTTACAGAGCGACTGCTGTCACTGAGAGCTTTTTGAGCAGTTGCAACGGCTCTAGCTTCACGAGATTGCGCAGTTTTAATAAGTGACATGGCAGTTTCAGAAGCCAGGATTTCAAATTCTTCTTTTGTGAGACTAGTGATGTCTCTGCGTGAGCGAAGTTCAGCAAGTTGATTTTCAAGTTCGCGAATGCGTGCGATATTACTTTGGGAACCCTGAGCAGCTAGCGATCCGGTGGTGGATGAATCCAGACTTGATACGTCAGTTTTCGCCACTGGTGTCTCCTCTTTAAATCCAACCCATGAAAGGAATTTCTTCTCAGCCATTATTGCCTCACTTGCTCGAATCAACGGATGTCAGAGTCTAAGGGGAATGTTGGGAGCGCCACCACTCCAGTCTTCGGCAATACCTCTTTATTAACCCTTTGTCTGGGTTCAATCCACGCTTATCGGAGTACCTTGCTCATAACTGAAATGGAGAGCGGTATGCATTCGGCACTAAATATGGCACTTATCAACCTTAACCACCCAGCCCACTTCTACGGGATAGGAGCGGTCCAAGTCTCAGCGGGAAATCTCCTGATCATTGTTTCGATGTTCGTGATTTTTGCGTTGGCAATATTTGTCCCATTTCCACATGGAAAGGATGAATAAAAATGAGCTCATCAAGTTCTAGTAACAACTGGACTTCAAAGTTACGTAAGTCCACGCTTGAAACTATGGAGCCAAAGGATCTTCTTCCAGATAATCAACCTGCTTACGTGGCATCATGGATTTACGTCTTTGGCGTAATGACAATTGCATCCTTGGTGATGCTAATAATCACCGGATTGGTTCTCACCCTTGAAGGCCCAGCGTGGTGGCATATATCAAGTGTTGGCCATTTCTTTAACTCCATGCATTTGTGGAGCGTTGAACTCTTCTTCGTATTTATGGTTGTCCACCTCTGGGGTAAGTTCTGGATGGCGGCCTGGCGTGGAAATCGTGCAGCAACCTGGATTACGGGAGTTCTCGCATTTGGAATTTCAATCGTCACAGCCTTAACTGGCTATCTCATCCAGACGAACTTTGATTCGCAGTGGATTGCAACTCAGGCGAAAGATGGCTTTAACGCGATGGGTATTGGCGCATTCTTCAATACCCTCAACACTGGCCAAGCAATTCTTATGCACGTTGCACTTCTTCCACTCATCGTGGGATTCATCGTTGTGTGGCACATTATTTTGGTTCGGCGCAAGGGCGTTGTTCCACCAATTGATAACGATGCAACAATTGAAGGAGGTTCTTTCTAATGGTTATGAAAGTAGATCCTTCAAAAAAGTGGAGCGGACCTGTTCGTCCATACGACATCATCAAAGAAGGCGTCATCGCAGTTGTTGTGGTTGCTCTTCTTACCGGGGGTCTTTCATTATTATTTAGTTCACCCGATGATCCTGCCGTAACTCTCAAATCATGGGCACTTACAAATGCACCGGACTTTGTTCAAACAGCAACCGGCGAATTAGCTGGAACCACAACATCGGCTGGATACGGCGCTCCATACAACCATGCAGCAAAGGGCCCAACACTTGGACCATTGAAGTTGCAGGATTGGGCCGGGGTTCGCATCCCAGTAGATCCAGCAACCTCTTTTGTTACTGAGCCTCTAGCAATTCTTAACGATCCTGCCGCAAATGATGCGGTTTCTACATGGAAAGCGGCTTCAGCCGATCAACAAGGTAAATGGGCAACTGCTTATGCTGATGCGCTAGGAAAAGCCACAAGCGCGGTCTCTGTTGCAGATACTGCAAATGCATTTGGCCCTGTACCTGAAATGGTCTCCGCCTTATTAGTGATGGCTAAGACAGGCGCTCTCGATGGAGCATTAACCACAAGTGATACACCCCTCCCAACTGATTTCACAAAGCCACTTCTCTTCTTGGCTGATAGTGAAGGATATTTTGCGGACTTGGCATCCAAACAGCACCTGAGTGGAGACCAATGGGGCGTCATGAATGAAACTGGATCATGGCCAGGACAGTCTTGGCTTTGGCTATTTTCTCTCGGTTATCAAATTGAGCCATTCAAATCGTCAGGTAACGCCGATACTTTGGTTATGTCCATTCTCGGGCTTCTGACCGTTGGCTTGGCGCTCTTCCCATTTTTCCCATTCATTCGCAAGTTGCCATACAAGATTCCAATTCATCGCTTGATTTGGAAGAAATGGTACGCGCGTAAGTTGTAGTAACACGGCTTCGATAGAGTCCACCCATGGTCTCCACTTCTGAATACTCAGAAGCCATGGCGTGGACTCTCGAACTTTGCGGGCCACTCAATGTGCCTCGCGTTTGGATTCCCGAAATAGCTTTTGTAAGCGCCGTCCGGGATGGCAACTCACTCTCTTTCACACGCAAAACAAACGATGGTTTCTTTGGCTTGGGAATCGGCTCCAATCCAGTGATATTGCCCGAGTGGAATGAATTCGCTCTTCCACAAGATTTAAGCAAAACGGTGATTGATGTTTTAAGCCCAACTTTTATCCCGCGCCACCTGTGGGAGACACACGCGATATTGATTAAAGAGCAGAGTTACTCCATCGAACTGCTCGAAGATGCCGCATTCATCGAAGAATTCTTATCTATTCATGCGCCAGATTCCTCCGCGCGCCCGGGCAATCCAGAGATTCAATTTTGGGGTTGTGTGCGAAATGAAGATGAAGAAATTGCTGCCATCGCTGCGATCACGGAGTGGGAGTCAGGGGAGTACATGCTCTCATCTGTCGCGACTCACGAAAAAATGCGTGGGCGAGGTTACGCACAGAAAGTGTGTGCTGGACTCCTCGGCCTTTCTTACGACCGAGGAATCGAGCGGATAAATCTTGTGGTGCTCTCCTCAAATACGCCTGCTATAAGCGCGTATAAAAAGGTTGGATTTCAAGAAATTGGAAAGTTCGTTTCCTATTCTCGCTAGTTCTAGTTTCTAAATCTTTATGATCAGAGAAATTAGTGGACTACAACGCCTTCTGTCTCAACAACGGCATCTTTGCCGATATTGATAAAGAAGAAGAGGATGACTGCGCCGGCAAAGAGGAGGGCTGCTCCGACTTTGAAAGCTTCTGTAAATCCATGGACGATTCCATTTGGTGTAGCCATCTTTCCAAGTGCTTGGTGTGAGGCGATGTAGGTAGTACTCGCGGTTGCAGCGATTGTATTGAGAAGTGCAGTTCCCAAAGATCCACCAATTTGCTGACTTGTGTTGATCATTGCTGATGCGACACCAGAGTCGTGATTACCCACAGCGTGCAATGAAGTTGTTGTGAGTGGGATAAAGACCAATGCCATACCGCTGGACATAATGATCAGTGATGGAAGAACGTGAGTTACATATGAAGTTTCAGGTGTAATACGCGTGAGCATTAACAAGCCGATTCCTGCAGCTACAAGACCGGGAATCATTAATGGCTTTGGTCCAATTTTAGGAAGCAACTGTGATGCGATTCCAGCGAAGACAATGATGCCACCCGTAAATGGCAAGAATGCGAATCCTGACTTCAAAGGTGAGTATCCAAGAATTGTTTGGAGGTACAAGCCTAGGAAGAGGAACATTGAGAAGAGTCCTGCCCCAACAACGAGTGAACCTAAGTATGAACCGCCACGATTTCGTTCGGTAACGATGCGAAGAGGAAGCAGTGGATTTGGAACCATCTTTTCGATAATAACAAATGCCACAAGCAGGATTGCAGCAATAATAAATAGTGCAAGTGTTGTTGAGTTACCCCAACCGCTTGTGGCGGCGTGATTAAATCCGTAGACAAGTGCGAAGAGACCTGCTGATGCCGTGATGACTCCAGGGATGTCATAACTACGATCGCCAGAAGCCTTTGACTCGTGTACATATTTAAGAGCAAGTGCCGCAGCGATTATCGCGATTGGAACGTTCACTGTTAAGCACCAACGCCATGAGAAATACTCGGTAAGAGTTCCACCAAGAATTAAGCCGATTGCAGCGCCGCCACCAGAAATGGCACCCATTACACCGAATGCTCTAGCG
>Ga0304729_1001320_pt1 | contig 16594 bp, 13 predicted proteins | sample C_131016_MF_Meta_FD_190475 | JGI IMG/M metagenome (GOLD analysis project Ga0304729, IMG submission 190475) | Freshwater microbial communities from Lake Croche, Canada to study carbon cycling - C_131016_MF_MetaG (v2) (version 2) | ecosystem: Environmental > Aquatic > Freshwater > Lake | place... | reverse complement strand
TTCACCTGAGATCCACTCAGGCAGAAAAGCGAGTCTGAGGGCGACGTAAAACCTGCTCTTGGCCGGTTGCCTTGAGAGGCCGAGGGGATCGGCGTCTTCTATTAGTACCATTGGCGTCTGGCAAGGGCGGGTGTTTTCCCAACATCTGACGGTGCGATATGAAGAACCGCCGCCTGCCATCCCCTTATTTCTCTTATTCCTCTCATTCCTCTCTACCAAATAATTTGTCGGCGGTCTCACCGTCGGTGAATTCCATGAATAAAGCGACTCCGCCATCGGGCGATTCTGATGGAGATAAAAATTTCAAAAGATTTTCTTGACGTAGACACGAAACGCTTCATGTTTCCATCATAGTTGGAAATAGTTCCGACTCATGAACACCGAATAATAACCCCCGAAATATGTTTCACATGAAAAACATCACCTACAAAAACCCCCTCACTATCGCGGCCCTGACCGCATTGGCAATATTCACCGTCCTTCCTGCAGTCTCCCGTGCTGACGTGTCTTGGAACGGCAGCACCAGCAGCGATTGGGCAAATCCAGCCAACTGGAACGGCGGCCTACCCTCGGTACTGGGCGCAGGAAATGCCATCATCAATCCAGGCTCACCAAACACGACACCCATAGTCAGCACCTTGGGCAATACGACCGTTGCAGATACCTACATGAACATCGGTGCAGCTTTACAAGTAGTCAGCGGCGGCTCACTCACGACGGGACAACTTGTCACTGGAGTATGGGGAAACAGCGGCGTGGTTGATGTCTCCGGTGGCTCACTAACCATGACCAGCTACTTGAATCTGGGCGCAGGGAACTATGATGGTAAGATCAACATCTCCGGCGGAACCGTCACAGCAAACGCTCTGTCGATCAACTCCACTGGTGGAGCAGGGATGAATCTGGGAGCAAGCGGGCGCTTTATCGCTCCGGATAGCAACCTTGGGAACATCAACTATTGGATAAACAGTGGCGCCATCAAAGCCAACAACGGCTTGTCCGGATGGACAGTGAATGTAGACACCGTGAGCTCCGCAGGTAATGTGATCCTCACCGCGGTGCCCGAGCCTTCGACTTCCGCCATCTTCGGCCTGGGTGCTCTTGCCCTGGTGATCGTCGCCCGTCGCAAGCGCACGGCATAACGCTCCTGCATTCCGAAAAGCCCCGCTGCCGGCAACGGAGCGGGTTTTTTCTTGTAGAGGCAAGGGCGCGGAACATTTCGCCCTATTGCCAGGAGATGCCAGGAGATTTCCATGGTCTACGGGAGCGAGTTCACCGACTGATTTTCCCTTTATTTCCACTATGTCAAAAGCTGAAGTCAGGACGGCAGGATTCACCCTCATCGAACTCCTGGCGGTGATTGCGATAATAGCCGTGCTTGTCGCTCTGGCCTTGCCGGCACTGACGTCGGCCCGCGAATCTTCCAACCGTGTTGCATGCGCCGCGAAGCTGCGAACTTTGGTCACGGCTTTTCAAGCCTATGCCGCAGACAACGGGGGTGTGTTTCCGGTGTCAGAGCGGAGCGTCCCACAACCCGGCAACTGGCTGAACACGCTCCTCGATGGCAATTACATCAACGTCGCGGCTGACACGCTCGCATTCAGTGTCAACCGCGGAAAGAATTGCCTTTTTTGCCCCACGGCTGTTCGAGTTGCCCCGCCGAATGCTGGGAACTGGAACACTTACAGCATGAATGCATTCGCGGGTGGGTGGTATCAGGAACCCGGAACAGCTTCAGCCTCGCGTAATGTGCTGGTGAAGCGACTCGCGGAAACCGCGCTGGTGATGGACGGGTGCCGCGTTACCCAAGACTACTATGTGGCCACGGTCGGCCAAGCGAACCGGTTCCCGGAGATGATCCACCCGGGAAAACCTGACGCCGGGGCCAACGTCGGGTTTATCGATGGTCACGTGGAATTGAGGAATAGTGCCGACCTTCCCAAGGATACCGCGAATGTTTTCTGGAGCGGTCAGTAACGATTGCTCTGAGCCAGCGACACATCGCCTCGACGGTCGCAGGGGGGGAAGGGCTGAGTCAACGTCAGTCCTGCGGAGCGTAGCTGGAGCTTTCACGCAGGATCAGCTTGCTCGACAATTTCTTGACCTGCGGCTTCGGCGCACCTTGTCCGTTGATTCGCTGCAAGAGCATGCGCACGGTCTCCTGCGCGATCTCGCGGATGGGTTGGGCAATCGTGGTCAGGCTGGGGGTGGTGTATTCGCAGAACGCGATGTTATCGACGCCGATGATCGACAGGTCCTGAGGAATACGCAGGCCGACCTCCTGGGCTCCGCGCATGGCGCCGAGGGCGCAAAGGTCGTTCAATCCGACCACCGCTGTGGGGCGCTTGTCGCCGTTTTTGGTTATCAGGCGCCGGAAAGCCGCCCGGGCCCCGTCCAAGGAATGGTCGGAGGACTCCGCGGAAAGGTCGATCTCAGCAAAGCCCAACTCGGGCTCCCTGGCCACCTGGAAAAAGAGCTGCTGCCGCAGATTATCGCCCTGGTTCTCCGCCAGGGCGCGGATGAAGGCGACGCGCGTATGGCCCAGGCTTTTCAGATAGAGAAGTGCCTTGCGCAGACTACTCGTAATATCCACGCTGACCAAATCGACCGGCAGTGGTTTTTGACTCTGCGGTCCGGCGACTACGATGGGAACGCCGAACTTGATCTGTTTTTTCAACACGTCGGATTGCATGGGCGGATCCATGAGACAGGCGATGATGCCATCGACCTGGCGGTCGAGAATACTCTCCAGGCATTGGACTTCGCGCTGCAGGTCAACCCGGCTGTGCTCAACCAGCAAATCGAATCCGTGAGTCTCCGCCTCCTGCTCGATTTGGTCGGCGAGGCTCATGAAGAAAGGATTGTTCAAGTCCGGCACGATCAATCCAATCGTGTCAAAACGTCCCCGCTTCACCGCCAGGGCCATGCGGTTCGGCCGGTAAGCCATTTGCTCCGCCGCCGCGAGGACCCTCTTGCGGGTGCCCTCTGCGGCCCAGCAATTCGGCCGGTTGTTCAGAATCATCGACGCGGTGTTGATGGCCACGCCGGCTGCGCGGGCAACATCTGCCAGCTTGGTGCGCCCGATGCGCAGAGGTCTCGACGACCCGGCTCCCGGCCGCCCCGCTTGTTTTCCAGAAACCTCCATCAGATGACTTTATATCTTTCAGGTGCCTCTCGTAAATTCAATCCTGAGGACCGGTTCGTGAATGAGGCGGACGTGATGACCCCTGCGACGAGCTGTGCAGCGTCTTGACAGAGAGAGGGGGTTATGTTCGATTTCCGATATGAATCAGTTCATCCGCACGTTCCTTTCTCACAGTTTCCTCTTGGTGCTGCCCATTCTCCTCGTGGTTCTCCGCGGGACAGCGTCAGCCGAAACGATCTCGTGGATCGGGGGACCAACCGATCCGCAATGGGGCAACGCAGAGAACTGGGATCCCAGCCGGGTGCCCGGACCGGAGGACGATGTGATCATCGCTCGCAACCAGGCGGTGACCCTTGGGGCCGGCGCTGGCAAAATTCGCAAACTCTCCGTGGGTGGGGCCACGGGCAATGGCGCGCTCAATGCGAATCCCGGGGCTCTTCTTCATACCGCAGGAGTCGTCGTTGGTGCATCATCAGGTACCACGGGGGCGCTCAGCTATTTCAGTCAATCTGGTGGTGATATTAGCGTGGATGGCGACTTCGTGCTCGGAGCCCAGGGCTCTGCGGCCCAAGCATTTTTCACCTCCGGGCGTCTTGTAATCGAAGGAACCCTCGTCCTCGCTGCCCCCGGTTCCGAGGCCTCGGTCCTGGCTCTCAACGGGGGAGGTGGCGAGATCAGCGCAGGGAATGTCCGCATCGGCTCCCGAGGCACACTGGTGCTTGATTTCCTTAACGGTCAGTCGGTAAAGACGCTGATGGTGGGAGAAGGGATCGAGTTGGCTGAGGGATCCTCGCTCACCGTGCGCAACGCCGCACAGGTGCGTCCCGGTGAAACCTATACTCTGCTCTCCGGGGATAAACTTTCCGGCACGTTTTCACAGGTGAACCTTGAGGGCTTTGACCCGTCGGTTCGGGCCGTGATTGAGTATGACGCCGGGCACAGTCAGGTTCTGCTAAAGACCGTTAAGATCGTGGATGGGGCCCATGAGTAGACTCTTTTGGGTCTTCCTGCTGATCGGAGGCCAAGTTTCCCTGTCCAAGGAACCTGCCACCCGACCAAACATCATTTTTCTACTCAGCGACGATCAGAGATACGACACACTCGGGTGCATGGGGAACGAGGTGGTTCGCACGCCCCATCTTGATCGTCTGGCGGCCGAAGGAACGCTTTTCACGCACGCCTTTGTCACCTCGTCCGTTTGCAGTGTGAGCCGCGCGGCCATCCTCACCGGGGCCTACGCCTGCTCGCGCGGGAGCGGCGACCTGGCCTCCATGGTGACACCGCAAGACGCTGAGGAGACTTACCCGGCGGTGCTGCGGAACGGAGGCTACTACACCGGACACATTGGCAAATGGGACGTTGGAACCGGGGAGGAGGGGTTTCGGTTCGGGGCGGATTTGTTCGATTACTGGGGTGGGGATCGTTTTCATGGCAACTATTGGCACGAAAGGGATTGTCCTTTCGTCACGCATGATGGGATTCAGTACAAGGCGGACCTTCGCTGCACCTGCCCGCCGAATGCCTCGATGCCGCGCACCGGCCATGTGGGGATGAAGGATCCGATCTTCACCGATCTGGATATCGTCCCAATGAAGACGAGGCAGTTCCTCGCTGGTCGCGACAAGGAGAAGCCGTTTTTTCTCTCCGTGTCCTTTCGCGGGCCCAAAGACCCCTGGGGCGATTGCCCGGAAGATTACGCAGGCCTCTATGAATCTGCTGACATGCCCATTCCCAAGACTGCTACCTCCGCGGATGCGGCGCTTCAGCCTGAGTTTCTGCGCAAGTCCATGGGCACCGAGCACGGTATGAGAATGGTCGGAGATGCCAAGGCCTTGGCCGGTGAAATCCGGAAGTATTACCGATCGATTTCCACGGTGGATGCCGCCGTCGGAAAACTACGTCTTCTGCTTAAGGAAGAGGGCCTGGCCGATAACACAATCATCCTGTTTGCGTCCGACAATGGGCACTTCCTTGGTGAGCACGGATTTTGGGGCAAGTGGCTGCCTTACGAAGGATCCATTCGTGTTCCGTTCATTGTCTTTGATCCCCGACTGCCGGCGCAACGGCGCGGGGTGAAGCGGGAGGAGATGGTGCTGAACATTGACTGGGCGCCCACCATGCTGGCGCTCGCAGGCTGCCGAATCCCCAGTGGGATGCAGGGCATGGACCTCACGCCGCTGCTGCGCGGCGAGCATTCCGAGTGGAGGGGCGATTGGTTCTATGAACACACGTGGACGGCCGAAGGGCGCATTGCCCCGAGCGAGGCGGTCCGTTCGACGGATTGGAAATACGTGCGCTACGCCGGCGAGACGCCGGTGGTGGAGCAATTGTTCCACTTGAAAACAGACCCGGAGGAAACGATTAACCACATCGCGGACGCCGATTGCGCCACCGTCGCGGATAAAATGCGGAAGCAGCTCGAAGGCGAGCGCACGCGTCTCTCCGCCCCGTCCCGGGTTGAGATGTCAGCGAAAGCAGGGAAGTAAGCGCCTGACGCACTATATCTTGAAGCGCTCACATAGCGGCTACCCCGTGGGCGGAGATTGTGGTTGACTTCACATGAAGTGATTCATATATTTCCGTGCTGCTTAGCATCCCCCAATGACCCACCCGGCGCGAAAGATATATCACCTCAAAAATGCGGTCGTGATCATGTCGATTATTCACGCCCCGCTTCCCGCGCACGCCAACGGCGCACTGAACATGATCTCCGGCGGCGGGTAGACCCTCGATAAGTTTTACCAGAGCGAGCGCATGCTTTGTCCATCCCAAGTTATGTTAGACAGAAAAATCAGACTCATCATACAGGCCTGCTTTCTCAAGCGACTCATCAATCCGAGATGCTTCCAGGTTTTGCTCCTTTGGATCGTCCTGATGTTTGCTGCGGCCGAGACTCGAGCCCAATCCCATGGGGGCGCCCAAGTGGTGGACTACAAGGTGGGTTTTTTGGGTGTTCCCTGTCACCCGGAGGTGGATTGGAATGCGGCGAATCTCCAGAGGATGAAGGATCTGGGGTTCAATGTTCTCCAGCTTAACATTGCTTGGGGTTATCGCCCCAATGATGAGGCCCTCAATCTCGAAGACGTGGTCGACTTGCCGACGGAGCTCTCTCGCACTGCAGGCGACAAGAGCCGAGAGCAAATGCGATCTCCCGCAAGGATCGGCATCCGAAGTGAGAAACTTCGCCAGCGGATCGAAATCAGCCGGAAGCTCGGATTTCGGACGATGTTCCATTTTGGAGCGCCGAATGTTTTTTATCCACCGGAATCCCCCGGGGCACCCGGGGTGATTTTGGACCAGTGTATTTCCGATGAAGCGACCCTTTCTCGGTATATCACTCTCCTGCGAGCGTTTCATGCGAAGTTCCCGGGAGTGGATGATCTGCTGTGCTATACCTACGACCAAAATGCATGGCTATGCAATGAAGCTGGGCCCTGTCAGAAGTGCCACGGTGTTCCGTTGCCCGGGCGGGTTTCGAAATTTATCAACACTTTGGCTCGGACCTGGCGTGAGCTAAATCCAGCGGGCACTCTGTTTTGGGAGCCTTGGGAACTTTCCGCGGGCCAGACTTATCAGTGCGTTGATCTGCTCGATCCGTCCTGTGTGGGGCTTTCTTTGCACTCTAATATTGCGGAAGTTCAAATTGCCTTTCCTGCGGACCGTTGGTTCAAAAACATGCTGACCAAGGCGGCGGATAGGAAAATACCCGTCCTCGGTGAGGTATGGACCGGCAGTCCCACCGAGGAAATGGAGCCTTTTCTCCATATCGCGACTCCGCTGACCACGCTACGGGCCCTTCGGGCGGTGAACGAGGCGGGAAAACTCAAGGGGATCAAAGAATATTACGGTAATGTTCCGGATCAGGAAGACCCCAACCTGCGCATGACGGGCCTCTTCTTTAAAAATCCAAACATAGGTGATGAGGAGGCTTTAGCGCAGTTAGCCAGGCCCTATGGTGACGCTGCGCAAGGGGTTGCGAAGTTTTGGAGGCTGACCTCCGAGGCCGTGGAAATGTATCCGTGGGATGTTTCCTGGTTGGCGCGGGAGGTAGGACGAAGCACCCCCAAGCACGCCCTGAGCGGAGCGATTCTCAAGGGTGCCAGTTGGCAGACGCCGAGTTGGCAGGCCAGTCGCAGAGTCAACTTCATGAGAACCGATGAAACAGCGGCACCGAACTTCTGGATGTGCGAAGATATTCAGATGCGGTTTGAACAAACAGCGGGAAAGCTCGACGCCGCCCTTCAGGCGGCCGAGGCCGTGCAAAGCAAGGTCCCGGAGCTCTATCAGACAACTTTTACCAAAAGTATCGAGGAGCTGAAGGCCTTTCGTGTACGCGTTCTGGCCTATGCCTACCACCTTCGAGAGACGAATCTGGCCAACTTGATCCGCGGGGCCGCCAAGCAGGGACTCGAGTTGAATAAAGAAAACATCCGGGAACTCGGGGAAGTGATGGTGAAAGATCAGCAAAATATGGGAAGCAAGGAACCGCTCGGGACTGCGATCCAGTTGCTGGATGCGGATCTTAAAAAATTCCTATCGACCTATTTCCTGCCTTGGGCGAAATCCGACAAAAATCAGGACTGGGCAGACTGGGGGGACGCCGCGAACTGGACGATCACATCACCCAACGAATTCTTTGAGAAAAAGAATTTTAAGAAAAAGAATTATGAGAAAAACGATTAATTTACCCCAGTATGCAGCCGTGAGATTTTCGATTTTTTCAGTCCTGGCCGCCATCATAGCGGCAATCGTGCTGGTGCAGGACGTGGCAAGAGCGACTGATTCAACGGAAGCTGCTTGGGGGAAATCCTTGCAGGATGCGGCTTTTGTGAAGGAGGGCATGGATCGCTTCCGTCATCCCCAGTACCAGTACGAATGCCTGGGCCTTGGGGGAACGGTCATGCGGGTCGGCCCTGATGGTTTCAACCGGCCGGGCGGGCCGCTGAACCAAACTCAAGGCCACCTCAGGAACCTGCCCTATCTCTCCTACCAATATTGGTGGGATGAGGAGGGTCATCGGCATCTTCCGTTTGAACTTCGGGGAGGATACGGCAATGAACTGAAACGTGTTCAGGTGACAGCCTTCCGGCACCGTTTGGATATTGCCACCGGTTTTCTCGAGATTGATTTGGGCATCAAGTTGGAACCCACTGGCGACAAGACCTTCCAAAGCCGTCGGGAGATGTTTGTGACGCCGGATGGAGTTCTTGTCATTCGGATTTCCGATGCGGCCGATGCACCGGAGCCCTTTCGACTTCGTGTGGGTATCAACCACGATGTCCGGATTTATCTTAACGGGGGTGTGTATGACAAACCGCACGATCCATGGACCGGGGAGGGCGAGGGTAAGCCGCAAGGCCTGCTGGTCGTGGCGAAGCGACCGAAATCCTGCACGGCCTCCCTGGGCATTGCTCTGGAAGGGGCGGGAACTTCCGTGGATGCGAAAACGCTGGAGTTGGGGGCCACGAGGCCCGGAAAGAGCGTCACGTTCTACATTGCGCCCGGTTCATCGTATGAGAACGCTGACCCGGCGTTGTCTGCATGGAAGAAAGCCGAGGCGGCAAAATCACGCGGCTTTGAATCGCTACGCGGGGAGAGCGCAACGTGGTGGAGGAATTATTACGGGCGATCCGGTGTTTGCCTTCCTGATCCTGCGTTGCAGAAGTGGTTTGCGCGATCCACCTATTACATGGGGGTATTCTTTGGCAACACCGATGTCCCTCCCGGATGCAATGGGACAAGCGTCGAGAGTTTTGCCGGCGCCATCTGCCCTGAGTATGACTTGGTGCTTGATCAGATGGCGTTACTCTACGGCAACCACTTCAATGAAGCGCGCCGTGTGGTGGGTTGGCTGGAGCGTGTGCTGCCCCGAGCGGAAAAATACGCGACGGAGGGACTAACGTTGCACCAGACTTCGGTCAAATATGCGGGAGGGGCAAAGTTTGGTCCGCTCATGGGCTATGATGGCACCGTGATGGTTCCTCCGACCACAGGGGAGGGGATTTGGGCGAACGAGGATTTTTCGGGCAATAACGCGGCCCTCATGGCATTGAGTTATGTTGATTGGAGCGGTGATGAGCGCTGCGAGCCACTGGCCAAGAAAATCCTCCTGGAGACAACCCAGATTTCCGTCGAGGACCTCGAGTGGCGCGATGACTTTCAATCCTACCTCAACCGATTCATGCCGGCGACGGTACAGCAGGCGGGCACGCTGTTTGGTCTGCGGGAGTCAGTTCGGCGCGGAGTTGCGGAAACGGGTTGGGCGGAAAAGGCCGACAAAGTCCTGATTCCCAAAGCCGACTACGAAGGAAAAAAACTACTGGCGGTTGGACCGGGGCAGCATCTGGAGAAAAACTGCGGGGATGCCACTTGGCTGAGTCCCTCCTGGTACTATCGGGTGGTGGCAGATGATGATCCGATCGTCAGCAACAGTTACGCCCTGTTCCGCACGTCGAAGACGGGGGATTACGTATTCAACAACGGTTGGATGGGGGTCATAGCTTCGAAACTCGGTCAGGGCGATGAAGCACTCCAATGGGTGAGAAACTTTTTACGACCGGACGTCACCCTGTTTGACGATACCTGCTTCGGAGAGATCATCAGTGACTTTGAGGACTTCAAGAAGACTCCTGAGGTGGCCGCTCATGCCGCCTTGATCTGCAATCTGACGCAGATGCTGCTGGATCCCGACAACGAGGAGTCCATCTCGGTCTTTCCCGCAATCCCTGCGGAGTGGGAGCAACGGGGGGTTGCCTTTGACAAGCTGGCCGCGAGGGGAAACATTCTCGTTTCTGCCGATTTCAAGACGAACCGACTAGGCGTTAAGCTGGAGAATCGTTCGGACAAAGACTGCTTCCGAAGCCTGCGCGTGCGGCTACCGAAAGGCGCGACGAGCCTGCGCCATCCGGAGAAAGATGTCCAAGTGAAGGAGGGTTGGGCGTTGCTTCCCTCCGTCAAGCTTCCTGCAAAATCGACCATGACATTCGCCTTTGAGCCATTGGTGGAATCGCAAAATCATCCAGAGACAAGCGCGCAACCATCTGCGGCAGCTCAATAAAATCAGGTTTCACCTTGCAAGCACCAACGGAATGACCTACCGACCACCCATGACACGACGACTTCACGTCGGACTTTTTGGCATCGGCCTCGGCGCTTCCTGGCCGCAATTCAAGGGGCAAGCCGTACGTATTAAAATCGCCAAACGGCGTGAATCGACTCATCCAAAACAACCAGACTAAATCATGCAACCAAATCCCCTCCTAGGTGTCGTCTTCCACTGGATCGGCGGCTTGTCTTCCGGAAGCTTTTATGTGCCCTTCAAGGGCGTCCGCAAATGGTCGTGGGAAACCTTCTGGCTCGCGGGTGGAATCTTCAGTTGGTTCATCTGGCCATGGGTTGGTGCGTTCGCGCTAACGAAGGATCTGCTCGCAGTGCTGCATGAAACGCCGGGCTACACGTTTTGGATGACCTATCTGATGGGCTTGCTATGGGGCACGGGCGGTTTGACCTTCGGCCTGACGATGCGATACCTCGGTATGTCTTTGGGCATGGCTATCGCGCTCGGCTACTGCGCGGCGTTCGGCACGCTGTTGCCGCCTATCGTCACGGGTGAATTTGGCAACAAGCTGCTGAATCATGCCGGCACCAGCCCCGGCGGACCGTTGGTGCTGTTCGGCGTGGCGGTCTGTTTGATCGGCATTGCCCTCGGTGGCTGGGCCGGTGTGCGCAAGGAACGCGAGATGGGTTCCCAAGCTTCAACGATTAAAGAGTTTCACCTCTGGAAGGGTCTCGGGATTGCGACTTTTTCCGGCATCATGAGCTCGTGCTTCTCGTTTGGTTTCCAGTTCGGCGACCCGATCACCAAGATTTCGGCCGCCCACGGCACGGGGCCGCTCTGGGTTGGGTTGCCGGTCATCACGGTGATTTTGCTGGGAGGTCTCACTACGAACTTCATCTGGTGCCTGCTACTGCATGTCAAAAACGGTTCTGCCCACCAATATCTGAGCCCTATTGTGAAGCCGGTGGCCGGTCACACGGCTGGTGGCACGGGCCACGGTGAAAAGATCTCCGGCGAAGTGTTTGAAATCGGCAGTCGCGTGCCTCTCTTGACGAACTATCTGTTCTGCGTCTGTGCTGGCACGCTTTGGTATCTGCAGTTTTTCTTTTACCAGATGGGCGAAAGTCAGATGGGTAACTACAAATTCTCCAGTTGGACGCTCCACATGGCCAGCATCATCATCTTTAGCACGCTATGGGGGATATTCTTCAAGGAATGGCGCGGCGCTCAGGCGACCACTAAAAGACTTGTCCTGGTCATGCTCCTGATGCTCGTCGGTTCAACCGTCATCATCGGACTCGGCAACAAGAAGTCGGAGGACGCTTCGGGTGCGGCCAGAGCCACGATCGATTCGTCTGCGCCTGCCGGAATCAGAGGCATGGAGACGCCCGAATAAAGGGCGGCCTTCGGGCTTTTTTTTCACATGGATCCGGCGACCACCCCAAACAGATGCAAATGTCACCATCTCACGGGCGCCAAATTTTCTCCTTGGCTTCTATACGAAACATTTCATAGTGAGCTCCGTATTTTTCGCTTTCTCTAACCAAATCCACTCAACAACCAACCAGCCAGACTCCACCAACCCATGAAGATGAACGACAAGATCTCCGCAGTTGCCGCTTTTATGATAATGATAGGATCCGCCCACAGTGATGTATTTTGGAACGGCAGCGTCAGCAGTGACTGGGGGGACGTGAAGAATTGGACAGGAGGCGCGCCATCGGGCGCCGACGCCGGAAACGTGGTGATCAATCCGGGATCTCCCTTCGCGCAACCGGTGGTCAAGACCCCGGGTGTGACCACCGAAGGCCGGATTTATATTTCCACCGGCGCCGGGTTGAGTGTCGAAAACGGAGGGGAGCTAAGCGCGACAGACCTGGTCACCGGAAACTGGGGGGATAGCTCCATGGTTTCCGTCACCGGCGGCGCGCTGAATCTTCGGGGAATCTTGAATCTTGGTGCCGGCGGCCATGATGGCGACGTGAAGGTTTCGGGCGGCACCGTCACGGCCTCGGGCCTTTCGATCAGTGCTGTTGGCGGTGCTACTCTGGACATCTCCGGCTCTGGTTGTGTGGTCCTGCCGCCCAGCCAGTTAAAGAACATCGACTACTGGGTAGCCAACAACTACATTACTGCCAATAGCGGGGTGGCCGGATGGTCCTTGCGAGTCGACTCCCAAAGCCAACCAGACAAAGTGACCATCAAAGCTGTAAACATCCCGCTGCTCACTGATCTCATCCCGGGAGGCGCTAAGAAGCAGTCCCAGAATGGTAAACCCAGCGACAACTCCCGGGGAGGTTATCAGTATTTCGTCGGAATCGTCGGCAACCCATCGGTGCCCGACATCAGTTGGAGTGATGAAGAGTTGGATAAAATCAAGGACCTCGGAGTCAACATGGTCCAGCTCAGCATCGCCTGGGGTGGCAAGCCGGCCGATGAAGTCTTGAACATGGAGGATCTTGATGATCCGGCCCAGCGGGAGAAGTTTAAGTTCCGTATCGCCCAAGCGAAGAAACATGGGTTGAAGACAATCGCCCAGTTCGGCATCCCAAAGGTAGTGAACACCAGTCCTGTGCGCCCCTCGTGTATTCTTGACCCCGAGGTGCAGAAAAAGACCGTCACTAGGATCAAGAATTTTCTGACCGACTTTCCCGGAGTCGACGATGTGATGGTCTACACGTTCGATCAGCAAGCATGGCTCTGTAGCGAGTTTGGCCCGTGCCCGCGCTGCAGCGGCATTCCCGTTGGGGAGCGTCTGCCGGCCTTCCTCGACATGCTCAACGACGCCATGCGTTCTGTCCGCCCGAACTCCAGGCTCTGGTGGAAGCCGTGGGAACTGTCGCGGGGTCAGGTTGTGACGGTTCTCGAGCGGGTCAAGGCCGAGGGCTTCGGCTTGGCCCTCAACCCCTCCACCAGCAACGAGGTCTATCCGTTCAACGACCGATCGTTTTCCTCCGATCTTGGCGTGAAGCGAATGGTGCGCTCCGCCTACGAACGCGGGATTCCCGTCATGGGCGAGTTTGATCACACGTTCTACAAGCCGCTCTACGCCATCGAGGACTATTTTCCTCGACTGATCTATGAGCAGATGAGGGGTTGGAAGGAAATGCAGGGAGTTGTGGCCGTGAAGGAGTATTACGGCTTTGCCCCATCCACCTTCTCCGTCAATTGCGCCATGCTCAAGGCGTGGATGAGGTCGCCGGACGCCAAACTTGAAACCCTGCTCGAGGAAATAGCCGCACCCTACGGCAAGGCGGCCGCCCCGATCATGATCCAGGCATGGGAATATGTCGCTCAATCGGTCGAGGCTTTCCCTTGGGACACAACCTATCTGATCGGCCCGATGGGACTGGACAGGGGTAGTGACGGCTCACACGACTGGAAACCTGTGACGATTTCGAGCGGTTCTTGGGACACACCAATCTGGCAGGCGAATCGCCGCGGGAACTTCATGCTGACCGATGAGCACAAAGCCCATCCATGGGTGTTTGAGGATGCCGGCCTTCGGCTTGAAGACTCAGCCTCACTTGCGTTTAAGGCGGTGAGCCTTTTTGAAAAGGCGATTGCCGCCGGTGGAGATCGCACGGATGACATACGAATTCAGATGCAAACGACGCTCACAATGGCCCGTTCCATCCGGATGAAATCACTACACTTTCTCCAGACTCTAGCCACCCAAAACGCCCGCATGGTACAGAATGACCCGAAGCAGTTTTCCATCGTCGTGAAACACCTCGAAGGGTTGCTCAAGAAGGATGTGGAAAACCAAGGTGGCCGTGCGGAAGTCGCGCAGAAGCTCGCAGAGTTTCAACGTGATCCAAAAGCATGGATAAAGGCCAACTATGTGCCCTTTGAATACGAGACCAAGACGATCATTGATTGGAGCCGTTGGATTCCCCAACAGAACTGACAATCCCTTGAGCAACCGGATTGCTTCAGGCCAAGGAGTTTGGAGCATGGTTGGGACAGTTTCTTCGTGGAGCTACGTGCTGGGCCTCCAGTTATGTCCACGAAGACGCGTCCCGGGACTGGCGGGCTCTTTCCGTAGGAAAACTCATCCTTGAAAGCCCTCCCGGAAGCGATTGTTTCTCGGGACAAAACTCCCCGTTCGTGAAACCAAGCAGAGTAAAAGCAGTTCAGCGCGGCGTTTCATACCGGACACGGATCAGGATTGGCTTCCTACTCCTTATCGGGCTGGTTGCTTTGGCGGCCTGGGGCTGGTGGCGGTTCGTTCCCTCGCCGCTCCTCAAGCTTCTTCCGGCCCCGCATCAGGAAAAATACGAAATCACCGGCCGGAGTCACAATGGATCGGTGATCGACCTGCAAGGCTGTTGCTTCAACGATGGCAAGCTCACCGAGATCGTGATCCGTTCGGTTCGGACGCCGGAGGGCTGGGAAGTCCCAGAAAATCTCACCATCCGCAATGGCCGGCTTCGAGGGGGAATCCGCATCATGGGACTCGGAGCCAACGGGGAGTCTCCCTTGGTGAGGGAGTCTTCCCGCCGGCTGGGTCATACGGTGCGGGCCCAGGCGGCTGCCCCGCGGGGGATCGTGCTGGAGAATCTGCAAATAGAGGCCGTTCACAGAATCCCCCTCTACCTTGGCCCTGGAGTCACCGGCGTGAAGGTAAGGAATTGCGTATTCACGGGATCATCCGCTTCCGTAGCGCTCTACCTCGACGCGGAGAGCGCCAGAAACACGATTGAAAACTGCACCTTCGACGTGCGCGCGGGCCGCGAGGTGCTGGCCGTCGACGGCTCGGCGGATAACACGATCGTCGGGAACCGGTTCGAACGTGTCGCCTACGGCGGGATTTATCTCTACCGCAACTGCGGGGAGGGGGGAACTATACGGCACCAGACACCGCGGGAAAACCGGATCGAAAGGAACTACTTTAACCTCTCAGCTTTGCGGCCGGCAAGCTACGGCGTCTGGCTGGGCTCCCGACAGGGGAGGAGATCCTATTGTGAGGAGGATGCGGGCTACGATTTTGGAAGTAGCATCGATAACCGTGACTTTGCCGACGACAACACCCTAGCGGACAATCTCTTCGAACCATCGTCCTCGCAGGCGATCCGGGATGACGGAGGTCGAAACCATATCGGCATACGCTGACCAATCCTTCCTTAAACCGTGGAATCCATCTTTTTTCTGTGCGTAGCCAGCACTTCGTTTCTCACTTCTGCCTACCCTGTGTGGTCGTCGGGATCAACAATCCCCTGGACCTGTGAGGTTATTTGACATGACGAAGAAACGTCCTTAACTTACAGCTGAAACTCATTGTTCCAGCCACACTTGATCGTTCTATCAAGCTCCAAAAAAGGTATTGTGAATCTTTCTCCTTCATGAATGACCACCCCATCACAGAAATCTCCACTTGCCTTGGAGGGATCCGCCAAAGAGCTTTTTCATTGATTGAGCTTCTGATGGTCATTGTCCTGCTGGGTATTTTGTCGACGATGATTGTTCCCGCGCTGCCCTCCATCTTGGGAGCAAGGGGCGTCGCGCAGGCAATCAATGATGCGAGCAGTATTTTGGAGTTATCGCGCGCGGAGGCGATGGCGAAACGGACCTATGTTTACGTAGGGTTTCTCAACACCACAAATTTTCTGGGCAACAGCGAACTGCGGATCGGCGCGGTGGCATCGCAGGACGGAACAGTGAGCACCAATGGCACGAATTTGAAGCCGCTGACTCGGCTGCTAAAAATCCAAAATGTTCTTATGACCGACCTGAGTGGCCTGCCGCAGGCGGTTCAGGACGCTCGGCCGACGAACTGGGCTGGCACCAACTTCATCAATTCCGCGACGAATCGCGTTGATTTTTCGGTTGGACCCCAGAGCTTCAATAATGCACCCGTGGTCATTATTTCTCCAAAGGGAGAGATTCTACCGGCTGCGGACAGTTCCACTTTCCGTGCTTCTGCAAGTCTGGGACTTACCCCAACCCGGGGCACCGTCGCTCAGAAAACGAAATCGGACGGTGGGATCGTCACCTACTATGGGGGATCCGGTCGAATTGAAACCATTCGCCCATGACAAAACGACCTTCCATATTCCGGGGCATTCGCAGGACCGGATTTTCGCTCATCGAAGTCACGATTGCCTTGGGGATTATCTCCTTTGCCTTCGTGGCTATCATTGGGCTGTTACCGGTCGGCCTGAACTCACAAAAACAGGGGGCCGATCAATCGCGCGCGATCCAAGTCCTCAAAAACGTCACATGTGCCGTGAAGGGGGTGCGCAGTGATGGAGGCACCAACAAGTTTCTCCCTCCATTGTCGGGGTTGGCGGTAGTGAGCGGACTCGGCATTTGGAGCCAGTATGAGGGTTAGTCTTTGGGGGTTGTTTTGGGTTGTAGGTTGTTGGTGTTGTTTTGTCCATCCCCGGCGT
>Ga0304729_1001316_pt1 | contig 16633 bp, 12 predicted proteins | sample C_131016_MF_Meta_FD_190475 | JGI IMG/M metagenome (GOLD analysis project Ga0304729, IMG submission 190475) | Freshwater microbial communities from Lake Croche, Canada to study carbon cycling - C_131016_MF_MetaG (v2) (version 2) | ecosystem: Environmental > Aquatic > Freshwater > Lake | place... | reverse complement strand
TACTTCCAAGCCAAGCAAATGTTGATGATCCCGATGGGAACATTGACTAAGAAGACCGCTCGCCATCCAGTTGAGGCAATGTCACCATCAATGATGAAACCTCCAATGATTGGACCAAGGATCCCACCCAGCCCAAAAACTGGACCGAAGATTGCGAAGGCTTTACCCAACTCTTCAGGCGGGAACACGTCCCGAATGAAACCGATGACATGTGGGAGCACGAGCGCTCCGGCGAACCCTTGAAGCAACCTGAAGGCAATAAGTGACTGGACATTTGCTGCGGTTGCACACAAAAGCGACGTCACCGTGAAACTTGTCAGACCGAGTAGGAAAATGTTTCGCCGCGAGTATCGATCAGCAAGTCGACCGCCCAAAACCAGGCCCGCGCCCAGAGTGAGCGTGTAACCGCCAATGATCCACTGCAGAGCCGACGGGGTTGCGTGCAACTTCTCCTTGAGCGACGGACCAGCAACATTGACAATCGTCGAATCCAACAGGTCCATTATTTCTGCCGCTAGGACGATGCCGAGAATTAACCAACGATTCTTGTTCACTGCAGTGTCTGAAGCCATTCGCCAACTGTAGCCAACTTCTTGACGGAGTGCCTACGCGAAAATATCAGCATTCATAATCTTGACCCAGGCTGAGACGAAGTCCTTAACAAACTTCTCTCGGTTGTCATCTTGTGCATAGACCTCGGCGTAGGCGCGCAGTACGGAGTTTGATCCGAACACCAAGTCCACCCGAGTTGCCGTGAACTTAACTTCACCTGTTGAACGACTGCGGATGTTGTACAGGTTCTCCCCTGTTGGTTCCCACGTAAATGCCATGTCAGTCAGATTGACAAAGAAGTCAGTTGTTAAAGCACCTTCGCGATCTGTGAACACACCATGCTTGGCTCCTGCATAGTTAGCTCCAATGGCACGCATGCCACCTACGAGGACCGTCATTTCTGGTGCAGTCAAACCAAGCAATTGGGCTCGATCAAGAAGCAACTCTTCGGGAGTGACTGCATAATCCTTCTTTAACCAGTTACGGAAACCATCCGCTACCGGCTCAAGCGGAGCAAAAGAGTCGATGTCGGTATTTTCTTGAGTGGCATCGCCGCGGCCAGCTGTAAATGGAACAACAATGTCGTAGCCCGCGGCCTTCGCTGCTTGTTCGATGCCCACATTGCCCGCGAGGACTATGACATCAGCCACACTTGCGCCGGACTGTGTGGCAATGGGTTCAAGCACGGAAAGTACTCGAGCCAGGCGTTCTGGCTCATTACCTTGCCAATCCTTTTGTGGAGCTAGGCGAATGCGTGCCCCGTTTGCGCCGCCACGAAGGTCTGAGCCGCGGAAGGTCCGCGCACTATCCCAAGCAGTTGTCACTAGGTCGGCAACACTGAGACCAGATGCCGCAATGCGTGACTTGACTGCATCAACGTCATAATCCGTGGCACCTGCCGCGATTGGGTCTTGCCAAATGTGATCCTCTGCAGGAACGTCTGGTCCGAAGTAGCGGGCTTTTGGTCCCATGTCTCGGTGGGTCAACTTGAACCAAGCACGAGCAAAGACTTCAGAGAAGTAAGCCGGATCTTTGTGGAAACGCTCACTAATCTCGCGATAAATCGGATCCTTGATCATGGCCATATCAGCATCGGTCATCATTGGGTTGTAGCGCTTTGATGCATCCTCTACGTCGACCGGCTTGTCTTCTTCAGCAATGTTGATTGGCTCCCATTGATTGGCGCCAGCTGGAGACTTCTTCAGTTCCCATTCGTACTTGAATAGCAAATCGAAGTATCCGTTGTCCCAAGTAGTCGGATGGGTCGTCCAGGCGCCCTCAAGTCCGCTCGTGACAGTGTCACGGCCGACACCACGCGAGCTGTGGTTGTTCCAACCTAGACCTTGTTCGAACAATTCAGCAGCCTCTGGCTCTGGGCCGAGATTGGATGCATCACCATTGCCGTGGGCCTTTCCGACAGTGTGACCGCCGGCTGTTAGCGCGACCGTCTCTTCATCATTCATGGCCATGCGGGCAAAAGTTTCCCGCACCATAAGTGCGGTCTTTAGTGGATCGGGATTACCGTTTACGCCTTCAGGGTTGACGTAAATCAAGCCCATGTGAACTGCGGCGAGCGGGTTTTCAAGAGTTGATGGGTTTGCAAGGTCTTCGAAACGCTCTTCACTCGGAGCTAAGAATTCAGTTTCCGAACCCCAATAAATGTCCTTTTCAGGTCCCCAAATGTCGGCGCGACCAAAGCCGAAACCAAAAGTCTTCAACCCCATTGACTCGTAAGCAATTGTGCCGGCCAGCACCATGAGATCCGCCCAGCTCACCTTGTTGCCGTACTTCTTCTTAATCGGCCACAGCAGACGCCTGGCCTTATCGAGATTTGCATTGTCCGGCCATGAGTTCAATGGGGCAAAACGATGGTTACCCGTGCCGGCCCCGCCGCGGCCATCTGCCGTTCGGTATGTGCCAGCAGCATGCCAGGACATTCGGATCATCAGACCGCCATAGTGACCCCAGTCAGCTGGCCACCAGTCTTGACTCTCTGTCATGAGGGCGTGCATGTCTGCTTTCAAAGCCGCAAAATCTAACTTCTCTACCTCTTTTTGGTAATCAAAGTCCTCACCGAGCGGATTAGTCTTCTTGTCATGCTGATGCAAAATGTCGAGGTTCAGAGACTTGGGCCACCACTGCATATTCTTGGTGCCAACTTCGGTAACAGCCCCATGGGCTACTGGGCACTTGCCTGAATCCGACATGACAGATCCTCTCAATTGACGGTCTTGCCGAGTCTACAAGCGGGACAGAAGTTCGCAATGTGTAGCGAAAAGGTAGACGAGTCGGTCTGTAAGCCGGATTCTGTACGCCTGCGCGCGATGATCATCCATCTGCGATTGCTGTTGCCAACAACCTCTTGCAACCTACCCTCAGGCTGATGCCGGGCCGACACCTGAGTTGGACCGGAGTCCTCTTGGTCTTGCTCCGAGTGGGGTTTACATAGCTACTTATGTCGCCATAAATACTGGTGAGCTCTTACCTCACCGTTTCACCCTTACCTATTGCTAGGCGGTTTTCTTTCTGTTGCACTTTCCCGTGGGTCACCCCAGGTGGACGTTATCCACCACTCTTGCCCTATGGAGTCCGGACTTTCCTCGACAGAGCGACTAATAAGCAACTCCACCGCGATCATCCGACCGACTCGTCTGCCTTAACTTTACGACACACCCAAAGCGTATATCGAAGTCTCACAGAACTGGGACAACCACATCCATACCGAGAGGCTTGGCAGGATTTGCAGACTTGATGATGTCAACGTCAGCTCCGAGTGCTGCAACAACTTCAGCAACTGCATCGACAGATTTGAGCGCCTTACTCGATTCCGCTATGGCCCGGACGATACGACCTTTAGTTGCCTTGTTGTGGTGGCTCACTACTTTTGGCGGGCCACTCGGCATCTTTTGCAGAATGCGCGGGACTACAGATCGAGGTGCCACTACTGGCGGAATCTGACCAAGCTTTTGATAGGTACCTGAGCGCAAGTCAATAACAAAATCGCTCGTACCTGCGAGCACATGTCCAATTTGCTCATTCCACAGCCCAGCAAGTGAGCCGACCTTTGGCAACTTCACCGAACCTGATAAGCGATACGCCGGGATGTGGTCGGCCACACTAATCAAGCCGAACAGGGCCGATACCACGTAGGTATCTCGAACAAACTTTTTCACCGCAGACTTAGACAGTGAGCCGATTCCAATGGCATCCCACAGAACTCCTGAATAGACCTCCATGGCTGGTGCAACTGGTTTATTGAGCAAGTCATGATTGCGTTCAATTTCATCGTCCTGATTCGCAGTGACGCCGAGAATTTTCCGCGCCGCCGAAATACAGCCTTCCGACACCTTGATGAGTGAGACAATGGTTCTTGAGCGCAACTCTGTGAGCTCAGTGAATGACAATGTTGATAGGTCCAATGTGGTCTTGTTTTTTGGCAACGTCTTACTTTCAGACGGCGGCAGCAAAATCATGACCATTTATGGACGCTCAATGATTCCTGAGCCGCCGGCTAAATGTGTGTCCAGTGCTTCGTTGGCGAGCGCGTCAGCAGCCTTATTGTCATTGCGCGGAATCCAGGTGTAAGTGACGTTTTGAAAAGGCAGGATTTCACGGGCACGCATTGCAAGAGTGCGCATGTCGGGACTCTTAATTTTCCATCGTCCGCTCATTTGCTCAACGACTAGTTTGCTGTCCATACGAACCTCCACGATGGCCAGCGGATCCAGTGCGGCAATCACTTCGAGCCCGGCAATCAACCCGCTGTATTCCGCAACGTTGTTTGTTGCATGCCCCAGGACTGCTCCCCGTTCTGCAACAACTTCACCTGTGTTGGCATTACGAATGACTGCGCCATAGGACGCATGACCGGGATTTCCTCGAGACGCGCCATCAGCTTCAATGATGAAGTGTGTCACAGACCTGACTCCGCAGTACGGACCAGAATTCGACGGCAGCCATCACAACGAACAACAGTCTCAGCCGACAAAGTGCGGATGCGATCGAGCTCAGTCATGTCCATAGCGATACGGCAACCTTGACATGCACCACGCTGCAGCAGTGCGGCACCAACACCACCAAAATCAGCACGAATCTTGTTGTAAAGTTCGAGCAATTCCGAAGCTAATGGAGCTGCAAGTGTTTCTCGCTCGGCTTTAATTTCCATGACTTCGGCATCAATTTCGGCCATCTGCTCATCCCGTAGTGCTGTGGCAGTAGTCATACTTTGCAGCGCAGCCTCTTGCTCGATTTTGAGTTGACTAACAACTACTCGAGTTTCCTCAAGACGCTCCATAATCTCAAGTTCAACTTCTTCGAGCTCTGCCTGGCGAGCTGCAAGTGACACGATCTCGTGTTGCAGACTTTCAAGTTCCTTCGATGAAGATACGGCACCAGAATCTAGGCGCTGCTGATCCTTCAGAGCACGCAGAGTGACCTGCTCGACATCGCTTTCAGCCTTGCGCACCGCCAATTCAAGGTCGCTAGCTTCAGTTGTTGCAGCGACAATACGCATGTCGAGGGAACCGAGTGTTACCTCGAGATCTTGTACTTCGTTAATCTGCGAAATGGTGGCGCGCTTATGCGCAAGCTGCAAAAGTTTCGTGTCGAGTGCCTGCACTGCCAGTAGTTCTGCCTGGTCGTGCGCTGAAGCGCTTAGCGCCATAACGTGCCCCCTAGTTACTGAGAATGTGTCCACGGATCGGTCACAAGTGTGGATACGTCCACGACCACATTACCGCCCAAGTCGCTCTTCAATAGTTCTGCGGCTTGTGGTAGCCACAACCACTCACCTGCCCAGTGCGAAATATCTACGAGAGCACAGCCGAACGTAAGTGCAAATTCCTGCGCAACGTGATGACGTAGATCAGAAGTCACATACACATCGACGTCGAGTTCAGCCACCGCATCTAAAAGCGAGTCTCCTGCCCCACCGCATACCGCGACGGTTGACACCAACTCATCCAAGTTGCCAGACACATTGACGGCGCGGGCAGTCTGAGGAAGCTTGCTGCTGACAATCTGGGCAAACTCGCGCAGAGTGACCGCAACAGGCAAAGTCGCCACTCGACCTATTCCCGGACCAGACAGGCTCACTTCAGGTTGCACGACGAGACCGAATGCATTGGCAATGGCATCCGAGACACCGGGCCATGCCACATCAGCATTCGTGTGAGCGGTGTACAGGGCGATGTCATTCTTAATCAGAGTGCTGACTATGCGTCCTTTAGTACCCGATGTTGCGACACTCGTAACGCCGCGCAACAGCAAAGGATGATGAGCGATGATCATGTTTGCGCCAGTCGCAATCGCCTCTTGAACAACTTCGGGCGTGACATCCACCGTGAACATAATCCGCGAAACTGCAGCGTCAAGGTCGCCGACAACCAAGCCGACCGAGTCCCAGTCCTCAGCAGTTTCGAGTGGATACCGCTCGGCCATGGCTCGCATCACATCAGCGACACGCAAACTTCTCATGCCCTGAAGCCTATTACTGCTTAAGCCACCTGGAATGAGGTCTTGGCTAGTCCCATCCAATAGCCGTCAATCACAACATCTGGCGTGAGGTTTGCATTGGTTGCAGCACCCAAAGTAACGAACAGCGGTGACAGATGTTCAACGGTCGGATGCGCATACGGCATACCCGGAGCGAGTTCCTTAAAGTTCATCAACGTGTCGACATCGTTTCGAGCAAGTGCTTCTTGGGCCCACAAATCAAAATCCACACTCCAGGCTGGCGGAGTTGCCTCGATGCGGAACTCGCGCAAATACGGCAAGCCATGCGTTAGAAAGCCGCTCCCGACAATGAGCACACCATGATCGCGAAGCGGAGCTAAACGACGTCCAAGTTCAAAAAGTGTTTCTGGATCATGAGTCGGTATCGACATTTGAAGCACCGGGATGTTTGCTTCTGGATACATTGTCATCAGAGGAATGTAGGCACCATGATCTAGCCCACGGCTGGACTGTTGGGCGACTGAATGACTGTCGGAGAGAACACTGTTGACCAACGCAGCGAGGTTTGTTGCATCAGGTGTGTCGTAGCGCAATCGATAGTACTTTGGGTCGAAGCCGCCGAAGTCATAAATTAAGGGCGTACCTGGCTGCGCCGTCGAAATAACGAGCGGTGCCGACTCCCAATGTGCCGAGACAATCAAGATCGCTTTGGGTCGGGCAATACCTGCGGACAAGTTTGCCAGCTGCCCACTCCAGATCGGGTCGTCCAAGAGCGGCGGAGCGCCATGGCCAATGAACAGTGCTGGCATGCGCTCGGCTGAATCCAATTCCATCGCAATTCCCCATTTAGTTGAAACTTAAACTAAGTGTAACACCGCATCTGTGAGTCATTTTCACTATTTGACGACAAAGGAGGTTAACCAAAGAGTGAAGGTGCGATCCTTACCGATAAATCATCATAAATTCGCTCTTTGCGACTAGTTTTCAGATAAAGTTTGCTCAATATTCACCTCTGATCCAAAGGCGGAGACATGCGCAACAATCGAAAATTTCTATCAGCACTGGTGTTGATCCTCTTAGGCAGCCTTATCCAATGGTCTCCAGCTGCCAGTGCAACCACCAGATTGTTGCCAGAGGTGAAGCACTCGTCGGTAGTGTCAGTGACTCAGCCGCGCTTTGCAACACTTTCAGATGTAACAAATTGCCTCTACGGCACCCGACCAACTGGGTACCTCCCTACCTCACTGACTTACACCGCGACTTGTGGTGCAAATTCTAGCTACGGCTACAACACCGTGACTTGGTCGCCAATAACTGACGGGATCATTGCTTGTTTTCAGGTAGCTAACACCTATGGATTAAGCGCAGGCGCCGCATATGCTCCGACGAACCTGGCATACAGTGCTCGCTGCGGGGCAAACACCTCATACGGCTACAACGCAGTGACTTGGTCACAAACAACAGATGGCATCACTACGTGTCTGCAGTTAGCGAACGCTTATTTTCTCAGCATTGGTGCGACCTACGCCCCGACTCGACTGGCCAACAATTCTCGCTGTGGGGCAAACTCCTCATACGGCTACAACGCCATCACGTGGACAACGATTGCAGACGGCATCACAACTTGCCTGCAAATAACGAATACTTACTATCTGAGCATTGGAGCGACCTACGCCCCGACTCGACTCGCCTACAGCGCGTCCTGCGGAGCGAACTCGAGCTATGGCTACAACTCGGCCACCTGGAACTTGCCCTATGCCGGCATCGTCACTTGTCGGTCTGTCTTCTCTTCGACATTTCTGACGATTACCGGATACAGCCAAGTGGCACAATCCAATAACTCTCTCTGCGGTTCAGTAAGTGGCGGCTACAACGCCATCACTTGGGCGAAGACTGACTCTGGCACAGCAGTGTGTCTGTCTGGGTCACTACCCACAGGATTGCTCCCAACATCACTCTTGTACAAGTCCACGTGTCCAAGTTCAAACTATGGATACAACGCAGCGACTTGGAGCGCAGCAAAGGCTGGTCTCATCATTTGTCGCAGTGTGTGGAACACCACTTGGGATTATCTGCCCACCGGCTATCTCGCCACAGCCACGGGCCGTAAGGCCGATTGTGGAAACACGTCAACCTACAACAGCATAACGATTAACCCCATTGCACAAGGAATTGTCAGTTGCCGCAGTCTGGGTCAATACGTCTACGACATCGCACCAACCGGATACCTACCAACGGCAACTGGCACCTCAAACGCCTGCCCATTAACAGGGACCTACAACACCGTCACATGGAAGAAAATTGTGAGTGGAATTGTTAGCTGCCGGGCGATCGGGCAATACACCTATGACATCGCACCAACCGGATACCTACCAACAGCAACTGACACCTCGAACGCCTGCCCATCGACAGGTACCTACAACACCGTCACATGGAAGCAGATTGCCAACGGAATAGTAAGTTGCCGCGCAATTGGTGCATACACATACGACATCGCACCGGTCGGCTACCTCCCAACAGCAACTGACACCTCGAACGCCTGCCCATCGACAGGTACCTACAACACCGTGACGTGGACCAAAGTCGCTAACGGCGTTGTCGGTTGCCGCAGTCTGGGTCAATACACCTATGACATCGCACCGGTCGGCTACCTACCAACAGCAACCGGCACCTCAATCGCCTGCCCATCAACAGGAGCAGGCACCTACAACACCGTGACGTGGACCAAAGTCGCTAACGGCGTTGTCGGTTGCCGCCTGATTGGTGGAAACACATACGACATCGCACCGGTCGGCTACCTACCAACAGCAACCGGCACCTCGAACGCCTGCCCATCAACAGGAGCAGGCACCTACAACACCGTCACATGGAAGCAGATTGCCAACGGAATAGTAGGTTGCCGCCTGATTGGTGGATACACATACGACATCGCACCGGTCGGCTACCTACCAACAGCAACTGGCACCTCGAACGCCTGCCCATCAACTGGCACCTACAACACCGTCACATGGAAACTAGCGACGATTGGGCTTGTTGTATGCCGAGTGATCGGGCAATACACCTACGCCACTCCGCCACTTGGTTTCTTGGCCGGCGCGCAGTCACAGGTCAATTGGTGCCCGAGCGCTCAAAATTACAATGCCTACGTTTTGACAGCTTCGGCAACTGGCGGCGGAATTCTTTAGATTCCCACAGACATAAAAATGAGGTTCCGACTTTTCGGAACCTCATTTTTATGTCTAAATGTCGTGGGCGCTAAGGGACTCGAACCCCTGACCCTCTCGGTGTAAACGAGATGCTCTAGCCAACTGAGCTAAGCGCCCGACGTGCACGCCTACTCTACCGATAATTTTACAAAAACAAAAAATCAGAGAAACAGGCGTGCTACTTCAGTTAGGAAAGTTCCGCCAGTGCTGCCTTGTATTCGTCAGTGTTGCGGGCATCGCCAGGACCGTTAACGACAGACCAGCGCAAGATACCCTCCTTGTCGATGACGAAAGTTCCGCGAAGCGAGAAACCACGCTCTGGGAAGAATGCGCCGTAGGCCTGCGACACTTCGCCATGCGGCCAGAAATCTGACAGCAATGGGTACTCAAGGCCTTCTTGATCAGCAAAAGTCTTCTGTGAAGGAGACGCATCACAAGAGATGCCAAGGATCTGAACATCGTCATTGACAAAGTCAACACTGCGGTCGCGAATCTCACACATCTCACTGGTGCAAATGCCGGTGAATACCATCGGGAAGAACACGAGGACTACGTTCTTCTTGCCACGGAAATCCGACAAACTTACTTCTTGTCCGAATTGATCCTTGAGCGTGAAGTTCGGTGCCACTTGGCCAATTTCTAAGGTCATGAATTATCTCCCAATGTGTATTTTGATGTGCAATATGACCGCTGTTCACGGCCAGACTTAGTTTGCCCTATTAGGGTTTCCGACGCGACTTCGGCGCAACGAGCCGAGTCCCTTGCCAATTGTCCGCCGCATTGATGGTGCTTGTCGCTTGGAGACCAGCGGTCGGAGCAGCATCTGAAATGTCACTCGGTTCAACATGGCCGTCACGACCAGGCTTAGGTGTCATCAACCAGATGACGCCATTGTCAGCCAGCGGCACCAATGAATCCACGAGCGAATCGACTAAGTCGCCATCATCGGATCGCCACCACAAGAGCACTGCGTCAACGATGTCGTCATAGTCTTCAGCAACTAATTCAGCGACGCTCGCAACGGCTTCAGACACGACTGCGTCACAATCTTCATCGAGACCGAGTTCTAAAACAACCCAACCTTCAACCAAACCAAACTTGCCAGCTAACCCTGTCAGGGTGCCTTCGGATGTGCTCACCTGCCTAGTCCACCCGACTTTGCTCTGATTGGCAAGCGTTACCTCAAAAATTCACCTGACCGAAACATCAGAAATGGGATGCCGTGCCGAGTCACCCCCGCACATGCGACAGAATAGAACCCGAGATCGCCACAAGCGACCCACCAACGTTCACAACGATGTGGACAACAGATAGATGTAACGCAGCGCGGATCGCGACTGCACACTTCGACAGCAAAGTAGGTAAGACGCGTGACTACAAATCCAGATCGGGAATCCCTACTTGCCGGCGGCTTGCCGACACAGTATGTAGATGTCAATCCTGATGAGACACAGGAATGGCTCGAGTCTCTCGATGCACTAATTCGTGTGCATGGCGAGCAGCGCGCAAGACACATCATGTTGTCGTTGTTGCGCCACTCCGCTGAACACAACGTTGGCCTTGCCTCGCTGCTCAATACCGACTACATCAACACCATCGCCCCTGCTGCTGAGCCAGAGTTCCCTGGCGATGAAAAGATCGAGTCACGCATCCGCGCCTACAACCGCTGGAATGCCGCCATCATGGTGCATCGTGCCCAGCGCCCAGGTGTCGGCGTTGGTGGCCACATCTCCACCTACGCATCTAGCGCGTCTCTGTATGAAGTTGGGTTCAACCACTTCTTCCGCGGTCCAGATCACGAGGGTGGCGGCGATCAGATTTTCTTCCAGGGTCACGCATCACCTGGCATGTATGCTCGCGCCTTCCTCGAAGGTCGTTTCAGTGAAGAGCGCATGGACGGCTTCCGCCAGGAACTCTCACAAGCGCCAAACAGCCTTTCAAGTTACCCGCACCCACGTCTCATGCCGGACTTTTGGCAGTTCCCTACCGTGTCGATGGGTCTTGGCCCGATCAACGCGATCTACCAAGCACGTTTCAACCGCTATCTCCATCACCGCGGCATCAAGGACACCTCACAGCAAAATGTGTGGGCATTCCTGGGCGATGGTGAAATGGATGAAGTTGAGTCACTTGGTGCGCTCGGTATCGCGGCGCGTGAAGAACTCGACAACCTGACCTTCGTGATCAACTGCAACTTGCAACGTCTCGATGGACCAGTGCGTGGCAATGGCAAGATTATCCAGGAACTCGAGGCACACTTCCGTGGTGCTGGCTGGAATGTCATCAAGGTCATTTGGGGTCGCGAGTGGGATGAACTCCTTGCTAAGGATGATGAAGGCGCACTCGTCAGCTTGATGAACCGCACTCCTGATGGCGACTTCCAGACCTACAAGGCAGAAAGCGGCGCTTTCGTGCGCGACAACTTCTTTGGTCGCGATCCACGGACTAAGGCCATGGTCGCTGACTGGTCTGATGAACGAATTTGGGGACTCCGCCGCGGCGGTCATGACTACCGCAAGCTGTACGCTGCCTACGCTGCAGCAACTGCGCACACAGGTCAACCGACTGTCATTCTGGCCCATACCATCAAGGGATGGACTCTTGGTTCACACTTCGAAGGTCGCAATGCTACGCACCAGATGAAGAAGTTAACTCTCGAGAATCTCAAGGGATTCCGTGACACACTTCAAATTCCGGTCGAGGATGATCAACTCGATCCTTACCTACCGCCTTACTACCGTCCTTCAGAAGACCACGAACACATGCAGTACCTGCATGAATTGCGTCGCGAACTCGGTGGCTCAGTCCCCACTCGACGCACGGTGAGCAAGCCACTTGAACTCCCAAGCGAAGCTATGTACAAGGACAGCAAGAGTGGCTCGGGTAATCAGGCTGTAGCAACAACTATGGCTTTTGTTCGGCTGCTTCGCGATTTGTTGCGCGATCCGAACATTGGCAAGCGTATTGTGCCGATCATTCCTGATGAGGCTCGCACCTTCGGCATGGACAGTTTCTTCCCAACTTTGAAGATCTACTCACCGCATGGTCAGCAGTACATGTCGGTAGACCGAGAATTGATGCTCTCCTACAAGGAATCTGAAACTGGTCAGATTTTGCATGAAGGCATCAATGAAGCTGGTTCAGTGGCCTCATGGACAGCAGTTGCCACGTCATACTCAACTCATGACGAGCCGATGATTCCGATCTACATCTTCTACTCCATGTTCGGTTTCCAACGCACTGGTGACGCCTTCTGGCTAGCTGGCGACCAGATGGCTCGTGGCTTCGTACTTGGTGCGACTGCAGGTCGTACAACGCTCAACGGCGAAGGCTTGCAGCACGAAGATGGTCACTCACCTCTGCTGGCTTCCACTAACCCTGCTGTGGTCACTTATGACCCAGCGTTTGGATACGAAATTGGCCACATTATGCGCGACGGTTTGCGCAGAATGTACGGTGAAAATTCTGAGAACGTCTACTACTACATCACTGTCTACAACGAGCCAATCATTCAGCCAGCTGAACCTGAGAATGTGGACGTTGAGGGAATCTTGCGTGGCCTCTACTGCTACGCACCTTCGCAAGATCACTCAGGTCCACGCGCTCAAATTTTGGCATCAGGCGTGGCCGTTCCATGGGCTGTTGAAGCTCAGCAGATTCTGCGCGAAGAGTGGGGTGTGAGCGCTGACGTGTGGTCAGTCACCTCATGGAACGAACTGCGTCGCGATGGTCTCGAAGCTGACCGTTACAACCTCTTGAATCCGTCATCTGCGCCACGAGTGGCGTACGTTGCTGACAAGCTTCAGTCGGTTGAAGGTCCAGTTATCGCTGTGTCGGACTACATGCGTGCGGTTCAGGATCAAATTCGTGATTGGGTACCAACTGACTTCGTTTCTCTGGGCACCGACGGCTGGGGCGTGTCAGATACCCGAGGCGCCCTGCGTCGTCACTTCTTGGTGGACGCAGAGAGCATTGTGGTTCAGACGCTGACCTCATTGGCAAAGCGCGGCGAAGTTCCATCGCACATCCTTCAAGAAGCCATCGATCGCTACCAACTGTGGGATCCTAAGGCTGCCGGTTCAGGAAACACTGAGGGTGGCGGCTGACCTGCCAAGCATTTGACTACGCGCACATGACTTCTCGTGTGCGCGTAGTGCTTTATAGGCCGCATCCCAACGGTTACCGTTCGAGCATCTAACCTGTTCCTATGAGTGATTTTGCTCCCGAGCACGTGACCTCGCCCGAGCAACTAGCTGACGAGCGACTGGTTCTAGCACGTCGTGTGCAGCGCCTCACTGGCGAACTCATGACGGCAGCAACGACCCGCATGGATGAGACCCTCCCTTGGTTCAGTGCACTACCCGCTCATGAACGGGCATCCGTAGGCATGGTCGCCAAAGCTGGCATCACAACCTTTGTGGATTGGTTTACCGATGAACGTGCTGATACCGAAAAAGTGGCAGGCATCTTCTCCGCGGCACCACGAGAGCTTGCACGTGTCCTGACATTGCAACACACGGTCGAACTGGTCCGGACGACTATGGATGTCGTTGAGGAATCCATTCCCAAGATCGCAGGTGACACGGTCGCACTGCAGGTGCAATTACGTGAATCACTCCTCCGGTATTCACGTGAGATTGCATTTGTCGCAGCCGAAGTCTTTGCCCAAGCCGCTGAAACCCGCGGAGCATGGGATGCGCGTCTCCAAGATCTGGTGCTAGATGGCATCTTGTCGAATGAGCCTTCAGAACTTGTGTCCTCACGAGCAGCTGCTTTCGGTTGGGACTCAACTCGTCGAGTGTTCGTTCTGACAGGCCCGGTTCCTTCTCGGCGAACTTCGGTGGAAGTGCATATCGAACAATTGCGGCGGTCGGCACGCCAGCACGAACTCGAAGTGATCGTCGGAGTTCACGACGACGTGATGATTGTTGTTGTCGGCATCACCACTGACGAACGCGCACAATCGGACATCTGCAAACCGCTGCTACCACATTTTGGTTCAGGAACTGTAGTTGCTGGACAAGTCGTAGCAACCCTGACGGATGCATGGCAATCAAGTCAGGAAGCGCTTTCGGGCTATCGGGCACTGGGGTTCATGAATGCACCAAATCGATTTGTAAAGGCCGAGAGCCTAATCGCTGCCCGAGTGCTTGCTGGAGACACCAAGGCCCTGCATGCCGTGGCTGACCTCATTGACACGGCTCTTCGCCAGGATGTCCGCCTGACGCTCTCGACCTACCTTGAAAAAGCACCGAGTATCGAAGCGTGCGCTCGAGAACTGTTCGTCCACGTCAACACCGTGCGCTATCGCCTGCGTGGCGTACTTGAAGCCACCGGGTTAGATCCTTTTGATCCCACAGATGCACTCATTCTGCGCTTAGGGGTCATGTACCAACGCCAAATGCATTAATTGTAGGATACCTACAAGAAACAACCATCAAATTTGGAATGTTTACGCTCCGTTTAGGGGTTGTCTATACGGAAGAGTAGGAACATGCTTGCCGTTGTCGCCCCAGGTCAGGGTTCACAAACCCCCGGATTTCTGACTCCTTGGCTCGAGCTACCGCACTTTGAGCAACGCCTGCGTTGGCTTGGAACGGTTGCTGACATTGACTTAGTCCTGCATGGCACCGAGAGTGACGAAGAAACCATAAAAAATACGGCTATTGCCCAGCCACTCATTGTTGCGTCGAGCATGGTGTCTCTACTGAGCCTGTTTCCTAAACCAGGCGAGGTATTTCACAAAGTCGGTATTGGCGCGGGTCATAGTGTCGGGGAAATCACCGCGGCTGCTGCATCGCACGTCATTTCGGCCGAACAAGCAATGGTTTTTGTGCGCGAGCGTGGCAAGGCCATGGCTAAGGCTGCAGCAGCATCGTCAACGGGCATGACTGCAGTACTTGGCGGAACTCGTGACGATGTCATTGCTTCGATTACCAAGCACGGTCTCACCGCGGCGAATGAAAATGGCGCCAACCAGATTGTGGCCGCCGGCACCCTCGAGCAACTAGCCGCTTTCCAAGTAGATCCTCCAGCAGGGTCGCGACTACGGCCGCTAACTGTTGCCGGGGCATTCCATAGCGTTCACATGGACCCGGCGGCGAAACTCCTTGGACACTATGCCACTGCCATAACTACCAAGGATCCGCGGCTAGGTTTGCTGTCCAATGTCGATGGCACACTCGTCACCGACGGTCGAGAGTTTCTACGTCGACTTGTGTCTCAAGTCAACAGCCCTGTCCGCTGGGATTTGTGCATGGAAAGCATGGTCAATTTAGGCGTGACTGGCGTACTGGAACTTCTGCCAGCAGGAACATTAACCGGACTAGCCAATCGAGCAATGCCTGGCGTTGAAACTCTTGCCTTGAAGTCGCCAGATGACATTCCGGCAGCTTTGGACTTTGTTGAACGCCACGGGGCTCCAAGTGCCGTGAACACAAAGGTCTCTGCGGATGATTAAGCTCCCAACGCCTGATACGTCACGTCACAGTGCGCTGCTTAGCCTTGGCGCTTACCGACCTGAGCGCATCGTAAAGAACGAGGAACTTGCCACCCGCATCGATTCAACCGACGAATGGATTCGCGAACGTACCGGCATTATCGAACGACGATTCGGCGGCCCCGATGAAACCATCGTCACAATGGGTCTAGCAGCAGCCAAACAGGCATTAGAGCACGCGGAAATCAATGCGAGTGAAATCGATGTCGTGATTGTTGCTACCTTCACTCATCGCTACCAAACGCCTTCTGCAGCAGCCGAAATTGCGGCGCTCATTGGTGCCACACATGCAAGCGCATTCGACATTGGCGCGGCCTGTGCTGGGTTCACCTACGGAATAGGAATCGCAGATGCGCTGATTCGTGCCGGGTCTGCACATCATGTCCTCCTAGTCGGTTCCGAGAAGATTAGCGACTTCACAAATTTCGATGATCGTGGCACTGCATTCCTTTTCGCGGATGGCGCTGGGGCTGCAATCATCGGTCAGTCAGATGTCCAAGGGATTGGTCCAACGGTCTGGGGCGCGGACGGTTCTGCTCGCGAAGCAATCATCATGGAACCTGACACGGTAACTGCTGGTCAGCAAGGTGTGCCTTCTCTGCTCACCATGGAAGGTCAACGAGTATTCCGCTGGGCCGTTGGTTCTATGGGCGATGTGTGCGATCGGGCTCTGACTGCAGCTGGAGTAACACCAGATGACATCAAGGCCTTCGTGCCGCATCAGGCCAACCTGCGAATCACTGATGCACTCGTCAAGCGTCTCAAGTTTCCAGACAGTGTGATTATTGCTCGGGACGTCACAGTCTCAGGCAATACCTCAGCAGCGTCAATTCCACTTGCACTAAATGCCCTCATCGAGTCAGGAAACGTCAAATCTGGCGATCCTGTTTTGATGGTTGGTTTTGGTGCAGGACTTACCTTT
>Ga0304729_1001313_pt1 | contig 16646 bp, 30 predicted proteins | sample C_131016_MF_Meta_FD_190475 | JGI IMG/M metagenome (GOLD analysis project Ga0304729, IMG submission 190475) | Freshwater microbial communities from Lake Croche, Canada to study carbon cycling - C_131016_MF_MetaG (v2) (version 2) | ecosystem: Environmental > Aquatic > Freshwater > Lake | place... | reverse complement strand
ATGAGAGTTCGATTCTCTCATCCTCCACCAAATTTTGGGCGATTAGTAAAATGAATATTACGCTAGGCTACGAACCTTGAAGTGGGAGTTTGATTCTCTCATCGCCCTCCAAATGCCGAGGTAGCTCAGAGGAAGAGCAATGTGTTGATAACGCATAGGTCGAGATTTCGAAATTCTCTCTCGGTACCAATATGTCTCGCTGGTGTAATGGCAGCACGATGGTCTCCAAAACCATTAGTCGGGGTTCGAGTCCCTGGCGGGATGCCAATAATTATAAGGATTGTAAAATGCGTAAACTAGACCTGAATGAAGTAAGAGATTTTATTAATGCTCAAACACCTGAAACAAAGATTTATATTGGGTGTGATTCTGAGAGAATGAAAATAAATAATGTCTGGTACGCTGATTACATTACTGCAATTGTTGTTCATATTAATGGTAACAATGGTTGTAAATTATTCGGTGAAGTAGTTAGAGAAAAAGACTATGACCAAAAACAAAGTCGGCCTAGATATAGGTTGATGAATGAGGTTTATAAAGTAAGTGAACTATACTTGAAACTTGCTGATGTATTAGATGATAGGGAAGTTGAAGTGCATTTAGATATTAATCCAAATGAGGTCAACGGCTCTTCATGCGTTATCAATGAAGCGATTGGTTACATCAAAGGTACTTGTAATGTTATTCCACTTGTTAAACCTCAAGCGTTTGCCGCTTCTTATGCGGCTGATAGACTTAAAGGATTAAAGGCAGCATAACAATATGAAAGTATACCATGATAGACACAATAAAAACAATAACAGACCAGTTGTATACCCTTTTAACAGATGATCCAGTTAGACCAACGATACCGCATTTAGATAGAGTTGGTGAGAATAAAGATATTTTTGTTTTGCGGGACAATAATGGTGAAATTAAAGCAATAACTTGCGTTAGTTATCAGAAAACAATTCCGACTAAAGAATCAGAGTTGTTTGAGAAGTGTAGTAATCCAAATGTAGCAGTATTCTATACAATCTGGAGTTATGCTCCAGGCGCAGGAAGAAAGTTGATATTTGATGCAGTAGAGTATATTAAACAGTCAAATAAAAACATTGACAGGTTTGTAACTCTATCACCAAAGACTGATATGGCAAAAAGATTCCATACTAAGAATGGTGCAATTGTTTTCAGAGATAATCCGGAAACAGTTAATTATGAATACAAAGAAGTTTTGCTTTAGGAGGCAATATGAGTGATGGTGGTAAAGGCGATAAGCCAAGACCGATAGTAGATAGAACACAATACGAAGAAAACTTTGAAAGAGTCTTTGGCAAAAGTAAATCAGAAGCTAAAAGACTTGCAACAATGCAAGGAAGTGGTCCTGAGAATTACCAAGATTTTCTTTCAACAGAAGATTGTGTTTTATCGGCATTTGATAAGCGGGATTAGTTTAATGGTCAAACGAAACCTTGCCAAGGTTTAGTCGAGAGTTCGATTCTCTCATTCCGCTCCAATTTGCAGGGTTAGTTTAATGGTAAAACTGTAGATTTCCAATCTTCCGTTGAGAGTTCGATTCTCTCACTCTGCTCCAATGGTATTCTTAGTGTAGTGGTCTGCACCTCTCGCTGTGACCGAGATAGTATGAGTTCGATCCTCATAGAATACCCCATTTTACATTATAGTCGATTATAGAAAAAAAGGAGTTTATTATGCCAAGTGTATTTCTAGTAAGTGATACCCACTTTGGTCATCTTGGTGTATGTAAATTCACAAGAAATGACGGAGTGACAAAACTAAGACCATGGGACAATGCAGAAGACATGGATGAAGAAATGGTTAAACGATGGAACGAAACAGTTCGACCAAATGATAAAGTATATCATCTTGGTGATGTTGTTATCAACCGAAAGGCTCTAGGCATTATGCGTAGACTGAACGGAGATAAAGTTCTAATTCGTGGCAACCATGATATCTTCCGTGATGAAGAATATAGAGAACATTTCCGTGAGCTTCGTGCTTATCATGTAATGAACGGAATGATTCTTTCACATATTCCTATTCATACAGAAAGTCTTGGAAGATTTGGTACAAACATTCACGGACACTTACATGCAAATCGTGTAATGAAGATGTGGATTCGTGGACCAGAGATTGATACAAGATATCATTGTGTTTGTGTTGAACAAACAGATTTCAGACCAATTCTATTTGAAGATGTTATTAAACGAATCAAAGAAGAAGGTGGTGAGGTTGGTTTCCGTAATGGAAACGGACCGACAATTGATTGATGCTTCGTTAACTCAGCGGTAGAGTAACTCCTTTACACGGAGAAGGTCGGCAGTTCGATCCTGTCACGAAGTACCAAGGGCTAATAGCTTAATGGTAAAGCGTCCGACTCATAATCGGTTGAGTCTGTGTTCAATTCACAGTTAGCCCACCAATGCAACTTTAGCTGATGTGGTCATAGCGGCGGTTTGAAGAACCGTTGAAAGAGGTTCGATTCCTCTAGGTTGCACCAAATTTTATGCCCCGATGGTGGAATTGGTAGACACGCTGGTCTTAGAAACCAGTATTTCCGAGTTCGAGTCTCGGTTGGGGTACCAAGTATTGCGAGTATGGGGGAATTGGTAGACCCAGCGGACTTAAAATCCGCCGCCTTGTGCGTATCGGTTCGACTCCGATTACTCGTACCAAATTTCTGGCGTTAGTATAATGGATAATACAGTAGGCTTCTACCCTTCTAATGGGAGTTCGATTCTCTCACGCCGGACCAATATCACTTTAAACCTGATTCTATTACCATTAATACCAAACACATAATAAGAACGATTATGAATATTGTTGGTTGTAGTTTCATTTGTATAACTTTAAAAAATAGGTTATTAAAGCCGCAACAGTTGCACACCACCAAAACAATTGATTGATTTTATCTCTATCATTGCTTATCAATTTATTTTCATCGGTGCGTTCTTTTTCTAATTTAGTTTTCAGAGATTCAATTTCAACCCAAGCATTTTTACCATACTTTGCAATTGCTCTATCCTTCAAGTGTTGTAATTCTTTTTGGTGTGCTTTGTCTCTTTCATATCGTTCAAATGCTTTAAACTCTGCAGCCGCTTTAATAGCATTTTCTTTTAATTTTGCTTCTACTCTTATTCGGTGTTGTTCGTTTACAGTCGCTTCTATATCCGCTTGTTGGTCTACAACAATTTTGCCCAAATCTTTACCTGCATTTTGAGCATTCTTTAATGCGTTAACTGCACCTTTTGCACCAGTTGAAATTGGATCCATTTCTTTCTCTATCTACCAATATATTTTTTAGGTTGTGCTTCTTCTTTTCTTTGTTTCTCAGTTTTGGGGAATAGTTCATAACCTAATTGAGGATATTTTTTCATTCTATCTTCTGCAACAAATACCATTAGAATAAAAGTAAGTAACAATATCCCTATGAGTCCGCCTATCCACCAAGTCCATACATAAACTTTTTCCATAAATTTAGCGTGTTTAACTTCTTCTCTATGATTTTTTTCAATTTGTGCCTTCAAAGCAATTGATTGTCTTGCATTTAATATTTTAGAAGTTTGTAATACTTCTGTCCAAAGAGCACCCAATTCAGGTGGACTTTGATATACCATTACCTCTCGCAACTCAACTTCCATCTGCTCAAGTTTTTTCTTCATCAATACTCTTTGTAGAGCACGACTGCCTACCGAAGAATCACCAGTATACAACTGATACGACCTTTTTTCTTCAGCTTCGAATACTGCTATACACTTGGCTTGATTATCAAAGAAGGCACCAAGATGTTGACCCAATTCAAAATAAATATCGCCAGAATCTTGTTTGTTTAAATCCTTTATTCTTGCTTTTTCTTCATTCAGTTGTTTAACTGCCGCAGGCGGAGGCGCTTTACCTTTAGCTGCATATGCACCATGAAACTGTTCATCTAAATCTTTAAGTACATCTTTAATATCGCCAGCTGCACCCTTAATGTCCTTGTATAGCTTACATCCTGCCTTGATAGCAGATACAGCGCCATTAGCAAGTGCAAAGAGGGTTAACGGATCCATTACTTGACTTCTTTTTTATAACGGTATTCGATACAGATTAATTTTCGAGCGTTAATGTCACCTATCCAAGCAGTTCTAACACATTCAGCGATTCCATGATTTAATTTGACTTCTCTTTCCCTAGAAGGCAATTCTTTTGCTACATTTGTCTTATCTCCGCCATACATAGGTGAAGTTAAAATGTTCGTGGGAAAGCATAGTATTAAAAGTAATACTAATAGTAAGATTATTTCTTTTGTTCGATAGTGCCACAAGATGGTACATTGTCCTTTTTGGTTAAATTTGGTTTACTATCAAAAAACCATAAACTAACCATAACAATGAAAAACACTTTGGGTAATTCCTTGAACATTTTTTTCCTTTGAATGTTTGTCATTAAACTGACATCCATAGGATTGCAATTATCGTGCAAGGAACTATGCCTATTTATGGTATATCAATAAAAGAGGCAACTATCCCGATGATGGTTGTTTCTTCACAACAGTTGCCTTTTTTGACGCTTGACAGGTAACATACATTATGATATACTGAGTATCTAAATTAAATATATGAAGGTTTTACAATGGCAAGATTGCTAGATGCTAATACACTATTTTCGGGTGGTGAACCAAAAATTGTTGGTGATTTAACTCGTTTGCAGTTAATGAAGGCCTTGAATTGGTATTCCCAAAACAAGGATGCCAAAGATGCTTTGAAATGGGCAAGTGAATATCTCAACAAAAAACTCAAATTAAAAATCTCTGAAGCAAACATTAAAAATCAAGCAAGTTCATTTGGTTGGATTTGTCGTATTGTAAACAATGGCGGTATTCTGCCTGAAGAGAATACAAATTGGTTGGAAGATGAGATTGAAAAGTTGAAACTAGTAAAAGAACCAGTTGTTGATGACTCTTCAACAAAACCAGTTTCGGTGATACCATCAATTCAGGAACGAATCAAAGATTCAGCCTCTCGAATTATTGGTGAATTAGATGGTTTCGTTGATGACTTTGTTTTGAATGGATGTAAAGAGACCAGTAAGACACCTAAGGGTATGATGGTCGAATTGAAAGCAAAATCTGTTCACACCAAGGCAATTGTTGAACACTACAAAAAAGTCCGTGAAGAGATTGCAGAAGTTCTTGTTGGTGAAGATGAACAATTAGTAGAAGGTTATTCTAATTTCAAAAAAGTTGAATTGAAACGATTTGAAGCATTTCTTTCTAAATTGATTGATGATGCTGTGTTGTTAGAAGACGAATCTAAAAAGAATCGTAAACCAAGAAAAAGAAAAGTTAAATCACCAGATGAATTAGTTGGTAAATTAAAGTATTGTATTGAAGATGAAGTCACTAAAATTAAATCAGTTGATCCAAAATCAATCATCGGTTGTTCTGCTCTTTGGGTATATAATGTAAAGACTAGAAAACTTGGTTGCTACTTTGCTGATGATGCTGGTGGGTTAACAATTAAAGGTTCAACAGTTATGAATTACACCGAGAGTAAGTCGGTGCAAAAGAAATTGAGAAAACCGGAACAAGTTGTTCCAGAAGTCATTAATGGTGGAAAAGTGTTTCTCAGAAATGTTATAGATAATATCCGTGCAGTACAATCTCCTTTGTCTGGACGAATCAATGCCGATACGGTATTAGTTAGGATTATAAAATGAAAATCGCAATTTGTAGTGACCTTCACCTAGAGTTTGGTGATATTAATTTGCAGAATACAGAAAACGCCGATGTGTTGATTCTCGGTGGTGATATCTGTGTGGCTGCAGATATTGGTCGACCAGATGATAATAATGTATTTGAAGGTGCGAGAAGTCATCGTGTTACCGATTTCTTCAAGCGCTGTTCATTCCAATTTCCACATGTGATTTGTATTATGGGTAACCATGAACACTATAATGGTGATTTTGCCACAAGTGGAAACAAAATCAAATCAATGTTAGAATCTAATATGTTGAGTAATGTTTATCTGCTCGACAAAGAAGTTAAAACAATTGATGATGTTACCTTTGTTGGTGGTACATTGTGGACTGATATGAATGAACACAATGAAATGACCATGAACCATGTTAGTCAAAGAATGAATGACTTTCGTTGTGTGAGAAATAGTCTCCGTATGATTTCTAGGAAAGTTCCAATTTATAAACCGAATCCTGATTATACAGAAGATGGTAAGAACGGCAATAAGTATGCAACTAAAGAGGGTGGTGGTTATATTGAGATTGGTCATAAGAGAAAAGAAGAAGCTTCTCATTTCTCACCAGAAGATGCGTATGATGACCACAAGAAAATGGTTGGATATATTCAATCCGTAATCGAAGGTAAGTTTGACCAAAAGTTTGTTGTTGTTGGGCATCATGCACCAAGCAAGTTGTCTACTCATCCTCGATATAAACACGACACCTTAATGAATGGAGCTTACAGTTCATCATTAGACGATTTCATTGTTGACCATCCACAAGTTAAATTGTGGACTCATGGACACACCCATGAAGACTTTGATTACATGGTTGGTTCTACTCGTATTGTTTGTAATCCAAGAGGTTATATCAACTATGAGGATAGAGCCGATAACTTTCAATTAAAAACTGTGGAGATTTAAATGGATTACGATTATGCTCGGTATGATGAAATTTTAACAAAGATGCTTGAAGGCAGTCATCGGGATCCTGATGATTTAGAAATTGGTAGAGATATCTCTGACTTGCCTGAAGTGAAAATTATCTTTGATGGTTATGGTGACCTTGAAGAAGAGATTGATGGTGAATACAAGTATACAGAAGGTGGAAACACCAACATGGAATCTTATGCCATCTTTATTCACAAGGATTCATTAGTTGAAGATTTTATCTTTCCAGAGCATGATAGTTATTCATTTACCTTTGGTTCAATGATTCAACATCGACCTGCAGAAGAGGTTTGTATCTATGCATGGTATGATGTTGAAAATAACTTGTGGGATATTTTACCACTTGAAGACCGATTAGACGAAGATAATGCCATGGATGAAAATGATGTTATGACAATACTTGAAGGTTTGGATGAATTGTATTATAAACCATGGGAAGGCACCTTTGAAAATGACCCAATTACTGGTTTACCGAAATGGCCTTTCCCGACCAAAGACTAAACCATCTTTGCCACATAACTACATAAAACTGTAGTACAATGACCTTATTATGATAATATTCGACTTTAATCAAGTAGCAATCTCAAACTTAATGGAACAGATTGGTTCATCTAAAACTGCGGTAGATGAGACACTAGTTCGCCATATGATTTTGAATACCATTCGCACCTATGTGAAGAAGTATAAAGAGTCCCATGGACCTGAGGTTGTTATCGCCTGTGATAGCAAAAACTATTGGCGCCGTGGTATCTTCCCTCAATACAAAGCTGGAAGAAAGAAGGCGAGAGAATCTTCTGGTCACGACTGGAATACCATCTTTGATTGTCTCAATAAAATCCGTGATGAGTTGAAATTATACTCACCATATAAAGTGATTGAAATCGAAACATGTGAAGCGGATGATATCATTGCTGTTTTGGCAATGAAGTTTGCTTCTACACAAAAAGTGATGATTCTTTCCTCCGATAAAGACTTTGCTCAACTACAAAGATTCCCTAATGTTGAACAATACTCACCAATTCTAAAGAAAGTAATTAAAGAGCCATTGCCTCTTGCACAATTGAAACAACTTATTATTCGTGGAGATAAGAGTGATGGCGTTCCTAATATTCTTAGTGCTGATGATTGTTTTGTTACTGGTACTCGGCAGAAACCGATAACAGAAGCAAAGATTATAGTTTGGATGAATCAAGAACCTTCAGAGTTTTGTAATGATTTGATGTTGCGTAATTTCTCACGGAATGAAACACTAATCGACCTTACGAAAATACCTGAGAACCTGAAAGAGTCTATACTACATACATATGAGAACGCAAAAGGTAAAACTAAGCAAGAGTTTATGAATTATATGATTGCGAACCGTCTCAAAAACCTATTTAATGTGATTGATGAATTCTAATGAGTGCAGAAAAACTATATTCCGAAATTCTTGAGGATTTCGAAGCAGCGCCAGACAAACCGGCAAAATTGAAAGTGTTAAGAGAACACGACCATAAAATGTTCCGTGAATTCTTAGAGGCAGCTTTCAATCCTGATATTTTATTTGATGTTGAAGTGCCGAACTATAAACCAGATAATTCTCCCGCTGGTTTAAATATGACTTACTTGGATATGGAAATGAACAAACTTTATCGGTTTGTTAAGAATCATCCAAGACGAACTAATGTCGAACCTAAAAAGTTATCAAGATTGTTGGAGATTATTTTGGTATCTTTACATGAAGATGAAGCTGCATTGTTGGTTAAGTGTATCAAAAAAGACATAAAAGTTCCTTTTCTAACACCAAAAATGATTAGAGAAGCTTATAATGACAAGAACATGTTAGGAAAAGCAAAATGAAAGTTGCTGTTGTTACACCAACGATTGCATCTGAATATCTAGCGAAGTGTATTGATTCGGTAGATAAACAAACATACGAAAATCTCATTCACTACATATTCATTGATGGTTGTCAGTATGAACCAAAGGCAAGAGAGATTCTTGTTGGTTCATCTAAAACTAGAATGATTGAATTAGAAGAGAATGTTGGCAAAGGATGGTACGGTCATCGTGTTTATGCCGCCTCATCATTCTTAGTCAATGCAGATGTTATTTGTTACCTAGATGAAGACAATTGGTTTGAACCGGATCATATCGAAAAGATGGTTCGTAAACTAGAAGAAGGTTATGATTGGGTTTACTCTTTAAGGAATATACATGATAAAGAAGGAAAGTTTCTTTGTGAAGATAATTGCGAATCGCTTGGTAAATGGCCTGTATATTTTAATTCTGAAGTACACCACATTGATACTTCATGTTTTGCCGTACGGCGTGATGTTGCTGTTCGGGTTGGTCATGCTTGGTACGGCCAATGGGGCGCAGATAGACAATTCTTTAATGCGCTGAAAACTGATTTTACAAATTATGGTTGTACGAATACAAATAGTGTCGCATATCGATTAGATGGAAATCCTAATTCCGTGACAGAAGAATTCTTCACAAAAGGTAATGAAGTCAACAAAGAAAAATACTTCGGTCAATTTCCTTGGAAGAATGATGAAAAACTATTAACCATTCCCAAAGGAGAAAAAATTGAAGTCGGACCAGGAATAAAAATTATACTATGAAAACAGCATTGATAACAGGTGGCGCAGGTTACTTAGGCAGTCATCTAGCAAAAACATTAAAGAAGGCTGGTTGGAAAGTTGTTGGTCTTGGTCATAAGAGACACACACTTAATCCTTACTTTGATATGATGCATTATGCAGATATCAGAGACCAAGATGCTTTACATGATTTGTTTAGTAGAATTAAATTTGATGTAGTTGTTCATTTGGCTGCACGAATCGAAGCAGGCATTTCATTCGAAGAACCTACTGAGTTCTATTCAGTCAATACTGGCGGAACTTGTAATTTGATTAATGTAATGTCTCATCATGGTGTAAAGAATCTCGTATTCTCATCTACCGCTGCAGTATACAAAGCAAAGAATTCGCCAATATTAGAAAGTGATGAAAAATTCAATAACTCACCATATGGTAATTCTAAACTGTGTGCAGAACAGGCAATTGAAGCCTCTGGTTTGAACTATGTCATTTTCCGATATTTCAATTTAACAGGTGCTGATCCTGATGGTGAATTTGGCGAATCACATGAACCAGAGACACACTTGATTCCTCGGATGATTCAGAATCTAAATAACTTTCAGTTGAATGGAAACGATTACAATACACCTGATGGTACTTGTATCCGAGATTATGTACATGTATCAGATGTAGCAGAAGCACATATTAACGCAGCTAATTATTTACTTGAAGGTAACAAATCAATTATAATGAATCTTGGTACGAACCGAGGCCATTCTATCCTTGAGATGATTACCGCATTAGAACAAATTACCAATCAAAAAGTTACCTATACAGTCAACCCTCGCCGTAGTGGTGATGCAGATAGTTTAGTTGCCGATACCACTATTGCCAAAGAAGTGTTGAAATATAGTCCTAAGTATGATATAATTGATATTCTTAAAACAGCATATGAGTGGCATAATGGCAACAAAGACTAACAAAAAAGAATTAGATGAAATAATGAGCGCATCCGAGACGGTAAATCTCGGATTACTTTCTGCATCTTTCCATTACCTAGGTAATGATATCGATGAAGATAGTGTGTCGGAAGCTATCCGTTGGATAATATACGAAAATCTCAAACCAGAACCAGCGAAAACACTTACACTAATGATTAATTCAGTTGGTGGTGATTTGTCTCAGGCATTTGCTTTAATTGATATAATGAAGAACTCTAGGCATCCGATAAGAACAATCGGTGTCGGTTCTGTGATATCAGCAGCGTTTCTGATTTTCGCATGTGGTACAAGAGGTGAAAGATTCATTGCTAGAAATACTAGTATCATGTGTCACCAATATTCTTGTGCAGCTGAAGGAAAACACCATGACCTTAAAGCATATGGTAAGGAAATGGAATCAACGAATAAAAGAATGGCAAACATTCTTAAAGAAGCAACAGATTTAGATTTGAAGACGATAAGAGCAAAGTTGTTACCACCAACAGATGTGTGGATGACTCCTGAGGACCTTATTGCATTTGGTATAGCAGATAGTTATTTGAACTACACATAAAGAAGGGATGTACGGTATTCTAAAATGTTCACAAATAAGAATCGTCAAAAACCAATTAAAACTAAATTGAAACGGAATGAAGAAGATGGGTTTGTAAAAGTAAAACAGCAACAAAAGAAGGACAAAGGTGTTTGGAGATTGTTGCGACAAGAGGAAAAAGATTATGTCATATAGAGATATCCTAAAAAAACAAATTGCAGAGTTGGAACAAAAAATTCAATCCGCTCAAGGTGAAAAATCCGAGTTGGAGAATCAACTTAACAAATTAAAAGTAGCAGAATTCGAAGAGGATATGGCTACTGAATCCACGCAGACTTTGCTCAAGGGTTAGTGACCACTAACTTAGTTGTTGCCTAAAAACAACAGAGGGGCTTGACTTCCATACCATATTGTGTTACTATATGGGTATGAGTGAAATTCTTAAAGAAACGACAGTATGGGATTGTGATTTCCAGGCAAACCATACTTACTTGCTTGACAATAAAGGCAAGATTATCGCCCATGCCGTTCACGGTGGGGATAAGATAATGATATCAAAATCTGGAAACATCAAATTGGACAAACGGTACAGAACTTTTGTTCGGTCGAACCATTCAGGTTTGGCAAAACTAATAAAATCGGAAAAACCAGCATTTGGCGTCCGTGTATTTTTAGTAAAATCCAAAGAAAAACAATACACCGTGGAATTGTCAAATTCCGCATATTCTTGCACCTGCACAGGTTACAATTTCCGTGGGAAATGTAAACATATTACTGCTGTTGCGGAAAAACAACAGTCGCCAATTAGTGCTTGACAACCTTGCCGTTTTTTGATATACTGGTACCATAGAAATTGATAAGGGAACTAAATGACTGAATTTGAGAAAAACTGCTACGGTATGTCTGCTGAAGATATTAAAAACCAATTTTTTGATTCGATTACATTCAAATTATCTGGTCCGACAATGGTTGTCGCTGGTTTAATGTCCGATGCTCAAGAAGTTATGGCAATGGGTGATATTGAATCCGCTCGTAAATTTTTGAATATCGCTAAATTTATTTTGTTTGAAACTACTGAAAAGGCTGAGGTTTGATTATGTTTGATATTAACGATTTTGTTGCTGAGTCCATGTTCATCCTCAAACAATATTTTCAGAATGATGATACTTTGCAAAAATTAGAAGCGTCAATTCGTGACCGCCATGTCCGTGATGGTTACTTTTCTATGGATGGTTTGTATGATGATTTTTCCGATATCTTGCAAAGTAAAGAACACGGCCGCCGTTTTTATAATATGATTGTGGGTGCTTAATGAAAAGTTTAAATGGTTTTGTAGTGACCTCCGTGGTCAATAACCTTATCAATATGAGTGATGAGGATTTGAATTCCGTTGCGGTATTGCTTTCGCAATATCCCAATGGTGATAAATTGTCTTCCTTGATTGGTTATGCCATTCAAGATTCGCAAATTGTTGAGAGTGAAATGGAGTTGATATGATAAGAGCAATTTTAGGTTTTTTCTTGGTGTTCGGTGCAGTCGGTGGTATGGAAAACATGCCAGAGGCAACAATGCTTGAGTTTACCGCACAGATGTTTTGTGCTGTGTTAGGATTGGCGCTAATGTACTTCGGTACAAAAAAGTACACCCAATAAATGCTAATCTATACTTACCAAAAATCTAAAAAGAAAAAAAAGACAAAAAAAGAAATTGCTCAATATGAGCAATGGCTTGAAAGTATCAATTCACAAAAAACCAATTTTTCAAAAAAGACTATGGGTAAAATATCTTTCGATCCAACAGCGATACCAAAATTAACAATTCCGCCAGGTCGTGATGTTAAACATTATCCGAGTATGGTAACACCTGGTGGTACTGCTACAAAACCTGTTAGAGGTAATGTGTATACTGGTACTGCTATGAAAGGCATTGGTACTTTGCATAAGTCTAATGCTGTTCCGATTTTCTCTAATGAAGAGGCAATCGACCAAGCAAACATGCGTAGGTGAGAGTGTTGTTTTTAAGCAACAAGTACCAAATAGTGCTTGACACCCTTGCCATATTGTGATACAATGGCTACATGATGATGAAAAAGGTGATTGAATTATGAATTTATTGACAGTTGGAAACCCTAAAGTGCTTAAGGGAATGAAACAAGGTTATATGACCTACATTCTACACCTTGCGCCTGCTTCATTGTCGGGTTATAATACTTGCCCCAAGGCGACCGCAGGCTGCAAATTTGCTTGTTTGAATACGGCAGGTCGTGGCGGTATGTTTAAAAAGGGTGAATCAACCAATGTTATTCAAAATGCCCGTATTCGTAAAACCAAAATGTTTTTTGAATATCGTGCTGAATTCATGGCAAATCTAGTTAAAGATATTGAATTGGCAATTAAACAATCAATTAAAAAAGATTTGATTCCAGTTTTTCGCTTGAATGGCACCTCCGACTTATCGTGGGAGAAATACGAAGTGATTCGTAACGGTGTTGTTTACAAAAATATTTTTGATGCATTTTCTCAGTTCCAATTTTATGACTATACTAAAATTCTTGGTCGTAAAGTCGGTTTGAATGATAATTATGATTTGACATTTTCTGCCGCTGACGGAAATGATGCTGATGTACAAAAAGCAATTGTACAAGGTTACAATATTGCTACAGTTTTCGGTGTTAAGAAAACCGAACCATTACCTAAAACCTACTTTTCTCGTAAAGTGATTAATGGTGATGATTCTGATTTGCGATTCCTTGACCGCCGTGGTGTTGTTGTCGGTTTGTATGCCAAAGGTAAAGCGAAAAAAGACACCTCTGGTTTTGTGAAATATCCTACTGTTATGTTGAAGGCTGCTTAATATGATTCGTGCAAAAGAAATTGCTGAAAATGTTGTTATTGATTTGACTGGACCTGAAGGTAATGCCTTTTGTCTAATGGGTTATGCAAAGAAATTTGCTCGCCAACTTGACCTTGATGCTAATCAAATCATTGAAGAAATGAAAAGTGGTGACTATGAAAACCTTGTTACAACCTTTGACAAGTATTTTGGTGACTATGTTATTTTAGAAAGATAATATGAAATTTAAAATTATGGAATTTATATCGAAGTATCCGTTTTTGTACAATCCAATGACTGTGCAAGTGTTTCAACTTTTTGTTGTTATTGTTTTTCTTATTGTGATGTTTGGATAATGGAAAGAGCATTTAAAGTTTATTGTGAATGGTGCCAAGATTGGCATAATACCGAAGATGTTCAATTTTTGAACATTGAAGAAGATATTGAAGGCCGAGATGTTATGCATTTCGAATGTGGAAAACCACCATCATGGAATGAAGACATTTCACGATATGATGGTACATCGTCATTAGTTTATAAGGATTAAAAATGGGAACTAGATGTTTAACCTATGTGTATGTTGAAGATACACCAATCGTTTGTATGTACCGCCAGTTTGATGGTTATCCAAGTGGTCATGGTGTTGAGTTGGCAGAATTCTTAACCCAAATAGAAATGGGCAATGGAATGCCTGGCAAACCAGAGTTGTTCAGTTTTGCAAATGGTATGGGTTGCTTGGCGGCTCAGATGATTGCTAATTTCAAACAATCACCTGGTGGATTTTATATCTATCCAGTTGAATTGGACCAAGCATGCTGGCAAGAGTATGAGTACCATGTTTATGATGGTATGGTGATTGTGAAGAATCCTACAGAAGTGATTTTCAAAGGTTCTTATGATAAATTTATGTCATTTTGTTACGACAAGGTGACTGAATGAGGCAAACATCGGCGATGCCTCTTGACAAAATCGCCAATATGTGTTATACTTGAAGTTCTTAAATTGATAATGGAGAAACAAATGGCAAAGTCCAAAGTAGTTGCGAAAGCAGTAAAGACACCTAAGACCCCTAAGGTGAAAACAGTACGATTGAATCACACACAAAAACTTGTGACCGTGATGATTTCGGGTAAGATTGTAACCAGAGATGAGATTGAAGCTCTCTTAGGCGACCAAATTCAAATGTATAAATTGTCCACTTACATGTGGGCGATTAAAACAAAAATGAATGGCACAATTAAAGTTGTGAAAGATGGTCGCAAAGTTGCTGGTTATCAGTTGCTCAATCCTAATGACCTTATTGCAAACTCTAAGGTTAAAGAGTACCTGAAACAAACTGGTGCTGTGACTAAGTTGAAAGATTTGGGTGCAACAGAAGTGAAGAAAGAAGTTTCGGTACCCGTTGCAGAAGAAATGACAGTAACAGAAGTTACCGCCTAAAAAATTTGCTAATGGGGGAGTTGCGAGAATTTATGCGAGCTGTCAGTCAGATGCCGGATTCTATGAATCTTAAAAATGGATCGTGCAGTAAGTCTCATATAGGCGAATTCCGCTCACTCTCAAACAACAGCGAATGTCGGGAGACATCCAGCGTGCCCCTTAGCATCTTTGAAAGAATAAATGAATAATCGAGACCGAGAAATTTTACTCATTGCACAAGAAGAATGTGCAGAAGTAATTCAGGCGATATCAAAGATTTTTAGATTTGGATTTGATGCACAACATCCAAATGAAGATAGAAATAATCTCCAACGACTTGAAGAAGAGTTAGGTGATTTAGCGTGTATGATTGGTTTACTTATCGATAAGAAAATTGTAAGTGAATCAAATTTAGAATCAGCTGCAGAAATGAAATTGAAAAAGTTAAGGACTTGGTCAACCATTTTTGTAGATGAACCGAACCCGTCAAGGTAACGCTTGGCTACTATGACCCGTAGGAAGTGAAGTGAGTTCGTTACTCAAGGGTGGTTCCAGTCATACCGAACTGGCGCTGGCAATGCGAGAATTCTCTCTGGTCGGGAAGTGGGTGGAAGGTCGGTGGGTGTTACTACAGACTATAATTACCACCGCAGAGAGAAAGCTTTATTTTTCTACTTTCTTTTGTTTATACTTTGTTATGGTAAAAGAAAGATTTTTATTTGCGTAACTTTCTTTAAAATGTTCGGAAGACCGAAATGTTGTATTGAAGTCTTCTTTCCTATAAGGGTATTCGTTAGCAATTTTCCATAATTGTGATACGCCAGGAATTATTTTTGACATAGAAATATTTAGGCTGCCGATAGTTCAACGGATAGAACAGTAGCCTTCTAAGCTATTAATAGAGGTTCGATTCCTCTTCGGCGGACCAATTAATAAATTTATCATTTATCTTCCTATGTATTTTTTTGGTTCTGCTTCTTCTCTACGTTGTTTTTCTGATTTTGGTAATAAACCATCTCCATATTGTGGATATTTTTGTTGTCTATCATATGCTACCCACATAAACACTCCACCCATTGTAAGTATAACTATAATAATCGCAACACCTATTACAAATTCATCACGCATTTTTTTCATTCTTGCTGCACGGCGTTTATCATACACTTCTTGTTGTTTCATTTGTTTGGTAATAAGAATTTTTTGTTCTTTACCCATTTTCTCCATCATCTCTTCCACTTCGGTGTGTAATGCACCTAATTCTGGAGGACTTTGATAGACCATTATTTCTCGTAACTCAGTACCCATTTGTTCTAATTGTTTTTTCATTAGAACACGTTGAAGAGCACGTTTACCTAAACTAGCATCACCGTGATACACTTCGGTTTTGCTACGTTTTTCTTCTTCTTCAAAAATTGCTATACACTTATAATAATTGTCATAATATTGACCAAGATGCTCACCAATTTCAGTATAAATGCCTGTTTGTTCACCAGAATTAGCTTTCTTGTTTAATTCTATGACACGATTTTTTTCTTCTATGTAAGCATTCTTCTGCGATACAGTAGGAGGTTTCTCAGGAGGGTGTAATTTATGAAACTGGTCATCAAGGTCTTTTAAAACCTCTTTAACT